>Ga0156517_1038_pt3 | contig 22663 bp, 22 predicted proteins | sample RifOxyB3_FD_111912 | JGI IMG/M metagenome (GOLD analysis project Ga0156517, IMG submission 111912) | Deltaproteobacteria bacterium RIFOXYB12_FULL_58_9 | reverse complement strand
CCTGGTGCCGCTGCGGCGCTCTTGTGCCGTCGGCATGGCTTACCGTACGTCGTGCAGCCGAATGGAACAGCCACACTCATAGAGCGTCGCTTGTGGCGCAAAGGAATCGTCGATTCTCTCGGTGCTCGCAACGTGCTCCAAGGCGCGGCTCTGTGTCTTGCCGTAAGCCAATGGGAGTTGGAACGATTGGCTGAGCTGGGTCTTTCGAGGTCTAAACTTACAGTGATAGCCAACCCGGTATTCCTCGAGGACACGACAGGCAAAGATTTGTCGGGATTCCCCCCTGCACCCAACGGCGAAGAGGTCCGATTGGTTTACCTGGGCCAGGCCACGCCCCGCAAGAATCTCGACACGCTCATTCGCGCTCTGGCATTGGTGAAACGGCCGGCAAGGCTGTTTCTCGCGGGTCCTGAGGGGCGTGCCGCCACTGAGTTGCTGCGGTTGGCCCAACGACACAGTGTAGCAAAGCGCCTGGTCATGTTGGGTGTGGTGTCTGGCGACCAACGGCGACGGTTGCTTAGCGATTGCGACATCGCTTGCTACGTCACCAGGGATGAAGCCTTTGGTCTCGTTCCTTTTGAAGCAATTCTTTGTGGTACACCAGTCCTCGTTGGAGCAGATGCCGGTAGTGCTGAGTGGCTCCACAAGACAGGAGGTGGAAAATCAGTGAAGCCGGGTGATCCCCTCGCGCTTGCACAAGCGCTCGACGAGATGTCGGGATCCCTTCCACGTTGGACCGAGAGGGCACACCAAGCGGCCAAAGCGGTGATGGACACATTCGCTCCTGCACAGATCGGCGAAGAATTGGTTGGTCATTATCGACAAATTCTTGAGGGCACTTGAGAATGTCGCAGCTCAGTCCAGGAGTTTCGATCGTCGTTCCCGTGCACAACGGCGAAGAGTCCGTCGAAGAGACAATGTTTGCGATCGATGCTCTCGAATGGCCTCGAGACTTGGAAATAATCGTCGTCGATGATGGGAGTGTCGATGGCTCATCTGAGTTGCTCGAACAGTGGAAGGGAAATCACTCCTTGACCTTGCTGCGGTGTCCAGGAATTGGGGCAGCGGCGGCATTGAACTGCGGTTTGAAGCATGCCCGTTACGAATGGTTGGCTCAGATTGATCAGGACGTGGCACCGCATCCTTCTTGGTTGTCGAACCTTGTGCTTGCAATGGATAACAATGAGCGGGTGGTTGCCGCTCAAGGTGTTTTTCAGGCCGATCCCCGAGACGGGTGGATTGGTGCCGCTTGTGCTTTGGATCTGCGACTGCGGTATTCGAGCAACAAGCCACCCGATCATGTTTGCACGGGCAATACAATCTATCGGACAGAAGCGTTGCGCTCTATCGGTGGCTTCGATGAAGAGCTCGGGTACGGCTACGACAATGATGTCAGCTACCGACTCCAGGCTGCTGGCACCTTGCACCGCGTCGATGACGCTATGGCAACGCATCGGTGGCCTGCGACCTTGGGCCGCTACCTGGCTCGGGAGTACGGTCTCGGATATGGACGGCTCGACCTCATTCGCAAGCATCCCAGACGCTGGCATGGCGACCGCATTTCGGGCCTGGGAATGATCCTTCACGCGGCCATCATGGCCCTGAGTCTGTTTGCCAGTCCGTTGCTCCTTGGAGCCTCACTGATGGGTTGGAATACTGGCATCGCCGTCGCCGTGTGGACCGTCATGCTGCTTGCACTCGCGTCCGAACGTTTGGCTGCGGGAATCACGGGCATCATCCTTTTTGGCAAGCCTGTCGGACTGCTGTTCCCCCTGCTTCATTTGGCGCGCGATGCCGCCTGGAGCATTGCGATCGTCGTATGGAGTGTCCGAACCATTCTGCGCATTGATTCACTTCCAAGCCACAGCATGCAGCGCAGAACAAAAGAGCGGAAGGGCGAGGAGCCTTTTGCGGGTAAGGGGTATACCGGTCGTTAGATTAGGGCCCATTCGAAAAACGTCATGTGCATGGCGTACGACATGCAGTCAGAATGGAACAACCGGATCCATTCTGACTACGTGAAATTTCCGCACAATCGGTTTTTCGAATATGGCCTACACCACTCGTGCAGTCGTCTGGAATCACGCAGCTCGCGTCGTCGGCGCAGGCCTGACAGACGGGTCCACCGCAATTCAGAGCCGTTTCTCGTCCATTGGTTGCCCGATCTGTGCAGGATGCCTCTTGGCACTCGTCCGAGTCACAAACCAAGCTCTCACAATCCATGTCGATTTCACATGCGGCCAAATCTGGGCACGGCTTACAACTACCACCACAGTCGACATCCGATTCGAACCCGTTCTGGGTCCCATCCTCACAGCTGGGGGTCTGACAGACATCGTCGGTGCATACCCCGCTCAGACAGTCGTCCCCCTCCCGACAGGCGGCGTCATCATCGCATGGAGCACAGTCCCCACCGCAATCGACATCCGTCTCTTCGCCGTTTTGCACCTGATCCGCGCAGGATGCGGCAGCCCCGTCGCCGCCAATGACGTCTCCCGCAGGGCCCTCATCCCCCGACTCGCCTCCACCGGTCACCTTGCCGGTTCCGCAAGCGGACAAAGCCACAAAGGCTCCCAGGATGACCACAGGAATGGAAACCTGAGTTGGGAAGATTCGCATCATGGATAACTCCCGATTTGACGGTGGGTTCGGGCCGTTTGGCGCAAGAATGCTTCGGGTCGAATCTGGCTCAAGACACACCTACCCCTTTGGATTGGTGCATTACTCACGTGAACATCAAAAAGGTTGCACGGGGCCAGAGTCCGGGCAGACTTGACTCGACAAACAGCAAACGTCATGTCTGTCCCATGCGAATCGGCATCTTTGCGCTCTTTGGGTTTTGTTTCTGGGTGGGCTGCAAGAGCGGTGACAAACCAAGGTCCGTTCTCGACACCCTGCCGCTCGCCACCGCCGTCGAGCTGGACATGGAGCGGGCAGCGTCATTCGTCGGCTTGTCCATCGCCTGCGTCGATCGTGAGTTTCCCAACAAGCCGAGCCACATCTACGACGGTGCCTCCACCTTCGTCCTTCCCCTCAGGGCCACACCTGCATTCTTCGGCTGCTTCGATTGGCACTCGGCGGTACATGGGCACTGGGCCATGACACGCATTCTGCGTCTTCACCCTGACCTTCCAGAGGCCGAGAGTATCACCGCCGCCCTCGACGCTCACCTCACAGAGGGATCGCTCGGTCAGGAGCTCACCTTCTTCAAGGAAGAGCGCTCGCAAACCTTTGAGCGGCCCTACGGCTGGGGTTGGTTGTTCCGTCTGGCTGCGGAGCTGCACATGCTCGGAGTGGACCAGGCTGTGGACTGGCGCTTCGCCCTCGGACCCTTGGTTGATCATTTGAAGGGCGCAACTCTGAACTATCTAAACCTCCTCACCGTTCCAGTTCGTGAAGGCACCCATGCAAACACAGCCTTCGCCATGGCGCATATGGCCGATTACGCAAGCATCGTTGGCGATCAGGCCTTCAAAGCCAACCTCGAAAAACGCGGGCGCGAGCTCTTCCTAAACGATCGCCATTGCCCAACCGCCTACGAGCCCTCGGGAGAAGACTTCATCTCGCCTTGTCTCGCCGAAGCCGATCTGATGCGCCGATTCCTCACCCAGGCAGAGTTCAGAATCTGGCTCGACAATTTCTTGCCAGCGTTCGAGTCCGCTGACTTCGCGCCGCTGTTGCACCCTGTGGAAGTGCGGGATCTCAAAGACCCGCGCATTGGCCATTTGATAGGCCTCTCATTTCATCGCGCTTGGTGCTTTCTGGGAATTGCCAAAGCGCTACCCGCAGACGATCCGCGCATCCCCATCCTCACTCGCCTCGCACACTTGCATCAACAGCGAGGCGTCACCCAAATGTTTGATAGCGGTTATGGCGGTGAACATTGGTTGGCCTCCTTTGCCATCATGGCCCTCACCGGACAATGAGTATAGATCCCAGCCAACAGGTCACACAGTCAGAGGGCACCATGTTGGGGAGCCTCGCCCTATACGCAATTCTCGACGCCCCCCGCCGGACCGCTTGAGCAGATACAGTCGTTAAGCCGTAATAGGCTGTATTTAAATGGTTTTCAGCGATTGTTGCAAATGTGCTCGCTGAGCGCAATATTACAAAAATGGGTTGGGTGTATCGACCAGAGTTTCTGCAGAAAGCTCACGAAATCTTGGGGGAGTTTCCCGCACTGTGCATTTTGGGTCCGCGTCAGTGCGGTAAGACCACCTTGGCGAGACGGGGTTGGCCCGATTGGGAATACATCGATCTGGAGTTGCCTTCAGACTTTGACAAGCTCAACGCCGATCCTGAGCTCTATCTTTCCACTCGGAAGCGCCCGCTCATCATTGATGAGGCCCAACGCTATCCTGAGATGTTTCCGATTCTGCGAGCACTCATCGATCGCAACCGGAAGACTAACGGCTATTTTATCTTGCTCGGTAGTGCGAGCTTCCGATTGGTGAGCGGGATCAATGAGTCTCTCTCAGGGCGTGTGGGCTTTCTCGACCTGAGCCCGCTTCTCATCAGCGAGGCATCGTCATCTTTGCTGGATGTGGACTCCCACTGGCTCAAGGGAGGTTTTCCCGATGCCCTGCTCGGCGGCGATCCTCAGAAACTGAGCTTCGATTGGTTTGATCACTACGCACGTACGCTCATCGACCGTGATCTGCCGGCGTTGGGTATTGACGTGACACCCCTGCAGTTTCGACGGCTGTGGCACATGTGCGCCCATGTGCATGGGAGTCTGCTGAACATGAACAAAGCTGCAGAATCTCTTGGAGCGTCTCCCCATACGGTCAAGCGCTACCTCGACATTCTCGAGCAGAGTTTTTTGGTTCGTCGTCTTCCTCCGTTCTTTGCCAACATGAAGAAGCGGCTGGTGAAATCACCCAAGCTCTACATTCGCGACTCCGGTATTCTGCACTACTTTTTGCGCATCATGACGCCTGATGATCTCGTTGTTTCTCCCGAGAGAGGGAGAAGCTTCGAAGGTTATGTGGTTGGGCAGTTGCTCGATTTGTGTCGTCTACGCTCACCCCAATACGAGGGCTTCTTCTTTCGCACATCCGATCAGCATGAAGTGGACCTCGTGCTCGTCACGGGCACGCGGCGGATCTTGGTGGAGGTCAAGGCGGGGTTGTCTGTGGGGGATCGAGAGGTTTCTCGACTGCAGAGGTGTGCCGAGCTACTCAAGGCGAGTCGCAGTTATGTCGTAACATATGGGGCTGACCGATATCCCCTTGCGCAAGATATCGAGTGTATTGGGATCAAGAGCTGGGCCGAAAACGGATTCCCCAGCTTCTGGCTAGAGCCAAGCACAGATCCTTCAAGCGAGAGGGCTCTGTGATGGAAAGGCTCGCCCCATACGCAATTGTCGTCTGTCTGGGCGCTGTCTTCCTCGTGGTGCTGGTCTCATTCATACTGTACTATCACCACGACATCGTGCGCCGACATCCCACGCAGCCGCTCGGACACTATGTTCGAGCACTCATTGGGGAATTTGGGTTCAGCCTCGCCTATTTGTTCTCATTTCCACTTGGGTACCTGCCGTCCTGGCCGACGCCGAGCCACATCGGTGCCCCCATTCTTCTCGTCCATGGCTATCTACTCAACCGAATCAGCTTGTTCGCCATCTTCTGGCGGCTGCGCCGGCACGGGTACACCAACGTCTATGCCACCAACCTGCGCCCAGTCCTCGGACCTGTGGAGACCATCGCCAATAACCTGACCTCCCTCGTGCTACGCATCGCCCAGGAGAACCACTCGAAAGTGACGGTCATCGCGCACAGCATGGGCGGTGTGGTGCTGCGCACCGCTTTGCAGAAGAGTCCACGCCTGCCGGTTGCCAAGGTCATTACCCTTGGCACTCCACATCACGGCACCATAATGGCTGGGCTCAGCAACTCCCCGGCTTGTTGCGACATGCGAGTCAACTCCGCTCTATATGCGAAGCTCGACCGTAATCCCGCCGTAACCTTCGTTTCGATCTATTCGCTGCTCGACAATATCGTCATTCCAGCAGAGAGCTCATGTTTCGGTGTGCGCCAGGTGATCGTCGAGGGCGTTGGCCATTTCGGCTTGCTATACCTACCGGGCCCGTTCGCCGCGATTCTTAAAGAGCTTCGAACCATTGCGATGAATTCGATGAGAAACCCTCGTGCCATCTCCGTTATGGCCAAAAAGGATTTCACTCTCGTAGTTGCATTCTTGTCTGGAGAAAAACGTCTTTTTGACATGAGGCCCTATTTAGAGCTCGAAATATTTCGCCCTCTCGCAAACTGGAGTGAGTTTCAACGCGCAACGATAGAAAACGGCACCGTTGTTTGGCCTGGTGGCCAAGATGTCTGTCCCGACACGCTATACGAAGAAGGGAAGACTTTTGACGGCTGACTCACCAAGATATGGGCTTTTGAAACTACGAATCATGCTCGATGCAGGACCGGTTCAGGTGCCACAGAGAAGAGTTTCAACCAACGTCTCGGCCGACGTGTCGCTCGCAAAGAAGCTCGATGCGGAACAAACTCAAGGCGATGCAGGCTTTCTCGGGGACAAGTCGCGTTTCGGTGGTTGTCTCGGCACCACGTCGACCACAGGCTCGATGGCCTTGACTGCACTCGCGATAGCGGGTTGCTCTGCAATGGTCACGGAGATGGGATCGAGACGGTTGCCAAACAACGGCTCGTTTCCCACAGAGGGCAGGGCCGCAAGCTTTGCTTTGTCGTCTTCAATTTGTTGGCTCAAACGCTCGATGGAGCGCTGCATCCCCTCCACCCGGGTCAAGTGACGAGCGGCCTGATCCTCAGGCACGGGTTTCTCCTCGAGTGTCTTCAGCCGCTCCTGGGTTTGCGCGAGGCTCCTGTTGCGTTGCTCGAGGGTCTCCCCAATGGCACGTGCCTGATCACCGAACGCCAATTTAGAGAAATCTTTGCTCCCCGGTGCCGGATAAATCTCCAGACGTCCAACGTATTTGCCGCGTGAGCCGGACTCGAGTTTCCATGCATTCCCTACGGCTTGCGGCGCATTCAGCATCCGCCCATCATGCCCACCGACAAAGAAACGAATGTCCGGCACCGCCGTGGCGATCGCGGCCTCTTCGCCGTTGCCAAGATGGGACAAGACAACCAACAGGTCGACCCCCTCGGCCCGCAAACGCGCAGCCTCGGCCGTGGCGACCGTAACCGGGTCGACAAGCCGGAGCTTGGCCGCCTCGAGTTGCGACGCCTGCACGACGTTCTTTGTGCCCACCAGACCCATAATGCCGATGCGCAGCTCACCGAGTTTTTCAATAACCGACGTACCGAACACGGGCTTGTCGTCCTCACCGACGAGATTCGCCGCGAGGAACGGGAACTTTGCCTTCTTCGACAGTTTCAGCAAACTCTCGACACCGAGGGAGAGATCCCGCTCACCGATGGTGTAGGCTTTGGTGCCCAACTGATTGAATACGTCGACAATGAGCTCCGCTCGCTGTTGCAGGGCATCTGCGGGCGTCGTCGAATCGGTTCCCTTGCTGAACGCATCTCCACAATCCAACACCAGTTTGGGTTCCGTGGCAGGAACCATCTCAGATAGCCAAGTTGCTCTCCGGGCAAGACCGCCCAGACGATTGGATTTTCACCCACAGTCCAGCAGATCTCCCCACATGTTGCCGCTGTATACGATCGTGTGACGCTGCCGTCCGGCAAACGGATCCGTCGTGGTTTCAGTCTTGGGCGTATCGCTCTTGCAGCTCATAGCCATGCCGCAAAGCAGAAGCCCCAAACCCGTGCTCCTCATAAAACCTCCACCGGGGAAAATTTGTAGGTCACACACCATTATCAGTTGTTGGCCGTTGTGACTAGGACTAGGTAGTTTCAGGCTAAAGCAGGCCGCTCGCCTTGATTCGCAGATAGCGATTCACGAGATCGGCCGCGAGCGTGCGCGGCTCGACGTCCATGCAAAGAAGTCCGTGACGTTCGAGCTTCTCATGCGACTCATTGCGAACCCGAACGTACTCATGGGTCGCCGCCATCCGCAGGGCCCCACCAAAGTCGTTGACCCCGGCGTCGAGAGTATCCCCCAAGGCCACCTCGCGCAGGCTCGCAAGCAACATCAGGTGCCGTTGAGAGGCGATCTTCAACATGCTGCTGAGATCTTCATCTTCCTCGTCGCGCATGTTCGATACCAATACGATCATGGAGCGACGGCTCAGCGATTTCACCGCCTCCTCCACCGCCTGTGCCGCATCGGAGGCGACTGCGGTGGTCGAGAGGTCGTAGACAGCATTGAGGATCGCATTCAGGTAGCTCGCACCCTTGCGTGGAGGCAGCTGTCGTTGTTGGCCTCCATAGGTCATCAGGCCAACGGCATCCCCTTGGCGCAGCGCCACATAGGCGAGCAAGAGTACTGCATTGAGCGCATGATCGAGATGGGTGAGCTCGCCGTCCTTGGAGTGCATGCGCCTGCCACAGTCGAGCAAGAACATGATCTGTTGGTCGCGTTCTTCGCGGTATTCACGCGAGATGAGCTTCATCATCCGCGATGTGGCACGCCAATCGATCTGCCGGAAGGGATCCCCGACGCGGTACTCTCGCAGTTGATGAAACTCGGTGCCCTCACCGCGGCGGCGCTTTTTGCGAATGCCGAGCTCGCTGACACGATTCGATGTAGCCAGCAAGGCGTATCGAGCCACTGCACGGAAATTGGGGTAAACACGTACGGCTTGGGCGCTACCGCTCTTGGCGTGGCGCCACCAGAAACCTAGCAGCGAGGCCTGGCGATAATCGAGGAGACCAAACTGCAGCTCACCACGCTCCGTCGTGCGCAGCGCGTAGCCGACCTCAGCAAAGCCGTGGGCCGGAACCCTCACTTTCCGTGGCAGCTGCTCGATCTGTACCGAAGCGGGATGACTCTCTTGTACCAGGAGCGTTTTCGCGGAGCCCGAAGCGTTCATGACCCGCAGTTGTGCTTTGGTGCGCACCCCCAAGGCCAGACTGACGGCGAAATCACGCTCAATGGTGGTGCGCGGTTTACCCAGTGCCAGGAGCAAATCGCCCAACAACAACACTCCGACCACGACGCCAAAGGCCTGCCACGCCGACGTAGCTGATTCGGGCCACACCGATGCCACCAGCCCGAGGGCGCTCCAAATCGCGAGCAGAAACAAACTTTGACGAGTCGGTGTCATATACGTGGTGCGTCAACGCTCCCGAGAATGCCCGTCAAGAGTTGGTCGGCCGTCTGCCCCTCGAGCTCGGTCTCAGGTGACAACATCACCCGATGCCGCAGCGCCGGTCGCGCAATGGCTTTGATGTCGTCGGGGGTGACGAAGTCCCGCCCCTCGAGCAATGCGTAGGCTCTCGATGCCCGTATCAAAGCGAGCCCACCGCGAGGCCCTGCCCCTTGGGCCAGGCCAGGCCACTTGCGGGTCGTGCGAACCAAGCGCACCGCATACTCGGCAACACGATGATCTACCCGCACCGCCGCGGTCGCTGCCTGTAGGGCCAAGATCGACTTCGCATCGGCCACCGTGTCGACGTTTTCCACCGTCAACGCAGCCCCCACTTTGCCGGTGGTAACTTGCTCGACCATCGCCACCTCTTCGACCTCTGCGGGGTAGTGGATGTGAATCTTGAGAAGGAATCGATCCAACTGGGCATCGGGCAGAGGATAAGTGCCCTCGTGCTCCAACGGGTTCTGAGTCGCCAGCGTCATAAACGGTGGCTCCAAGAGCATCGGTGTTCCTTCGAGGCTAACCTGTTGCTCCTGCATCACCTCCAGCATGGCCGCCTGGGTCTTCGCTGGGGCACGATTGATCTCATCGGCCAAGAGAAGATTGGTGAACACCGGGCCCCGGCGCGTCACAAACTGGCCGCCCTTGAGGTCGTACATCACGTGCCCCGTGATATCACTCGGCATCAGATCTGGGGTGAATTGAATGCGGTTCGAGTGCCCATTGAATGTTTTCGCCAGCGCCCGCACCAACAACGTCTTGCCCAACCCGGGAAGGCCCTCGATAATCACGTGGCCGCCAGCAAACAAGGTGATCAACACCTGCTCGATGACGTCTTTCTGCCCCACCACGGCGCGACCAATCTGTTCGCGAATGGCATGGGCAACGGCTACGTGGGTATCAATGGCCGCCGTAGTCGGCGTCACCATCGGCGGCGTTGTTGTCGGCGCGAGGGATGCAACCTCGAATGTCTCTGAAGAGATGTCGTCTGTCATGACGGTTTGCGTCCTCCTTCTCTATGCGTGAGCCAACCGCGACTGGGGCGGCGTGGCGACCTCTCTATCGTCTCAGTCACAACGCCCGTCGAATCATCTCAAGGCGCTGTACCCATTCTGTAAACTGCGACCGGCTCTCTGGAACTGCAGAGCTGAGCGCAACTCGGACTTGTTCAACGGAAAGACTGGCGATCTGCGCGAGACGCTCTGTTCTGTCGGGTTCATCGAGCCGTTGCCAGTCAGCGATGCGACGAGCAGCGCGCGCCCAGAGCGCGGATTGCACCACCTCGACCAGAACCCGTCGTTGTCCGTGACGCCAAAGAAAGCGGCCGCTGGCGTCGATATGCTCCATGACACTGCGCCGTGGCAAAATGGGCAGCTGGTGCAACGGCCCAAATCGCAGGACATGCCGCCACAACCAAAACGCCAATAACAGCACGAGTCCCAGAAGCAGCATGCCACCACGATCGATGAGCACGGTCAGCAGCGACGGAACATCATAACCGAAAATGATCCAGCTATCCCCTCGCCGGTTGTTCCAGGTGGCCAGACGCCACAGAAATTCGGCGTTGTCTTTCTCTCCGATCAACCGATTGGTCATGAAGCTCGCGCCCCGCAGGATTGTCAGCACACCCTTGCCAACTTCGAGCTGCAACAGCATGTAATGCTTGTCCCCGGGCATGCCCCAAATCGCACGGTCTTCGCTGTCGATGAGCTCCCATTCCTTCTCCTCGGCCCATCCCGTAACGGTCAGCGGTTTTTCGACATCAGGCATTCGCACTGGGGTCTCGATCGTCTTGATTTGCCCCATGATCCACTTAAGCTGCTCTCCCAATTCGCCCTGAAGTATGTGACGCCCGCCCTTCTTTGCAGATTCGTCGCATTTGCCGTTGTACGTTGAGTCGTCCCCGTCCTTGACACATGTTGATTCGTTTTCAAGGTCGGTGACACCTTCACCGGGCGAGGACCCGCCCAGGTCATTGGTAGCTCCCTCTTGTTCGTCGCCTTCTGTCAATGGAGCCACGTCTTCTTCTTCGTCGTCGTCAAAGATGTCATCATGATCTTCGTCGAGATCATCAGGTCGATCGACGGTAACCCCGAGGGGGTCGAGAAGCTCGTCCTTGCCAGCCCCCGCATTGTCCTCATGACCCATGCGGCCAATGACGACGAGGTGGCCACCGGCAACCACCCACTCCTGCAGCCTCGCAATACGCGCACGACTGAATGTCGAGCGCCACACTGGCACGAACAATGTGCCATCGACCGAAGGCAAACCGTCTTTGTCATGCAGATTGGCGACACTCTCGGTGGCAACGCCGAGACGGTCGAGTAACCGCTCCGCCGCCAAGTAGTCATTGGTCCGCGCTTCACCACTGAAGCCCACCCATGCATCGTACGGCACCTTTTCCCAATTGTTGACAAACCATGCCCACAACATGACCAAGACAAAAAGCACTCCAAGGAAGATGAGGGTGAGGCGGAAGGTACTCATGCCGGGTGCCCCAGGTGCGAGGTCCAACGTCGGCAGAGGTCATCAAAAGACGCGTTCGATGGCGAACGTTTAGCATAGGCGATGAGCTGCCAAGCGCGGGTGAGCAGTGCAAAATCCCCCGAGATGGGTGACCCAAGATTGACATCGACAATCCCAATGCATTCGCCCTCGGTTGCACTCGCCGGCACCTCCACCCGAAGCTTGTCCACGACGTGCGCTAGCGCTCCACGATACAGCAGGCTCATGGCCCGCTCAGAGTCCCCAGCAAGCCACGCTCGTCTCGCTTCCTCCAAGATGTCGTCGGGCAAGGACTCGGGGCGCAGGTCGAGTCCAAACAGGGTGCTCGGCTGCTCCTGTTTTCGCCGTCCGTCTGGACCCGTGCCATTGCCATTGTGCCGACGGACATACAGGGCAATGAGATAGACCAACAACACAAGGGCGATCCCGCCCACACCCCAAGCCAAAATCCTTGCGAAGAGCTCTCCTATCTTGCCGAGAAAACCGAGATCGGGAGGATCTCCCCACTCTTCGTCATCATCACCCTGTTCTATGAGCTGCCACCGCTCCCGCGTTTCTTTGGTGCCGAATTCCTCGGCAGAAAGCACTCCTTTGATCTCTGCCGCGAAATCGATTGACGCGGCGTCGATGGGAATCTCGGTGCGCTCAATGTTGTCGGTCGGCTGAATATTCTCCGCCCAAACAGTTCCTGGTGCTCCAATGAGTCCAATCATGAAGATCAAGGCAACGCCGGTGCTGGCGAGCACTCGCAGACGCCCAGCCATGCGTCTCAAGCCAAGCTCGATATCCCACCCTTCCAGCTGCACTCGTCGGTTGATGTACAAAGCAAACCCTGCGCCAACATAGAAGGGCTCGATGAGGCCCATCGCCAACAAATGAAAGCCATTGCGAACAAAGGGCACCCACCAAGCGCACCCGTCCCCAAGGGCTTCGGGGAAAACGAACGGCACCCAATTCGGGGTGTCCCCTAAGAACGTCGTGGCATCGACTTCGTCTGGGATTAAGAGGAATCCGAGGACAATGAGACCACGAAACAGAAACATCTCGAACACCAAGCACAAAGTCGTCAGGACAAAAGACATTCCCGAATGTGCCCCGGTGAGCACACTGACACGCCTGCCACGGGCCTCACCACTGAGATCTTCGAGTTGGGCCACCGGCATCAGATAGGATCGCCATGGCGAAAACCTACGGAACGTCAACGCGGCGAACAACCCACTGCCGAGGTACTGGCGTGGCCTGGTGATGATTCGCCACGGGGACAACACCTCACCGAAGAAACTGCGACTGACGATGGCAAGTGGGATTCGATCGAAGAGAGGTTTGAGCCACCACATCAACAGAAATGGAAGCAATGGAAAATCCGACAAAACCACATTGAGCAACACGGCGAGCGGCAAAACCACCGCCACCCACGATGAAAATACTGCGCGCCACCAATGGCGCACCATGGCAAAACCAAGGTCCAATGCCTCCCAGTGCTCGCGGGCGCGAATGCCCACGGAGATACGCTCAAGGTCCATGGTTGCGCCCCGGTGACACAAAATAGAAGCCAACCAACAGCCACAGAATGGCACCGACCCCATACTTTACGTTATGGGGCACCAACACGCTCGACGACCAAAAGGCCTCGAGCACCGCGGCCCCAACAAACAGGCCAAACGCGCCATACACCAACGGCACCGCGCGCTTGGCCCCGAGTCGTAGGGCATCGAGTCGGCGGTGGTGCCCGGGCGCGAGAATTGGCCATCCCAGGCGCAACCCTGCCGCGGCCGACAGAACGATGGCCTGCAGCTCGAGCGCTCCGTGGCCGATCACAAACGACGAGAAGGTGCGACCAAATCCAATGTGGTGCAGGTGCCCGGCCACCGCTCCCAGCACAACACCGTTATAAAGGATAAAGAAGAGGCTGCCGATTCCGGCAAACACTCCGCTGGCAAAGGTGCGGAAACCGATGGTGACATTGTTGCGGATGTAGAAGCCGAACATCGCCGCATCGGAGTCGTATCCCCGAGGGCGTAAATGGTGTGCCGACTCGGGGTCATACATTGCCTCCAACGAGGCCACCATGCTCGGATCCAAAACCGAGTAGACCAACTCCGGAAACCACTGAATGCTCAACGCCAAGGCCATTCCAGAGCCGTAGAACAACAACGCAGCCACCAGGACAAAGCGGACCTCGGCTCGGATCGCGATGGGCAGACCGCGCACACAGAAATCTGTGACCCGGGAAAAGCCACCCGTGGGAGTCTTGTAGAGATGTTGATGACCCCTGAGTGCCAGGCCGTTCAGCCGATCAATGAGATGGGCATCAAACAGTCGTTGACGAGCCAACGCCAAGTCGTGGCAAACTGACCGGTACAGCAAAGAGAAGTCTCTGCTCCCAGGTTTCTTGTCGATCTCAATCGCCTTGAGCCTGTCCTCAAAGGCTCGCCAGCGTTTTTCACCGCGCTCTGTGAACAACTCCTGGTTCACAATGCCTTCCCCCTACGACCAATCAACCATGCGGCGATACCATAGAGATAGGCAATTGGCTCGGAGATCTGAGTCGGCTCTGCATCGAGCAAAGGCGCTGCCAGCTCAGCAAGCTCCCGTGTCCGCGCGGGAGACAACTGCGGACCACGTTGGCCGAAGGCGATCACCGCCCGCTGTTCCGCCAGACGCAAACCCACAGGTGCCGGACGGGGTTCGGCATTTGCCACGACTTCTTTGGATCGTGCTTCGTCGCGATAGACGACCAGTGTCCCGGCTGCGAGATCGCCGAGTCGCTGGAACGATTTTGTAAAGAGCATACTGATGAGACCAAAGGCGTACACCGTCGGCAACAAATCCGCCGTGCGCAGAAGGTTCCGCAGCACCGACGAGACCCAACCGACCGGCGTTCCGTCAGCATGCACCACGTGTAAACCCAGGGCCTTCTTCCCGGGCGTCGAGCCATTGCTTAAAACCTCAAACAGGATGGGGTAGAGCTCTTCGAGGACAAACATCACCAACAAGAATGCCCCCAAGCCAAAGCCGCCAAACATGAACAACGGAATGGCAATGACGAACGCCGCGACCAACCGCACCAGCCAATCGAGTAGCCAAGCGACAAATCTCACGGGTGGCCCGGCAACCCTCAAATCAAGGTCCACCCCCTCAGGGGTTTCCACTTGATGAACGGTATCGAGCACGGGCTACCTCGCGTTCATCCCAACGCGCTAATGATGCCGTAGGCGACAACACCGAGGATGGCGACAATATACAAGCCAATCACCACCAACATCATGATGCCGACCGTGCGCCAGAAATTCTTCTGACAAAGCAGAGCGTCCTCAACCGCAGAGGTTCCTCCTCCCAAGGCCGCTCTGGCAATGGCGTTGCCATACTTGTGCAACTGCAAGGACGGCACAATATAGAGCGCGCCGATGACGAGATACAGAATACCCATCAGTGCCCCCATGCCGCCACCGAGCTCACTGCTCACCGCGCCAACAATCATCATGACGATTCCGGCGAGCCCAGCAAGACCAGTGCCAACAAGACCAAGAATAGACAGAAAACGAATCCAAGGCTTAGTGTCCTTGAGCGCCTGCAACATGACGGGCGTGTACAGCTCTTCCGTTGTGGCAGTCCGCACCGACAGATCGGCAACGGGAGATTCGTAGGGATTGCGGGTGTCCACCATGTCGACTCCTATGGATCACACATAAGGCCAGTGATGGACGGGATCAAGCCAACCGACCGACGCCAACCGGCTCGCCAACATGATCTCGATCACATCAGGAGCTCGGCGAGAAATCCGCGCCCAGAATGGTCTTCAATCCGAAAGCGGAAACCGTCGCGATTCGTACCGGTAGCCGGCACCATGAACTGTCTCAATGGGAGTTTCTCCGGCAATGTGCAGTTTGCTGCGCAGCTTTGCCACCAACATGTCGACCCGACGTGTGATGATCTTGTTGGGATCGGCGATCCCCCACAGTTCCTGGAGAATCTGTGAGCGACTGACAATCTGCCCATCTTGCCCCGCCAACAACATAACCAACTCAAGCTCGCGATCCGAAAGACTGATGACTCTGTCACCCAACTTGGCGTCCAGCATTGGAGGACGCACCCACCACCGGCCAAAACGAAAACCCGTGGCACTGCGCCGCGTGGGTGCACTGCGACGCAGAAGAGCCAGAACTCGGGCGCGCAGCTCGGACATGCGGAATGGCTTTGCGACATAATCATCTGCACCGCGGCGAAAACCCTCAAGGAGATCTACCTCCCCACTCTTCGCGGTCAACATGAGAATTGGCTGCGCGGGTTCGCGCTTGCGTATCTCGTCACATACGTTGAGACCGGAGACGCCAGGGAGCATCAAATCCAAAACCACGAGATCAAAGACTCCACCAGCATACTGACGGAGGGCCTCCTCTCCACTCGCGGCACCCGTCACCTGGTGGCCGTCATGGGAGAGAATGTTCACGACCGCCGCACGAATGCTGTCGTCATCCTCAATTACGAGAATTCGTCGATGCCGATCCACGAGCGCGATTCCTCCTGCGCTTTGGGCGCGAAACGACTCTATCACTTAGGAGAACGTTTGTTGAAGGATCGCCGTGCGGGTTTCTACACCCTGGGTGAGGTCACCGATCGTCACGCATGTGGTCCCACCCTGAGGCGAGGAGTTCTCTTGCCTCGCCAGTGGTGCCGATAAGAATGCGATCGAGACTCTCGGTGACGCGGCCCACCTCAAACAGATCGGGCTCTTTCGACAGTTCCTCTGAGCCTGTCACCAACAGCACGTAGTCCTCACCTCCCGACAGTGCGAAGTCGAGAGCGTCGAGTCCATTGTTGTCACAGTAGGCAACAAGCTCCGGCGACAAGGGCAAGCGGGACGACACGACGGTGCAACCAACGTGGCTCTGGCCACAAATATGACCGAGGTCTGAAGTCAAACCGTCACTGACATCGAGCATGGCTCTGGCCTGCCCAGATTGGGCCAGCCACCGTCCTCGGGACAAGTGTGGCTCAGGTTCGAGATGTCGCCGGACCAAGCTCTCGACACCCTCGGTCCCACCGTTGAGAATCGCGTGCAGACCAGCACCCGAATCACCGAGGCAACCGGTGACATAGATGCGGTCACCCGCTTTGGCTGTATGGCGGTAAAGGATCTGCGAAGACGGCACCTCTCCGGTGACCGCAATATTGATGACCAGGTCCGTTTTCGACGCGGTGGTATCGCCGCCGAGGATGTTGACTGCGAAGCGACGAGCCAACTGTTTCATTCCGAGGTAGAGCTCGTCGAGATAAGCCACGGTCAGGTCGGTTGGTACAGCGATGGAAACATACGCATCCAGAGCCGTTCCACCCATCGCAGCGATATCTGAGAGATTGACCGCCAGAGCCTTGGCACCCAATTGCCGTGGTGTGATCGCGTCGCGGAGAAAATGAACGCGCTCGATCAACATGTCGGTAGTGACCAAACGCAGTGTGTCTCCTGCGCCACGGGTCACAGAACAGTCGTCGCCAATACCTTTCACCACGTGAAGTGCATTGACAACACAATTATCCGTTAACCGCTCGATGAGACCGAACTCACCCACGTCAGAGAGCTTCACGATAGGCGCTCAGGAGCGCCCGCGTTTATGGCCGCGTGCGAGCGCCAAGGCACATGCCAGCAAAATCACCCAATGGGAGCTCGGAGTGGCATTACAGCCGTCGTCATCTTTCCCATTGATAATTTCTTCGGCCAAGCAGCGCCCGTAAGAATTGCACACCAAACCGCTCGAACATACCCCGCAAGATCCACCGCAGCCGTCGCCACCGCATTGGCGAGAGTCACAGAATCTTTGGCACTCTTCCTCACAGACGTGGCTCGCACACTCATACCCAGTCGGACAACCACCACAGTCGCAACCCGACAGCTCTCCACACTGCACCCCAGCACAGAGCTCGTTACACACATCCATCGGCACACAACCTGCGTCGAGAGGACATGCGTCCACAGGCATGCATGAACCCCAGCACATGGCAGGCTGACCCACGTACAGCTTCACACAGATACCGGGACGTCCGCCGCGAGCGGCGCACATCGTTCCCTCGGCAGCACAAGGCAGGGGATTGGCTTCTAAACACAACGCCACATGGAGGTCGCTTAGGTCCTCGAGAGTTTGGCAGTACGAGCCATATTCTCCAGCCAAACACGGCTCGGGTTCGCAAACCTTGGCACACTCAGAGCGCCCGTCGCCATAGCTCATGCAAATCTCACCGTTGGCACAACTACTGGTAGAACAACCGTTCATGGGGGCGTCGCCGGTGATGCAGGCACCCCCTGATCCCGCTGCCACCGGTTGGCACTGGCCGGACACACATTCGTCACCACGCCCACAACTGCCGCAATGGCAGGTGCCATCCATGCCACAGGCACTCGCAGAACAGGCACCACTGCACGCCCCACGATACTGGTCGACGACCGTTAGGATCCAATCCTCATTGGCGACCGTAGAAGTGTATACAGACTTGCCCACGAAGCCCTCTTCACCCGACGACAACACACCCACCACGCGCATGCCGTCGCCAAAATCAAAGAGCAATGGGCCGCCCGAGTCGCCATTGGCTACACCGGTATCACCCTCGCCGTCGATCATCACCTCTTCGGCCACCGCTATCACACCGATGGTCGTCCAGTTGCGGATGGTGTTGTAGTCGGTGAGATCCGTCATGCCATAACCGACAGCCTGCGCATCTTGATTGAGCAGGCCGTTGAGATTCCCCGTCTTGATGGGAATCGGCGTGGCCACGGTCGCTGCCGACGACATGACCATGATGCCGATGTCTTCCCCATAATACTTGTTACCCAAATATTGAATGGCAACGACACCCTTGGCGTCCACCGCTGACTGCGAATTGCCGCCGAAACGAATCTCAAAGTCATCGGGACCGAGCACCTCGTCGTCCACATCGAGACAGTGAGCCGCAGTGAGGACAACCCGGTCTGAGATCAAAACGCCCGTGCAAATGCATCCGTAGTAGACACAAATAGCAACTGTGGCCTGCTGCTCGGCGGCGGTCATGGTGGTGTAGAGCGTCGGCGAGGTCTCTCCGTAATAAATGGGGTTCTGGTTCGCCAAGGTAGCCGACAGGTTGACGCCAACCTGCTCTCCACACCCTGCGATCCCAACCACTGCCGCCAACACCCACAACCGGGACAACTGCATACTCTTTGCTCCTGTCTCCTTTGGCCTACCAATCCATCGCCTTACTTCGCCGTCCACATAATTGTCATCACCGACTTCTCTTCTTTGTTCTCATGAACGATCGTCACCGCGACCTGGGTCTTCTCTTTGTTGGTGGTGAGAGAGACCATTGAGCCCGTGCCCATGTCGTGGGCGGTGCGCTGCACCTTGTTGAATCCCTTATTCTTGAGCTCCTCGACATAGAAATCGGCGATGTCTTTGGGGCTCTTATTGACTTCGGCGATGATATGGAAGGTCGCCTCTTCGCCTTCCGACTTGGTGCTCGAAACAATCTTGGCACCGTCGATGAGCGGCAAAGGAAAACCTTCGGGCAAGGTTGCGCCGACGCCAAACTGCGCGGTCTCGCCCTTGTTGTTGGTGATTCTGACTGAGCCTTCCTCACCTTCTTTGTCAGTCGTGATGGTTGCGACCTCGCCGTCTTCGCCCTTGACGGTGATCTTGCCATCTTTGATGTCGACCTTACCACCGGTGGCGGCTTCCGCCGCTGCCTCTGCCACCGCCTCCGCGATAGCCTCTCCGGGGCTCTTGCAAGCAAACGCTGAAACGACAAATGCAACAAATAGAATCTTCTTCACGGGAATCCTCCATTCCAAGTCCTGAACCGCCGGAGCATGTGCGACCCGCGGGGCACCGTCAAGTGTTGTTTGGCGTGCCTCGCGCGCCCGGGCAAGTCCGCCAACAACGACAAACTTTATCTATAGGAGCGAACAATATTTTCTATCGGCTTGCTATTGATTGTTTCGTCGTCCGGAGCGACAAGGGCGCTCGGTTTTCGCGCGAAAAGAGGTTCACATATGCCAAACATCCCGACCGGTGCCTTGAGCAGCTCCCTCCTAGCCAAAGTGGCGGAGATCTCGGGCCAAAACGTCAGCAAGTGCATGCAATGTGGCACATGTACTTCAGTGTGCCCAATGGCCTGTGACATGGAGATCACCACCCGTAAGGCTATGCTCATGCTGCAACACGGCATGGTAGACGAGCTCTTGGCCAGCAAGACTCCTTGGTTGTGCGCATCCTGCCACAGTTGCCAGGTGCGCTGCCCCCGTGGCTTGGAGCTCACTCGCATCATGGAAGCGGTTCGCCTCTTGGCCCTGCGCAAGAACATCGACAAGATCAACCCTCGCGAGATTGTCCGCGAAGACGTGATCGACATGCCCCAGATCGCCTTGGTCGCGGGTTTTCGCAAGCTGACCGCGTAAGGAGCACACATCGTGAAGATAGCTTACTACCCTGGCTGTACCCTGAAGACAAAGGCGAAGAACCTCGAAAACGCCGCCATCGCAGCCCTCGGCAAGCTCGGCGTCGAGGTGGAGGAGCTGGAGCGCTGGAACTGTTGCGGCGCAGTCTACTCCCTCGCCGATGACGACTTGATTCATCAAGTTGCGCCGGTCCGAGTGCTGATTCGCGCCAAAGACAGTGGTGCCAACAAGGTCATGACCTTGTGCTCACAATGTTACAACACCCTGGCCCGCGCCAATCGCCTGGTCAAGGAAGACGAAGAGAAGCGCAAGACGCTGAACCTCTTCATGGACGAGGAAAGCGGATACAACGGCGAGGTTGAGGTCGTGCACATGCTACAGTTCTTGCGCGACACGATTGGTTGGGACGAAGTCAAAAAGAAGGTGGTCAAGCCCCTCGCGGGTCTCAAGGTCGCACCCTTCTACGGATGCACCTTATTGCGCCCAACCGAAGTCTCCATCGACGAGCAACCCTTCGCGCCAAAGGTGATGAATGAGTTCCTCACGGCGCTGGGAGCCACTCCGGTACAATTCGGCAGCACCACCGACTGTTGTGGCGCATACGAGGTCTTGGTCAACCCCGATGCCGCGGTGCGACAGTCCGCGGACATCTTAGTGAAGGCCAAAGCAGCGGGCGTCGACGCCATCGCGCTGTCGTGTCCTCTGTGTGAGTACAACCTCGGCCGACGTCAGCCTTCCATCAAGTTGGCCCGTCCCGAGATCGAAGAGATGCCGGTTTACTATTTCTCACAACTGCTCGCCATGGCCCTGGGGGTGGCGGAGCAAAGTGGCCCCTTTGAGCTCAACAACTTGGCGACACGTGCGCAGATCAAAGAACGCAAGTTAGCCACCGTTTAGACACATGAGACGATTTTTTTGCGATTTTACCGCCGAAAGATTTTGATGACACGACGAGGTAAATGATGACTGACGCTGCAGTGATTCCCGACATGGTCCCGATTTTCATCATGGGCAAGCGCTATTGGGTGCCCGACTCTTTGACCATCATGAAGGCCATGGAGTACGCCGGTTACCAGTTCATCCGCGGCTCCGGCTGCCGCGGCGGTATCTGCGGCGCGTGCGCCACAGTGTATCGCAAGGAAGGCGACTACAAGATTTACACCGGCCTCGCCTGCCAGACCGTGGTCGAGCCCAACATGCACCTGGCGCAGCTGCCCTTCTACCCGGCGCTGCGACAGAAATATGACTATGCCGCGGCGAGCGCCGTCGCCGAGACTGTGCATGCGCTCTACCCCGAGCTGTTCCGCTGCGTCGCATGCAATGCCTGCACCAAGGTCTGCCCAATGGACGTGCAGGTCATGGACTACATCGCCGCGGCGAAACGTGGAGATCTAGAGGCCGTCAATGAGATCTCCTTCGACTGCATCCAATGCGGTCTGTGTGCCAGCCGCTGCATGGGCGAGCTGCCCCAGTATCACATCGCGCAGTTGGCACGCCGCCTCTACTCGGGCAAGATCGTTGTGCGCACCGCCCATCTGAACAAGATGGTCGACACCATCAAAGGCGGTAAGTTTGAAGGCCCGCTGCAAGAGGTCATGAAGATCAAGGGCGATGCCCTGAAGAAACTCTACACCGATCGACAGATGGAGCCAGCCATGTCGGATGAGACATGGGCACCCAGCAGCAACGTGGGTTTGTAAGGTGAACTGTTAACGACACGTGCGCGAAACCGTTTCGCGTTTGAGGTAAGAGATGGGTTATCCACAGAAGTTGAAAGAACTAATCAAGGTTGTCGAGAAGACCCGGCCCGAGCGCGTAGCCCGCAAGTTGGCAGGCAAGGAAGTTCCTTTCCTGTCCCTCGACGAACGCAAGACCATGCTCGACAACCACCCCGACTTCAAAGAAGAGGGCCGTCGGCCCCTCAAGGTGGGTCCGAGCAAGGATTACAGAATCGCCCATGAGCTGGCTGACCTGCTCGAGGCCCATTCCCGGGTTGACCCCGACAGAGTCGACTTGTCCAAAACCGACATCGACACGGACGTCTTGGTCATCGGTGGCGGCGGCGCTGGCACCTCGGCGGCCATCCTCGCTGAGCAGGCTGGCCTCAAGGTAACGTTGGTCACCAAACTACGTCACGGCGACGCCAACACGATGATGGCCGAAGGTGGCATTCAAGCTGCGACCAAGGGCAACAAGGACTCGCCCTACTTCCACTACCTCGACGTCATGGGCGGCGGGCACTTCACCAACGTCCCAGAGCTCGTGCACGCACTGGTCACCAATGCCCCCGAAGCCATCAAGTGGCTCAACGACTACGGCGTTGGCTTCTCCAAGCACGATGATGGCTCGCTAAAGACCATCCACGGTGGCGGCACCAGCCGCAAGCGAATGCACTACGCCGCCGACATCACCGGTGCCGAAATCATGCGCACCATTCGCGACGAAGCGCGCAACCGCCCCAACATCGATGTGATCGAGTTTGCCCCAGCGGTCGAGCTCATCCTCAACGAGCATGGCCACTGTGCCGGTGCCGT
>Ga0156517_1312_pt1 | contig 22844 bp, 10 predicted proteins | sample RifOxyB3_FD_111912 | JGI IMG/M metagenome (GOLD analysis project Ga0156517, IMG submission 111912) | Deltaproteobacteria bacterium RIFOXYB12_FULL_58_9 | reverse complement strand
GCTCTACCATCAGCTCGGTTTGCTCTCTGACGCCACCAATCAATATCGGCAGATCAGTCAGATTTACGAGAAGCAGGGCCGCAACGACGAGGCGATGAGAGTTCTGCGCAAGATGGTCGAGATTGACCCAGAGAATGTGGCGAGCCGCATCAAGCTTGCCGACATGTTCGCCAAGCAAGAAATGGTCGAGGAGGCTCGCAACGAGTACCGCTCGGCGGCGACCTATCTCAAGTCGCACCATCGCGTGGATGACTACGTCAAGGTGGCAGAGCGGATCGTTCACTTCGATCCCTCCGACCTTGAGACGACTCGCGAGCTCGCCAACATCTACATTCAAAAGAATGATGCTCGCCGAGCGCTTGCCAAGCTGCAGGTTTGCTTCAAGGCAGATTCCAAGGATGTCAACACCCTGACTCTATTGGCCAATGCCTTTCGCGATCTTGGCCAGGTGCAGAAAACGATTTCGGTTTACAGAGAGCTCGCCCGGATTCATTGCGATGCAGGCGACAGCAATGCCCAGGCCTCCGTCTTGGGCCAACTTCTCGAGCTGGCTCCCGACGACCCCGAGGCGCAGCATGCCGTCAAGCAATACCGTCAACCGCAACCGCTAAGTCGCGTCGAACCGGTGCAGAAGATCATCGAGGTGCGGGAGATCAATCGCGTCCAATCAGAACTTACGCCTGCCATCCTTGCCGAGCAACCTGAAGAGATCGAGATCGAGGTCGAGGCAGAGGAGATCGTCATCTCTGAAGAGCCCTCGGCTTCAGACAACGAAGAAGCGGTGCTACGAATCCTCACGGAGGTGGAGGTCTACGTCAAGTACGGGCTCAAGAGCAAAGCGATGGAGCATCTGCAGCGCGTCTTTGACTTGGATTCCAATCACGTCGAGGCGCGCGCCAAGTACAAAGACCTGCTGCTCGATCTGTGTGACGTGGCTGGCGCTGTGCGTGAATTGTGGCTCTTGGCAAACAACGCCCATCGAGATGGAGACCTTGATGGCGCTCGCAAGAACCTGACCGAACTGCTTGAGCTCGACCCCAACCACGCTCAGGCCCAAGCTTTGCGGGACAGTATCGGTGCCCAACCCGAGCCTTCGTCCGATTCCTTGCACGAAGCCACAGTCATGGCTCGTTCTGATGCGTTGCAGGCACCGCCGGCGCTACCAGGCCCCACACTTTCCTATGAGCCTTCTCCAGCAGCAGCCGAGATCGACCTCGATTCCGACGATGGATTTGCAGTGGACGTGGACATCGAGGATGAGCCCATCGATATTGAGGTTGAGGCGGATGAGTCTGATCTCATTTTGGGCGCTGATCTCGATGGGGCCGAGATCGAAGTGGATGAGCCCGATGAGTCTGGTCTTATACCAGACGGCAAGGATTTGCGTATCCAGGGTGCGTCGACGCCAGTGGTCGTTGAAGAGACACTGGCCGATGATGAGCTCACCACAACAGTTGAGAGTGGCGAAGGCAGGGTCTTCATTGGCATTGACGAGGTGCCCGTTCAGAGCGGAGAAGCCGATCTGTCTCTCACGTTGCAGGCTGATCGACCACGAGTCCAAGACGTGCAAACCGGCGAGTCGGCCGTGCCCGAGCAATTTTCTCGAGGTAAACGCGGTGTGGGCGCTCTGCCGATCTCCTCTGCACACACGCAGTCGAGATCGAGTACGACGACCTTGGAAGCACGAAAACCCGCGAAATATCCTCTCGATGACGAGCTTGAGGCCCTCCTCTCTTCAGTGCCAAAGCCGCGGGCAAAGGTGTCCGAGAGGATTCCGGTTGAATCGGCGGTTGTGGAGAAGTCGGGCGTCTCGGATGGGTTGACCGTCGGCGCAACCCGGGATTTTTTGCCGTCAGATGCTGATGGCGCGATTGCCGACGATGCCTTCTTGGGTGATCCCGAGCCGAGCGGTGTGGTCGAGGTTGTCGATGTCGAGCCAACTGCGCCCCATGTCGCGATCGCGGCTCCGCCCGAGGTGGAACTTGAGCCCGAGGTGGAACTTGAGCCCGAGGTGGAATTTGAGCCCGAGGTGGAATTTGAGCCCGAGGTAGAAGCTGAGCTCGAGGTGGAAGCTCCGCCCGAGGTGGAAGCTCCACCCGAGGTGGAAGCTCCACCCGAGGTGGAATTTGAGCTCGAGGTGGAAGCTCCGCCCGAGGTGGAATTTGAGCCCGAGGTGGAAGCTCCGCCCGAGGTGGAACTTGAGCCCGAGGTGGAAGCTCCGCCCGAGGTGGCGGCAGAGAGTGGACCCGCCGCAGAACAGGCTGATCTGAGCGAAGAGATCGAAGAGATCCAGTTTTATCTGCAGCAAGGCCTGGAACAGGAGGCCAAGGACTCGCTGGCGGCGTTACTCGTCGGGCACCCCGATCATCCAAAGTTGTTGAGCCTTAAGGTCGAGATGGAGGGCGGCGGCGAAGCCCAGGCAGGGCCGGAGCCTGCGCCGGAACCCTTGGATGCGGCCACAGCGCCAGCTCAGGATGACTTCGATGAGCCCGAACCGGATATCGAATACGAGACGGTCGACTTGGCCGCGGACCTCGAGGCGGAGCTTGGAGATTCCGAGACCGACGATTTCCAAGTATCGTTCACGGACGTATTCGACGAATTCAAGAAGGGCGTCGCAAAGCAAGTTGAGGATACGGACTACGAGACGCATTACAACCTTGGTATTGCCTACAAAGAGATGGGTCTGTTTGATGATGCGACGCGAGAGTTTCTCGTCTCGACAAAATCGGCAGAACGCGCCATCGGTGCCCTAACGATGGTTGGGTTGTGCAAGCTCGAGCAGGGGAACACCCAAGAGGCGCTGGACCATTTTCAAAGTGGCCTCAACTCCGAACGTGTTACCCCTGAGGAGGCGATGGCCCTACGTTATGAGATTGGCCTAGCCTACCATTCCATGGGCAAGTATGTGGAAGCTGCAAAGTTCTTTGACAAGGTCCACACCATGAATGCGCGGTTTCGGGACGTAGTCGCAAAGCTCAGTGAAACACAACGTCTTGGTGGTCTTGGCGATGGTGGTGATGACGCCAGTGGTGAGCTCGACGCCTTGCTCGATGAGACTCAAGCCGAGAAGCAAGCCCGGCAAGAAAAGGGCGGCAAGATTTCCTATTTGTGAGGCTGACGGGTTTCTCGAGCAAACAGATTATTCTCTGGAGAGCCAATCGATCGAGTAAGTGCCGCCTTTGCCAACGAGATGGACCCTGACGCGATCGCGAGGGGTGAGATACCAACCAATCAGCAAATTCTGATTGCTGGCGTCGCCGTAATCGACGGCGCCGCCTCGGCTATTGTACATGACCGTTGCGTCAATGACTTTGCCCCAACGTAAGTCTTTCTTGAGGGGACTCTTTCGCCCTGGTTTGCGCATCTTCAGTTTGAGCACCACTTGGGGAAATACTCCCTTTTTGACCTCTACGACATCAGCCTCGTGATATTCGTCAGCATCATGGGTGCTTTCGGCCATCGCAATGTCAGAGGGTTTGGAGGCGCGAATCGATCCACCTCCCTCGGGAGCGTCGACAGCGGCGATCCCTCCGCCAAGGGCTCCGAGCTCTGCCAAGGGATCAGCGTCACCTTCGAGGGACAGGCTGGTCAGCTGGTCGATAAGAGTCTCAGGGGGAATTCCAAAGATGCTGAGCTTGCCGCCGACAAAGGTCGCCTTGGCACCGGTGAGTCGTTCGTTTATGGTCCGGGCCCATGCCGCGCCGTCGGCTCCCGCTGCAAGCTCGAGTACCAAGGTGTTTCCTGCAATTGTGTGCTTGGTGGCGATTCCCGCCCCCAGCTTGCCGTCGGTTTTCACCAATAGGGTGTCTGCGGCGTTCGCGAGGCCGCTCACCAAGAGAATCGCACCCACGGCAATAATGGAATGTAGTCTTTGCATCATTTCCTCCGGCGTCGGCCGACCAGACAAAGGCCAACAACCTGCTGGGATTACACCCCTCGGGGCTCGGCTGCAAGCGTCGCCTTTTGCACCCAAAGTCTACTACCTAGCTCTGGGTCAGGGTATGAATTAGGACGAACATGGCGGTCATCTAATTCCATGACAATGAACTCTGCCCACGACCACAACGTCCCACCCGGGGAAATCGGGCCAAAGGAGAGGCGCCGCTGGCTTCGTATGCTTCGGCGTGTTGCCGCAGCCGTCGGGATAGCCGCAGGAGCGGCATGCCTGCTCACCGTCGCCGTCCTGGTCTGTTTGCGGCTGTACTTCAATGACGGTCGTCTGCGGAGCATGGTTCAAGATGACTTGGCTGGGCGTCTGCAGGCCTCGGTGGAAATCGGCGACCTGAGCATTTCGTTGCTTTCCGGCATCGAGCTCGGGCCTCTGCGCATAGGCCCCTTGCCTGGATTCGAACACGACACCGTCGCCTTTCAGCGCTTGGCGCTGCATTGGTCAACGTTGAGTCTATTGCGCCTGCGAGTTGTGATCCCCGAGGTTGCTCTCGAGGGAATCGAGCTCACCGTTGAAGAAAACGACCACGGCCGTAACATGGACGCTCTTCTGCTAGCTCTGCGGCCGCCGGCTAAGCCAGAGCCAGAGCCAGAGCCAGAGCCAGAGCCAGAGTCCGACGAGAAGAAACCACTCGAGCAACCGTCGCTACCCGTCTACGTGGAGCTGCAGCGTCTCGCTATAACAGTCAGCTCCTTTCGCGTCGTACGATCCGACCTCAATTTTGCCATCGATCGGTTTGGAGTCGAAGCTGCCTTTGTTGGGCAAGCCAAGTGGATGAATCTCGACCTCTGGGTTGGCCTCGGCGATCGAACTGTGGAGGATGGCGACTCTGAATCGGATGCGTTGGTTGTTGGAACATTGGGCCATCCCTCGCGACTCACTCTCACAGGGGCCGCCGTGCCGGGCGAAGTCAAGGTTGAACAACGATTGGGCATTGCGGTGAAATCGGGTGGACTTGGAAACATCGAGCTCCAACTCGATTGGTTGGCCGATGCTGTTGTCGAAAACGAGCAGAACCTTCCGCCGGTGCACGCTTCCAGTGTGATCGAGGTGTCTGCTGATCTGCTCGCCCAATCGGCAACCCTCTCAAGGTTGTTGCTTGGCGTTGGAGAGGGAACCCGGATCGAGGTTGCCGCCAAAATGGAAAAGCTGCTAACCGCACCTCAAGTCAGAGTCGACCTGTTCGAGATCGCCTCCGACTTGGGCGAGCTCGAACCTTTCGTTGCCGCATTCGTCCGCGGTTTAGAGCTCTCCGGTGGTTTGTCTGTGAGCGCCAAACCTTTCTTGTTGGCGGCGGACAAGCATGACCTCGCCTACACCTCGGCGAATCTTGCCGTGGTTCTTGCCGACGTGCGAGTTAAGCTCAAAGACCTCGATGTTGCGGATTTGAATTTTGGGGTGCACCTCACCAGTGAAGCTGGCAAAGCCAACGTGGCGTTGGAGACCTCAGCGGTGTCGGTGGCGGCCGCCGGGCAATTGATCCGTGATCTGGATGTCGGACTCAATATTCGCGCTCCCATGACGCCCTGGTTTGGCGGCGAGGTGGCGGGCGATATTGACAGTACCCTGCGGGTCCGCGCCAACGCTGCCGGCGGATCGTGGGGGCGGGTCAATCGGTTGCGTCTCGACATGGACATGAGCACACCAGCCTCGTGGGTTGACGACTTGGTCATGAAGAAACGGCCGAGCACGCCCAATCCTTTGGTTGCCAATCTCCGTGTGCTGTTTGCCAACATCACCACGCCCAAGGTCAAAGTGGATGGCTTCAATCTTCAACTCGGCGCAAGAGCCTGGGATATGGCGGGTGAGCGCGTTGACGCGAAGCTCGTCACCTCGTTTCCCGCCGTGAACGTTCTCCCAGGTCCCGGGGCTGTGGACCTTACGGGTACGTCGCTGCAGCTCATTGTCTCCCGCGATGGTCAACGAATCGATCTCGAGAAGCTCAGTCTATCCACGTCAGACGCATTGGTCATTGAAGGTAGCGGTCTCATTGACCAGGCATTGGGTAGCGCGCCGCGCTTTGACGATTTTGTTCTCCGGATCGCCGTCACTGATCTTGCGCGTGCCTTGAACCTGGCTCCAAAGAACTCACTGCCACAGTTAACGGTTGCCGGGAAGGCGGAGCTACGCTTGCGGATCGACGGTGTGGTTCCGCACAAGAGTCTCGCCAAGCAGGCAATGCCAACCAAGATAGAGTCAGCGGATATGGCAGTGCGCTTGCAGGCACTGGCCCAGTATTTAGACGGCTGGGAGGCGGCTTTCAGATCAGGCATGCCATTTGTTGCCAATATTGACCTCAGCCTGTTGGGCGTCGATCTGGAAATGCCCCAGGCGAGTCTCTCCGGTCTCGGTCTCGATTTTGGCATCGCCCTGGAGAAGAATGGGCCACGCATAACCCTTACCACTGCGATCAACGAGTTGCGCACGCCGGTCAATGCCAAGGGATTGCGCAATGATCTGACCTTCTCCTTTTCCGACGGTACATTCAAGCTTGGACTGAGCAGTGAGATCGAGTTTCTGGAGCAAAAACCTCTGGCAAAACCGGTGCAGAACGCTTCAGCTAACCTGGCGCTAACGTATCGCCTTGGTGGCGATCTCTCCCTCGACAACTTCGGTGTTCGTGCACCAGAGCCTGGTTTTAGCTTCGACGCCAGTGGTGTGATTGCCAAGCCGCTGCGATTTGTCCTCACCCAAGGTTGGACGAGCCCGGGCATGCCCGGACTCACCGCGGCTTTGCGATGGAATGCCGGCATTTTTCTGGCCGACGAGCTTAGCCAACTCACTGAGGGCGGACCTGAACTCTCCGGTGCGGCGAGCATCGCTGGCAACGTGCGTGCGGAAAATGGGCTCATCGCTTTTGATGGGGGCTTGACCACTGACGAATTGAATTTTCGCAAAAAGGAAACTGTCGGCACTGAAACAAGAACAACTCTCCTCGAAGATCTGTCAGGAACCTTGCCCATCGACATCAAGTTTGCCTTTGATCCTCGCGACGACACGACGATCCTGCGCCGCAACCTCAAAATCGGCAGTGGTGTTCTAGCCTTGGTCACATCGGCCGACGATGTGCGCAAGAGGCCAGCACGTCCCGCATTCTACGATCGTTTGCGTTCCTATCGCAAAAACCCAGGGCTGACGGCCCATCGAATCATTGCCGGCCCTATTAACATCGCCGACTTCGAGCTCGAAGGCAGGATTGACGACGGCATGCTCCTCGTCGACTGGTTGGCGTTGCACGTCCTCGGGGGAGACGTCAATGGCAACATGGCGCTCCAGATTGGACGGGACGCCTCGGCCCGAGCGGACTTCGGTCTCAAGGTCTCGAACCTTGATGCGAGTTATTTCGAGGCGCTCAATCTCCAACCGGGGTCTGACTCGGAGCTCAACGCGGACATGCAGCTTTCCTTCCTTGCCGCACCACAGGGACGCGATCTCACCATGTACATGAACGTCACCAAGATTGGCTCGAAGACCTTTGAGCGGTTTCTTCTGTTGATTGATCCAACGGGAGCGATGGGTGCGCAGTTGTGGCTGGTGAAGATTGATGAGGTGCGTACATGGATCAAATTCGAAAACCTCAACATGGACCTGGACGTGTCGACCATCATTCGCATTCCCGGTACCAACATTGGTTATCCGAACATCAATAGGGAGCTTCTGCGCGGATACCCGCTGGGGGATTATCTGGACGCATATGCCCAACCGCAGATAGACAAAGCGATCGCACCACTATTGGGGTGGAATCATGCTGAATAAATCTTCCTCTTTGTTTGCTGCCCTTGTTCTGGGAGGGGCGGCGTGCGGCATCAAGACCAACCAGATTGTCATCGGGCAGAAGACGACCCTCGAGAAGCAGCTCATGGGGGAAGCTGAGCCGTTGTCGGAGGAGCAGATGCTCGTCGCGTCGGTCCGCTCTCGAGGGGGTGGGGTGCACGCAGGGTCAGCTGACGATCTGCAGAGTCGAGCAATCGCTGCCCGTCGAAGGCAACTGTACAATCGAGATGACATCGGCGATTTGAAGGTGGCAGGTTGCCTGGGTGAGGCGCGTGGTGCGATTTTGACGATACGGCCTTGTGACGCCCCTTCTGAAGATCTCATCCTGCTCAGGAAGACGTTGATTGATCAGGAAAACGCCGACCGACGTGCGATTATTGACTGGGCCATCGGCATCGACCCGGTGCTCACTGTGGCAGACCGACCGCAGATCGTCGAACTCTATCATCGACTGATTCTCGAGAGGGCTCATCCTGGCGATTGGTACGAGGGGACTGACGGGACATGGGCCAAAAAATGATGCGGCCAGCTCAAATCATGTCCATGGCGGTGGCGATGTCTTGGGGCTGCGCTGCCAGCACGGGCACAGCAGTGCGACCGGAGTTTCCCGCCCCACGGGCTGGCGTGTTTCAGGATCCGGTGCCGATCATCAAGAGCACCAACGATGATTTGGCTCCGTCCATTGTGCCCGCGAGCGGCATGGTTGTTTATGCTGCGGTGGTCGAGCGTAACCTCGACATATACAAGCGACCCTTGCAGGGTGGTGCTGCTGTTCGGCTCACCACGCAATCTGCCGATGACACCGACCCAGAGCTGTCACCGACGGGCAGGCAGATAACATGGACATCGCAGGTCGATGATGTCAAAGGCGACATCTGGATCATGGATGTTGACGGCAGTGGCAAGCGGTGCCTGACTAATAGGGACACCGCTGACCGCGCGCCGACCTGGAGCGCCGATGGCAAGACCATCTATTTCACAGCGCGAGCACGCGGGGGCGCGCCGGAACGCATTGACTGCTTCGATCTCGAATCCGGCGTACGCCGCACTGTGGTTGAGCGGGGATGGGACCCAGCCGTCGCGACTGACGGTCAATATTTGTTTTACGTCGCACTGGATGAGCGGCCGCGGCCAAGGTTGTACGGCCTGCGTGTCAAGGACGGTGCAGTTGCCGCAGTGACAGATGGTGCCTACACCGAAGGAATTCCTCGAGTTGCGCGGGGTGCCCAAGGAACGCGAATTCTTTTTGCCCGCTGGGTCGACGACCAAACTGGCGACGGTGTCATTGACGTGGATGACGCCCCGAGCCTGTGGGCCCTAGATTTTGACAGGACGACCTTTGCGTCTGGAAAGCCGCCGCTCGCAGAGCCGCTGACCGCCGGGGACGGTGGCGAGATTTTTGCGTCCATGGCCAATGATTGGTTTGTCTACACGACTTCGGGTTTTGGCGATCTGGAAATCTATGCGCTTCCCACTGATGGTATGATTCACACCAATGCGGGTCCTGAAGGCATATTGGAAGCGGCCCGAGCCGAGACCAATCCGGCTCTGCGAAAGCTTGCTCTGCGCTACTTGGTGGCCACGACACCAACCGCTTCAGCGTCCGCTCGATACGAGCTCGCCCGCGAGCTGGCTGAGCGGGAGCGATATTCCGACGCCGTTGCCGAGCTCCAGCGAGTTGCCGAAGAAGCGTCTGGATCACTTCTCGCGGGTGTATCTCTTGTCGAGATCCAGCGCCTGCAAATGCTTGAACGACTGCGCGGCGAGTTGATGATCCGCGAGGAAGCGGAGAGAACATTTACGAAAGAACGTTTGCGGGAAATCGCTGCCGTTGAGAAACGATTTGCAAACCAACCCGCGGTTGTCACGAGAGCGACGCTCACCAAGGCTGAGGCTACCTACGCGCTTGGCGACAGGCAGAGCGCCGCCGCGGTCTTTTCCGTAATAGCACGAGGTGATGATGTGCCAAATGAGGACAAGGCGCGCGCCCGAGATCGTCTCGGCGAGGTGTTTGCACTCATGGGAGACCTTGACGCGGTGGCACACATCTCTCGTTCCACGTTGCAGGAGCTGCCCGGGGAAAGGCACTATGTTCAACGCGCTGCACAAAGGTGGATTGAGACGGCGCGCCAACACGCCGGTATAAACGGTGCGGCAGGTTTTGAACAGATCATCCGTGACAACGCGACACTTCTTGCGGTCACCGCCCCGGCAGCCGTGGCGCTTGCCCGTGAACAGGAGCGACTTGAGCACCACGGGGTGGCCCTCGAAAGCTGGCGACGCATTGCCGACGAAGTGGCTGATCCGGCAATTCGTGCGGAGGCCCTGATCAATCTGGGGGAATCTGCGGAGAAGCAAGGCAACGCACCTGCGGCCATTCTTGCCTACGAGCAAATCATTGCTGAGCTGGCTCAGAGTCCCAAGCTGCGTTCGCGCGCACTGCATGGGTTGACCCGTATCGCGCTATCGAAGGCACGTGGTGAGGAAGAAGCCGGTGACATTGCCACCGCACGGGACAGCTATGCGCGTTTGCTTCGCAACAATCGCGAGCTCGTTTATGCCCATCGGCGTTACATTGAGCTGTCGGCGGGGCTGGGTGATCTCGAGAAGGTGTTGAGTGAGTACGAAGCGGCAGCAGAGACGGACCCCCGCGACAAGTTTGCGCGCTATGGCTACGGTTACGCTCTCACTTTCAGTTCACCTCCGTCTTTGAACCGCGCAGAGCGTGAGATCGAGGCGGCCCTCGAACTCGATTCACGCCTCGGTGCTGCACACCTGACGCTCGGTTGGATCCGAGAGCAATGGAATGAACGTGACGCCCGTGGGGGTTGGCTCGACCGAGCGAGCGATTCCTACGCAATAGCCTGGTCCCTCTTGGACCCAACCAACGATGTCGAGTTGTGGGCCGCGTCGCGACTCAACTATGCCAATGTGTTGTTCAAAATAGGAAAGACCGATGATGCCCTCGTGTCCTACCGCGCCCGTGAGGAGGCGGGTGTGCCATTTAGGAATCCGATCACCGAGCTCATTTTTCTCCAGCGATATGCACAGGCGGCAATGCGCGAGCAAGCATTTGAACTCGCCCAGAAGAACGCAGAGCGAGCCTTTGCGCTTGCGGACTCGCTTGTTGGCAAACCCCGGCTCGGGACAATGGCTGCGCTCAATGCGGCCTTGGGATTGTTGACAAAGAACTATGATCGAGCCGCCGAGTGGTATGAGCGCGCTCGGGCCATCTACGTTGAGCGTGAGGATTGGCAGCGGGTCATTCCAATGCTGCGTGGCAAAGCCCTTTCCCTGCAACAGTTGGGGAAGGATGAACAAGCGTTGGTGGTCTGGGGAGAGCTCCTACAGAATCTTGAACAGCAAAGGGGGCCAGGGGATGCACGGTACTGCTGGGAAAAGCCGGCGTTGCGGTTGCTCGCATGGATACCCGTGCGGATTGGCATGCTTGAGCAAGAGCTTCCAACCAATGCCAAGAGTGTCACCGGTGCTATTTGTGGTTTCTCGGCAAATCAGGAAGAGGATATCGCCCGCGCGGCCATGGCACGATTGCTCGTCCGTCGCGGTGAGATCCAGGCAGCGCTGCGCCTCGATGGTCGACGGGTTGAGATCGTTCGCGCCGCGGGCGCTGAGCCAAAACGAGGCGGCCGGGTGCAGCTTGAGCTGCTGCTCGCCCTACACGAGAGCGCGCTGCTGCATGCGAGAGTTGGCGATGCCACCGGGGCGCAAAAGATCTGGCTCGAGGCATTGACGATCGGCATGGCTCTCAGTGGTTGTGTGCAACCCGATCCCAATGCGCCGGGCGTGATGTGCACCGCCGCCGGATCGACTGAGCTGCAGGCGTGGGCTGACGTCGTCATCATTCTCGAATCGCTTGCGCAGCTTTGGCTGGAAACTCCCGACGTCCGCACCGAGCTTTCGTCTGCAGAGGCTTTGCTCACCGCGCACTTGGGCTCTGGAGCCACAGCAGCAGCTCGCCCAGAGCTTAGCCAGCGACTGAGTCGTTGGTTGTCCCTGCAGGAGGTGTTCGAGGCAACCGTTGTGCCAAAGATCAATGCTCCGGACACTGCCGGGCGGTTTGCCGCCCTGTTGGGTGAGCTCGACAAGAGGGTAGAGCACCTTGATGCCGCTCTGGCTCTCTCTCGCCTGGGGGTTTCGGATGTCACCGGGGAAACCAACGTATTGCCCGGCGTCTTGGGGCTGGTGGGAGAGACCTCAGAAGCACAACTCGCCCCCAGTGAGATGCCCAATAATTGGCGTTTCCGTTTCGATCGGTCTTTGTGGCTAGGTAGTGAGAGAGCGGCGGGGCCCAATGTTGAGTGGCTTGACGCAGCGATCGACTCCTTCGAGGCGGTGCCGCAGCCGGCACACGCAATCGAGCGCAACGCGTTCGTGGCTGCGGCCGCCGGTCGTCTGATAGCGCGAGGGGATGCGGTGCGAGCTTGGCGTTTGCTCGAGCGCGACCGGTTGTTGTCCCTGCAGCCTTCGGTTGAACGCGCTGTGAAGGTCGACTCGTGGACAATCCTGCGCCGTTTGCGAGATGAACCGGAGAAATATGCCGCCGCCTTGAAGAAGGCCTCGGCCTTGGCATTAGCACTGGAGGGGCAACCGACCACCGTGGCTGAGGTTCAGAACAGTCTCGAGGGCAAGCACGTGTTGGTGCAGATCTTCGCGCCGTTGCCAGAACAGACCCATTTCTTCGCAATCGATGTCAACGGCGTGTCCCACGTGGTGGGCGGAACCTTCGATGGTAGCATTCCGGAAGCATTGCTCGCGCACCTCTCTGGTGGTGAAGCCATTACTCTCTACGTGGATGCCGGCGAGTTGTGGGACGAGCCCCTGGGGACGCTTCGCTATGGTCAAGGCTCTTTGGGGAAAAGCTTTGAGGTCAGCGAAGTGTTGGCCGCGACCTACCTCGTTGCTTCCTATCAAACGCGCAAGATTGGCAAGGGTGGAATTGTATCTCTCGGCAGCGAGCTCCCTATCGATGATGTTGCGACTTACGCGGCGAACGCAGAGGCGCTTGGCAAGCAGGGGGCTCGGAGTTCGATATTGTACCTCGGTGCCCACGGTGCTCTCTCGTCCGCGCCCAGAGGACGGCCTGGGCTTGCGCAGGTCGTATTAGTCGCTGCCGATGCCGTCGGGAAGAGTGGGCTCGACCTCGATAAGATTTCTGCCACCACCATCTCGGCTCCCGTTGTCATTGTTGACGGTATTGCCGTGAGTGCGCGATTGCGGCGAGCAGTGGCGCAGGCCTTTCTCTTGGCTGGTGTGCCAACCTTGATTGTTGGTGCCGAGACACCTGCGCGGGCGCTGGTCGCAGCGGTGCAAAAAGGGTTAGAAGAGAGCCGAATAGCTACCGCCGTTTCGCAGAGTTTGCGCCAAGAGGGAGCATCCGCGTCGATCTTGGGTTTTGGTGGAATGACCCCGGCAGAGCGGGTCGACTTTGCCTTAGGGGAGCTCATCCGTTTGGTGACGGAGGCAGCTAATCAGTTCAAGGAAGGCAGCAATACGGGGAAGCGGGAGAACTGGCAGGCGGCACAGAGTTACTTTGCCGAAGTGGATGATACGATCGTTTTTTTGTTGCGCGATCAGAGCCAAGCATTGTTGGCAACCTCGAAGCACAAGCATGCCAAGCTCGGTTCCTCTTTGAGTACACGCCGCATCCAATACCAAAAAACCCTGGCGGTCGTACACCGAAATTTGGATGAGCCCGAAGAAGCGGCGCGTCTCTACCAGGCAGTCCACGATATCTATGTAGAGCAAGGTGATCTCTCCTCGGCGGCCAAGACCGCGTTGGATCTCGCGGTTGCCTTGGAGCAAGCGAATCGTCCGCGCGAATCGCTTGATGCCGCAAAGAGATGTGTTGAGCACGCCGTGGAAGGAAAGGACCTCTTGTTGCAAGCGACCTGCACGAGCAAGAGGGCGACCACCCACCGCGGCCTCTATGAATACGACGAAGCAATTCGTTGGTACAACGAAGCTGCGCAGTTGTATGGCAAGGTTGACCCCAAAGAACAGATCGCGCCGTGGCGTCACCTCGGTTTTCTGTACCGTGATGTGCTCAGCAATTACGGAGAAGCGCTCAAATCATTCGAGAAGGCCCTCGCCATTGCCGAAGCGGTGAAGGCGCAAGATCTCGCTCCTGGTCTAATGCTCGACATCGTCACGGTCTTCCGCAAACGCGGTGCCTACGATCAAGCATTGGAGCGCGCGTTTCTCATTGAGGCTCTGGGGGAATCGGTCAAAGAGCGCACTCGAATCGACGTCACCCTGGAGATTGCCCGACTCTATTGGTATCGCGGCAGCTACCGGCGTGCCCTCGATTGGCAGGAGAAGGCCCTGATGATGGCGCGTGCGGCGAAGGATGCGTTTCGTGAGACCCAGGCAGTGAGTCTCGCGGCACTCGTTGCTCTCAATCAGGGCGAGTTGGTGAGGGCGGAGGAGCTTGCGAGAAACGCACTCGAGCTCGCGAGAGCCACCGGCCGTCGGTCAGAGGAGGCTGCCCAGCTCAACAATCTTGGAAAGATTCTTCGGGAGGCCGGACGGATCACTGAGGCGATAGCCATCTTTCGCGATGCACTGGTGCTTGATGTAGAGCTCGGCAGCGTGGAAGGGCGCGCATATGATCTGCGCAATCTTGCCGTGGCCCTGCATCGTCAAGGGAACGACAGGGAGGCGCTCGAGCGGGTCAATGAGGCTTTGGCGCTGAGTCGTTCGATTGGCGAGCAGTACAATCAACTCGAATCGTTGTTTGCCGCCGGCGAGATTCTCGATGCACTGGGAATCCCCGAGAGCAGTGAGCGTTACGCTGAGGCTGCACAGATCGCGCGAAAGGCATCAGTGCCGGAGATTGAATGGCGATCTGTGTACGCGCTCGGCCGTAAGGCAGAACAAGCAGGGGACACCGAACAGGCCAGCCGGTTGTTTGAACAAGCATTGCAGGTGGCTGAACGATTGGGGCGCGGTCAATCAAATGAGTCAACCACTCACAGTCGCGATGATCTGTATGCTGCGGCGATTGATTTGGCTATCGCCGCGGGTGATACGGGGCGGGCCTATTCATACATTGAGCGGTCGCGCGCGCGCGATATGTTGGACGTACTTGCTGGGCGAACTATCGAGCTTCCCAGCGACGACGCAAAAGCGAAATTGACCGCAGAGCTACGCGCAAAAGAAGCGGTGGTGGCGGCCAGCAGAGATGTGCTCTTGGAGGTCGAGGGTGCCGCGAAACAACTGCGGGAGGCCGAAGACGCACATCGAGTCGTCATGGAAGCGTTGCGGGAGCGATACCCTCGGCTAGCCCGCATATTTACCATCACCCCCGCATCCCTCGAGGAATTGCAACGCGTGTTGCCGGCGGGCACCGTGGTGCTTTCATTCTTCGTTGGTCGGAACAAGACCACAGTCATTGCCATTGATGGGAGCTCCGCGGATGTTGTCTCTATTGCGTTGTCGCGGGTTGAGTTGTCTGATCGGGTGGGACGTATCCGTCTCGCCATACGAGCCTTTGGAGCCGTGGAAGATCAACTGGCCAAGCTCGCTGATGTGCTAATGAAGCCTCTGCGGCCACGACTGCAGAAGGCGACCACAGTGGTGGTGTTGCCGCAGGGGCCTCTGCACCACCTGCCGTTTGCTGCGTTGCCCGACAAGGACGGTGAACCGATGTTGCAGCACTTCGTAATCGCAAGAGCCCCATCGGGTTCGATCCTTTTCGATCAATTGCAACAAGCGGTGCCTGGCCGGCCCGAGCACATCTCCGTGTTTGCCCCCTCCGCCGACTTGCCGTTTTCTGGCCTCGAGGCCGCGTCGATTGCCGGCACCCGGGCAAACGTCGGTGCGGCAGCCAGCGAAGCAACACTGCGTGAGGTGCGAGCGGATGCCATCGACATCGCAGCTCATGGTGAACTGGACCCAACGGATCCACTCTCGAGCGCGATCGTGTTGTGGCCACCAGAGACCGAGGACGGGCGAGCGATTGAAGCACGAAATGACGGTCGGTTGGAACTGCATGAGGTTTTCTCGCTTCCCCATGCCCCACGTCTGGTAACCCTGAGCGCCTGTGACTCGGCCATCAGTGCGCAACACGGAAACGAGTGGCTGGGACTCGGGGGGGCTTTTCTTACGGCGGGCTCGAGAACGGTGATCGCATCCGCCAATCGTGTGTCCGATCTGGCGGCAGCCGTGCTGATGAAACGATTCTATCGTTCAATTCGCCACAACTCGCCGGGGGAAGCTCTGCGCGAGGCGGCGTTGTCGGCACGGCGTTACTTCTCGCATCCCGCCCATTGGGCCGGCTTTGTTCTGATCGGCGACTATCGATAGCCACCGCTCCTGTGTGGCATTTGTATTTTTGGCGACAGATCCATCACTCGCGGAGAACTCAGACCCGCCCGCCCTTGAGCATAATGCGATTTCTGATATCGCGGGTTTCGCCCACGGATGAAACGCGTACTGCCGCCTCGTCGAAGACGGGGCAGTGTTTCTCGCAGGTTCCGCAACCGACGCATTGATCAGGATCGACAAACGGCCGTTTGAGGGTACGTTCTTCACCATTGCGAGCGGTGACGGTTTCGAGCTTGTAGTAAATAGCTTTGGGTGATGTGGGGCAAACCTCTTCGCAAACAATGCACGGAGTGTCCATGGCCCACGGTAAACAGCGGCCGCGGTTGAAGAACGCAGTCCCCAAGCGAACTGGCTCTTTGTCCGGCGGCTGTCCGACCTTTTCGGTGTCGGTGAGCGGCATAATGGCATCGGTCGGGCAGACCTGTGTGCACAGGGTGCAGTCGTGCTCGCAGTAGCCAATGCGTGGAACCAGGATGGGAGTCCACAATCCCTCCAAGCCCGCCTCATTCCATGCAGGCTGCAAACCGCCGGTGGGGCATGCCTTCATGCAAGCGCCACACTTGACGCAGCGCTCGAGGAAGTCGTGTTCCGGGACCGAACCGGGCGGCCGAATACGGTGTGGGTGTGGCCGTGGATCGACACCATCCGAGGTGCGCAGCAAGGGAACTGCCATGAGGCCTGCGGCCACAGCGGTGATGGTGTGCCGCCGAGTCAGATCCAAGCGGTCGGTGGTCAACTCAGGAGAAGGCAGGAATTTGTAATGGATGCCTCCGCGCTGACAGCCCTCTTGGCAGTTGAGGCACAACATGCACTCTGACACCCGCAAAGTACCTTGGGGATCTGCCGCACCCTGGCAGTCGGCACCGCAGACGTTGCAGTCCTTGCACACGTCCGGACTCTTCTGCAGCCTAAACAGCGAAAATTTGGCGAGAAAGCCGAGCAAGGCACCGAGCGGGCAGAGAAGTCGGCAAAAGAGGCGAGAGATGACCATGTTAAGGGAAAGGGCCGTCACGAATAGGGCGGTAATCAGGGTGTTTGAGTGAAAGTGTCGCTCTCCCTGATAGAGTCCCAAGGAAATGTTGTCGACGGCGGGAACCAAGACTGTGGCGAATGCACGCCAAGTGAAGGCGATTGGATCAAGAAGGCCAACCTGGTTGCTGCCGAAGAGCGCAGCGAGCAGAAGGGCAATGAGAAGGTAGTATTTGAAACGGTAGACCCCACGTGGGGCATTCGACTCCATGCGGGCGCGGACCCGTCGCCTTCGGCCGAGCCAACCCAGCACATGGTGCATGGCGCCCATCGGGCAAATCCATCCGCAGAAGAAACGCCCGAAGACCAAGGTGAGAACGATAAGTGGTATCGCCCAAGTGAGAGAACTGCTGATTGTGTGTGCCGACAGCGCGGTGCTCACTGCGACCAGTGGGTCAAAACCCAAAAACCAATCGATGGGATGGCCACCAATGAGCGCCGCAGTCGTGACAATCACGAGGTACAGAAACAACAGAAAAAAGACAGTCTGATAGACCCGTCGCAGCCAGATGAACATGGTTAGCTGGAGACCTCCTCGAGCTTGAGGCTGCGATAATTTGTTGTTCCCAATCCCGCCCTTTCGCCGAGGGTCAGATAACCAAGATCGGATGCAGACAAGCCGAGGAAGGAGCAGCCGAAGGCATCGAGGGCGACTTCGTCAATACCGGCGGCTATGGTGTTGAATGCCTTCACGTCATCGAGGCTACCGCCCGACGGACCATTGGCCATCAAGACGCGAGTTGCGTCCATAATGGTCAAAGTTGGCTTCATCATGGTGGTGAGCTCGAAGATTGAACGGTGGATGTCCTGATGCATTCGAGCGCGATGGCCGCCGACGACCCCATACCAGTTCTTCATCGCCATGGTTGCGCCGGACAGACCGTGCTGTTTGACGATCGGAATGTTGATGATCTTGTCGGCTTCGACAAAAGGCCACAACACCTCCGCAACCCTGAGCAACTGACCGCCGACGCCGACGGTACGGAAACGCGAATCGGTGGGCAACACCAGCTCGGCACCAGCGTTCCGCACGGCATCCCCAATGCCCGAGCGAGCAAAGCATCGCTCGGCCTTGTTTACCGAAACGTCTGTGACCCATACGGTCACAGCGCCAGCGGCTTTGACGTGGCGGATCACTTCTGCGACGACGTCGGGGTTGCTGTTCGCGGCCTGGTTGGGCAAACGGTTCCAGCCAACGTTGGGTTTGATGAGCACTCGCTCACCCCTTTTGACAAAGACCCCCATTCCGCCCAAAGCCTCGATGGCCTTGCGAGTGTTTTGTGTTGCGTCGGGTCCACGGGCGATCACCATTTGCGTGGCACCGCTTGGCAATTGTACTCGATGGTCACGAATGGTCTCGAGTTCTGTTTCGCCAACGGCCTTGCGACCTGTCAGCCAGACGCCGAGGCCGATTGCGGCACCGGCTGCAACGGAGGTGGTCGCAACTTTCGTGATGGCCTCTCTGCGTGTGTATTCCAACGCAGGTGCGTGATCGTGTTTGCTCATGTGTGCACCTTCCCATGTCTTGAGGGCGTTTGCCGTTTCATTCCATTCTCGTGAGAAGAACTCGTGCCAGATTGGGAAGTGTGGCCTCGGCTTTGGTGTCATAGGCTGTCAACTTGACGTAATACTGCCCCTTTCGAAACACCAATGACAAGCTTCCGGTGCGAGCGGCATCACCGAAATTGGCGGTGGTAACGTTGGTCGAATTCTCGGCATCGAAAATTGATTTTGCGTCGCTTGGTGTGCGCATGTCGTAGATGTCGCAGGTGAGATCACCGCCGCCGTTGCTCTTCATCTCCGCGGCGACGAGTTTGCGGAAGTTTCTATCAATGTACAATGGGGCACCGCCGTTGATGTACTCAAAGAGACCACTTCTACCGTAGAGGACTACTTCGTCAGTGATGGTGAACCCCTCGAGTGGTTTCTCTACAAAGTCGCTGAGCCTTTCGTCGGGATCGGACTCGACCTCGGGTTCGGCCTTAGCCGTGACCTCGTTTGTCGGGGCAACATTCGTGGTCTTGGCGGCGGCTTGGCATTCCCCCAACGGCCTTTCATAGGCACCGCGGGCTACGATCCAGGTTATCAGTGCGGTCGGAATTGCGACCAAGAGAGCAAATAGAGCATTCTTCACAACATACCTTTCACAAGAGCCATCCGTCGGCTGTGGGTATCAATTGCGGTCGAGGATCAATATGGCCGTTGTTGATCGCGGCGAGTAGATCGCGTGGATCAGTGAACGCGCTGAGCACCACACTGCGGGCGCGTGGTTGGATGGACCGTGCCCTTGCTAGCAACTCCACTTTGGTTATTTTGGGCATCCGTTGGTCGGTTGTTCGCGAACAATAGGGCGCACGCTGTCAAGCGGCCCTCAGGGTTTGGGAGCTGCAGTCTCATCTGGCTTGGCATCATGGTTTGGCTCGGGTGCATCAGCTGCTATTGTGGGAGATACTTCTGCTCCCGGTTCACCGTCAGGATTGGGCTTCGGTTCCGCGTGATTCTCAGGGATCGCGGTTTCACTTGCAGTGCCGACAAGGGCGGCGTTGGTGAACACCGCTATCGGCCGGCCGCCGAGGGCCAGGGTGAATTGCTTTTTGTTAGCGGTGAATTGGAGCTTGTAGGCGACGTCCCCGGGGTTGCCAGTCCAACGGGGGCAACGCAACCAGATATCCATGACGTTCTCTTTTTCGTAGTACGACGGAACTCGATAGGAGCAAGAGTATTTCTGCTCGTCATTGCCGTAACCGAAAACCATCGCATTAGCATCAATCTTGATTCGCTCCACTTCACCCAACACATTTCGTGTCTCCCAGACTCCTTCTAGTGTGCTGGGGAAGTTCGCAGTTTCGTTGTTGCAACCGCAAAAGAGTGCGACGGCCATGGCACTCCCTGTTAGCGTGATTCGTTGTGTTGCTGCTCGCATTGCTCGCATACCCGACTCCTGTTCCGGACAACCTTAGCAAACCCTAGCAAACCCTAGACGATGAGCAGAAACAGCGCAAACATTGCGACGAACGCGGCCGACCAGAGCAACAGCTTCTTCCTCACCCGTGCCGTCTGTCGATGATCGGAGATACAGTCGCAGGCTGTTGGGCGCTCTCAGACGTTGTCACAGGCTTGTTGGGGGGCGTTGTCGATGTCGGTCACGATGCGGCCCTTCCTTACTTGGCGCAAGTCATTACTCGAAATTCCCACCAGGGCGCAGCGACTGTTGTGCTTCATGTTGGCCAGTCGATGCACCGTTGGCTACTCGACGTATCCGAGCGTCCGCAAGGACTCGCGGTCCTGCTCAGCCGGAGCGCGGGCAGCCAAGTGCAGGCCCGCCTCGAGATAACCGTCGAGCGCCGTGCCGAGTATCGCCCCTAGGGGTGAGCCGCCACCCAGATCGTGTTCTTCCCCTGCATCGACATGAACATCGTAGACCTCTTTCATGCCAGCGACGAACGGATAGGTGGGGAATTGCCGCGACGGTTTTCGGTGCAGAATCAACGTGCCATCCAAACTACGGACCGACACCTGTTGTGCCAGCATGTGTTCGCTAAATACCAAATCCCGCGCCGGTTCGTGACCGAGCACCACCGGTGTCAGGCTTCTGCCGCGCATTGGCTCCCAGCGTGGGGCGCCAACCAGATCGAGGATTGTTGCGGCGATATCGACGCTGGCAACCTGTCCGGGGATTCGCACGGGGGCGGCACCTGGAACGTGGACAATGAGGGGTACATGAACCGTCGAGCGGTAGAGGCCGCCATGATGAAAATACAGGCCATGCTCGCCCATGTTTTCGCCATGGTCCGAGGTGAGCACAATGGCCGGTCGGAGCCCACGGGATGTGAGGCCGTCGAGGAGGATGCCGATACCGCGGTCAGCGTTTTCAATTTCCGCAACATACTTCTGTACCATCGCCTCAACCGTCGGAACCCTCTCGAACGCTTTGGCGAACCAGGGGCTCTTGCGCAGAAAACCAGGAGCCGCTTTCTTGGCGGCAGCCATGGGGGTCTTCTTGCCGACCCATGGCCGCGCGGAGAACTCTGACGAGGGCTCATAGGGCGAATGGGGATCGGTGTAGTGCAACCACATGAAGTACCGTTCGTTGACACCGAGGTTGTCGAGCATGCTGAGAGCTTGATTCGACATTTGCGCGGCACTTCGCTCATCACGGATTGCACGGACAATTTGGCCAAAACCCTGTCCCAGGTTTGAAACCTCGGGGTTGAGATGGGGGAAATTGATCAGCGCCGCCGTTGTGAAGCCTTGGCGCTGCATGGCCATGGCCAAGGTGCGCACGCCGTCGGCGATGCCGCTCGAATTGTCCTGCACCCCGTGATCCTTGGGATAGAGCGACGTCATGATTGAGGCGTGGGAAGGATTGGTAAGCATCGACGCCGAGATGCAGTTGTCAAAGTTCCAGCTTCGGCTGGCTAACTTGTCCATCACCGGTGTGCGAGCCGGGCCTCCGTGAATCCCGAGATAGTCAGCCCTTAGTGTGTCGACCGTGATCAGGATGACGCTGTCCACGTCGGGCACCGTGAGCTCAGCCGCAACGGGTTGTGTTGGCTCCTCTGGAGCATCTTGGGCACAACTCGCGAGCAACAACAGTAGTGCGAAAGTTCTCATGACCGTGAGAGGTTAACACGGTCGCAAAACCACTGAAAAAAACCGGCGTGGGTGGATGCCGCTCTACCCCGACGTCATTGGAAAGGCGGTTTCTTGACCCCAAAAACTCTCGGTGTAGATTCGCTCCATGTTCAAATTTCTAGCTGTCGTGATTCCGTTCGTCACATTGGCAATGCCTGCAGGTGCAGGTGGGAGCCAGCGTGAGCTGATGTTCTTGATTCTCATTGATGCGGTGCGCGCTGATCACGTTGGCGTCTATGGCTACGATAAGGGAACAACGCCGGTGCTCGATGAGCTTGCCAAGGAAGGAGTACGCTATGCGCGCGTCTATGCCAACGCCCCATGGACGGCACCGTCAACGGCTAGTTTCCTCACGGGGCTCAATGCCTCACGGCACAAGACCGAGACCGACAAGAGCAAGCTCGCCGGCAACGTTGTCACCCTCACCCATCGTTTGAAGAAGGCTGGGTGGAAGACCGCCGGCTTCTCCGCAAATGGCAACGGTGGATCCTTGCGTGGATTGCAGTCAGGCTTCGACGTTTTTCGTGACACCACCAACACCTATACGAAGAAGGAGCGCGGCAAGACCTACAATGGTTTGCCCACCGCCGAATTTCTCACCAGGGATGTGCTCGACTATCTGGCCAAATCGACAGCACCCAAAGAGTTTGTCTTCATCTTTTACGTCGATCCCCACGACCCCTACAACGCTCCCCCCGAGCTTGAGAAGAAATTTCTGGGCGACTACAACGGCACGATCAGGCGCCTTCCGTCATGGGAGAAAGACAACGACTACCCCAAGGCGGAACGGGATGCGATTGTTGCGATCTACGACGCTGGGATCTACTACGCCGACCAACAGATAGGCGTGCTCTTAGATGGCCTGAAGAAGATGGGGTTGCGCGACAAGGCCACGGTGATGATAAGTGCTGATCATGGCGAGGGTTTTGGTGAACACAATTTTTACCTCCATGCCCATCATTTATGGGATGAGGTCATTCATGTGCCGTTGATCGTTGTTGGGCCCGACTTCAAAGTTGGAGTTGATGAGCGATTAACCCAGTCCATTGATGTGACGGCGACCCTTCTCGAGCTCGGTGGTGCGAGCTCAGAGGGATTGTGGGGGCAT
>Ga0156517_1259_pt2 | contig 23523 bp, 19 predicted proteins | sample RifOxyB3_FD_111912 | JGI IMG/M metagenome (GOLD analysis project Ga0156517, IMG submission 111912) | Deltaproteobacteria bacterium RIFOXYB12_FULL_58_9 | reverse complement strand
TGCCAATCATTGCCAGGGAGGCGAGCATGAAGCCGATGAACAGGCTGCCCGTGTCGCCGAGATAGATTCGCGCTGGGGGCTGGTTGTAGCGGAGAAAGCCGACAAGGCTGCCAACCAATGCCAGGGTGGTGGTGCCGATCAACACGTTGCCGTTCTGCACGGCGAGCACAAACAACGCCAACGCCGCGATGGCAGAAACACTGGGCGCGAGGCCATCGGAGACGTCGATGATGTTGATGGCATTGGTGACTCCAACCAACCAAAGAATGGTCAACGGAATCGCCAGGGAGTGAGGAATGACCTCCAGTTGAATGGATATGTTGCTGCGAAGCACGACCCAGGCCGCGAGCAACTGACCGGCAAGCTTGAGACGTGGGGCAAGGACGTGCAGGTCGTCGAACAGCCCGAGCATGGTCACCATGGTCGCACCCAAGAGCAATCCGAGCAGTTGTGAGCTGAACTCGAACACCAGGGACAGGGAGATGAGGAACGCCAGATAGACGGCGATGCCTCCCAGATATGGAACGGGTTCAGTCTGTCGTTTCAGTTTGCCGTCGGGATGGTCCAGCACGCCGAAGGATAGGGCTCCTTGCCGAATCAAAGGCGTCAAATACAGTCCGAGGGCACAGCTCAACACAAAGGTGGCGATGAAGTAGATCAGTTGAAAGGGCACGTCAGATGGCCTCGCGCCTTGAGAAGATGATAATGGCAAGCAACAGGGTGGTGCAGGCATAGGCGAGGCCGTAACCGGTACCTGTCATTGCGAAGTCCGCAGGCATCGCCAGATTGTTCGCTGCCTGCGAGCGCAGAGAGAGTTTCTCGAAATCCGGGAAAACGAAGTAGAACCCATGCAAGACTGTTCCGAACAACACGCCATCCTGTTCCAGTCGCACGGCGTAGCGGAGCACGTCGGCAGAGAGGTTGCCGACGATGAGCACACCGATGGTATATGTGGCTGCGAGCACAGGCACGGTCATCGTTGAAAACATCAGGGCGACAGCAACCACCACCAGAATCTCAATTCCGGTGAGCCACAACGAGCCCCACAAGGCGGTTGGGACCGGGTCGCCGAAGAGCCACACCGTGACTGCGGTCGCCAAGCCCATCAGGACGACCACCACCTCCATGGCCGCAACGATGCCGAGATATTTGCCGGCGACAAACGCCCCTCGCGGAAGGGGACGTGCCAAAAGTGGGTACGCCGTGCGCCGGGTGAGCTCGCTGGCAAAGGAAACAACGGCCAAGCTCATGGCGATGAGGCTTCCCAGCGCACTCGCGGCTGCCAGTCCTACATCAATGATCAATCGACTTTGCTCTCCAAATGAGATCGACGCCGCCGTGACCGAGAGCCCTACCAATATCAAGGCAAAGAAGAGGCTCACCACCAGAATGCGACTGCGCAGTGCCTCAATGAAAGTCGCTGTGCCGATGATCAACGCTCCTCTCAGTGAATTCTTCATGGTGTCGCCCTCTGTGTCTCTTTGACAAACAGGTCTTCGAGGGAAGGACGGATCACCTGCATGTCGTGAATCTCGACACTGTGTTGGCGCAGCAGATCGATGAGGTGGTTAGCCGTTGTGGTGTCGGGGACGTGGAGGGCCAGTTGGCCGCCGCGCTCCTCTATCTTTTGGGTTAGCGCGGAGACGGCCGAGCGGGCGTCTTGATCGAGGCTACGGACCCATACCTCGATGCGGGTGACGCCGCTCTCGACAAGCTCGGACAGCTTGCCGGCTTTTCGTGCCTTGCCTGCGACGATGATGCCGACGCGATCGCAGATCATTTCGACATCAGGAAGTATGTGGGTGGAAAAGAACACGGTGCTGCCCCGTTCACGTAGTCCCACCATGATTTCGCGAATGTCGCGGCGGCCCAGGGGGTCGAGGCCACTCATGGGCTCGTCGAGGATAACCAAATCGGGATCACCGACAATCGCTTGCGCCAGGCCGACTCGCTGCAGCATGCCCTTCGAAAACCCACGCAGTCTCTCATTTGCGGCGTTTGCCATGCCGGTGAGCTCGAGGGCTTCGCGGGCCCGGCGCTTGGCCGCGGTGCGGTCAAATCCCGCTAGCATTGCATGAACCTGCACCAACTCGATGGCCTTCAACTGCTCAGGGAAGTAAGCGTGCTCAGGCATGTAGCCAATGTGCCGGCGAACCGCGACGTCGGTCGGCGCGCCATCGAAAACCGAGATGCTGCCCGCAGTGGGAAGCAACAACCCGAGCAAGGTCTTGATGGTGGTTGTCTTGCCCGCGCCGTTGGGGCCGAGAAACCCAAAGATCTCTCCCGGTTCAATATCCAGGCAAACGTTGTCGAGGATCGTCCGCCGCTTGCTCCAGAAGTGCGGTTGAATGTCGACTCTGAGATTTTTGATAGAAATGACACTCATGGCATCGCCTTGCCGCCGAAGACTCTCAACTTCTCGTATGTGGACGTCGTTTGAGCCCTGCAATTGTCAACTGTGTAACTCCCTCCCAAAGGTTCGAAAGGGATGTCATGCATCAAACCGATGTCAATCAACTCCCCAAGTGTTGTCGGGCATTCTCCCTTGGTTTGCCGGTACCTGTCGATGGCTTCCTGCAACCATGACAGGTGTAGCTCTATGGACAAGATGTTGCGCCGTCGTTGGTATTCCTCCCGCAGGTTTTCGTCGGCGATTGTTTCCAGGATTGAGTCAATCATTTGAATGCCAATCTCCGGCCTTCCTGCCTGTGCTGCCAATCGGGTGGCCAGTTGCCCGGTGATCGGGGGCGCACCATCAAGGGTCGCTGCGAGCGCCATGGCTTGAGCCGCTCGGTCATAATCGCCGAGAAAATAGTACGCGTTGAACCCGAGCAAATAGGGAATTTGCCAGGAATCAGGGCGCTCCCTGATGCCACGCTCCAACAACTGCACAGACACTGTGGGGTCGAGATCTTGCACGGTTAGGGCTGTGCCCGCGAAGCTGTAGCCGGTGAGAAACTTGGGATCGAGGCCAAGCACCCTTTGAGTCAGCGCGATGAGATTTGGGTACCGAGCATGGTGCTTGCGGCTGTCGCCGAATTCGTTGATGGTGCGCAGCCAATAATAGTCTGCGACCACCTCGCCATAGTTGAGGCTCAGCAAAGAAAGAGCCTGCTCCGACGGCAACGTCTCACGTAGATCGGTCGGTCCCTGTGGCTTGAGCGCGTCGAGACGGCGGTGCGCCATGTGAGTGGCGACTACGAACAGAAGAAATGCAATGGTTACCCTTCTCATGGCCCAGCCTCGAGAGCGCGAAGGATTTTTAGCGAATCCGGAGTCAATGACAAGACCTCTCGGGCATATCCGCGTTGTCTTTCCGCAAGGTCATGTGCAGCCCAAGCAGCGCGGGCGAGGTTGTTGGAAGTTTCGCGGTCGCCTCCTTGGTGCGCCGATTGCGCGAGATAGGCCAGCGCCGTGGCACAGCGCGGTTCAACTGCGCGCGCCTGCTCAAAAGCCCTCGCTGCCAACCCAGGACTCTGGTGGTGCAGGTGTGCCCGTCCCAGGGCAACCCAGGCGAGGGCATTTTGTGGATCGCGACGGGTCTGTTCTTCGCGAAGACTGACGATGAGCCGCCAATCGCTTGTTGTCGCCGCGCCCTCGAGGAGATCAGCGGCGAGCTGGACTGGGCGAACGAACTCCGGATGCCTATCGGCGAGCTCGAGCAGTTCTGTCGCTGTGTCAGTGACAGGACTGCCGCGCAGGTGCCCGATGCTCGCACGCATTAGAGCCGGGCCGAGCCGCCAAGGCGCAGAGCGCGTTGACACATGAGCTGCTTGCCACGCCCCATCGAGATCGCCAGCGTCCCGATCCGCCTGGGCGTGAAAGTATGCTTCGGAGCTCACCGCACCTGGAATGGCAATGGCCAAAAGAACGCAGGCGACCGCAGCGATGGCGACGCGTACCTTCGTTGGATTCTCGAGTTTAACGAAAGGGCCGGGCAGTGCGTGTTTGCTGCTGACGAGTTGGCCCGCCCAGACCGCCGCAAGTAGGGACACGGGTAAGACCCCAAGGGAGCTCGACACCAACGCCGGAACAGCAAAGGCAACAAGGACCCCAAGAATCTCTGGTGTCGTTGGTGTATCCCCATGACCTCTGCGGCGTCGGAGCGCCAGCCACCCGATCAAGGCGACCGGCAGTATGGCCGCCAACAACCCCGGCCAGCCGAGCTCCACCCAAGCGTGCAAAGGCTCACAATGGGCGGTGTGCGCCGTTTTGGGATAGCGCACGACCCCGTCGTCGATGGGAACGCCACGGACTCGCAAAGCTTCGTGGAACCCGCCGACTCCGACACCGAGTGGCCTGTCCAACGCCACATGGACCGCTTCGCGCCAGATTGCCAGCCGCGTATAGGCAAACGCATCTCTTGAGCCAGTCCAGCGGCTGCGCAGAGGTGGAAGTGCGACATTGGCAACCACGACAACCAAGATGAGGGCGAGGGCAAGGCGGGTGCGCCAAAACAACAAAACAACGGCGAAGCCAAACAGCAAAGCGAGCAAGCCCGAGCGTGAAAGGGTGGCCAAGATGCCAAGCGCGGTGAACGCAACCGTCGCGCCAAGCACTGCGCGAATCCTGAGGTCTGAGCTTCGTTGAATCGCACGGCGAAGGTCGATGAGACCCATGACTGCCAATGGTGCAAGAAGCGCGGCGAGATCATTGGGATTGGCAAATCCCCCCCGGCCTCGAGGTGCGCCCAGGATCCATTGCCCAATGGCCCAGCCGGCGTGCACCCACCCGGCAATCTGAAAGGCAAGGACGGCACGTCGGGAGATGTTCTCCCGAGAAGAAGCCGCGAGCAAAAAGGCGAGGCAGACAAACCCCACCTTGGAGACAGCCTGTAGAGCTGGATCGAGGCTGACCGCCGAGGGCAGGCCCGCCAACAAGAGCAACCAGGCAAAGGTTGGCGGCACCCATGCCCACACTGGGACCCAAACCGTGCGGCGGGGCCACGCGGCAACGCAGACCACCGCCACCAAGGTGCGCAAAAGCAGCGCCGGTACGTGAGTCGTGGCACCCGCAAACGCGGTCGCCACAATCAGCACAGACGCTGCGAATGCAAATCGATAGGGCAAGAGAGGTCAGGGCACCCGCGGGGGTGCCCTGTGTGGCTAATTGTCGACGTCGTTGGCTACGGTGTCAGCAGCCACTGTGCCGTTGGCCAATTCGTTGGCGTCGTTGATCATCCAGCCATCGAGGAAATCGTCGCTGTCGATGTTGCCCGCTGCACCGTGGGTGAAAACACCCGTGGCCACGGTCACTTCGGCTGGCGTGACGTCGGGCGACTGCGTTGTTACCGCCGCGCCCTTGGTGTTTGGCTGCGAGGTGACTGTGGTACCGTCGGTCGCGGCCCAATAGGTGTACATGTTGTTCTTTTCGGGGGCGAACCCGCACATGCCACAGGCTAGGGTAGACTTCTCGGCGAAATGCGCCTTCGAGGCGGTGAACATCGCCTTGAGGTTGGTCTTTGCTTCCGACTGCTTCGCCCGAGCCTGGAACTTGAGGAAGTTCGGAATGGCGATGGCGGCAAGAATGCCAATAATCGCGACGACGATCATGAGCTCGATGAGGGTGAAGCCTTTTTGCAAGCGATTCTTCATGTAGGTTTTCTCCTTTTGGGTTCCCCTGCGGCAGTTTCTTTTGCCGAAGTGAGTGAGTTTGTCCTCCAAATTGGACATGAGGTCAATCTCTGCAAGCAGGGTGCCAGAGGATGATGCAGACGTCCGCAAAGATTCAGGGGGTTAGCCACGGGCCCACCGACCCAGGTGACAAATTCCGTCACACATCTCTGCTTGGGGTGACGTTTCCCGCGACCCACCCAATGACCGCGGTGCCCACAATGCCCACCTTGGCGGGAATCGCACCCACCTCGATTTTGTTGTATGAGGAAGCGTGATTCCACTTCATGCCAACAGCCTTCTTCTTGTCTATTTCTTTGGCGTCGGTGCGTGCATTGGCTCATTTCTCAATGTGGTCATTGCGCGCTTGCCCAACGACGAATCGGTGGTGCGCCCGCGATCCCGTTGCCCAACGTGCAAGAACCCGATCGCCTGGTACGACAACATCCCGCTGCTCAGCTTCTTGCTCTTGCGTGCTCGTTGTCGTCATTGCGGAGCTCGCATTGCCTTGCGCTATTTTGTGGTCGAGTTTCTCATGGGGGCACTGTCTGCGGCCCTGTGGCTCCGTTTTGGTTGGAGTTGGGAGATGCTGCTGTGGCTGCCCATGTTTGCGGCCCTGTTGGCTATCGCCTACCTCGACATCGACGAGTGGTGGGTTCCTGACAGGATCGTCTTTCCGGCAATGCTTTGGGTAGGCGCGGGATCTTTCCTTCCAGGTGGCGTCTCGCCCATTGACGCCCTGTGGGGGTTGGGGCCGGCACTCTTGGCCGTCTCGGTGGCCTGGGTTTTCCAGAAGTTGACGGGCAAAGAGGGACTTGGTTTCGGTGACGTCAAGTTGCTCGCGGTCCTCGGGTTGGCAACTGGATTGATGGGGGGTCTGGGCATCTTGGTGCTCGCGGCTTTGCAGGCCACCGTTATTGGAGTGGTTGTTCTGTTAACTGGCGGTCACCAGAGTCATAAGGCCGATGGCCATCGCGAAGGTCAAGCAACGGAGAACCCCAACGACGACGGAGAGGAGGAGGAGGAGTGGATACCTCCCCCACGCGCAATTCCCTTCGGCCCGTTTCTGGTCTTGGCGACCTTTGAGGTGGTGTTGTTGCCGTCACTCTTTGGTGATCTGCACCTGAGGTTTGTTCAGATGATTATGGAGTCCATCGGGTGAGGGGCTTGAGCCTGCGCCTCATCGTGCCCTTGGCGGCGGTGGTGCTCATGGGCGTGGCTGTTGCCTATGTTGCCTTTGTACTGTGGAGTCAGGTCCAGCTCTCGCGAGAACGCCAAACGGATCTGCGTGCGGCAGCGTTGCAGGCGGCCCTCGTGGGTATCGACAACCCGTCACCGCTCGCGGCCTTGACGGCCCTCGCAGCCGAGAACGAGTGGATCTTGACCTTGGTGAATCGGCAAGGCTCGGTCGTGAGCACCGCGAAGTTGCCAGCCCCCCTGCCGGATTTTGTCGGCAAGACGCGAGTGTTAGATGGGGGCTACGAGCACGTGGCCGTGCGATCGGAAAGTAGTAATTGGTGCCTGGCGGTGGCGTCACGTCGAATCGAAACAACCATCGGTGATGCCTATGCATGGCAAGGTCCGGTGTTTTCGTTTTTCGTGATGTTAGCGGTTGCCATGGTTGCCCTTGGGTATGTCTTTTTGCGACGCGCGGTGGTGCACCCAGTCTCGCGTATCACCCGTCTCGTGGGAGATGCGGACCGCGCCGGTTTGTCTCAATTTGGGTTGCAAGCGAGCGACGACTTTGGCCGTCTCAGTATCGCTATTCTCGGCATGACCGAGCAGATCGAGAATGACCGACAACGCATCGTTGCTCAGCTCGACGAGTTGCGCTGTGCCAATGAGGAGTTGCAAAGCACCCAACAACAGCTCGTCCGCGCTGAGCGTCTCGCCGTCGTCGGCAGCCTTGCCGCCGGGCTTGCCCATGAGGTTGGCAACCCACTGGCCGTGGTCAGTGGTTATGTCGAGGTGCTGCAGGATGCTGATCTGCCCAAGGCAGAGCTCGACGACGTGCTCAAGCACATGAGCCGGGAGCTCGACCGAATCGTCGACATCGTCCGTGATCTTCTCGATTTCAGCCGAGCTCCAGTTTCGGCGGCAGGAGAGTGCGACATTGGCGAGGTGTTGGAACATGTCAACAAGCTTTTGGCACCCCAGGAGCGTCTGCGCGAGGTCGATCTGCAAATGGAGCTCCCCAAGCGACCCATTCAAGTGGCGGTGGACAGTGGCGCGCTCACCCAAGTGTTGCTCAACCTCTTGCTCAATGCCGCAGACGCTGTTCGGGATGGCGAGGCTCGGGATGGTGGCACTGTTCGGGTTACCACGGAGCTCGCAGACGATACCGCGACGGTTGTTGTCGATGACTCAGGGCCGGGTATTGAGGAGACGCTGCGAGGCCGGGTGTTTGAGCCCTTCTACACCACCAAGGCAGCGGGAAAAGGGACAGGCCTTGGACTTGCGGTGTGCGAGCACATCATCACGTCGGCGGGTGGAGAGATCTCAGTGTCCGCGAGCCCCCTGTCCGGCGCACGTTTCGTTGTCACTTTGCCGGTCGCAGGATCTCGAGGGCAATGAGAGTATAGATCAGGCGCAGGGCATCCGGAGGATCGGCAGGCAAGGAGCCGAGGAGCTCGTGGGTGGTCTTCCCCGATTCAATGGCGTTGATCGCCGCTCGTTCCCGATCTGGCAGCCCCAACTCATCGAGATCAGACACGGCCTTCAATTCGAGCGCAAGTGGTACGTCGAGAACCGGCAACATGAGGCGACGCAGTCGCGTCTCGTCGAAGGTTTGGCGAATCCCCTCGGCAACCAGGCTCGGGCCAGTCCATTCCACCTTGACGCCAACCCGCGGCAGGTCGACTGACGAGTTGAAGCGATATTCCCCTGCGTCCCATGTGAAGGTCTCGAAGAGCTTGGTCTCGAGTTGTAACTGAAGGGCGAACTCGAGATTTTTTGGCGTCAGGCTGCCCATGTCGACCAGGATTTCACCCTGGCGCAGGCCTGTCGCCTGCATCTTTTCAATGGATGTTTGGCACTCGGCTTCGTTGATCAAGCGCTCCCGCAGGAGGACCTGCCCCAAGCACTCCCCGACGAGGTTGGACTTTGCCCCATAGGCGACACCGCTCTTCAGGTAGACGATCTTCTTGACCTTGTTGCGGCGCAACAACAGGCCCCCGGGTGCCCGCTGGTGCCAGATCCTGCCGAGCACCCCGACCACCGGCGTCTTCTTGAGGCTTCCCTGCAGCACGAAGGCGCTGGTCTTGAATGACTCGCGTACTTCGCTCTCAACCGCTTCTCGCTCATGCTCGACCATGAGCTTGCCAAGGGCGTCCTCAGCTTCATGAAGGTCGGGGAGATCTGCTTCCTTTTTTGGCTTGCTCGATTTCGATTTGCGCGGAGCAGGCGCGACCGGCGCGGAGTCGAGCTCCTTGCTCGCGCTCGGATCGTCTGAATCGCCGATGCCGATGATGTCATCGTCGTCGATCCACTCTCCAGAGCGCTCCATGGGATCGACGTCGGGTTTGCCCAACACGTTAGCGATGAGTCCCAGCAGCCGCTCTGGCTCCACCGGTTTGTCGAGATAGTCGATGACCTTGTACTGACGGGTCATCTCGGCGCGATGATTGCGGCTGCGGTAGATGCCGCTGATCATGATGACGGGGAGATCTGCGAGCGCTGGACGCTTGCGGATTTCCTCCATCAGGACAAAACCATTCATGTGAGGGATGAGAACGTCGAGCAGGAGCAAGTCGTAATGGTGCCGTTCGAGCTCGATCAAGACTTGCTGGCCATCTCGGCAGGTGTCGACCCGGTAACCTTCGTCGCGCAACAAATCGGCAAGCATCTCCTGGATGGCACGATCGTCGTCCACTACAAGGATGGTCGGCATCAAACAAACCCTATTCATCCGCCAGTGACCGTTGGCGTTGATTCGGAACCAAATACCACAAATGGCTGGCGGTCAATGACAGTCTCGGAGCTGCGATTCAGCCGCTGTCGCTGACGAGATTGTTGAGGACTTTGAGAGTTGTCGCCGCTTCATTGCGTGAGCAGGCGAGATTGGGATTGTAGCGTTTGTCCAACAGGTGGCTCAAATGCACCTGACCCAACGCTGACATCAGATTCCCTTTGATGTGTGGCGAGCGCTTCGACAGATCCGTGAGCAGATCTTTGATGAACTTGCGTTCCTTCTCCTGGGAGCCGCAAAGCTTGCATGGGACCACCGGAAACTCCATGTGCTTGGCCAGGGCAATGAGGTCTTCCTCGGCAACATAGCAGAGCGGCCGAATAATCTCGTGATTGCCTGAATCGGAGCGCAGCCGTGGCGGCATCGATTTGATCTGGCCGGAGAAGAACACGTTCAACAGCAAAGTCTCGATGAGATCATCGCGGTGGTGGCCCAGAGCCACCTTGTTGCAGTTGTGGCGGGTCGCAGCCTTGTAAAGGATGGCGCGACGAAACCGAGAGCACAATGAGCAATAGACTTTTCCTGGTACCGTCAGAGCAACGACGCGCGAATAGGTGTCTTGTTTTTCGATCTCGTAGTCAACTCCCAGTTCCTTGAAATGGTTTTCGATGGGTGTCGGATCATGGCCTGGCTGGGCCTGATCGAGGTGAAAAGCGACGAGGTCGATGGGATAAGGGGCTGCGGCTTTCATTTTGAGCAGCGCCCACAGCATGCCGAAGGAGTCCTTACCGCCGGACACGGCAACGAGGATGCGGTCATTGGGTTGCACCGTCTCGAAGTCGCGATTGGCCTGGTAGACAGATTTGAGGATGCGGCCTTCTATTCGTCGTGGATGCATGGCGCGGTTTCTTACCCTGGCGAACCCGATCCGTCAAACCAATAGGCGATCCGATGGAACAAACCGGCGCGAAGTTGATCCCACCCGACCGCAGTCCTATGGTGCCCAGATGCGCTACGGAGGTGGTGAGGGAGAACGATGCGCCGATGCCTGATCATCGCGGGGGTGTTTCCTCCGTACGGCGGGTGTGGCGCCCTGCGCGTGGTGAAGCTCTGCAAGTATTTGCCGGCCCATGGCTGGCAGGTCGATGTGATAGCGCCTCGCGGTCGGGCCGGTTGGCATCTCGACGCCGGCCTTGCCACTGAGCTCGGTTCAACTCGGGTATATCGCGTCGGCGCGCCGCACTTGGCCGCCGGTGAGCACCTGCGTCAGCAGGCCAAAGGATTGGGCTCTTTGGGCCATGCGGGCCGCGTGTTGCGAGCGACAATGCGTGGCGCGCGAGTCATCCGCGATAGCGTGGCGATTCCCGATGAGTACCTCGGGTGGGCAGGCGCAGCGCTCCTGCGGGCGCGTCGATTGGTCTCGGTAAACAGAATCGACGCAGTCATCACCACGTCGTTTCCGTACTCAGCCCACCTTGCCGGCCTTGCATTGCGGCGACTGGGCGGTCCGCCGTGGCTTGCCGATCTGCGCGACCCATGGGTTGGCAATTGGTTCCGAGCGCACTCTGCACCCTGGCAACGCGGGCTCGACGAGATTTTGGAGAGGGAGGTCGCCCACACAGCCGATGCGATGACGGTGGTAACGCCGGGCATGGCGACAATGATGAGGCACCGTTATGCGTCCTTGGATGGGCGTTTGCACGTGGCCACCAACGGTTACGATCCAGCAGATTTTGAGCGTCATGGCGAAGGAAGCGACCGCCATGGCGAAGGAAGCACCTGCCATGGCGAAGGAAGCGACCGCCGCGTGTTCACCGCGGTCTACATTGGCACCTTTGATGCCAAATTGCGGCCCATCACGCCTATGCTCGGTGCTTTGTTGCGTCTTGCGCAGCAGGTTCCCTCATTGCAGGACCGTTTTCGGTTTCGAGTCATCGGTGGTGCGGATCTCGCGACCGTCGAGGAGATCGAGCGCTGGTCGCGTACCACCGGGTCCCGTGTCGCCATCACCATCGAGCCCTTTGTGCCCCATCCGCAAGCCATTCGCGCGATGCAAGAGGCGGATTGTCTGTTCTTGAGCGTTGCCGCTGGGGCTGGCTGGATGTTGACTTCCAAGATTTTCGAATATCTGGCGAGCGGTCAGCCTATTCTTGCTGCCGTGCCCGAGGGCGATTGTCGCGACCTCCTGCACAGGTGTGGCAACTCGGTGCTGTGCGATCCCGCCGACGTCGAAGCTGTTGCAGCGGCACTGGCTGCGGCTGTCTCGGGGGGGCGGCTGTGCGTTGAGCGACCCCTCGACACAGTTGCTGTTGCCGAGAATTCGCATCCGCGATTGGCGCGGCGCATCGCTCGCATCCTGGACTCAATCACCGAGGCGGCATGTTAGTCGTTCATTTGATCAACGGCCTGGGGGTCGGTGGCGGCGAACAACTGCTTGCCGATTTGGTGCGTCAACTCGACGAACGAGATTTCCACTCTGTAATCTATTGTCTCACCCGTGGTGGCCCGGTTCGCGACTTACTGGCGAAAAACGGCGTTCGGGTGCATCGCTTGACCGAGCGGGGGATTCCCAAGGGGTCATCCTGGATGCAGCTCTTCCGGGATCTCCGCCGGGCGCAAGTCATTCACACTCACTTCTTCTACTCGGATTTGTTTGGGAGTGTTTTGGGGCGGGTGTTCCGTGTGCCACGACGAATATCCACCCGCCATGATACTGGGTACTGGATGCGGCCGCTCCACCTCGCCCTAGAACCTTGGGTGTACAGTGGATTTCATCAGGTGTTGTGCGTGTCGCAGGCGGTCGCCGAGTCGATGCGCCAGCGTGGAGTGCCCGGGGATCGACTCGTGTCATTGCCTCCTGGGGTCGTCGGCTCGCCGGATCTCGAGGCACCACGGCCCGACGAAGGCCCGCGCGTCGTCGCCGTCGGCCGGCTCGAACGGGTGAAGGGGCACGACCTCCTGCTTAGGGCGTACGCCAAGTTTGTCGCACAGCGGGAGTTTGCCCATTGGCGCCTCACCATTGTCGGTGGAGGCAGCCAGCAGCAGCGTTTGGAACGATTGGCTTGTGAGCTTGGAATCGATGGCGCTTGTGAGTTCACAGGGGAGCTGGAACGTCAGAACGTTTGGGATCTGCTAGCTTCGGCGTCCCTGTTCGTTTTGTCGTCCTATTCGGAAGCGATGCCTCTGAGTCTCATCGAAGCAATGAAGTGCGGGGTGCCGTGTATCGCAACGGCCGTGGGGGGAGTGACGGAGCTCATCTCTCACGGTGAAAACGGATGGCTCGTTGATGCCGGTGACTGTGGGCAATTGACTCATGCGCTGATATCGCTTGCGGGCGATACTTGCCGAGCCCGAGCTCTGGGGGAAACGGCAAAGCGGAGCGTCCTGGGCAAGTACGATCTAGAACAGTATGTGCGAGGGGTTGTCGAGTCATACCGTGAACGCTGACAGAAACGTGGAATTGTGAAAGGACTGCATGAGTGATCCCCAAGACGCTCATAAGATTGTTGAAGTTACTCCGACCCTCCGAGAGGGCTACGCTGGTCGCGCTCTGGGGCATGGTGATCGCGAGCGCAATCCTCGAGCTCGCCGGCATGGGACTCGTGTTTGTTTACATTCGCGCCGTGTCCACAGATGGCGGTGGACGTGCGTTTGAGCTCTTTGTCTCCGTGGTTGGACAGTCAAGCTACGTCGGTTTTGCCTTGGTCATGGGCGTGTTGGTGGTCGGGTTTTATCTCGGCAAGAATGTCCTGCACATTGTCACCGATTCCCTGCTGATGCGCTTTGTCTTTGGCTTGTATGAGAAGTACAGCGCGCTGATGTTCGACACCTATCTGGGTGCCGATTACCAGGAACATTTGCGCCGTGGCACAGTCGAATTGCGTCGCAATCTCACCGCGGAGAGTGCCGCGACGTTCAACGAGTTCTTCGTCGCCGCGTTGCGGGCTGCCTCTGATGCGCTCATCATTGTGACCATCTCCGTGTTGTTGTTTGTCGTCAGCTGGCCATTGACCGTGGGTGCTATCATTCTTTTTGGTAGCTCCACGGTCCTTTACACCGTTTTTGCGCGCCGGCGTGGTGCACGACTCGACCAAGAGAGACGCGAGCATGTTTTCGGCATGAGCCGGTGGCTTTCGCAATCAATGAGCGGCTTCAAAGAAATCAGACTTCTCCGACGCAAGGCGTTCTTTCTAGGGCGCTTCGGCGCGGAGTTGAAACAGCACAGCAGAGCGAGCCGCAAGGCGCGGACTCTGGAGCAATTGCCTCGGGCCATCAACGAGACGCTGTTGGCCGCGGGGGTTATGGGGGCGGTGACATACTTTGTCCTTGCCGGTGGTGGTCTCGCCGCTGCCTTACCGGTGTTGGCGCTCTTTGGCGTCGCCAGCATGCGCACAATCTCCGCGTTGTCGCGGTTGATGGGATGTTGGCACAGTCTGCGCGTTCATGCGGGCTCGGTGCACAAGACCTGTGACGAGTTTGAACGGTTCCACGGGCGTGGCGCTCACTTGAGTGCTCGATACGACAGCATCAAGAAGGATGGACGATATTCTTCGCCCGCCAACCCCATCGCTGACATTGAAGTGAAATGTGTGGGTTTTGCCTATGACCCCACCATCCGCAATAGCGATGCCAGCGCCGAGGACAGAAGACCAGCGTTGGTGGATGTCTCTCTTCGAGTGCCTTCAAAATCATTTGTCGGTTTTGTCGGCTCGTCTGGATCTGGCAAGTCGACACTCGTCAACTTGATCACCGGACTTCTAACGCCAACTTCGGGCAGCATCTGCGTTGGTGGACGAGACATTCGCGACTTTCTCCCCGAATGGCAAAGTTCCCTCGGTGTGGTGCAACAGGCACCCTACATGGCGTCCGAAACGATCAAGGCAAACGTCGCCATTGGCATTGCCGAAGAGGAGGTCGACGAGTCGCGGGTTTGGTGGGCATTGGAACGTGCCCGGCTTGCGCAGTTCGTCCGTGGATTGCCGGCGGGTTTGCGGACCAACATGCGGGAAGAGGCTGCCGCGTTCTCTGGAGGCGAGCGACAACGTGTGGCGATTGCCCGAGCGCTGTATGCTGACCCACGGGTGTTGATCTTTGATGAGGCGACTTCCGCATTGGACAACGAGACAGAGAAGGAGGTGCTCGATTCGGTCTTGGAGTTTGCGGGCGAGAAGACAATTCTGTCTGTAGCGCACCGCCTGTCGACGATGCAACGGTGTGACACTGTTTTCGTTCTGCATGAAGGGCGACTCCTCGCCTCCGGTCGTTTCCTTGAACTCTTGGAAACCTGTGAGCCCTTCAAACGAATGGTGGAGTTGGGCCAAATCGGCTCATCCGGGCCATCAAGCCTCAAGCGATGACCTTTCTCGACAAAATCCGCGACCACATAGGACGCAACAAAGCCAGTCTGGAATACCGGGCCGCGTCATTTGTCTGGTGCAACTACGCACAGGTGCGCAGTATATTCAATCGATTGCACAATCACGTGGTCATGCGCCTTCCTGATGAACGGTTCTATTTCTACAAGAATCGCCACTGGTGGCGCGCCGGGCGACGTTTCGCCTCTCGTGGCGAGTACAAGTGTGTAAAGCGGCACCTCGGAGATCTGCCCGCCGCAGTTCCCGGCCGACTCAAGATCGGTCTGATTGCTCGTTCGAGTACCACCCACTTCGTGGATCCATTGTTGGCAAGCCTCGGGGACGGTTGCGAGCTCTTTTACTACCCTGCATACGACCGCGGACTGTTCCGTGACATCGCAGAGCTCGACATCGTTTGGCTCGAATGGGGATCCGCAGCCTTTTTGTTACCAGCCCTCGCTGCGAGGAAGGGTCCTGGGACTCAGATCGTCTGTCGAATTCACGACCACGAGCTTCGCCAAGCTTCGCATATGGAGAATGCCGCCTGGGGTGCCGCGGATTATCTCGTCTTCATCAATCGGGACAGTATGGCTGATTTTGAGCGTCTCACATCCGGCCGATTCGTGGACAAACAACGATTTGTCGCAAATGCGGTCAACGAGAAGAGCTTCCCACTTCGGCGCGGCGCGTATGGAAAGACGGTTCTCTTGCTTAGTGAGGGTTTCACACCGCGGAAGAATCATTTGCGTGCGGTCGAGTTGTTTGCACTCGCTCAGGCGGAGGTTGAGGACTTGCATTTGCTTATCAGAGCAGATCCGGACTTCGAGGGCAGTGATCCCACGCCGGTGTTTGCGCGCATTCGTGCACTTGGGCTCGAAGAGCGGGTGACTTTTTTGATGCCCCGCGGTGATCGGGTGGCTCGCAAGCTCGCCTATGTGGCGAAGACGGACATTGTCGAGGTTTATCATCACGCCGATGCGGTGTTTTCGACGAGCGATCACGAGGGTTTTCACTACGCCGTGGCAGAAGCCATGTTGTGCGGGCTGTTTCCTCTCGTTTGGGACTGGCGTTGGGGGCGTGCGCGGGACTTCTGGGATCCCTATGTGGCCGCCGATGCAAACGACTTTGTCGAGAGGTTGGTCGGCTGGGGAAAGAGTGATGCCGAAGAGAGGCGGCAAGCAGGCGCTCAGGCGCGAGCCTACTGCGTTGAACGGTTTGGCCAAGCGGCAACACGACAATCGTTGGGCAAGGTCTTTCCGCAGATACGGCAGACCGAACAGTCATCACCCAAGCGGTTGATTCTCTTTGCCCACAATCACCTGTATCGATTCGACCCGCACGGCGGGGAAAAGTCGATGGCGCGGATCGTCGAGTATCTCTGCGATTGTGGCTATGAGATTCTCGTTGTCGTTCGCAATCTCAAGAACAGGGAGTATAAACGTGAGCGCTTTGGCCGGGTGACGGTCATATGTGTTCCGGCGTCGGTGTATCGCAACACGGTACTCGACATTCTTCATTGGTGGCGACCCCAAGCGGCGATGGTTTGGGAGCTACCTGCAAGGGAAATTTGGGACATCTGCGTCGGCAAGGGGATCCCCTATGTCTTGTTCATTCGCTACTGGCATTTGATCAATCCGCCGCCCTATCGGGATATGCTGAGCGACAGCATCGACGATGAGTTTCGCAAGAAACATGCGCCAATTTTCCACAACGCGTCATCGGTTGTTGTCAATGCCAAGCATGTGGGTCAGGTGATTCAACGGTTTTATGGCGTCGCCAGCACAGTTGCGTATGTGCCGGTCGAGCGGTTGGGCCGGACGGCAGCCGACGCAGCGAAGCATTACATCACCTTGGTGAACGCGCGGAAATCAAATGGCGGTCGACTGGTGCGGGCATTGGCACAGCGTTTACCGGATGTTGATTTCTTGGTGGTCGATGCAAACGACGGAGGCGATTATCCAAGCAACGTCGTCTGTCGGGGATACAGCGCCGGCCCGTACAACGAGTTGATGCGAGATACCCGCATTTTGCTTTTCCCCTTCGACGACGAGCCCTGTGGTACTGGCAGGGTAGTGATTGAGGCATACAACCTGGGAATTCCCGTCATGGGTCCGGCAAAGGGTGGACTGCCAGAAGTCATCTTGCGGGAGCATTTGATTGCAGACAACGATGCTATTGACCAATGGGCCGAGAAACTCATGGAGATTGAGGCGACCTACGATGATTCGGTGGCGAGGGTCATGGAGATTGCCCAAAGCTATGACGAGGAGCGTGAGCTGAAGGTTGTTCGCCGCGAGATTGAGCAGTCAATGTCAAAGGGAGTTCGGCAGGACACCATGGGTTTTTCCGAACCATCCGACGATGCGTACCGAATGGCAAAGACCGACGAATGCGGAGATCAGGTGATTGGTGATTATCGGTTTGTGCGGTGTCCGCATCCTGCGACAGGCTCAGGTTGATTCGCAGGTTCGAAGGTCGATCATCGGATAGGCGACCCGCATCTTTTCCCTCTCGTGGCGCCAATCGAACTCATCGATGAATTGCTGCCGTTCATTGGGATTGGCCATTCGGGTGTTACCCTCGAGGATGCTATTGACAGCTCTGGCAATGTCCTTGGGACTGTTGGGATCGCACAGCGCCCCGAGGTGATGCCTGCGGACGATGCGCCGCACTTCCGGCAGGTTGCTCGCGACCACCGGCAAACCGGCAAACCCGTACTCGAAGAGCTTGTTGGGTAATACGTACTCGTAACTGCGGCAAACCGGTTGGTGGGTGCACAGTCCGATGTCAGCGCCACCTGCGAGTGCAATGATATCTCCGGGGGCCACCGGGTCGAGGATGGTGACACGCTGGTCGACCTCGAGGGCTCTCGCCAACGCGGCCACATCGTCTGCCGTGGTTCCGTGTTTGGGGCCGACGAGGACGAGTTGGACTCGCTCAGGAAGATAACGCAACGCTTGGACCGCTCGGTCAAGGCCGCGGTGGGGCGCAAGGGTTCCGATGTAAAGCAGAATGGGGCCATCGATGCCGAGCTCACTGTGCAGATCGCGGGTCTTGCCCGTGGTGAAGGTTGGGACGTTGCGTAGCACCGTGGGTCGGGTGATGCCGTAGCGGGCAGCGAGCTCATCGGCGATGCTATCACACACGGTGAAGACAGTATCGGCGTGGCCGATCAAGGCCCATTCGAGCAATGAGTATTTGGCACGGTGAATCCAGCTCGACAGCCAACCAAGGTTGATATGCCGTTCCACCCAGAGCTCATGTGAATCGTAAACCAACGAGGCATGAGCGAAGATGGCGGCAATGACCCCAGGCAGGAGTGTATCGAGGTCATGGCTGTGTATGGTGTCTGGTTGTGCGCGGGCGACCGCTGACACAGCACCGACTTGGTAATTGAGGGTGTGCACCGTCCGCTGGAGTCTGGACATGCCAGGCATCCATTGTTGTGAAGCGGTCATGAGCCCATCGATGCCGTCGAGAATTCGTGTTGCCAGCCAGGTCTGGTTTGGGTTGCCCAAGCGGTGAAGCGGCAGGCGCACGACCTGGTGATTGCGGATGCGTTCGTTGGCCGGCAGACCGGCGCGCCATTGTGCGATCACCAGCACCCTGAGGCCATGGGAGGCGAGATACTCAGCCTCCTTTTCGACTCGGCCGTCGTGTTCATAGAAATTTCGCACCAGCATGCAAACGTCGATGTGGCTGGGATTCGAGTAGGCCATGCAAGTCCGTGCCTAACGACGACAAATACAGATCTCAGAAGCCGCCACCGAGGACGTAGGGGTAGACGACGGTGATGGCCTCGCCGTTGAAGCGTGGAAACTTCCAGTTTCTGATGCGTCGGCTGGTACACTTGCCGACCACTGAGCCCGAGAACTTCGGAGTGTTAATGGCAGCCTCTTTGACCGTCCCGTCCGCGGCGATGGTCATGCTCACCTCCATGCGTCCTTGCAGCATCTCGCCCTTGCGCGCTGCCTCGGCGATACAGAGGCTCATGGCACCGGAGCCGTCGGTGATGACTTTGTAAATGGCTTCCCGGGTGAGGCCGCTCGGCAAGTTGGGAGTCTGAATCTGATCCGGTTCTACCAGGGAGACTTTGGCTTCCTTTTTGCTGTTGTCGTTGAAGATGTCGAGTAGCTGCGCCCTCTCCTTGTCCGCCAGATCTTGGGTATCCTCGACGCCTGTCGTCGCGACGTTGTCCGCCGCTTCGCCGGGACCGGCCTTGCGCCTGCCCTTGGTGTTCGGCGCTATCTGCAGTCCGGTCGCTTGAGCGCGGTTCTGTGCACCCATGAGCTTGTCCTGTAGAGCCTTGCGCTCCTTGTCGCTCAGATCGCTCTGTGTCAGCTTTGCTTCGACACGTTCGATGGTGCGGCCAAGGTTGGGGTCCTCGAGGCCAGTCACGTCGTACACCATGCCCATGCCAGGAATGGTCATGATCCCAGTGAGGTCGATGGTGACGATACCGACGAGGCTGACCACCAAAAGCGCGCCGACGATGAGGCCAATACGGTTCTTCGTGTTCCTTGCATCGAGGCCGGCAACGGTCATGGCGTAACGAGTCATTTGGCCAATGGGGCCACCACCCATTTCGGAATTCTGGCCGGAGCTCACGGGATCAGGATTTCTTTTGTCAGTCATTGGCTATCCCCTGTTTGACGCGCGGATCTTAGCGAAAATACGAGGCTCACCCTACGTATTTTTGCCGGTGGGCAACGCACGCGGCATTTAGGGCACCTAAGAATGATGCGCAACTAATAGAGATCTTTGCCGAAAACCAACATGTCACCGGAGAAACTGCGAAGGAAGGCCGCTTACAATGCCGACAATCTTGACCGGATTAGAGAAGGCGCGTGCCATCCAAACTGACGGTTATCCTATCAAGAGCGTCGCGGTCCAGAGTGACGAAGGCGAGTACGCCGCACCCTATTGCGAATACAGTCCATTGACTGCGATCAATGCACAGTTTTCAACTGTCATAGACGACCCCGACCATCCTGGCGAGAAGGCCTATGTCGGGACGGTTCCCTATCGCAACGACAACTGGTTCAAGGATGCCAAGGGTTATGTGGGTACCTCGGTGCGTACTCGCGGTTTGGTCACGGGCAAAGCCAATGGTGGATTCTTTCTGCAGTGGGAGAGGGGAACTGGAAATCCCGACAAACCAGACGCCGTCTTTGTGAAAGTGGCAGGGCAGACGAATTTGCGTGACGGTGACCTCGTCACGGTCGCGGGCGAGGTGGCGATCGCCTTGGTAGAAAATCGCTTCACCAAACAAGCTGAAGAAGATTCGTTACCCTACCTGGTGATCGAGGCCAAACAGGCAGACATTTCCGTGTTGCAGGAGCGCGCACAGTACAATGGCCCGACACCCGAAGCCGTGATGCTTGGCGGTGACGGTTTTGTGCTCGATCCAAAGGACTCACGTCGAGCGAGCCTCCAGGCGCAGTTGCTTCACGGCCGCAGGGTGCACATGAAACGTTTCATTGCCACCCAACCTTCCATGTATGGGCAAACCTATGGTTACGCCAACGGAACCCCCGTAGATGTCGTAGATGTCAACCAAGAGGGAATTGCCGTCGAGAGTGCCAACAAACCGCTCACCAACATCATTGCCCTGCGCCTGTGGGGGCGCATTCTTCGTGACGACAATGGCGATGTCATTGTCGACGCAGATGGCCACGCTTGCAGAGAGAAAATCGAAACCACGGTCGGTGACACTCTGGAGGGCGAGAGGGGCGGAATCACCGGTGTGATGGTTTTTGAAAACTCGGCGGAGCTGGTGGTTCGGCCCTGTCATCCCCTTGTTGCCACGGGCCGTGTCCACGTCGATTCCTTCCCCGAGATCCACAAGGGGCCGCGTGACCTCGTGTTTATGAGCTTCAATACTTGGAACCTGATGCCGGAAAAGATCGAACAGGGTGGCCGCATCGCTGCCGACATGTCGCCTATCCCTCTGGACCTCGCGGTTCTCCAGGAGGTTCAGGACAACGATGGCCGCACCAACTCTGGCACTGTCAGCGCCGATGCGACCTTGGCGATGTTGGAGGGCCAACGCAAACGGGTGGCGGAGGAAGTTGGCACGAGCTACTCGCCCATGCAGTGGATTGACCGCGATCCCGTGAACAACCAAGACGGTGGTGAGCCCGGTGGCAATATTCGCAATGTCTTTGGTGTGACCCAAGCGCTCGAGGTGGTGTCAGATTACCGCCTGGGTGCTGACAGCGAGGCTTTTCTGCGTACGCGCAAACCTTACGTCGGCCACTTCAAAGCCAGAGACACCGACCTCGAGTTCACCATGGTCAACGTCCACAACAGCTCCAAGCATGGTGGCACCGCTCGGCTCGGGGTTATTCAGCCGCCGAGGATTGGCAGTCGCGAGCGACGACTGGAGCAAGTCGAGGTCATTCTCGCGCATGTGGAAGAGCTTCTGCGCGAGCATCCCCAACGTCCCGTCTTTCTCATGGGGGATTTCAACGCTAGCCTTAACGATGACTCGGTTCAGGCATTGGGGCAATCGCCGGGATGCTGGAAGATTTTCAGCGACGACTCCGATGTGTCCATATTGTTTCAAGGGCGAGGACAGTGTTTCGAGCACGTCATCGTGTTTGCGAGCGAGCAGTTTAGGGAGAGCCAACCGGGTTTTCTCGACCGTGTGGAAGTCCACCACATCACCAACAATCTCCGTCGGCCCGAGAAAATGCGCTCGAGCGATCACGGACAGGCTGTGGTGGTATTGCGGGCCGAAGACTCCTGATCCTCGTGCAATCGCGTCGGGCCCATCTTCACTCGAACGGATTGCGACCGTCCATTTGATCGGCACTGTGGCGCATGGGTACCTTGCGTGGCGGGAACCCGTCGGGGCGCGGGCATTCGAGTTGCGGCGAAGATTCATAGGTTGGCACGGTTGCGGTCTTTTTGCCCTCGCGGGTCGCTGGTTCCCAGAGCCCTTCGATGACCTTGCCGCGCATGTCGGCAGCAACAGGCTCACCGAGGAAGTCGAGAATCGTCGGGGTGATATCGAGAATCGACGCACCTTCGAGCATTTTGTTTCCGGCGATGCCGGGACCTGCTGCGAGGATCACGCCCTCATCGAGATGCACACCGCCGTAGGGCTCGTCTTTGAATGGATGGGGTCGTTCACAATGTCCGAAGCCGTGATCGGAGACCACCAACACCAAGGTGTCAGGTCCCCGGGTGGCTTCCAGGATGCGACCGACTCTCTCATCGACGTCTCGGTAACAGGCGGCAAAAGATTCACCAAAATGCTTCTTCAACTCCGCTGCGTACTTGGTGGGAAGGTTGAGCTCCTTGAGCCTCTGTTCGATGTATTGTTGCGACTCTTTGAAAATCCAAAAACGATGTCCCATGGTATCTGGGCATTGAAAATACGAGAACACCACGTCAGGTTTGGCGTCGTCGAGAAGACCCAAGGTGAGCTTTTCAACGGAGCGCGCCCGTGCCAAGCTCCACTTGTAGGTGTACATGTACTTCTCGATCATGGGTAAAGAATAGAGCGGCGATCCCTCGGGTGGAATATCGACAAAAGGCTTCATGTCGAGGGCGGTGATGTCGTGGGGTTCGACAATGAGCTTCTCGGCTCTGGGCCATAGGGACGCTGGCTCCACGAGGTTCTCTGCGTCGCGGTAGAACGACCCCTTGATGGTTGTCTGTCGCTTATCGCCCATGAGCTCTACGGGTGCAGCGATGACGCCGTGCTCGAGTTTTTCCGCCGGCCAGGTGACCATCCAACCAACGACGAGGCTGCGGAGTCCCTTCTTGTCGAGGAGGTTCCACAGTGCTTGGGATTTGCGGTCGCGAACGGTCACTCGTCTTTTTTCTGCGGTTCTGACTTCGGGAGGATTGGGCCAGGTGTTGGCGAGATGATCCCAGACGCCGTGCTGGCAGGGAAGTTTGCCCGTGACTGCTGAGGTCCAAACCTGTGGCGTGCGTGTGGGCCAATAGGAATCGAGGTGTCCGCGTGCACCTTCCTGCATGAGCTTTTGCAGATTCGGCGTGTCGCCCTGTTTTGCCAGTGGCTCAAGCACGTTGAGAGAAACGCCATCGATGCCGATCAAGACGACCTTGGCGGGCTTAGCCTGAGCGGTCGCCGCGACACCCAGCAACAGGCCCACCGACAGGAGTAGTCCCACCGAGAAAGTATCAACCCATCTGATGCAACCTATCTTCATCAATCACCTCTCGCGCAAAGGTATTGATGCACACAACCACAAAGGATCGAACAGCACAAATTCGGGAAAAATTTTGTGGCGCTGCGATTCTGCAACCACCCTTAGCCACCATTGGCATTGATTGACGGCGCTCGGTCCCAGTGAGATACCTGCTCGGCTTGCATCGACGACGAACGCTGGGAGCAGATGGGATCTACCCATGAGCACAAAGATCTACACGCGCACCGGGGATGGCGGGGACACTGGCCTGTTTCGCGGTGGCCGTGTGCCGAAGAACCATATCAGGGTTGAAGCCTACGGTACCGTCGATGAACTCTGTGCTGCCATCGGTTTGGTTCTCACTTTTGAACCGCCCGAGTCGGTGGCAAGCCTATTGACTGAGATTCAGTCTCTCTTGTTCGAAGTCGGTGCCGACTTGGCAACGCCTGCGGACGTCAACAACAGGCCCGCAGAAATACGCGAAG
>Ga0156517_1231_pt2 | contig 24199 bp, 11 predicted proteins | sample RifOxyB3_FD_111912 | JGI IMG/M metagenome (GOLD analysis project Ga0156517, IMG submission 111912) | Deltaproteobacteria bacterium RIFOXYB12_FULL_58_9 | reverse complement strand
AATCCTCGCACCGCGCGCGGGCCATGACGCACCATCTCCTCACGCTCGGCTTCGCTCAGATAGCGGCGGCCGAGCCAATCTCGGGAAGGCACGCGCCGCTCGCGGTCATCGTAGAATACGTAGCCATCCTCGTGCGCATGGCACAGGAGTTCCTTTTCGGGCTCGCGCAAAACGTTCCACATCTTGGTGTCGGTGGCGAAACGGTGCTCTCTCCAGTTTCGCATGCGACACCAGACGCCGTCGGCGGTACAAATGTCGAGGTTCGCACGAACCTCATGCTCGCCGACGTCGACAACACGCACGTAGCAGGACAAAGGGCTGCCGGGCGCTGGGTCGGGCCCGTGAAAACTGAGCTCGTCGATCCCCACGGGAAGACCGAGCTTGTCCACCTCACTCGTGGTCGCGATCCAATAGCCGAGGAGCTGTCCTGCTGCATCCATCAAACCGCCGGGGCCAGAGGGGACAGTCACCTTGCCGTTGATGCCATTGTTGCCGATGGGTCCCATGTCGATGACCCCATGGTACGCGGGTCCATGGAACATCCAACGGCTGGCGTAGAGCTCGGTGGCGTTGATGACGGTGTCGTGGGGGTTGTCGAGAGCAGCCAAGTTCGAGAGCGGTGGGTCCTCGCGACGCGTGGCGAGACGTACTCGGGCGCTTACGGAATCGTCAATGGAAACCGCCACCCAACCGTTCGGCTCCACCTTTGTTGTAATCGCTATCTCGAGTGGAGGTTCGACAACCAACCAGCGAGTCGCGCGAATGTCTGTCACCGCGACCACCACCTTGCCTTGGGCGGTGCCAAGAGCCGCCTCCATCATCCACGTGATGGAGAGCGTCATGGGGACCACTGGATAACGATCGAGGAGGCCTGCCCAACTGTCAGGCTGCGGGAAGAAGCAATGATCAATGAGCTCGGGAATCGTCTCCACAGAAATTGTGCGGTGGATCGTGTGGGTCTGTGTTGTGTTGCGCTGATGTTGTTGTCTGGCGTTGGCAATTGCAGATGGGGCGGCATCGAGCGCCGTGACCACATCCTGTTGTGCGACCACTTCGTTGTGCAGTGCTGCGAGCTGTTTGGCCAATGGGTGCAAGGGCGAAACCACAGGTGTTTGGCCAAGCGAGGTGACTGTCGACGCGCGTGTCAGTTGTGCAAGGGCTTTGTCGAGTCGAAGAAGTGGTGCGCCGAGACGAAGTTTCATCGGCATGGCGCTTCCCGAAACGAAGGCGTCGCCAGCCTCGATGGCCGACGCTCGATCCTGTGACGGAGGTGGCAGAAAGATCCGCTGCAGGTCGACGTCCACGCCTTCGGTCCATAACGCTGCGAGGACGTGGCGCAGTTGACCTATGCCCGAGCGTTGTTTGACGTTGGCAGAAATGGCGAAGTAATCGCGCCCCTTGAGGGTGTCGTCAACGAATCCAACCAGACGGCCACAGCCGACCTGAACGTACACCCGTACTCCAGAATCGTACAGGGCTTCGATGAGCTCGCGGAATCGCACCGGTTCGATGAGATGGCGCAGACCGAGTGCGCGAACGGCCTCTGAGTCATTGGGGTAGGGCGAAGATGTCGTTGCCGACCAAAGAGGAATGGTCGCAGGTTGCAAGTTGAGCTGGGCAAAATGCTGGCGATGGGGAAGAACAAAATCTGCAAACAAGGGTGAATGGAAACCTGAGCTAAATGGCAACACCTGGCAAAGGACTCCATCGTCACGCAAACGTTCCTCAGCCTCGTGGATGCTTCGTTCTCTGCCGCAGAGAATTACCTGGTGCGGGCAATTGTCATTGGAGATTGCGATGTCGGGGAGGTCAACGATCACTCGATCCGCGTGCTCTGCTGAGCAACCCGCCGCCAAGAACAACGTCCCGGGTACCTCGAGACTGCCGGGGTTGAGAGAGGCAACAAAGGCGTCGACATCCTGTTCGGCAAGCATGCCGCTGGCGATCATGCCACTCCACTCGCCAATGCTGTGTCCGGCTATGGCATCGGGAATTACGCCGAGTTGCCGCAACACCGAGTCGAGCAAGCGTCCAACCTCGATGACACCAAAGCCCATACCTTCGAGATCACGCGCGTCAGCGTGGGCGGGCACAGGCCGATCGAACCAATGGGCGACGTCGGCAATCTGTGGCGCAAACAAACCGTCGATTCCGGGGAACAGAAAGGCAACCTTGCCGCCGAGATTGATCGATGCGTTGGGAGTGAAAAAGTAACCATCGTGGCCCTTCCAAGGCTTGCCCTGGGCGACGAGCTCTTGGGCCTTGGCAATGCGCCCGTCGCTGGGTTCGAGAATGGCAAGGCGCACGTTGCCAGCAACCGGTTTGTCGCCGACACCGGCGGGATTCCTCTGGAGCATCGCCGTCATTTCCATAACGGAGGTGGCAGCAACGGTCAGGATCTGTGTCGGCTCCAAGGCTGCGCGGCGAGAACGTGGACCAGGCGGTGTCGACGGGAAGGTTGACGAAAAAAAAGATGGGGAAGCATGTGATGTCGACTCGAGCAACACGTGGGCGTTGATGCCGCCAAAGCCAAATGCGTTTACGCCAACGCGCCGCGTTTTTGCGTCCCAGATTTCAGCTTTGGAGAGCAAGCGCATGCGGGTTTTGTGTAGCAATGGGTGCGGCTGCTCGCAGTTCAAGCTAGGAGGCAAGACGCCGTGGTAGGCAGCCAGTGCACCCTTGATGAGTCCGGCCACACCCGCGGCAGGCATGGTGTGGCCAATCATTGATTTGACGCTGCCGAGACCAATGGTTGCAGAAGACCCACTTGGGGCGCCAAAGAAATCGGCAAGAGTGCGGAGCTCAGCGAGATCACCGGTTGGCGTGGCGGTGCCATGGGCCTCAATCAGTCCAATGGCGTCGTCAGCCGTTGGGTCGAGCCGGGCGGCCTGCCAGGCGAGTTGTAGAGCGAGTTTCTGCCCTCTGCTGCTAGGTTGCATCAAGCTGGTGTTGCGCCCGTCGCTCGCTACGCCGGTGCCGCGAATGACGGCGTAGATTCGATCGCCCTTCTGTTCGGCATCGCGCAAACGTTTGAGAACGACGATGCCGACGCCCTCACCGATGAGCAAACCATCAGCACGCGCATCAAAGGGACGCGACATCCCCGTGCGGCTCATGGCACCAAGCTGACAAAACACGCTCCAAAAAGTGACGTCGTGGGTGAGGTGAATGCCACCAGCAAGCATCAAGTCGCAGCGGCCACTTTGAAGCTCTTGCCGTGCTTGGTCTACGGCAACCAATGAGCTCGCGCAGGCGGCGTCCACCGTATAGGCGGGACCATGAAAGTCCAGACGATTGGCAATGCGTGACGCCGCGAGGTTTGGCACCAACCCAATCGCCGTGTCTGGACCAAATCCTGATACCTGGGATTGCAGATGAGCCTTGATCTTGCCCAATTGATCTGCGCTGAGCTCGGGAACCGCGTCTTCGAGACTGAGGATGATCTCCTGAGTCGTTCGCACGTTCTGAATGAGACGGGTCAGCGCAGGGGTGATGTAACCGCCGCGACCCAAGATGATGCCCACGCGGGTGCGGTCGACGGGCGGCCCGGCATTGACGTGCGCATCGTTGAGAGCGTCTTGGGCAACCCGCAGGGCCAACAGTTGGTCGGGTTCTGCGTGCTCCGCAGCAATGGGCATGACGCCATGAGCAAAGGGATCGAAGGTGGCGAAGTCGTCAATGAACCCACCGCGGTTGCAGTAGATACGGTCGGCAGCTTTGGAGGTGGGGTCAAAGAAGATTGGATCCCAGCGGCTGGCCGGTGCACGGGTGATACTGTCGGTGCCCGATTCGATGTTGCGCCAATAGGTCTTGACGTCAGGTGAACCCGGAAACACGCAAGCCATGCCGACGATGGCGATCGAATTGTTGCGATCCGCACCAGTCATTTGAGGTTTTCAAGGTTGGCGCGGGCCAACAAGATCTGCGCGTCATGCGGTGCGCCGCCGGTGAGCTCTTGGATCAAGCTTTCGACGCCAGCCGCTGGGGTGATGAGTCCCATCCCCCGTTTCTCGTATTCCGCAGACAAGGAATCGTCAACCATGCCAACTCCGGCCCAGGGCCCCCAATCGATGGAGACCACTCGCGATTGGAGGCGGTCGTTGAGGTTGATGGCCAACTTGTCGAGGTAGTCGTTGGCAGCGGCGTAGTCGGACTGTCCCCGATTGCCGAGAACACCTGAGATGCTCGCGAAAAAGACGATCGCCTGAACATCGGGGCGCAGGTTGTCCGCGAGGGCCAAAGCGCTCTGCACCTTGGTGTCGAAGACGCGATCAAAAGACTCCACGCTCTTATGACGGATCAGCTGATCCTCGACAATACCGGCACCGTGCAGCACGACATCGATGCGGCCGTACCGGTCGTAGACGCCGCCAATCAAATCAGCGAACGCCGTGGTGTTGCGCACGTCGAGACTGCGGTATTCCGCTTTGGCACCCATCTCTTCGAGTCCGCACAGAGTCTGGCGGATCTCGCGCGCAGCCAACACCTGTCGCGCCTCTTTGTCAATTTCGCGCGGATGTTGTTTGTTGCCGCTGCGGGCAGCCAACGCTCTGCGAACAGAGTCAATGCCCTCGGCATCGCGGAGGTCTGACGTCTCGGCCTCTGTCGGCAACGGCGAGCGGCCCACCAACACGAAGCGGGAGCCAAAACGTTGTGCAATGCCCTTGGCGATCGTAGCGGTGATCCCGCGGGCTCCTCCGGTCGCAAGAACAAGACTCTCGGGCCCGAGAGAGATGTTGCCATTGTGTGGTCCAGCAGCAGCCCTCGTGGGCATGAGAACTTGGCGGCCCGCACTGTTGTAGCCGACCTCGACGTAATCATCGTCGGCGCACAGTTCGGTCCAGATGAGATCGGCCAACACCACCGGCGTGTCGGAGGGATCAACATCCACGACGCGGACATGGACGCCGGGCCACTCCTTGGCAATGGCTTTGACGAGTCCGCTGACGCCGGCACAATCGAGACGGTAACGTCGTTTGCCGCGACCGAAGTTACCACCGAGGCCGGTCGCAACCAGCAGAGTCGTGGCACCGGCGACAAGAGCCGTGCGGGCCAAGGCAAATAACTCTTTGACGCCCGCGCGCGGTCCATGCCCGAGGGTGCCTAGATGAATGAGCCCATCGACACCATCCCAGCCGTCGCCGGCTCGGTGCATCTTGACCCCACACCCTGCCCGTCGCAACCGTGAGGCTAGGGCCGCAGCCACACCATGGCCGTCGTCTGTGATTGAGAATACGCGCTTACCAAGTGGCAACTCGCCAGGATTGGGTAGCTCGCGAATGACGAGCTGATAGCGTTGCACCTCAGTAGGTACGGTCAGCGACTCTGAATGGCGGCGGTCAACGGCCGGTCTCACGGATCTCGTGGGTGGTGCGGTGTCATCTTGCGGAGAAACGGTTGGGCGGGGTGCCTCGACAGCGTCGCCCTGGCGTTTTTCCTCCAGCCAGGTGAGAATGCCGCGCAGGGTCTTCACCCCAGCGAGCTCTTCCACCAGCCGATCGCGCTCCTTAGGGTCTTGCTCTTGTCCGGTGACTTGGGACAACTCGCCGAGAATTTCGATGCGCTTGATCGAATCGACAGAGAGATCGCCCTCGAGGTCGAGATCGAGATCGAGCATCTCCACCGGATAACCGGTGCGTTTGCTGACAATGTTTAGAAGGGTGGTACCGATGTTGAGCTGTGCTGTTTCGGTTACTGTTGCCGTTTCAGCCTGTGGAGCGGGCGCTGGTTGTACGCCCACTCGATTGTCGGTGAGCAAGGTTTGGCTTGGCGCAGTGCCGAGAAAGCTGAGCATGACCTCCCGTTGGCCGCGGACCAACTCGCGCAGGTCCTGGAGGTACTGAGCGACCACAACTTCGCGATTGTCCGCCGGGGACGGCGCGTCGAGCGACGCAGACGCGGCAATGGGCTCGGTGACGATGCGCATGGCCGTGTCAGGCAGATTGCCACGGGTGGGAACGGCGCGTTGTCCATTGACCAGCCACACGCCGGCAGCTCGCGACGCCGGGGGTGCAGAAAGATCGAAGGGTTTGGTGCCGCGATCTCGGAACAGCGCCTCGAGGTCGACGTCTACGCCAGCGACGGCGAGCTCGGCAACAGCCCCGAGGAGAGTGGGAATTCCGGGTTGTCCGGGTTCGTTACAGAGGATGGCGGTGTGTGGGCGGCCTTCGAGGATCTTACCCACCAGGTGCGTCAGTTTCCGCGCAGGGCCGACTTCGACAAACAACCGAGCGCCCGCTGCGTACATGCCTTCAATCTCATCGACAAACTTGACCGGCCGCACCAGTTGCTCCGCGAGGGTTCGGCGCACAGCTTGGGGATCCCGCTCGTAGGGTTTTGCTGTGGAGTTTGCCCATACCTCGATATCGGGCGCACGGAGATCGGCGTTTGCGAGGTCGGCGGTGAAGGCCTTGCGCGCCCCTGCCACCAACGGGCTGTGAAAAGCGCAGGCAACGGGCAACCGCTGGGCTGTGTAACCATGTGCTGCGATCTGGTCTGCAGCGGCGATGACCGCCGACTCGTCGCCAGCGATAACAGTCTGGTCTGGCGCGTTGTAGTTGGCGACGACAACGTGGTCGCAACCGCTCACGACCTCCGCCACCTCTGTCGCCGGCGCATTGAGGGCAATCATTGCACCGGGCGTGTCCCCGGCGGCCTCTGCCATAGCGCGACCACGCGCCTCGGAGAGGGCGATGAGTGTCTTTGCATCGCAGACACCAGCCACGCAGAGGGCGACGAGCTCGCCATAGCTGTGACCGGCAGTCATGTCTGGTTTGATCCCAAAGGTACCGAGCAGCCTCGCCATGGCCAAATCGACAATGCCAAGAGCCGGCTGGGCAATGCGGGTGTCTGTGAGATCGGCGCGTTGCTCTGCCAGGGCTTGGGCGCCAAAGACACTCGGAGGAAAGATCGTCGCAAGGTAGGGTGAACCGAGCTCCAGCAAATCATGCAAATGAGGGAACGCAATGAACAGGTCGGCGAGCATACGAACCCGTTGACTGCCTTGCCCTGGGAACAGGAAAGCCACTTTGCCGCGGGTGGCGTTGTCACTGTGAGCAATGCCGGCGTCGTTGTTGCCGGCAACTGCCGCGGTGAGTCTTTGCTGCAGCTCGTCGTGACTGCCCGCAACGATAGCGAGCTTGGGCGAGCCACGGCCACTTCGCAGTGTGCTGTGGGCAAGGTTGCGAAGCTCAAAGCCATTGCCGTTGTTGATAAGGGCCAGCAGCCGCTCTGCCAGTGCCATCGCCTCTTCTCGAGTCTCGCCGCGAAATGCGAATAGCTCCGCAGGCCAGACAGGGGAGCCGCAGACGGGGGGTTGTGACTGCGGTGCCTCACTCAACACCGCGTGATAGTTGGCACCGCCAAAACCGAAGGCGCTGACGCCAGCGTGCCGGCCACTGCCGATCCATGGCCGGGGAGTGCTGCAGAAGGTGAACGGGCTGGTATCAGGATCAAAGGCTGGGTTGGGAGTGCTCACGTGTAGGGTTGGTGGCAGAGTCCGGTGATAGAGGGCAAGGGACATCTTTATCAAAGAGATCAGTCCTGCCGCGCACTTGGTGTGTCCGATCTGCGATTTGACAGATCCGAGCGCGCACTGACTCGGCGCTGTGCCAGAGCTGGTGAAGACGTCGGTCAGTGACGCCAGCTCCGTGCGATCGCCAACGACAGTGCCGGTGCCATGCGCTTCGAGAACGCCAACTTGTTTTGGAGAGACACCGGCACGTTGGTAGGCCCGCGCCAAGGCACGAATCTGCCCCTCTTTGCGCGGGGCGGTGAGCCCTTGGCTGCGGCCATCGGAGGCACCGGCGACCGCTTTGATGACAGCGTAGATGCGATCGCCATCGCGAACGGCGTCTTCCAGGCGCTTGAGCACGACGACACCCACGCCCTCGCCGAGCACTGTGCCATCGGCGGTGCTGTCGAAGACGCGGCATTGCCCACGGGCCGAAAGCGCGTGAACGCTGGAGAACATGAGGTAATCACCAATGCCATTGTGTAGGTCGACGCCACCACACAACACCATATCGCTGCTCTTGGTGACGAGCTCTTTGCAGGAGAGGTCGAGCGCAGCCAAGGAGCTCGCGCAGGCGGCGTCGGTCGTGCAATTCACACCGCCGAAATCGAGACGGTTCGCGACTCGCCCAGCGATGACATTTGCAAGCACGCCGGGGAAGGAGTCTTCGGTGAGTTTCGGCAACACCGCGTCGAGCGCTTTCGGCAAATCGCCAAAGTAGGTCGGATACAGCGCGCGAAAGCCGTAAGCGCTCGAGAGATCTGCCCCGGCCTCAGCGCCGACGATGACGGAAACACGGGAGCGGTCGAACTCCCTATCGACATACCCAGCATCGGCGAGGGCACGTTTCGCAACCAACAGGGTGAGAAGTTGAGCAGGGTCGATAGCCGACAACGATAAAGGCGGAATGCCGAACTCGATCGGGTCAAACTCGATGTCGGGGAGAAATGCTCCCCACTTCGAGATGCTCTTGGTGGTGTCGTCGATGGCGTCGGCGTCATAGTACAGCTCCGAGCGCCAGCGCTCTTTGGGAACCTCGGTGATGCTGCTCTTGGCGGCGAGGACGTTGGCCCAGAAATGATCCAAATCTGGAGCCTCGGGCATGACACCGGCCATGCCGATGATGGCGATGTCCGCTGGAGAAGCCTGTGGCTCTGGCTCTTGGGGTACAGAGACCTCGGCGAGCTTCTCGGTGGCGCCGATGCAAACGTCTCGGTGCAGTGCTTCGATGGTGGTGATCCGATCCCGCAGCGCGGCAACCTGTCCGAGCATGAACAGGCCTTCGCGACGCTGGGTCTCCTGGTCGACGCGCACCAGGTTGTCACCTTCGCGGCGGACGCCCTTGGCAGCGATGCGCAAGCGACCCAGGTTGAGCTCTTCGAGGGCGGCAATGGCATCTTCGGTGCGTTTCTCGTCTCCTTGCAGCTCTTCGCGGCGTGCGTGAAATGTGTCGACATACGAACTCTTGGCGCAGCGGGTTGCATGCCCCACGGCGGTTTCGAGCAGTGTGGTGCCGTCGCAGGTGATGGCGACGTTCTGGAATGCTTCTCCGATTGCGCCGGTGTCGGTAGCCTCTTGGGTGAATAGATAGGCGGTGCCCATCAAAAGACCGACCTTGGCACCGCGAGCGGCCAGCGGAGCGCCGATGGCCGCGACCATGGCAGCCGAGCAGGCATCATGAATACCACCTGCGAATACGACAGAGAGCTCCGGAGGCGACTCGTAACGAAGCAGTAGCTCGATCAAGCTCTCCCAAAGAACGAAGCTCGAGCGCGGCCCGACGTGGCCGCCGCATTCTCGCCCCTCGAGGATGAAGCGCTTGACACCCGCATGCAGAAATTGCTCCATCAAGCCAGGCGAGGGTACGTGCAGGAAGGTGGGGATGCCCACCTGCTCGAGTGCACGGGCTTGTGCAGGTCGGCCACCGCCGATGAGCACCGCCGGTGGTTTGGCGGCGATGATCGCGTTGAGCTGCTCATCGCGCAAGACCGCAGGCACAAAGCCGAGAATGCCGACCCCCCACGGTCGTCTGCCCAGGCGTTTTTTTGTTTCCGCGAGGAGGCGGTCGATGTCGGGGCCGCGCATCATCGACAGAGCCACGAAGGGGAGCCCACCGCCGTCAGCCACAGCGCCGGCAAAGGCCGCGCCATCACTCACTCGAGTCATCGGCCCCTGCATCACCGGGTAACGAAGATCGTAAGTCTTAGCGAAGGAAGAGTCTTTGCCAAAAGGCTCGAGCCCCTTTGCCTGGCGCAGGTGCGAAATGATGGAGTGGCGTAACACTCCAAGCAGAGCGCGGATCGTCGGATAGCGTCCCGCCAAGGTGGGGGCGAAGCCGATGTCTTGACCTGCAGGAATGAGTGGCTGGGCAGAGTCGGGTGCCCCCAGCCGGCGAATGATCTCTTCACCATCGGCGTTGCTGATCTCCGTCTTGGAGAGCTCAGGTTGCAGAAGAATGCGGTGTCCTGCCGCGACGAGGGTCTCACTGCCATCGGCTCGCTCGAGCACCTTGCGAATGTCTGCCGTGACAGCGCTCTCGCGCATGAGTGCAAGTTGACTGTCGAGGACCACTCCCCGGGCACCACCGGCAATGCAGCCCGCTGCAGTGTGCAGACCAATGCCACCTTGGGCCCAGATCGGTAGGTCGATTTCTTTGACCAACCGTTGCAGGAGGATGAAGGTTGTCTCCTCACCAACGCGCCCACCGCTCTCGTTGCCTTTCGCGATGATGCCGTTGGCACCGCGGTCAACGGCAAGCTTTGCCTCGGCAAGAGAGGTTACCTGCACCAAGAGATCACGGTCGGTGTCGAAATCCTCTGTCTTTGCTGTGGCACCATCGATGACGATGGTTCGCACTGCTTGTGGCAGTTTGAGGTCATTGAACAGCTGTCGATTGGCGACACGGACGCCGAAAACCTCTATCTCTGCGGCCAAGGCCTCGAGCTGTTCTGCGGCAACGACGGCATCGTGGCCCAAATCCAAAATAGCCAAAGCACCAGCATGTGCAGCTGCCGCGGCGAGCTTGGCGTCAGGACGTTCGAATGGCGTAATCGCAATGATTAGCTGGTTTGAAAGGTCGTATCTCGAATCCATTGACCAGTTTTCCCGGCTCTGTGCCCCCCAGATCTCGATTGCGGATGGTAGATCGGTCCCACCCAAAGAACAAACATATCACGTGTGGGTGGATATCGGTGATTGTAGGATAACCCGCTCATGCCGTCGGATTCTGAAACCGGACCGGTCTGGCCGGAATCTTCTTTTCGAGCTCACCTAGGACGCCCCGGAACAAGGGCTTTGTCGTGAGGTGCTCACCGTGTTGCTTGCAGCGAAGCAAGGTAGCGTTGGCACATTCGATGTCGCCTTCGAGAATGGCGATGCGCAAGAGGTGCAAGTCGGCGGCGATCTCGGCCTCGCGCAGGGCGCTGTTCTTCGCCAACATGCGACCTTCTTCGCAGATTGCTTTTCCCGCAGTGAGATCCTCGGTTAAGGCGATGACCGCACCGAGGTGAATCTTGGCTTCCCCGAGGGTGAGGAGCTCCCCAAGATCCTTGGAGAGGTTCAACGATCTCTCCAAGTGGCTCTTCGCCGCCATTGGATTGCCGGCCCAAAGGTAGGCCTGTCCAAGGTTCACGAGATCGAGGGCCTGGCCCGGCCAATCCCCCAGGGCCCGGTCCATTCGCAGAACCCTTTCGAATCCGATGATGGCCGGCTCGAACTTGCCGTCCAAGAGATCGCTATAGGCGAGATTGCCCACAGCAATCGATTCGGCGGGCAGCGCCCTGGCGGCCTTGGCTTTGACTGCAATGTCCACGTACATCGCACGAGCGCCATCAATGTCGCCCCGATCGGTTTTGATGTTGGCGCGCAAGAGGTCCAACTTTAGGAGACGGGTTGAGTCGTCGCCAGCGAGCTCGGTAGCCCTATCGAACCAGCGCAATGCTTGGTCATATTCTTGTGCGTATTCAAAGGTGCGGCCGATGAGGCGAGCTGCATCGGAGCGCTGTTTCACCTTGTCGCTTCCCTCGAAGACTCGCATCAAGCGAGGGCGGGCCTTTTCGGGTTTGCCAAATGCGACGAGGGCCCGCCCCAACCAGTAATCAACAATGTGGCGCGATTGGAAATCTAAATCTTCCCAGTGCTCAGCGACAATCTGGCGGCCAAGGCGAATGGTGTTCAGTGGAGCACCTTGGCGAGCAGACGCGACGAACTTGACCAACGCCATCTGTCTTGCGTGTTTCGTCGGCCGCTCCTCGTTGGCAAGACGGCGAACGGCCTGCTCCCAATGTGCCACGAGGTCGACCGCCTCGCGATCGAGACCGGTCTTGATCGCCAACAGAGCGGCACCGCGGTACCAATGGGCCGCTTTGTCGAAACGTTGGGCCCGTTCCCAATGCAGCGCCAAGGTCGCTGGGGCACGTCGCAGATCACCGTTTGGCAATTTCTCCAGAGCGCTGGCAATGCGCCGATGCATCTCCTGCTTTTCTTCTTCTGGTATCGATGCGTATGCGACCACGCGAGTGGTCCCATCCCGAAACATGTAGCCGTGCTTCTCGTGGGCCGTCTCGACGATGACTCTGTGGCAAGACAGACCGTCCATCGCCGACTCCATCATCTCTGGCACCAGATCAGCATGGGTGACCTCGGACAGGATATCGCGGTTGAAACGATGGCCTATGGCGCTCGCCATACGCAGCAGGCGCCTTTCCGTGGTGCTCAGGTCATCGAGTCGAGCCAAGGCTACCTGGGCTTGGGTCCGCGGCACAATCTCTTCCAACAACGTGATTCCAGGGTCGGGGGCAACCAGTTGGCCGCCGCGTACGCGCAGCATCTCTCTCTCTTGAAGGAAGCGGAGGGTCTCGAGTAGGTGGCCAGGGTTGCCGCCAGTTCGTTGCCACAAGAACAGTGCCAACTCAACCTCAACGTTCTCCGCCTGAGTCTCGTGGGTGATGAGGTCCGTAGTTTGCGCCAGGGAGAGGTTGTCGAGATAGAGCTCTTCATCGAAGACGGCTTTCAGGCTGGCGAGTGCCGACATCGGGCGGTAAGTGCAAATCATCAAGAACGGTCGTCGTCGGCTCAGGGTCGTCAAACGTTTGACCAGCTCCAGTGTCAGGGTATCGGCGAAGTGCAGGTCTTCGAGAACATACAGAATAGGTTCTTGGTTGAGTCGCACATCAAGAAACTCAACGACGCTCGATACGGCGCGTTCCCGTGCGTCGGGATCGGCCAAATCCACCAATGCCTCGGAAACCCCATCGGGCCGATGCACCGGTTGCAATAGGGAAAACAACTCTGGGGCACCGTTGGTCAGGTTGTAAGGGGACAGGCCATCGCGAATTTGTTGTCGTCGCGCGGATTCCGAATCCAATTGGCCTAGGCCGAGAAAGCTCTCAAACATGGTGGCAACAGGTGCCAAAGGCGATGACTGGGTGGCGAATCGGCAGCGACCGAGGATGCCCTTCTTACCGCGCTTGAGCCAGCGATCGACGGTGTTGGCGAGAAGGAAACTCTTGCCGCAGCCAGCCTCGCCGCACAAGCTCAACATGGTGCCGTTTCCGGCCAATCCCGCGTCGACGGCATCATTGAGGGTCTTCTGCTCGACATCACGTCCAGCGATGAATCGGCCGTGCCGTCGTGGCTGCATATAATGGGCACGGCCGTCCGAGGGTCCGTGAATGTTGCCAAGACACAAGCTCTCTGCTTTGCCTTTGACTCGCACCGCTTGACGGGTTGAGATCTCAAATTCGTTGGCAACGGCTTTGAGCACGGGCTCCGTGGCGATGACCTCAAACGATTTCGCCTGAGCGGTGGCTCTCGCCGCCACGTTCACCGTATCGCCAACCACCGTAATGTCGTGTTTGTTGTCACTACCAATGGCACCGAAATACACCCGCCCCAGATGAATGCCAGTGCGAATACCAGCTTCTGGTTTTGCTTCGGAGAAGAAGCCGCGTACTCGCGATGTCGCTTCAAGTCCGGCGAGGACCGCACGCTCGGCGTCATTACCGGCCGGCATGTGCAAACCAAACAACACCATGATTCGGTGTCCGCGCTGGGCCAGGTCGACCTTGGCGACCATCCCGCCGTACTTGCGATATGCGCGCAACATCGATCGAGCCAGGTTGCGGTTTGAATCGATCTGCTCGGGTGAAGGAGAGGCGTCCGCGTCATAGCCCCAGATTTCGCTGAAGAGAACGACAACGGTTCGCAGCTCGCCTTCGATGCGCCAACCTTTGGGAGTGGTCTTGAGGCGGCCGGCCAGTGCCGTAGGAACAAACGGTTGCAGAAGGGCGATCTTCTTCTCGACGTCGGATTGTATCCGCCCTGCGAGTGTTTCAAGGGGGACGGTTGCAGGCCACGTTCGCAAACCACGAATGACGACTCGGTCTTTCATGTGCGGATGGACGTGCTCAACATCGGAGCCGACCGCCTCCGCTGTGCCCACGTCCGCGAGGATCGATCGCGGTTCCGCCATTTGCTGCAGGTCCAAGGCCCTGTGTGCGGTTGGCCCTGAGCAGACGACAACGCGGCGGTTGAGGTCTCCAAGAATTGGCAGCCGCAAGAGGCCGCTCGCGATACCCACGCGCAAGGCGAGCTGCTCGCCCGGACCCCCGACCAACCGACCAACCTCGCCATGCATGATGCGTTGGCAAGCGAGGGCTCCTGCGATGGCGCGGTGCTCGTGGCCAGAGCCCTGGAAAAACACCGTCACCGAATCGCCGCCGAATTGCACGACATACCCGCCATAGGGAAAGATCGCATCATCGAGAAGGCTACCAAACAGCGCGTTGAGGATGCTGGAGAGGCGGCCGAGAGACTTCTGCCCACCGGCGGCGAGACGTTCACACAAGCTCGTGAAGCCAACGAGGTCAGCTATAAGAACGCTACCGGTAATGGACAGGTCGCCGACAGAGCGTTCCGCGGGGTCTTGCAGGACCCGCTCGACAATGTGATAGGGAATAGTTTTACACAGCGCCTCCAGATAGGCGACCCGTTCTACTCGACTGCCTTGTTCCCTCTCCATGCGTCTCACCCTGGGCGGCAGAAAACGAAATATTTTGCGCCGTTCCCAACCTTTGTCGACAACCAACGGCTAAATACCCCAACCTGGCAATGATTGTAACTGCATCCACACCGGTGCGGCAAATGGGTGGCAAATTCTGGGTTTCCCGCGCCGAACATATATAAGGTGGTCGCATGTCCGAGCCACGAGCAGCCTCGAAGCGAAGTGGTGACCTCACAGTTACCGCCTTGTACACCGCACAAACCTGGCATTGGGGTGGGTTTGCGGCAGCGGAGCTATTGGCGCACAGGGACAGTCGACGGGTCTTTGCCGTCACCAACTTTGTGATGCATCTGTTTCGTTTGTTCCGCCGTGGGGCGCCGTCGTTGCCTCACAGTCTGGTGCAACGTCACGCCATCATTGACGCTCTGGTTCAAAGGTCCGGGTGCAACCAGGTGTTGGAGCTGGCAGCGGGCTTGTCCCGCCGGGGCGCGGCGATGAGCGCCAACCCTGATTTGCTCTACATCGAGGTCGACCTACCGCCGGTTGTGGCGCGAAAACGCGAGCTCTTGGGGCGAACCCAAGAGGGTAGGTCGGTGCTCAACAGAGCCAATCTCGATCTGGTGGCCGCGGACGTCGAGTCGGCAAAGCTCTCCGACCTTGTTGGCGATGGACCCGTCTGCGTCGTCGCCGAAGGATTGCTCATGTATCTCGACGCCGCTGCGCAACAGGCACTATGGCGTCGCCTCGCTGTGCTGGTGTCGGGGCGCGCGGGCAGCGTCGTTATCTTTGACCTGATTCCCGCTGTGGAAGAGCCACCACCCGGATTGTTGGGACGAATGCTGGCCTTTCTCTTTGCTCGTTTTACCAAGGGCCGTGGGTTTACTCGTGACCAACGCACCCGCCATGACATCGTCGCCGAGATCCAGGAGTGTGGGCTCCATCATGTTGACCTCATCGAGCCGAGAGAGGCACCAGAGATTGAGATTCCATTTCTTGACGTCAAAACGCAGGTGTTGGTGTTCCTCTGTCGCACTCGTGATTCCATCCCTTCCGGGAAGGCCGGCTAACATGTCCCATCGTTGACCTCGTCGAAGAGAAAGGCCTACTCGAGCTACGCCCTCTGTTGCCTCGTTATGGCGAAGACACGGGCGACCTCAGATCCGACGAGAAGGAATCAGGCGCTCTTACGCTGGTTGCCCTCGACCTCAACAGCGAGGCGTAGCCCCATCACCTTGAGCAGGGAAGAAAGCGTACTCAATCGTGGATTGCCTGTGGCAGAAAGGGCCTTGTATAGACTCTCCCGGCCCAGCTCCGCGTTTTGTGCGACCTCGGTGAATCCGTGTGCCTTGGCCACATCGCGAAGGGCAAGCAGGAACAACTCATCGGAGTCGGCACTTTCATCCTCCAAGTGGGCGTTGAGATAGGCCGCTGCCTCGTCGGGATCTTTGAGGTCCTCGTGCAACGACTCCTCGTATCGTCGAGTTCTCTTTGGCATCGCTTCTACCTCCAATAATCGGCCCAATACGACTTCGCCCTCTGAATGTCGGATTCTTGGCTTCTCTTGTCTCCGCCACACAACAGCACAACGATGCGGTGGCCATCCTCACCAAAATAGACGCGGTAACCAGGGCCAAATGCGATCCTCAACTCATTGACTCCATCGCCGACGGCCCGATGATCACCCAGATTTCCCAGGCGAACCCGGTTGAGTCGTTTTCGTATCAACGCCCGCACTCGACTGTCGCGAAGGTTGCGAAGCCAACCACCAAACGGCGAACGATTGCGCTCGTCTAGATACTCGACGAGCTCGCGTGGCGTGGGCTTCATGAGACCAATGGTATCCGATAGGATACACCGTGTCAATCAACGCCAGGCTCTCTCAACGTCAGGCTCTCCCAGGAGCTCCGGCCCTGCGAGGCGGAGCCCCTAACGCACCATCGCTCTTGTGCCTAGGTTAGCAACTGGGCGCAGGTATCCCGCCAGGGCGCGGCGATGAGCGTCAATCCTGATTTGCTCTACATCGAGGTCGACCTACCGCCGGTTGTGGCGCGAAAACGCGAGCTTTTGGGGCGAACCCAAGAGGGTAGGTCGGTGCTCAACAGAGCCAATCTCGATCTGGTGGCCGCGGACGTCGAGTCGGCAAAGCTCTCCGACCTCGTTGAGGATGGACCCGTCTGCGTCGTCGCCGAAGGATTGCTCATGTACCTCGACGACGCCGCGCAACAGGCAGTGTGGCGTCGCCTCGCCGAGCTGGTATCGGGGCGCGCGGGCAGCGTCGTCATCTTTGACCTGGTTCCCGCAGTGGAACAGCCACCACCCGGATTGTTGGGACGGATGTTGGCCTTTCTCTTTGCTCGTTTCAACAAGGGGGTGTTCCTCTGTCGGACTCGTCGCGCTCGTGATTCGGCAACAATTGCTCCCACACGTCGATAATAGTGGTGAACTCGAACCCAGGGCGAAACGGCGAACGATGCGCGACTTCATTACCTATCACGAGCGCATGAACCGGTATTTGCCTTGCGACTATGAGGAACTGCCAGGACAGCTTCTCCCAGATCTCGACTTCTGGAACCTCAGCTCCCGAGCGCCTAACGACCCCCCCGAGCTCGCCGGTGACAAGGAGCATCCCAAACTTTACTGGAAGAAGTTTTTCAACATACCCCTCGGCGGGCATCCAAGCATTGAGCATCGGCTCGAACGAGCGGCAGAGCTCACCCAGAGGTTTTCACCTCGTTTTGAAATTCTTTGCGGTGAGGGCACACAGAATGACATCGTCATTCGCCACAATGCTGGAGCCTTTCAGAAATCAGTCATCGATGCGATTCTACCGGCTTGGGAAAAGGAGCAGCTCGGCCCTCTGACCATTGTTGGCATCAATGGCAAGGTTGCTCACGAGCAGGCCGAAGACGGTTCCCTGGGCCCCTCCGAAGTGCCCTTTCTACAACGCGCCGTGCGCACCCTGGCGTCGTCCTGTTACATCGATCCGTTTTCGTTGACCGAAAAAGAAAAGAAATTCATCGACAAGTGGAGTGGTCAGGACGCTGCGGCGAAGGTGATGGCCAAGCTCAAGACCGTTCCCGAAGATGGACCCCAATGCCAGAGCCGACTTGATGAGTTGACCCAGATCGGGGTCATGTCCCCGTTGGTACAAGACGTCATGCAGGCCCTTGCAGCCCAGTATGGACCCGATGGTCTCGCCAACGCGCACCTGCGCTACACAGGGCACGCCCTGTTTTCCCTGCTGCCGTTGACCTGGGGTGCCACGCGGGTATTTCCTTGTGCGTCCCTGAAGTTGCTGCTTTCGACATATTCGGGGAGTGCCGAGAGTCTTTCCCTGCATCGTTTCTTGTTGCGCTCCTGCGATGCAGCTCATCACGACACCGAATGGGACGGACGCACGACCGGCCTGCGTGATTACAGCAAAGAAATCCTCACCGATTCACACAAGAGCCCTGTGGGGCCGTCGTTGAACATCAATAGGCTTCCCACAGTCGCCAAAACGGTAGTTGCCGACGACGCTTGCTTCATCTGGGACAAACCGCCGTGTCTTGATTCTCCCGATTTGGATATTGAAGGCGTGCGCTCTGGCAAACACCGCTTCATCATCCACAACTCCGAGGATAAGAAAATTCGCCGCCTCGCCGACAGCGGCGACGTGTGGGCGGTAGATCTCGCGAGCTCTAAATACAAAGCGCTCGAGGCCAGAATCATTGGTCAACAGTACGCGCTTACGGCAGCGCGAGATGTGCGTCAGAAATGGAAGGGCCAAATCGGCGGCTGTGAAATTCGCGTCATCGGTGCGGGATTGCTGGGTGGCTCTGTGGCTGACGCCTTCGTGCGTTTGGGGCATCCGAAAAGTCAGATCCTGATTGTTGATGATGATCCCAACGTTCGCGAGAAATATCACCTCCAAGGTATCCGTGCCGTTTCCCCCGAGGAGGTTTGCGACTCTCCTTTGCGCACCGTGTGCTTCCTCGCCACTGGCAAAGAATTCGAAGACGGAGAATCCCTGAAGGTCTTGGGCCGTCAGGCCATGGTCTACAACCTCAATTCCAAGGGCAAGGCATTTCCAAGAACGCTCGAGTCGATGGCGAATCAAAGCTTCAAGCTGCACAGCTACGCGGTCCACACCGACCCACAGCAGAAACGCGGGCGGCCCTATTCCACTGGCAATTCTTCAACTTTTTGCGACATGCGCCACCGCATTGACATCTCAAGCGGTGTGGGTGAAAGGGACAACATCGAAATCACCGAGATGGCCAACCTGTTTCCGGTCAATCTCCTGCATGAGCAATGGAGTGATCTGTACCAAGCCACCGGTCTCGCTGCCCTCGGATGTTTCTTGCAAGCACGCGCCATGAAGAAGCCAGGAATTGTTGCCATGGATCCGAAGCTCGACCAGAAGATCGTAGACCTCGTTGAAGAGAAAGGCCTACTCGAGCCACGCCCGCTGTTGCCTCGTTATGGCGAAGACACGGGCGAACTCAGATCCGACCTGATGTTCTTTGGCCAGGGCAGCGAAATGTGGGTCGACAAGCAATGGCAGAGACTCCCGAACCGATAGCACATTCCCTCTTGGTGCCAACCATCAGGTAGCTGAACCCGGAGCGCTATTTTTGCGACGTGCTGAGTGTCGATCGCTGCATGCTACCACGTTCTCAAGTCGTCGTCTGGGATCGGATGGGCACGTCGGTAGCGCCGGCACGCATCGCGGGTTCGGAAAAGGTACGGGTGTTCCTCGGGTCCCTCAGTGACGAACTCGTGGCCTTTGAGTGCTGCTTGCGCGCGGCGCGCATCGTCGGGGAGCTGCTCCGCAGACGGGCAAGGTGCGCTGCAATCGACGGGATCCGTTGCCTGGCCGATCGTCTGTGGCACGTATCTCCCCATTGCGTAACCCTGCTCCATCGACGACGGGTGAATGCCCCACTCAAGGCAGCGGACGCACTTGCGACTTCCTCCCCCGATACATGGCACCTCCTCCTCAATCCGCTTCGCACACGCGATATGCAGCTGCACAACCTGGCCGTTGTACCAGGCCGCGTCCAACGTCACGTTGGAGAGAAGAAGGCCGACGGAGTGGGCTTCGCCGATGCCGCCCGTGCTCTCGAGTTTCCACCGGCCGTTCTTTGTTCGCCGATAAATCTCCTCGGAGCCAGCAGTCTGCACGATGCGCTGGTCGAGGAGGAGCTCGTCAGCGTGCACGTCCTTGAAGTTGCCATGGGTGCTCGTCTGTCTGTTGATCAACCCGCAGAGTTGTTCGCCTTTACGTTCGACGGGGATCGGCCTACAGGCGCGATCATAGATCGTTGTCGTGCCCTCCGGCCGCGCCCAACTCAGCAACGGTTCAAGTGGGATGTCTTCATCTTTCACTGGACGGTACTCAGTCGCATCGGCAAACCGCGTCTGGATCCAAGTCCATTCTGCCGCAAAGTCTCGCTGGGCGATTGGCTGTTCGGACCGTCCAGTATCTTCGACCTTCTCTGGGACGGCTGGCGTCTCCACAGCGACAGGCGACACCTCCCCTTCGCTGTGAACGTCGCTTGCGATGGGGCCGGGTATCACAGGGGGAGAATGCGCGGTCGCCGGGGTGCAAGCCCATGCTGCTGCCGTGAGAACAACGCCAGCCGCATGCGCAAGGCGTCGCTGCATCTCACCGTCACGGTGCATCCTCGACCTGCTCCTTCCCGTCTCTATTGGCTGAATTGAGGAACCCATTTTACTTTATGTCTGGTTTTGATGGGACAATCAAAAGACATCAGTCAAAGGATCCCACAGTAGATATTGTCAGGCTTGACCGCCACGAACTCGTCGAACTCGTCCGAGACCTTCAGCCCGTCGTTGGAATCTGCTACGTTTCTTAATGACACGAAAGAAGACAGTCAGGAAAGAAGACAGTCAGGAAGATCGTTACATTGAGGCTAAGCATCTATTTGATCTCGGTTGGGATTTGGCTCACGGGGTGTGGATGCAACGTGCCAAATGCCAGGCCGCCCATATTGCGGACGACGTTGCCCGAGGGGATCTTTGCGGGGTTCAGGGAAGTCCAGGCGCCAACTTGGGAGGGTGGCGGATGGTATTGCGCTGTCGACGCTGAAACCCGGTGGGCCGTGTCGGTGAAGAACGGCTCTGTGGAGATCGCTGCGCGCCCTGTTACCAACGACGCCGAGGAAGGAACGGGGCAAAGGTTTCCGCAAATACCGCAGGTTCTCCAAATACCGCAAATACCACGTTCGATGGTCAAGCGGATGGTTGATGCCATGCCGGGGTTAGATTGCACAGATGATGAGTGTTACCCGCTCGTATCGCCTGCGCGGCTGGTTCACCGAGACGGCAACGCCTGGTTGATTGGTGTCGACGCGGGCGAGTTTGGCGGTGGGTTGTGGTCCGCACACCCAGGCGGGAACAGCCTGATCCACCTATCGGAGCAGAACGTTCTGCGGGTCTTTGGCAAGGGTCGAGAAGCGGTGGTGGTCACCGGATTGCATCACGGGAGGGCAACCGACGGCCTTCATCCATCCAATGCAACGGTATTCTTCCTCGAACAGAAGGAGAATTGGAAAGTGGAGTCCGCAAACGAGCTCTACGATGTTCCCGTTGATACCGACGACAGTTACGTCGAATGGGAAAACGGTCTCGTTCTCCTGACTTCCTCTTTTGTCGAGTTGGCCACGAAAGGAAAATGGATGACGTCGCGCCTGTTGAACGTCCAAGACTGGTGGCAGCCCCAATCGCTGGCGGTGATCAGCGGCAACATCTTCTACGTCGGCATGCCGTACTATGTGGTGCGAGCAGAGATTGGTGCGGATGGCTCTGGCAACACTCTCACCTGGCTGGCACCGGGATCGCCTTCCTCCGAAAGGTGCGTAGTCAGGCCGGCCAGTTCACATTGAACGAACCACCAATTTAACAATGACCTGATTTGAGGGGTGCGATCCGGGCAGACGTCAGATTGTCGAAGCTGCCACCGAGATGCGTGCACAGGCGTCGTTGTTTCAAGCTGGATGTCTGGTTGACGCCATTGGATGCTTTCGCCATGCTGACGCACATGCAGTGGCTCATCGCGGCAGTACTCCTTCTGCTTGCAGGGGTAGCGTTGGTTTTTGTCATCCCAAGCTTCGGCCCAGCCTATATTTGGCAAGGTGTGGTCGGATCTGTTGCTCTTCTGCTCAGTGTGATCTCTGTCATCTGGTGGGTATGCTCGCGGTCATCGGTACGGCAGTCAGATGTTGTTGACGACGAGGTCCCCCCGCCGCAATGAACTTCCGAGGACATCATTCAGCCCTCGCATAAGATGGGAGCGCTCGTTATGATGTTCTGTGGTCAGTTTGTTTTGCGGTCAATTCTGGAGCTCGACACATGATGAATGGCCTCGATAGATGGACACTGGTCATCTCTCTCGCTTTGCCTTGCGCTGCTTGTGACTCGACAGAGCCAAGCGGACGCACGGGCGATTTCGACTACGGCGACAGCAACACCACCGGCGGCGATTCCGCCTACCAAGGGGATGAGATCGCCGGTGATGAATCGCTCGGGGATAACCATGGGGACGGCGACAGCGTGTCGGCATGCTCCATCGACAACGGTGGTTGCGGCAACCCGACCTTTGTTCAATGCAATGACAACGGTGATGTAACTTGCGCCGACATCAATGAATGCGGCGTCAACAACGGCAATTGCGGGCCCGTGGCAGAGTTCATCTGCACCAACAACTTCGGTGCTCCGCCCACCTGCACGGTCATCGGCAATTGCCCGGCGCACAGTTTTGCATACGGCGATCAATGCATTGCCGAGGTCGTGGATGTCTCCACTTCATCGGGGTTCTCCTGCGCACTGCGCGTTACGGGTGAGCCATTGTGCTGGGGACGCAACGCCGACGGTGAGGTGTCTGAGCCGCCCAAGCGCAGCGCCATCGCCCAAGTGTCCACCGGAGGCAGTCACAGCTGTGTGCTCACGACCTCCGGGGAGCTGACCTGTTTCGGTGGATACTCGAGCGGCGAGTGGGTTGACCAAGCCAACGCAGCAACCGGCACCCACACACAGGTTGCCGGTGCCTTTGGGCAAATTTGCGCCCTCGAGATCGGCGGCGGCATCGAGTGCTGGGGGCGTGATGCCCATGGTCAGCGCAGCGGTGCCAACAACGCCGCGGGGGCCTACCAACAGATAGTTGTCGGCAGTGCTCTCTACGAGAGCAACAGCGGTCACAACTGCGCTCTCACCACCCTGGGCGACATCGAGTGTTGGGGCAGTGACTCGTCAGGACAGGTGTCGGGGCCGAACGCGTCGACCGCCACCTATTCACAGATATCCGCAGGCGACACCCAGACATGCGCAATCGACATTGACGGTCGACTCACCTGCTGGGGTGGAATGCCCTCGGTTCGCGACGACATCGCCAATGACACGAGAGCATTCGTGCATGTGTCGGCCGGTGAGAGCTACAACGTTTGCGCCATCACGACCACCGGACGCCTTCAGTGTTGGGGGTTCGGCGACAGCTATGGTCAGATCTCTGGGCCCAACAACTCCGACGACATCTACGCGCGAGTGGACATCCACGTGCGTGAAACCTGCGCAGTGACCAACGTCGGTGCCCTACACTGTTGGGGCGAGTTCTGGGCACCAACGGTGTCTGGATTCAACAACGTCCCGGGGCAGGAGGTATACACTCAACTCTCTGCAGGTGAGATGCACCTGTGTGCCCTGACCACAGACGGACGGCTGCACTGTTGGGGCTACGACGACTACGGCACGGTCAACGAGGCCAACGCTTCCGACGCTGCGTACCAAGACCTTTCGAGCTCTGGGTTTCTGCGCACCTGCGGTCTCACCACCACCGGTAGCATTGATTGCTGGGGATGGGACGCCAACGAGCAAGTGACGGGTCCCAACACGGCCACGGGCAACTACATCCAGGTCCGAAACGGCGGCACCCACACCTGCGCCATCGACAACACCAACCACATCCAGTGTTGGGGCAAAGACGACGATAACCAGGTTGCTGGCCCCAACGCCAGCAGCTCCACCTATCGTCAAATAGCTCCGGGTTACATTCACACGTGCGCCTTGACCACCACCAACGAGATCGAGTGCTGGGGCAGCAACGCCTCTGGCCAAACCGCTGGCCCCAACGACGCAGCCGACACCTATTCAGACATAGCCTCTGGCTACCACCACACCTGTGCCATCGGCAGCAGCGCTCAGATCGACTGTTGGGGGAACGACAACGCCCAGCAAGTCTCTGACGCGAGCACCTTCACCGGCACCCCGGTGCAATTGGCCCTGGGGGCGGGGCACAGTTGCGCTCTCGACACAGCCGGAAAGGTCACCTGCTGGGGAGCTGACGACCTCGGGCAAGTCACCAACGCCAACGCCAGCACGGAGCATTTCACCCGTATCGCTGCTGGTACCTACACTGTTTGCGGTCTCCGTGCCGATGGCACTCTACGTTGTTGGGGTTACTTCGACCTCGACACTGGGGACCTGTTGGTCGAGCCCACACCATAGCCCCGCCGTTCCTGCGCAAGCGACCGACCCGATTTGGCGGAAGTTCGTGCATCAAGAATTGGTATGTAATGTTGTTTCTTTGACGTTGCCAAAACCCTCCAACCTGCCATCGGATTGGGAATGGGGTACTGTCAAGACAGTACTCGAGGACGCCCTCATGGCCGCCTACCAGTCTCGGC
>Ga0156517_1173_pt1 | contig 24718 bp, 17 predicted proteins | sample RifOxyB3_FD_111912 | JGI IMG/M metagenome (GOLD analysis project Ga0156517, IMG submission 111912) | Deltaproteobacteria bacterium RIFOXYB12_FULL_58_9 | reverse complement strand
CGAGACATCCGAGGTGACAGAGATCCAAACCTCGTGGGCGTCGATGGCATCGAGGTGGACGTTGACCAACACGGCCACCGTGGCGGTGTCGCCGTCGTTGATGACAACCGCGGTCCCAGTGGGAGGCTGGAGGTCTACCGGTAGTGACGGTGTGCGTGCCTCGACGAGCTGTATCGAATTGCCGACTTGGTCCTCAACCGCGAGCTCCACCTGGATTGTCGAGGCTCCGGTGAGCGTGACGGCCGAAAGGTCCACCGCCCCCTCGATCACTGACTGGACTTCGGTGTTAACCACGGTGAGTTCAAGAAGAATGTCCGGCAACAGAGCGTTGCCATCGGCGTCGAGAAGGCGCGCGCCGACCACCGCAACACCGACCTCCGAGGTTGCACCATAGGTCAAAACGTCGTCCTGTTTGGCGGCGGTCTTGCCGGATTCGAGGTCCCAATCAAGTCCCACCAACGGAGGGGCAGTGAAATCCAAGGTGATGACACCGGCGTTGCGGGTTGCGGCATTGCCGAGACCATCCATCAGGTCCACCATCACCGAAATGGCCGATGTTTCAGGCTCGTCCCCTACCGCCGTGTAGTCGAAGGAGTATTCGAGAGGCCCTTCGTCACTGTTGGGACTGCGGCCAGGTGTGAATAGACGTGGACCGTCGAGGTCCAGGTAGACTGCTGGCAGTTCGAACTGTGACTCATTGACCTCGAAGGTCAGCACAAACAGAGAACCCTGCCGACCCGACGTGCGGTTCAATGCCGGCACACCGACAAAGTTTGGCGCAGTATCGTCCTTCTTGTCCGCTTGGACGCACCGACCGATTGTCACGCGGCAGACCATGTCCCCTGGGCATTGGGCCGAAGTCTCGCAATTGATGACGGTCCCTTCCGGCACCGACATCTCCACAAAACAGCCGCAAGACAAAAGAGCGGTCGCCAGAGCCACGCGGCAAACGGTTGAAGTTTCAGTTCTCCCCCACATGGCGCATCGTTCTCCTGCGTGTACGAAAGTGGTGTTTCAAGGCGGCACACGATACTGCTCGAACCGGTGAACAATTGCCAGGGGAAACGGTGCACAGGAGCACAGCACCAAACCATCAGTTGTGAACCAGGATGTGCTTGACCGGTCCATCCCGGTGACGGATTGTTGCATCGCTGTCAACCGGGAGGTGTGCACGGCCGAACGTGGATGTGCCAAGTGTGTCTGGCGCGCGAAGTATGACGACAACCCGCGTTCATTGATTGGGCGGTTGTGGAGGTTCCACACCAAGTTCTGCCCTGGATGGAAGGGGTATATCGCCTCCCTTCCGGATGACGAACGGGACGCCCTCGCACAGAAATACGACAGACGGTCCTCGGCCACCAAGTCGAGCCCAAGCGAAGAGCGCAAGACCCGTTGAACATCCACATCTGGTTCGGTGGTTCGGTGTGGCGGGCTGGCCTTCTGGAGCAGAGATCATCTACAATCGCGGTTCATGGCAAAATGGCGATCGTGGTTCAAACCAAATCTCGTCGTTCTGGTTTTTGCCGGGTGTGGCCGGGTTGGTTACGCCCCACTGACCGATGACGCCACAACACATGGCGATGCGGCACATGGCGATGCGGCACATGGCGACGCGGCATATGGCGACGCGACACATGGCGACACCGCACATGGCGACGCGATATATGGCGACGCGCCACAATTGCCGGATCAAACAGGTGATAACTCGATCCTTTGCGACACCTATTGGACGGATGGTGACGGAGACGGCCTTGGTGCCCCAGGTGCGCACGTCACCTCCTGCGAACCAATGGACGGGTATGTCACGAATGATTCGGACTGTGATGACAGCTCGACACAATGCACCACGACATGCGTGGATAGTGATCTGGACGACATTTTTGACTGCGAGGACCCGTGCCTCGACGCCGACGGCGATGGCTACGGCATTGATGGACCGGCAGGCACGTGCCTAGGGCCAGACTGCGATGATAGCTCCGACCAGGCGCATCCAGGACTTGCTGAAGGGACCGGCTCGACCTGCACCGACGGTTGGGACAACGATTGCGATACCCTCATCGACGGGGATGAGCCCGAGTGCTTCGTGGTCTGGATCTGGAATGACTACGATGTGGTGACGCCCAACCTTCTTCGATCGGCCGACGGCGGTGTTTCGTTTGATGAAATCACTGTCTGCAACAGCATTCGCCAAGTCACCATGACCGAGGACACGCAGTTCACCTTTGTCGCTTGCGCAGATGGTCTGTATCTGTCGTCGAGCAACGGCGATACCGGGACGTTCAATCGGATCAACAATTCTGCGTTCACCACCATGCGCGTCAGCCGAACGGGCCAGTACGTTATTGCCACGACCGGCGATCCGGGTGCGGGTGGCGATGCCTATTTCTCGATCAATCATGGGCAAGATTGGAGCCAGGCGACACTTCCGGCCAACCGTGCCGCATGGATATGGATCTCTCGCAGTGGTCAATACATGACCGTTGCAGATGCGGAACTCAATTCGGATCTCACGTTTTACTATTCGGTGAATTTCGGCGCTGCTTGGCAAAGCAAGGCTTTGGCGGTTGGCAACTTCGAGGTGGGCAACGCCGTATGCTCGGAAGATGGTCGGTATTGGATGATCGACAGCATTCGCCGAGGCGTCTACACCTCCGACGACTCCCTGACCTCAACCACCCAATCCTATTACGACACGAGCACGTCGGCGTGGTCCTACGGCTATATCAGTGAAAACGGTCGGGTGGCCGTCGCTCGTGAAGGTAGCAGCGAGGCGGTCGTGTATACGGATTACTTTGCGACCGTCAAACCTTTGGCTGGTGCCTGGGCCCCTTCGCGACAGGACGATCCGATTACACCTGATGGCCGCGTGGTCGGCGTGAGGGACCAGATTAGCCGTGACTACGGCGCGACCTTTCGCACAGAGACATCGTGCTACATGCTCGATGTGTCTCCGGACGGCGCAGTTGTGCTATGTGGCGGCGATGGCTCCGGGGTCTTCAAGCTCTCGACCGACGAAGGACAGACCTTCACGACGATCCGCACGCAAAGCGGCTTCATGAGCGGTTGTCTTGCTGGCATCTGACATGCACGGGTTAGTGACGTAATCGCGGCAAACTCTCCACCGAGCGGGCACCGTCGCCCATGAGGACCGCGCGATCTCATTGCCAGTCGATCTGGTGATAACGTACCTCGAACCCGGTCGGCTCGGTGGTGGCGGACGTGGTCTTGAGTCCGTGGCTATAGATGAAGGATGGCGGCCCTGCCAGAGGTTGGGGGCCAAACGGGCGCTCGATGTTGGCGTTCCAGTTGGCAATGGCTGGATCGGGCACGGTGATAATTTGGGCCACAAAAGTCGAGCCCTGATCGACGGATGTCAGCAGAAAGGTCTCGGCACTGGGGTCGCCATACCAGGTGCCAAAATCGGCGTCTGCAACTTCGACGAGAACATACAGTCGCCCCGTCCCATCAAAGGTGAATCGACTACCGACCAGCAGACGGTCTCCCAAATCGGGTTGCAACCAGGGAGATACCTCCATAGACGACCAGCTTCCGTCGACGAGATGCCACAGTCGCACCTCGTAGTTCTCCAGGTTGATTGTAGAGATCCACGGAGTGCCGTCCGGTCCGAGCACCAGATTACCCACCCGAAAATCACAGGTCGGTGTTTGCACAAAGAAGCAGGACGAAGCAGGGGTCACCGGCAACGCCATGGCAGTACCAGCCGAATTCTTCCATGTCACACCATTGTTGGTTGAATACAGATAACCGAGAGCGTGACCACGAGTATGGCCGACCGCCGTGTCATAGATGTGGAATCCAAGGTGGAGAGTACCCTCCTGGTCGACGACAATATTGGCACCGTATTGCGAATACCCTACGTCTGTTCCGGGGTTGGCCAGTTCCAAGGGTGTGGACCAGGAACCGCCGGCGGGAAGTCGTTGGTACGAAAGGCACCATTGGATCCGACCGCCGCGATAGACGACGTGCAACGTGTCAGCGGCGTCGATGACCGCCGCCGGATAGGTCGCATTGGTGGCGAAAGTCGTAGTGGGTCCCCATTGCGAGGCGTCGAGGGGAAGGACCGAACGACGATATTGGAGAGGCCCATGGTGCGGTCCAAAAAGAATATGCAAGTAGCCGTTGCCGTCTGCCGCCAGTGCCGGCCCGCCATGGTCGTCGGTGCCGCTGCCCACAAAAACGGAGCTCGACCAGACGTGCTCGGCGAGGTCGAGCTCCGCGATGTAAACCTCGGAAGGATGGTCCAACCACGCAGCAAACAGCTTGTCGTTGACGCGGACGATCTTGTTTGAAGCATCATAGGCGGTCGCGCGGGTACTGCCATTCGTGGACAACACCTGCGCCGTGTCCAATACCGCCACGCGCGGGCCATTATCTCCCACTGACGAATCTCCATTTGCATGTTCCGCATCTCCATCCCCATGACCGAAATCACCGAGGGCCACGTCACCCGATGCGTTTTGGGAGTCACCATCCCCATGACCGAAATCACCGAGGGCCACGTCACCCGACGAGCGCGAATCTCCCAAATCCCGCGTCACGCTGTTCGAACAGGCGGCGATGCCAATGGCGACGAGAAAAACCAGGCGTAACCATTGCGCGCCAAACTGCTCCATGTGCAAAGCGTCGCGTCGCATGCTCACCCAAAACCTTTCTTGCGGGTGTGACCAAAAGCAGCGTGAAAGCCCTGTCGCGAAACACGATCAGCAACCATCGGTCAACCACATCGACAAACTGCGCAGATACTTGGCATGCGGATTTGATTGGTGCAACCTCTCATTCGACGCGGCTGCCACTCGGGTTGCCGCGGCCGAGCACCTATTGACCGGTAATAACGAAATTCTAGGATGGAAATCGGGGCAGCGTGAAGGAGAAGGTCGTTCCTTTCCCCAGCGTGCTCTCGACATGGACCGTTCCACCCATGGCCTCTACGAGGTGCCTCACAATTGACAGCCCGAGGCCAGTGCCACCAAGGTCGCGCGATCTCCCCGGATCAACGCGATAGAAGCGTTCGAAGAGTCGAGGCAGATGCTCCGCTTCAATCCCGGACCCCGTATCGGCGACAGAAAGGCGGATGAACGATCTGTCCACCGCAGCACGAATGCTGACGTCTGCGTGTGCGGGGCAGTACTTGATGGCGTTGTCGATGAGGTTGGCGAGAACTTGCTCGACGCCGCGTTTGTCCGCCCGAGGGGCCGGTAGGTCCATGGGCAACTCGTGATGGAGCGAGATCTGCTTGCTCATTGCTTTTTCGCGAAAAATGCCGAGGGTGGCTTCAGTCACCGTGGCGAGTGCGAGGGGCTCAAGATCCAGTTGGAACTCGCGGGACTCGATACGCGATAGGTCGAGGAGGTCTTCAATGAGGTGATGGAGCCGGTCCACGTTCCGATCGATGATGTCGAGAAAGTCCCCCGCTGCGCCGGGGTCACTCCTCATCGCGTTGCGCAGCGTCTCAAGGGCGGACCGCGCTGAAGCGACCGGCGTCCTAAGCTCGTGAGACGCGTTGGCCACAAAATCCCGACGCAGCGACTCCAGGCGACGAACGTCGGTCACATCCACGAGGACAAGAAGGGTGCCATTATCCGCGCCGGCCTTCGATGCATGGACCAGCAGTCGGCGGGGTTTGAGACCTGCAACCTCGATTTCTCCGGTGACGGCTGCCTGCGACTGGACTGCCTGATCCAAGAGCGCTTTGAGCTCTGCGTGACGAACAACCTCGAGAAGGGGACGGCCAACGACGTCGGCGTGAACAAGGAACATCTCGCGAAACGCCGGGTTCACCAGGGCAAGGCGCCCTTGGACATCAAGCAGCAGGACACCCTCCCGCATGCCGGTCATGATGCCACCGAGCAGATCGCGTTCTGAGCGCAGATCGGCCAAGGACTGCGAAAGGCTTTGAGCCAGGTGATCAAGGGCGCGTCCTAGCTCGGCGAACTCGTCGTGTCCGGCAATCGGCATACGGGGCGACAGGTCACCCTCCGCCATCGTTTTGGCGGCTGCGGTCAGGGCCAGAACGCTTCGGGATGCGAGTTGCGTGGCAACTCCCGAAAGCACGACCGCCAAGATGAGGGCGAACAGTGAGGCTGCCAGAAAGAGTCGTCGCAGCGTCGCAATGGCGTGATCGATTTCCGCAAGAGGCACAGCGAGGCGGACGACACCGACAATCTCCAAAGCTTGGCGGAACGGAATGGCGGCGTAGAGCATCCGACCCTTGACCGTTGTACTGTAGCGAGAGATCCCACCGAGGCCCGTCGCCAGTGCCTCCGCAATTTCAGGGCGGGCGGCATGGTTCTCCATTTGGCCGAGCTGCTGCACGCTTAGTTTGGAATCACCGAGCACAGTGCCGTCACGCCGGATGATTGTGACCCGTGCCTTGGCAAGCCGTCCCGCATCGTCCGCAACGACGTCCCAGGCCTCGGTGTCAGCCAGGGATGCCGAGAACTCTGAAGCCACGTGCTCCACAAAGCCAAGGCGAACGAGGAGGTCACCACGGATTCTTTCAGTAAGAAAACGATCGAGGGTTGACGAGAGGTATACACCTGCGGCGATGAATGAAACGGCGATAAGAGCTGACGAGAGAAGGAAGAGCTTCAAGCGGATGCCGAACTTCACGGCCTCGCTCCCTCGGGGTGCTCCGCGAAACGGTAGCCTGCTCCTCGCACAGTCTCGATGTACTCACCCGCCTGTCCGAGCTTCTCCCGGAGGCGCTTCACATGGGTGTCGACGGTCCTTGTGGTGATTTCGGCATCTATCCCCCAGACATCGTCGAGGAGAACCGCACGGTCTTGCACACGGTTGCGGCGATCGTGAAGCGTTACGAGAAGCTTGAACTCGAGGGTAGTCAGCTCTACTTCTTGACCCGCCGCCCAGACGCGGTGAGCGTCGCGGTCGACACGCAGAAGGCCAAACTCGAAGGTTTGGTGAACACCGCCTTCGCCTTGCGCTCGTCGAAGGATAGCGTCAATTCGTAGCAACAATTCCCGGACGCTGAACGGTTTCACCACGTAGTCGTCGGCGCCGAGCTCAAACCCGACGACACGATCGATCTCCTCACCTTTGGCGGTGAGCATCAAGATCGGAATGCTCCTTGTTTTCGGATCCCGCTTCATGATCTTGCAGATCTCGGTGCCGGATAGGTCCGGAAGCATCAGGTCGAGGATCAAGAAGTCGGGACTCGTCTCGCGTGCAAGCTGAAGGCCTTCTTTGCCGCGCAGTGCTGCCAACACCTCATGTCCAGCCTGGCGAAGGTTGTATCCCAGAACCTTCTGCAGATCCTGTTCGTCTTCAATGACCAAGACTCGAGCCATTTCTCGTCACGACCTCTCTGATCCTGGGGTTCCTCTGTGATCTGCAGTGGGACCAAACCGCAACCGCTTCGATAGAACTTGTCGATCGATAGGATGTCAAGATCTTATGGTATCTGACAGCATCTGCCCAAGCCTGTTGCCACCCGACCCCGATCCGCAGGATCCACAGGATCCGCAGCGGTACCTTGGCGACAAGCCCAAGTCACGTGATAGGGTCATACGTGCTCGCGCGGGGAAGACGAACCCAGATGAGATGGCCCCTGAAACTCTTGATGGTGGGCGTCACGGCCAGTGTCGCCGGCTACACCTACTGGAAGATTGCAATCCCGAAACATCGGGTTGCCATTCGATCCGAGCTGATCATGCTCGGCGATCTCGACGACGACAAACGTTGGACGGATGGTGATTTGCAAGTATTGGACACAGTGCTCAAGGAATTCTTCGTGCAACCGGCACCGCTGACATGGCGTCTCGATCTCAACCAGAACGGGCTCGTCGACGGGGAGGATCTGAACATACTCCAGGCACTCGTGAATGCTCACGGAGATCCCTACGCAGCCGAGCTCACCATGACCCCAAAGGGGCCGTTCCCACGTCCACGGGAGTTCTACCGCTATGTTGCCCTCAATGACTATCGCCCCCGCCCATTGTGGGCATTGCCCTACCCACCAGCGGAAGATTCCGCCCTCACCTGGTTAGCCGATTTCCAACCACCGCCGCGAACCGACACCTACGCACTCGCATTGAATACCGCGACCCGTGCCGAGGCCATCCGCTTCGACCAGGCCTACCGCCGTCGACAAGAGAATCTTCTGCCCGTGGAGCGCGAGTATGCTGACCGCAAGCTCGCGCGTGTTGAAGAACTCTACAAGAGCGGAAGATCCTTCGAATTGCTCCTTGCGCTCATGGACCTCACCGAGGACGCGGAGACCTTGGCCGCACCGCGGGAGCCAAACATCACCCTGGCTCTTCTGACGTTCCGTGATCACCTGCGCGCGGTACTGGATTCGGAGGCCTACGCGAAGTTCGATGCAGGAGAGACGGACTGGTCTTCTGTACTTCAGGTAATTTTCGACCACCTCGAGAATGATTTGGATTTTCACTACGACTTCAAGACCCTCAGTCCACCACGCAACTTCACCAATCTCGAGAACTATCTCGAGCGAGCCGAGTGGCAATATTACAAGACCTCCGTAAGTGATGACGACTTCCTCACGCTCATCGCCTTCGCGCAAAACGATCCGCGTTACCTGCGCGCCGTGTCGCGAACAAGCAAGAGGTCGCAGGATCCGTATGTCGAGAACCACAACCTTCCGATGGTGCTGCTCTTCCGCGAAGCCGTACGTATCGAAGGCGGTGACAAGAAGAAGGCCGTGGGTCTCCTCGACGAGGCCATCCGCATCCCCTATGCCTGGATCCGTTCGATCCCACGCACGGCACTACCGGGTTCTCTGGCCCTCGACAATTTCCTGTTGCCTGGCAACATGGAAGATGGCGCGGACAAAAGCCGCCATTGGAACGTCTTCGGAGGAATTTGTCTCTACAAATCGCCCGAGGAGGCTCTCGACTTGGCGCTGCGGCGAGAAATGCAGGATCTGCGGAACGTCAATTACTCCACGGACGGGATGCGCGAGTTTGTACGCGACATGATCGCGAACCTCAACGGCATGTACCACGTGATGACTGTGGACCCGGAACTGCTGGACAGGTGACACCCATGACTAAGAAATCCGCTCTGATAATCGGCGCGACGGGTCTGGTGGGCTCGGCATTGGTGGAGTTTTTGCTTGCCGATGCCGATTGGTCCATGGTGACTGTCTTGGCGCGGCGACCGGGCCCCCTACGGGAGCGCCTCAACTGGCATGTTGTCGACTTCGCCATCTCGTCGACCTGGGAGCCGTTCGCGACAGGGGACGTACTCATGAACTGCATGGGCACGACCATCAAAATCGCCGGCTCCCAAGCGGAGTTTCGTCGCATCGACCTCGAGATTCCATTGGCCGTTGCCGGCGTCGCCCGTTCAAACGGGACGCCGACCTGCGTGTCGGTCTCGGCGCTGGGTGCCAATTCCAAATCCCGCGTGTTCTACAGCCGCATGAAAGGTGAATTGGAGTCATCCCTCGGCGGCATAGGCTTTGGGAGCCTCGTTCACCTAAGGCCGTCTCTACTGGTGGGGGAACGCGAACAGACCCGGGCTGGGGAGAAGGCTGCCGACATCGGCATGAAGATGCTCAAACCTCTGTTGGTGGGACCCCTGCGCCGTTGGCGCGCGATTGCTGGCCGCGATGTAGCGCAGGCCATGTCAATTTTAGGCAAGCAGGCACCGCAGGGAGAGCTTGTTTTGCCCTCGGATGCGATCGCAGCCTTGGTCAACCGTGACTCGGCGAAGGATTGAAAACCAAAGGGGTGATTCGTTCCACCGTTTGGATCGGCCCCGACGGCAAAGTCCGAAAACACTGGAAAAAAGTCACCAAGGCCGCAGACCACCCAGCCAAGGTTATCGAAGCCCTCGCACAACAGGGGTGAGCCGCAAAATTCCCCGACTCAGGTTGTCAGCCCAGCCGCTGCCGCGAACAGTGCTTCCATATTGCTGCGCAATGTTGGCGACATCGGTACGCGCTCCGGCGGCAGAACGACCATCTCCGCGATGGCCGAGGCAAGGACTTTGCCGTCCACCCCGAGCAAATCACTCGCCGTACCCCACGTGACATCATCGACACATCCCGTGACGCGTCCCCGTGCGACCAGGGGTTGCCGCAGAGGAACCGGTCGACGGTAGTTGATCGTCATCGTGCGGGTGACAAAGAATTTGCGAACACGCACGACAATGGCATAGGCCATCACCTCGTCGAGCAAGGTCGATATGATGCCGCCATGTGCGAACTGTTCCCAGCCGGCGTGATCCGGCCCGAGAGTGACATCTGAGCAAACATCGTCACCGTCAACAAAGAAGCGCAGACCTAGGCCTATGGGATTTGCGGTGCCGCAAGCAAAGCAAACCGAGCCCTCGAACTGGGGTAGATAATTCCGTTTTGCCTCGTGACTCATGCGGCCATGCTACGGCATCCATCACCGCCGAGGAAATCTCTGACGAAGAGCAATGCCCAGGTGGATCCTCGATGGCTATTGCCGATGCAGTTCGACCATGAGCGAGTTGTCTGAGGGGCGGGTCTTCACCTTTGGTGACACCGATTTGGCAACCTCGACGACAAAGCGCACCTTGGAGGCGTGTTGGCCTATGCGCAACTGGCTCGCCAACGGGTGGTCAATCGCGTACTCACGGGTGCCAAATCCACTCTTGCGGCCATAGACGTCAACCACCAATCGGCGTGGGTTATCGAGCCAAAACGACACGTGGTCTGAAACCGGCCCGTCGGTCAACAACGCCAGTTGGACGCCGTTCTCTGTGCCCAAGGGTCGCAGCGTGGTGTCCTCTGGCACTGTGCGGTTCGCAGTTTCCCGGCGCGGCAACCAACCAGGGCTTTTCTCAGGTGCCATGTCCGCATTCGCTGCTGCGGCTGCAGCCGGCTCAACTGGGGCAGGCGGCGGTACCTGCATCGGCACAGGTTCTGAGGAGGGTGCAACCAATGCTGGATCCGGCATAGGAGGTGTGGACGCTGGCGCAACAGCGGGCACCTGAGCCACAACTGTCGTTGCCTCAATCGCTGCGTCAGCAGAGCTCGCTGCGTCAGCAGAGCTCGCTGCGTCAGCAGAGCTCGCTGCGTTGATTGGACGCATGCCGCTGTCCACTCCAGGCCCATGGGGCTGAGTCTTACTGACGCCAACAGTTGGAATCACCGACAATAGGAGTGCCAAACCAATGCCAGCGGCCATTCCCGCGGCGGCGGAGACCCAAGGATTCGTGGTCTTGGGGGACGTTACGTTCCCGTCCGGTGGCAATACGGGTAACGGCCAAGCACCGGCGCGGCCCTCCGAGCGCTCACGAACAACACCGCGCACCCTGATCTCCTCGTCTTGGGTCAGACTGGCAAAACGCAGCCCCAGGGACCAATCGCCATCTTGGGCTGCGGTACACCAGATCGCCTCGCACAGAAGGTCGAGAGGTTCTTCGGCCAGGCCGAGCTGGAAGCGCAACCAAACCCGTTCCCCAAGCCCTGCCTCGAGGGGAGCGACCACTGCAACCCCGCGCACCGAGAGATTGAGAACAGCGGCATCAATGGGCTCATCCCGCCCTTCGCGGCGAATGGTTGCGGGTGCAGTGAAACGCACCCGCTCAGGTGGAACCATGTCCGCAAAATCCAACGCCATGGTCGAGCCACTGTCCATGTCATCGAGGCTGCTATCCATACCTGGTTCGGACGACATTTCCATGATCGGCTCGATCTCCAAATTGAGATGCACCGCATCACGTCCATCGAGGCACGGTGCAAGTGGCACCATGATGGGCTGCGCCATGATCGGCTCATCCATTGTGTATTCCTCGCTGGGATTGATCTCTCCCCAATCCTCAGGGAGCTCTTGGGCTTCTCGTCCATCTCTTTTGCGCTTCATCACATCCTCCGATGCTTTGATTGAGACTACGATGATGCCCGCAACCCTCCAAATTTCTTGCGATGCCGAGCATGGCGCTCTGTGCGATCGGTATCGCGGCCGCACGCGTGTCTGCCAAAACCACGGATTCGGCATTTTTCAGATGGGCTGCACGGTTGAGACTCGATTCAGAACGCCGCCCGCCGGATCGCCCCCGCAATGTCGACCTTTGCCAAGAGGCGAACCAAGGTCGTAACCCGATCCAGGTGTTCCGGCGCACCGTCGACTGTCAGGCAACCACCCCGAAAGGCGGCACCGAAATCAAACTTCCCTCGGATCAGCGCACTGACGTCTTCGGGACCGGGGGCGAAGCGGACTCGCACGTCGGCGTTTTGCACACTTTTTTCTGTGGCGACCACCGCGGATCCACCGTGGACACTCAGGTAATATCGACCGCGCAGACCGTTATCCAACTCGATGACCGCTTCCAGATGCAAACCGCGGGGTGCGGCTTCGTTGCACACCGGCTCGAACACATCGAGCATGAGCATGTCGCTGAGTTTCTTGAGCGCCTTGTCAACTGGCCCATTCGCTTGTTTGGGATCGAAAAACGACCCATGAAGCATCAGGTCGCCTCCGAATCGCCGAGCAGGCGCCGCTCTTCAACCGTGAGGTGCTCGGCGTACTTCATGGCAAAGCCCTGCGGATCTTCGCCCAAAAGCGTTTCAATCAACTCGACCTCGACTCCATCGGCGTCTTCAGCGTCCAATACCTTGTCGAGGATTTCCACGAGCTTGTCTCCCATACCCATGATTGATGGCCTCCGGACCCGCTAGTGGGATGCCTCTTCGGTTGGGGCGTTCCTAATCGTCGCGATATATTGCTGCAGAATCTCAATTTTGCTGTTTATGTCCGCAACCAATTGCTCTTTGGCGGTTGCGTCCTCATTAGCCGCCCGCGCCAACTTGGCCATGATGTCTGCCTCCCTACGTGCCTTCGTCGCATCGTCCTCGACCACGGTCAGTTGCTGAAGTGCATTTTCCAGCTCGGTCTGTGCCCGATCGGCCTCGGAGCTCGGCTTCTGGCGAATGTTGGGCAAACGCCCTTCGTCATTGCGCCAGTATTCGCCGCGCGAGAAGGAAGCGGCAATCTGCACATCCACACCCGACTCAACGAGGCCCCAATAGACCTTACCAGAACGGTAGAAGCGCACCTGTTCCACAGGAACCCAGCCAGCAATCCATTTCTCGGTCTTCGTGCCTTTTGTGTTCATCCGGAACTCGACCTTGATGCGGCCGTCCTGGGCCTCAAGAACTCGGTGGTCGTAGACCATGTGCGGACTGCTTTGCACATTCTGGCCGTTTGTCCTCGCCGTCACGACTTCAGCAAGACGAGGATTCTTGCCGCGATTGCGGAATGTCTGCACCACCTTGTCGCCCCGTGGGCTGTCGTAAAGCTCAAAATCCTGATCCATAGTAGAGATCACCAAGCGGTCTCGCCCGTAGAGATCTTCCAGGAACTCCGCACCTGCCATCGTGGCGAGCACAGGAACAACCTCAGCACCAATTGACACGTCCTCGAGGGCATTGTGTATTTCGCCTTGCTCGTGTTTGATGCCAAGTCGTTGGGGCAGGCACTTGAGGGAATAACTAATCCGTTCCTCACCCTGCGAGCGGTCTTCCTTCTTGATAAAGGGAATCTGCTCCTTGGCCAAGACCAAGGTATCGAGGACCGGCCGTGTCGCGGTTTCGCAGTTGTGACCATCCACATGGTTACTGCGCTGCGAATAGTTGAAGTCGAGAAAATTGACATCGAATGGGGCATTGTGCGCTGCAAGCACGAGCACCGCACCTTCCTTGGCGGCCTTCTTCTCTAACTCTCTCAATTGTCGGACAAATCGTCGCAGCAGCTCAGCTCGTGGCAAGCCACTTTCGAGATCCTTGCGCTTCATGCCGTGCACACGCGCCGCCTCAGCACAGATTTCCTCGGGCAACCCGAAGGCATTCACCCCCAACTGCGCAAACTCATCGAAGGTACCCACGGTTTCGCCGAGCTTCCATTTGGGCGTTCCGCCATCGTTTGAGTGCTCTCGCTCCAACTTGTTGACCACACAACTGAGCTGGGTCAGTGGATCCCCGAAATGCGGAGCGGTGCCGCCGGTTTCTGTATCGAAATAGGCAACCCAGACCTTTTCCAAAGGCGTCTTGCCCTTGGGCAGCTTGAGCACGGGCTTGCGCAAATGCAGCGGCACAATGTCGTGCTTGCGCACAGGTCGACACAACGCGAATATTTCGTCAAAAACACGGGCAGTGACCGAAGTTGCCAGATCCTTGGAGAAGTAAATCCGTCCACCCTCGTCGTTAATTTCAAAACCACCCTTGCTGAAATTGGACGATCCACTGGCCACCCGTGGATCCGGGGCATTGCCGCCGGCCGCATTCAGGCCGAAGATGGCGCACTTAGCGTGCAATTTGACATCTTCGGCGGTGACCTTCATCTTGAACTCTTTGGCGAGCTTGGCGGCGATGAGAACCGCGTCGTTGGGCGTGAAGACCCGAACATCCACCCCCACATCGCGTAGGGCGACCATCTTCTGGTTGACCTGCTTGTCGTCGATTTCGAGCGCATGAACCGCAATCCGGATCTTGGGGCGTTCCTCCTCCGGCACCCTTTCGAGAGTGCGGTGGAGCTCCGCCAGCAAGCTCATGGTCTCGGCGTCGGTGAATGCAAAAAGGGCCCCATCGAATGATTCCTTGCGCTCGATGGCCTTCTTCAGATTGTCGTAGATTTCGTTGCAGTAGCTGACGTCGCGGATGCGCGTGTCCTCCCAGGCGATCCGCGCACCGAGCTTGCGGAAGAGCGCGGTGGCACTCTTGATCGCCATGTATTGGTCCTGAGTGACCGCCGATCCGTCCGCGCGTTTGTGCGGTATGGAGACATTGACGGCCGAGCCATTGTTGAGTGCCGTCAACAGGAGCCCTTCCATCTCGTCTATGCGACCGTAGCGCGGATTGCCACTTTCAGTCACGCCCGCATCCACCACCACATCGTCGACGGACAGATTGATTGTGAGACCCGCCTCGGCTCGGCGCACCAACTCGTCAGCACTGTACTCTTGGGGTTTCGGGATGAATCGCTCACCGGAGCCGGCGACCGCAATCTTGACCAAGGATTGTTTGGTCTTTTTGGCCTTGGCGGCGGTATTGGCAATGAGCTCATCGCGGGAAAAGGCCGCGATTACCTCCTCCCCTACCGATAGCCCCAAGGTGTGCCCGGTCGAACGCACGGCGAGGTAACGACGGACACCGTCGAGCACCGCAGGACCTTCCACATAGATCGCGACGTCAAGGTTATTGGGAGAGTTAGGCCCCCCATTGATACCGCCGTGAAGCTCGGCCAAGGTGCCCTCAGGCGTGTCGACTATCAGGGATTTGTCATGGGCAATGGCCGGAAAGTCCTCGCGGCCTTTCTCCTTGTGCCTCGGTTCAATCACCGTGGCGGTCGAAACAGAGAGACGCTCTTTGAGCTGGAACTGCTCGATGGCTTCCTCTAGTCGCTTCAGTTGCTCGAATTGACCACGCCGATTTGCCGCGGTTGCAGGGGGCTGCATCTCAACTTCGACTTTGCAGCCGCGACGGGCAGCCGCAATGAGCTCATCGGTGAAATCGTCGCGTTCGAAGCCATAATAACGGGCGATGACGAACCTCTGAGCCTCACGAACCATCTTGAGGCGGGTTGCGTCGAAACCCAATTTCCTGGTCCTATTCAACGGGCGCGAGGCCACCTCGCGGACAATGTTGCCGGTGGAGACAATCGACGAGGTCAATTCAAAAACACGATCGTCGTCGAGACCCGAATCGGCCACCGCGGCACCCTGGACTGTACGCCCGGCATTGCTCACACGCATCTGCGGGCGTTGGAACATGGCCATGGAAAAGCCACTGAATTGAAGAAGCTGCAAGACCTCTTCGCGAAACTCGGGAGTCATCGCCGCCCATTCATTGCTGGTCAGGGGGGCGCGGTGATTGGGGTCGAGGGCCTCGCGGATCCGATAGTAAATGAGTGCGTTTTGGATGGCGGGGTCGAGCCCCGCGAATCCCTCGAGCTTGCGCAGTTTGAAATCGCGAGCGAGTTGTTTCAAACCGGCCGGTGCATCCGACAGTTTTCCACTCTGACACGCGTCCTTCGCTGCTTCCCAGTTGACACGAAGCTCGGGCTTACCAACATACGCGGCGTCCGCCCAGATGAGGAAATCCTTCAGAAGATCCGCGCTCAGGTAACCTGGGTTTATGGTGTTGTAGAAAATGTTGAACGGAATCTCGTTGGAGTATTTTGCGTGCCCGAGATCCAGGCCACTGCTTACGAATTGATCTCCCCCGGCTCTTCTGGCTTTGAGTCCATCGATTGTGACATCGGCAACGGCGACCCCCGCTTTGTCCAGGATTTGTGCGATCTCGGCGCGGAGATCTTTTTCGAGCTCCCCCCATTGCTTCGGTGTGAGCGTACCCTTGCCTGCAATAGCATTGATTCGGGCGACCTCGCCCGGCTTCAGTTGGAGTTTCCTCAGTGTGGTGGGCTTGAAATCGATTGGTTTCTTGAGAGCACCGACAGCATCAGTCCAGGCTGTGGATCGGTCAAATTCGTTCCCTGTCGGATTGGTCAACCCAGCATTGGTGGTGTTGGTAATGATCATGATGCTAAATCCTGACGCCTAATTATTCAATTATCCTATCCGCTTATCCAATTATCGGTCTCTTTGGGCTGTTGTTGTTGCCTTAGTAAGATAAACAAACACGCCCATTAGATACCCGCACCATCCTAAAATCAAGCTCTTAGAACACCCAAGGCACGGCGCACCCAAATTTCTCAGGGATAATGTCAATAGGGGCGATCCAATTGGACAGTCACGGTGGTGCGCGTCGAATGGTGCCTTGACGAGGCGCGTGGCCGACTTCCCCTTTGTCTGTCGCCATGCTACGAGCGGCCTGGAGAAATTGTCGGTGGCTTGGTGCATGGTAGGCGGCACTGGTCCCCAGGTTTCCCATGAAGCGACGGAGGAGAGAGAGATGGCCGGCAGTGTAAACAAGGTGATTCTGATCGGAAGACTGGGCGCTGATCCCGAGGTGCGCTACACCCCAAGCGGCACGCCCGTTGCGAACTTTCGCATCGCCACCAGTGACAGCTGGAACGACAAACAAGGCCAGCGTCAAGAGCGCACCGAGTGGCACCGCATCGTTGCTTGGTCGAAACTCGCAGAGCTGTGCGGTGAATACCTCGCGAAGGGTCGGCAGGTCTACGTCGAAGGCCGTTTGCAAACCCGGCAATGGGACGACCGCGACGGCAACAAGCGTTACACCACCGAAATTCAAGCCCGCGAAATCACCTTCTTGGGTGGGCGTGAAGGTGAGCCGAAACGCCAATCGGGCCCTGGAGACGGTGGCGATGTGCCGAGCGCGCCTATGGGTGGCGGTGGCGGCGGCAACGACCCTGGCTACGATTACGGCCCCCCGCCGATGACCGACGACGACGTACCGTTCTAATCACAGCGGAGCAATTTAATCTGCGCGGAGCGGTTTATTCTGCAGGAGCGGTGGCCTCTTGATCTGCTCCCCCAAGGACATCGCTGGCAGCGAGCTCCCGGAAGGTCACGTTGCCCGTGACCCGCAGTCGTTCCTTGTCAGCCTGGTCCAGAAGCCGGTCCAAGGTATCGCGATCGGCGTCCATGATCAGCGACGGGTCCGGACCCTCATCGTCGCGAAGTTCTTGAACGATGGTGTGAACGGTCACCTCGCCGAGATCGCGCCCGGGCACCAAACCCCCGTCGGGCTCCGTCGGATGTAGCAGCCGCGCCTGACTGAGTCGCTGCAACAACCCCTCGAGAAGTCGGCGAGGAATCTGCAGCTTCGCCACCAGTACTTCTGGGGTTGGGGGCGTCCGGCCGTGGTGGAAGGCCCGGGCAACCTCCAGAAACAGGCGGCAGGCAGCCCTTTCCATGTAAGAGTCGCCGGCCACGGTGCGCTCGTCCTCTTTGCGATAGGTTTCGGAGTTCTGAAACGCATAGGTGAGCTGGGCACCGAAGAGAATGAGCACCCACGACACATACAACCAAACCACAAACAGAGGAATAACGGCCAATGAGCCAAAGATCACCTGTTGGGTCACCGCCCGTGCGGCATACCAAGCATAGGCATACTTGAACAAGTTCCACACCGAGCCGGTGATCACCGCCGCCATGAAAGCCGAGGAGAACTTCACCCTCGCCGCTGGGATCACCAGATACATGGTGGTGAAAGCGACCCAGGTTGCCAGCAACGGCATGACCTTGAGGAAGATCTTCCAAACATCTCCGAGCTCACTCACCGTCCCTGCGACGCTGCTGTTTTGCAGGGTGGCGGTCACCGCGAAGGAGCCAGCCAACAGCAACGGGCCAAAGGTGAGAACAGCCCAATAGGTGAGAATTCGCGTAACAAAAGGCCTCAGGGTATTGATGCCGAAGATGGCGTTGACTGAGCCTTCAATGTGATTGAGAAGCATTAACACTGACCAGACGAGGATGAGAATCGAGATCCAACTGATTTGGCCCGTGTCGATCTTGGCGACAAATTCTTCCACATATTGGGCCAAGGACTCCTGTTGCTCCGGCGAGCCCGAGATGTTGTGAAGCGCCCAGTCCATCATCCGATCGACCATGCCCTCGGTGCCGCCAAACCCTTTGAAAATGGCGAGGGCCACGGCAGCCAACGGGATGAGCGACAGAACCGTAGTGTAGGTGAGCGCCTGGGCGTGCAAGCTCACCTTGGAAAGAACATCAATACGCGCGAGGAGGAAAAAGACGCGGACATTTCGCGCCGCGATCCGCTGCCACCGAGACATCTCGGTGAGAGGATCATGGTCACGCAGCTTGCGTAACGATGCCCTGATGGCGTCCCACCGGGTGCCGATGGGACCGTGGGTCCCTTGTTGTTTGGTTTCCCGCATCTTTCGGCACCCACACCGCCGCAGAGTATAGCCCGAACGCCGCTGCGGAGAAAGAACCCACCCACCCGAGCCGCCCGAGCCGCTCGAGTGACGGATTCGAGTCCGTCCGTTCTCAGGGCTAGGAAGGCGAGTCGGTTGCGTGGTAATAGGTGAGGCGGTTGACATCGAGTCGAGTAAACGAAAGAATCCGGCAGTTTTCAAATGGGAGCAGGATTTGTTGCGCGTAAATGCGGCGGTGGTCTGTACTCTGATGTTGTGCGCGACATTTGCGCAGGCTGAAGAACCCCTCACTCTGGTCATTGGCCAGCAGAAGGTCATCTCCGCTCCAGGTGTCACCCGAATAGCGATCGCCAATCCCAGCGTGGCGGATGTCAAGGTCGTGAGCGCAGGTCAAGTGCTCGTCACCGCCGTCGGAGACGGCAGCACCGAGCTCACCGTGTGGCAAGGCTCACGAGTCACAACCTACTCCATCCGCGTCTCCAGCATGGATCCGCGCCAGTTGAAGAAAGAGGTAGATAAGCTCCTGGGAAATCGCGAGGGCATCACGGTTCGCACGGTTCGTGATGGGGTCATCATCGAAGGCAGCGTTCTCACTCTGGCCGACCTCGAGAAGGCTGAGGAGATAGCCGTCGAGTATCCCCAGGTGCGGAATTTTGTGAAGCTCGATCCCTCAGCCCACGCCCATATTGCCGATGCCATCAACAAACAGATGGCACGCGCTGGCCTCAACAACTCCAGCGCCACAGTTGTAGGCTCGACGATTTTTCTCGAAGGAATGGTCGATTCCGAGGCCGATTTGCAGAAAGCAGAAATCATCACCCGTGCAATCGGCAAGAACATCCAAAGCGTGTTGCGTGTCGGGGCGTCACGGATGATCGAGCTCGACGTTGAGTTTGTGGAGATCTCGAAAAACTCACTCGACCGCATCGGCATCCGCTGGCCCACCGACATAAGTGGCAATGTGGATCTGGAATACGCCAGCGCTACCGTTTTCAAGGGCCCGCAACCCGACGAAGCCCTCTTGAGAGCCACAGGCAGCATCAATGCGTCGCTCGGTGTTGCCCTGCAATTCAATGACGGTATCACTCGCACCCTGGCTCGACCGCGGCTCGTCACCACCAGCGGCAGCGAGGCCAAGTTCCTTGCGGGTGGCGAGTTGCCGATCCCCATTATCTCCGAGGAAAGAATCTACGTCGAGTGGAAGGAATACGGCATCCGCCTCAACATCACGCCAGTGGCTGACGCCAACGGCACGGTACAAACGAAAGTCCTCGCCGAAGTCTCGGCGCTCGATCGGTCGGTGGCGGTCATGAATATTCCCGGCTTCATCACTCGCCGGGTCGATACCGAAGTCACGGTGCGGGATGGTGAGACCATCGTCCTGTCGGGACTGCTGGCGCTCGCAGAGGGCAAGGACGTGGTTAAGATTCCTGTATTGGGCCACATTCCCATCATTGGCGAACTGTTCAAGAGCAGGCAGTTCCAAGAGAACAAGACCGAGTTGGCGGTGTTTGTTACGCCAAGGCTCATCGACCCTCTCTCGGAGAGGGTGAGTGAGCTCAGCCGGCACATGCGCAAACGTTTCGACGAAGCGGAGGACGAAGTTGGGTTCAGCTTGTTTGACTGACGTGCGAGAACAATCTCGTGGAGGGAGCTCTCGATGTTCAACGTGACCGTTACAGAAAAAGGTGGGAACGTGACGGTTCGGGAGTTCGATCAGAGCGAGGTCACGATCGGTCGCATCCAGGGGAACGATATCGTTCTGCCCAAGAGCAATATCTCAAAACGCCACGCCCGCATCGTCAACAACGGCGGTTCGTTTGTGGTGATCGATTCCAAGAGCACCAACGGGACGTATATCAACGGCAAACGTATCGACGCTCCCTATGATTTGAGAGTCGGCGACAAAGTCTTCGTCGGCGATTTCACCCTCGAGGTGGAGTTTGCGGCGAAGAGCCGTCAACGTGGGAAGTCGGTGCCACCGGCACCACCGGCACCACCGGCACCGCCGGCACCGCCGGAGTCGCCACCCGAATCCTCACAGGAAATTCTCGCGGACGACGCGTGGGGGGTCGGCTCCGATCTCGACCAAGACTGGGCCGACGACTGGGGCGATGAGCCCTCAGCAGCCACCGCTGCCGCCCCGGCACCAGAGGCACGCAAGGAAAAAGCCCAAGAGCCGTTCCGCGGTGCAACTGAGCTCGACGATAGGAGCCCTCGGCGTTCCAGCAAACGGCCCGCCGAGTCGGCCGCAGCAAAGCCCAAACGCGTATCCAAGCCATCCACCTTGCCGGCACAAACATCAGGATCAGGCTCAGGTGGCGAATACGCAGACGCACTGCGTTTGGTTCACCAGCGATTGTTACGCTCCCTCGATTTGCGGCGCATGAATATCGAAAATATGGACGACGCCGAGTTGCGCGAGCGGACACGTCAAGCCGTACAGGAGATTGTTAGCTCGATGAAGAGCGAGGGCGAGCTTCCCGCCGCCGTCGAGCCTGCCACGCTCATCGACAAGGTCCTCGACGAGGCGCTGGGGCTCGGTCCCCTCGAAGACCTGCTTAACGACGACACCGTGACAGAGATCATGGTCAACAGCGCGCAGCAAATCTTTGTTGAACGTGATGGCAAGCTGGAAATGTCCGAACGGAAGTTCTCCAGCGACCAGGCTGTGCTCGGCGTTATCGAACGCATCGTTGCACCCATTGGGCGTAGGATCGATGAAAGCTCACCCATGGTTGACGCGCGCCTCAAAGATGGCTCCCGCGTCAACGCCATCATTCCACCCTTGTCGCTCAAGGGCCCAACCTTGACCATTCGCAAGTTCACGCGCGAACCCCTGATGGTGGACGACTTGGTGGCGTTCGCTACCCTGTCAGCAGACATGGCGGAGTTTCTCGAGATCTGCGTCAAATCGCGACGCAACATCCTCATCTCCGGTGGTACCGGTTCGGGCAAGACGACGAGTCTGAACGTGTTGTCGTCGAACATTCCGAGCACTGAACGGATCATCACCATCGAGGATGCTGCAGAGCTCAAACTCGAGCAAGAGCATGTCGTCAGCCTCGAGTCTCGACCCCCAAACATTGAAGGCCGAGGTGCAATCACCATTCGCGATTTGGTCCGCAATGCCCTGCGCATGCGGCCCGATCGCATCGTCGTCGGCGAGTGCCGCGGCGGCGAAGCGCTCGACATGCTGCAGGCGATGAACACTGGGCATGAGGGCTCCCTCACCACCGTCCATGCCAACACCCCTCGCGACGCGTTGTCGCGCTTGGAGACCATGGTGCTGATGAGCGGTATGGAGTTGCCGATACGAGCGATCCGAGATCAGATTGCGAGCGCCATCAATATTGTCGTGCAGCAATCCAGACTCTCTGATGGCACCAGAAAGATTACCCACATCTCGGAGGTCACGGGTATGGAAGGGGATGTCATCACCATGCAAGACATATTCCTCTTCAACCAGGAGGGTTTTGACGCCAAGGGACGCATCAATGGCCGCCACGAGCCTACCGGTTTCGTGCCCAAGTTCTATGAGATGTTGAAATCGGTGGGCATTGAGGCGTCTATGGAAATATTTCAAGGGTGAGACACCGGTGGCCCGTTGGGATCCGGTAGTATGATTGTGTCGCCGTGGCTCAACTCCTAATCATCAGCCCGCAGGGCTCCGAGCAACTCGTCACGTTGGAACGGTCGGAGTACATTCTTGGCCGTGATGACAACGTCGACATCCAGATCAAGGACAAGAAGGCATCGCGCAAACATGCTCGGATAGTCAAAAAAGGTGGTGGCTACTGGTTGGAGGATCTGGGCAGCGCCAACGGTGTGATGGTCGATGGCCGGCCGCTGACAATTCCAGTTCAACTCACCACAGGGGTGAGCTTTCAAGTTGGTGGACACACCCTGCAGCTGGCAGCGGAGACTATTGCGGAGACGACTCGTTTCGCTCTGCAGGGATTGACCCCGCCGTTTTTGAACCAATCATTCATGCTCCCGTCTGGTGAGCTGCTCGTCGGACGAGTCGACGGCAACGCTATCGTTATACCCGACGTGTCCATCTCGCGGCACCATGCGCTGCTCAGGGTTTCTCCATCCGGCGCAACCGTTGTCGACAAAGAGAGCAGCAACGGCTGTTGGGTGAATGGCAATCGCATCACCGAAGAGAAGTCGCTGCAACCCGGGGACTACGTCCGCTTTGGCAACGTCGAATTTGTCTTTCTTGTCCCCATAAGCCCCAACATGAGTTGCTTCGCCCGGGTTGTTCACCAGCTCATGCAAACCCGTCGCTCTGTGAGACTTGGCGCTGGATTGGGATTGATTGCCTTACTCATCATCTCCATCGTGGTCTTGGCGGTGATGCGAAGTCCCCCACCTGGTTCGAAAGGTCCTCAATCGTTGGAGGCTGCCTACGAGCGGGCCATTCAAAACGATCTGCAGGCGGCCCGTGGTCACTCCACCGCCATAGCGTGGGCAGAAGCCGAGCGTGCCTACAAAAGAGTCCTCGATCGAGATCCGATCAACCGCGAGGCTCGACGAGGCTTGGCTGAGGCCAAAGACAATCTGCGGGACCAAGAGACGTTGAACGCAGCCAGGACCGCTCTCGACACCGGACAACCAGCGGACGCTTTGGCAAAACTCCGTTCCATTCGCTCCGATGCGCGCTACGCAACGGAGGCAAACGAACTCGCTAGCCGTGCCCGTGAGGTGATCGCCACCAGCGCACTCGAGTTGGCGGAGAAATATTGCAGAAAAGAAGAGTGGCGAGATTGCCATCGGCACGCGGTGCGAGTTGTCGAACATGCTCCACAGTCAGAGCCAGGCATGGAGCTGATCAACAAAGCCGAACGGGCAATGCGGGCGCAGAAAACGCCATTTCCGCCATGGGTGCCTACTCGCGCCGACAGTACAGACCACCTCCCCTCAATCGCCGCGCGGTATGCCGACGACGAAGTCAGGTACGCAGTGATGCGTTATGTTGCCGGCGACCTCGAGACTGCGATCAAGCGCGTCAGGGCATTCGCAGACCGTCCCGGCGCACAATCCTTGCTCGCGGCACTAACGGAGTTTCGCAACCACCAAACTGCAGGTGATGGTGCCGCGGCAGCAGGGGCAATGGATCGCGCTGTCGAGTCATGGAAAAAAGCACTCGAAAGCGACGCGGCAATCGTACCAGAGAATCACCCCAGCGCTCTTCGCGAGGACGTGCGCATGAGCCTGAGCGCCGAGTTGTTCAAACAAGGCGATGCTGCATTCTCCCGCGGCCAACATACAGTGGCCTTGCAGCTGTGGAATACCGGACTCAAGCACAACCCCGGAGACTCCAAACTGCTTGCAGGGATGGCCAAGCTCGAAGCCGCTGCAGCCGCCGCACTCGAAGGTATCCCGACCCGTGGCACACTGCGCCGAGATGCGTGTAGCAAGCTCGCAGACATCATAGAAACGACCAGGCCGGACTCGAGCACACACGAAGAAGCGAAGCGACGCCAGAGCAACTGTCGCTAAGTTTAGCGCTTGGTCAACGTCAACACCGATGCTACCGGCTCGAGCACCCGGTCTACGAGACGCATCGCAATTTCTCCCAATGCCGGTTCAGTCGTCCATGCAGAGTCATTACGGATTCGCTCACTTTCTTCGGCGATGCGACGCGACACCGCCGCCAAGGCGCCACTCGTCCGCATGCGTTCGATGGCACGCCGAACCTCATCGTCCGGAGTTTGATCGCGGGGTGTTCGCAACAAAGACAACAACCAGTCTCTGTCCGCGGGACAACACCCGAGGTGCTCGACCACGAGCGCGCTGATCTTCCCCTCCCGTATGTCCGATCCCGGGCTTCCCCGTCCTTTGTCGCCATAGAGGTCGAGTACGTCATCCTGCATCTGGAAGAGAATCCCCATGGGTCGAAATGCCGCACTGAGGTTCGC
>Ga0156517_1355_pt4 | contig 24976 bp, 19 predicted proteins | sample RifOxyB3_FD_111912 | JGI IMG/M metagenome (GOLD analysis project Ga0156517, IMG submission 111912) | Deltaproteobacteria bacterium RIFOXYB12_FULL_58_9 | reverse complement strand
GCGCATGAGCTGATAGCGATACCCCACGACAGCGCGCCACGCCGGCACCGCGACGGTACCACGACTGAAGCTGCTGGCCCCGATGCCGAAGCTAATCCCGGCGTATGTCTGCTGAGTGGTGGTCAACGGTAGCGACCCTCGGAATTGTGCGCCCAAAAACCTCACGATGGTGCCCGTTCCGCCGGGGAACGAACGGAGCCCGTCGATGTAGTGGATATCTAGCCCGCCGCCAAGGTACTTGCCCTGTAGGCCCATCTCCAATGCCAATTGGTATCCGCCAAAGGAACGAGACTTGTATTGAGGGTAATTGTCATAATCGAGTTGATTGCCCCAAACGGCAGCTCTACCCCCACCCGCTCCAACAAACAAATCTGCCGCTCTGGCAGTGCCCCCATGCAGAGCCAATAGAGCAACCAGGAACGCAACGGCGATTCGAGAAACACGCGTCATGATTTCCCCATAAGACGGCATTGACTGAAACGCCACGCGAGGGTGAACGCACGTTACAAATCAGTGACCATGGGCACCTGCTCATAATTATTTTCGATCCATCCCCAGCACAGGACGTGATCCTCAACAGTGAGGCCGCAACCCGAGAAGTTGTTGGTGGCAAAACGGGCGAAGCGACTCTGCAGAACTCGAGGTGAAAGCGTCGAGGTGGATGTGCCGGTTGCGCAGGCCAGGGCACCGAGGGGGTCGAGGGTGCAGACTTGGCTGAAGTAGCTGGCCTCGATTTGGTCGAACGTACCTGCAGGGGCCGCGGTCCCCCAACAAGACGCTTCGCCACTCGCGGTCAATGCGCACACGGCACCTGGTGAGGTGGAAACGGTGGCGTAGGGGGCAACGGCGTGGATGGTCGGCACGTCGACGAAGACGTTGCCCCAACATATCACCTCGCCCGTGGTGGTCGTGCCGCAGGTGGATTGGTCGGTCGCATCGAGGCTGTCGAACCCAACCATTGGAGCTTCGGTTGCACCGTGGAATGAGTCGCCCCAACAGATGACGGTGTGGTCGCTGGCAATGGCGCAGGTGTGATTCCCACCTGCTGCGACAAAGAGGTACGCACCCTTGGGCGCGGCGGATTGGCCGCACTCGAGGCGTTGGCAGAGATCGCCGTTGCATGAGAAGTAGCAACTCTCTTCGCTCTCGCTCTCCCCGGCACCCCAGCAGACAATCTCGCCATCCTCGGTTAGGCCGCAGGTGTGGTAGCCACCGGCGGAGATCTGCGTCAGCCGCAACTCCTCGGGGGGTGAGGATTGGCCGAGATTGTTGTTGCCCCAGCAAATAGGCCGACCGTCTGGTAGCAACGCGCACGCATGCCACCAGCCGACCGTGATGGCCGTCGCCTGCCATGTCGGGGTGCAAGTTGTCGAGCAGAACGAATCACCAGCGCCTGGGTCGCAGCGCTCTCCTTCATTCACCACACCATCGCCACAGTACGGTATGCGACAACTCGCGCTGCAGGCGTTGGGATTCGCGCCATTGTGCTCGCCCGAGTCGCATTCCTCGCCGCTGTCGTGAACACCGTCGCCGCAAAATGGCAAGGAGCAATCTTCCCGACAACCATCGGCTCGATGGTCGGAATTCTGCGCTCCCTGGTCGCACTGTTCACCTGCTCCCCTGTTGAGGATGCCATCACCACACACGGGTACAGAGCAATCCCAATCACAATCTGCAGATGCACCGGCTGTATCGCATTGCTCGATGCCGGTGTGCACGAAACCATCGCCGCAGTATGCAACGTGACAAGTGCTCGGGCAGGCGTCGGTGTCATCATCGTTGCCATCGTCGCAGTCTTCCAGGCTCCAATGGACAACCCCATCACCGCAGGAAGTGGGCCGACAATCGTTCGAGCAATCATCGGTGTCATCAACGTTGCCGTCATCGCAACCTTCACCTAGCTCGATGCTGCCATTGCCGCATACAGGACCAGGGCTGAATGTTGTCTCGACTCCACAACCGAGCGGCAACAACGATAGAACTAGGACTAACCAAGGGTTTCGCATGACTCGAGCTCTCCTGCGTATTGATCTATTTGTTGGCCCAGTTAAGCAAATCCCAGGCCATCGTCGTTCTGTTCAAAAGAGTCAGAGAATCGAGGAGTTAGGTCTCTGGACATTTGTGATCTGCCGCACACCCGCGACTTCTGTGCCCATGCAATAGCGATATCGTGGGGGAGCTAAAAAATAGATCGGGGCATCGGGGCCACACAACGCCGCTCGATTGGCACCGATAACCATAGCGAGGATTGGGCCATGTCTATTGCTCCCATCAAAATCACCAAGGTCACACGCGAGGGAGTGACAGGCGAAGTTCCCAGTCGTTCTTGGGTCCGAGTGGAGAATTTCTCCCCGTCACCCTATGGCCCAACTCAGCAAGACGCGATGGTTAGGGTCGTACGGGCGGATGCATCGGGAAAATTCTCGTGCAAGGTGCCGAAAGCCAAGGAAGGCGACGTTGTACGTGTTGCCTGTCTCGACAAGAAGAGACAGGCGCTTTCCTGTGACAGCTGGATCAATATTCATTTGCACGGGTTGGCGGATAGGGACGAACGGCCTCCAGAGATAGACGTGCAAGGCTTGCGACTGCACCAGCGGGCCGACGGAAAGGCCGAATTTGAAAACGTGCGCCGTAACCGGCGGGTGGGAGAACCCGAGGTCATCCTACACTTCACCAATCAGCGGACCATGGATACAATCGATATCCAGCTCGATGGGAACGGTTGCATTCCTGAAAACAGAACGCTCGACAGTCAGGTCGGCGACACCTTCGTGATTGCGATCACCGATGGTGTGCACAATTCCGATTTGAAGGAACGGTGGGCGAGTCTCATTGTGACCGATCCCAACCAACCCATCACCGATCCACCCGGAGTCCTCAAGAGAGCCCGCCTCGAGGTGGACATGTTCAAATGGGTGCCCATCGAGGTCTTTGTGTCGCAGACTGGACCGCTCATCAAAGGCCGCATCAATGGGGAGGTCCCGCAGCAAGGTGCCGTCGGCAATTGTTGGATGGTGTCCACCATCTCCGCTGTTGCGCACACCCACCCGGAAATATTGGAGCGCATGCTCGAGCTCCTTCCGAACGGCAATGTTGCGGTTACCTTCAAGCGTTTTGATCACCAACAAGGGCGATATGTCGATCACGTGGAGATCGTCAAGCCAGAGCTTCCCATGGGCAGAAGGTCGGGAGGCTATTCCTACGGCAAAGCTCGAGGGGACGGCACTGCACAGACCATGGAGCTGTGGTGGCCGTTGCTCGAAAAGGCCTATGCCCAGTGGAAGGGTGGCTATGACGCCATCGAGCAGGGTTATCCCTATGCGATGTTCGAGGCATGTCTCGGAATCGAGGGCGAGCACATCGACTTTCAAAACATGACACCCAGACGAGTCTTTGCGGCTCTCGACGGCGCCGTTGCAGACAACGCGCCGACGGTGGTCAACACGTGCTTAACTGACGACAGTGGCGAGTTGTACGACAACGGGATCAAACCCAACCACTCTTACACATTGTGGGGCACTCGGACTGACGAGACTGGCAAGAAGTTTGTGACGCTGCGGGAGCCCGCGGACGGACTGACGCCTCTGGGACGCGGCGAGAACGGTGGCATCTTTGAGATGACCCTTGGGAAGTTTATGAAGTATTTCGTGAACGCGGGGATCGGCAGCACCCGCACAGCGTGTTGAATGGCGATTTTCCCGACCCACCACCCACCGACGGGCGGTGTGATGATGGTCGGATGTTTAGCGCGGGTGCGCCATCGCCATTGCCATCATCGACAACATGCGTTGGTCCAACTCGTATCCAAACGAGTGGGAGAGCATTTCTTTTTCTTCCCGCGACAACGGTGAGTGGCGGAGGAAATGGTGCGCAAGAAAGTGACCGATCATGTCGGCGTTCTCGAGCGCCTTGGGGGATACATACACGAGTCCATGTTCAGGGTAGTAGCGTCCTTCCACCGCTGTAGTATGAGGGAGCTTCTTCTGGGAGCGAAGAAAGCGTTTTTCCACGATGCGTATCTCGATACCATCGAGGTGGTCCGCGAATCTGCCGGTGTAGATTGGTAACACCGAGCTCGCGATGCGACTGAGCTTGCGGATCCATTCGATTCTCTCTCGGGTCAGCGGCATCATTGAGCGGAGGGTGACGCCTTCGTCCAGAAAATAAGCGGTGCTCGCCTCCGTCCAAGTCGGGAAATCTGGTGGAGAATTGTGATCGACATGATCGCTCGCAAGGCGGGAGAGGAAACTGCGGAAGAATGCTTCGAAACGACGAGCCCGCACTTCTTCGAGTTCGTCATCGCAGTAGATTTCATAACCGTCGAAGAAGTGATGCGCGAGCTCGTGCACGAGGTGTTCAGGATGCTCGGTCACTTCATGGGTGACATAGGCCACATTGAGTCGCGAGTAGTACAACCCATACAGAGTGCCGCCGTCGTTGTCGACATCGAAATAGAGTGGATTGTTGAGAAGACTCACAGGCACGACGCGAAGGTCAAGAGTACCAACTTGCTGTTTTTGTCGGCCAACGAACGCGGGAAATAGCTCCAACGCCCATTTGTATATCTGTAATAAGTCAGCTCGAGCAGTCGGATCCATCGAGTCGAAGGTTCGCAGTCGAACGTTGTGGGTCAGTTGGACATCGCCGTACCAAACGATCGGCAAATGCGGCTCTGGTGATAAGGGTGGCCGTGGATCAGGCTCTCGCAGGCGAAGGACTCGGGCGTCGCTGGCATCCCAACCATAATAAGGTGGAGGTTGCACCAGGTGAAGTGCCAACGCCGCGAACAGGTGCACCAAGGCACTGGCGAGGCACACCCGAGCGAAGATGGAATCGGGCAGTACCTTTCCGAAGCCACGCTGACGATCGATCACAGAGCCTCCACAGTCCAATGCCCATTTCCATCGGCAAACTGCTCGTTTTGCGGACAGAAATGAGCTATTCACGGCGAAGCGAGGAATTGCTGGTTTGATGTTGAGTTTGCTGTTTTCCCTGTCGTTTCTTCTCTGCCTTGCCCTGCTTCTTTGGCGTTGGTGGATGAAGAAACGTCGATTGGCCTTGCGAATGTCGGCGCCGGGTATGCGGCGTGACAACCCTGTGCGGGTCGAACGCTTTGATGACATCGACACGACCGTGAGCGCAGTCCGATGTGACTGTGGCGGACGCATTTCCGCCACGGCAGAGGGAAGCCTGGCCGTCGGCGAAACCAGTCTGCGAGTCGTGCACGCTGAGTGTGGGGACTGTGAATCTAACCTCACCCTCTATTTCGATTGCAGTCGACTGCTTCACTGAACAACACAGAGTTTGGTGCCTAAGAACGCTACGGCAGGCTTTCCAACACGTTCTGTGGAAATCTTCGGGGGGTTGTGGTAGGCGCAGGGCCTCCAATGCACCCCCGGGCCACCGGGAGTTCTCACGAAAGGTTATGAAGATGAGCTCTATCCGACACTGTGCGGTTGCACAGGTGGTCTTTCTTGCGATGGCGGTTACTGCCTGCCAGACGGCAGCATCGGCCGATCGCAAACCGGTTGCCACAGACCAACGCAAAGAGCAGTTGCTCGCCAATCTCAAGGAGCGGCATCCGCAACTTGAACAACTGAACCCCGAGTTGGCCGATTTCGAGGCGGTGTCGCCGAAGTTTGACTCGGTGAAGATGAAGCTGATGACCCCGCGTGGCCCGCAGGAGCAGATTCTGCTCGTTACCACAACCAATGACGCCCTTTACATCGTTATGGACGGGCCCATTGATGCGACCAAGAGCAAGGATGAGATCGCCGCTGCCAAGGAGAAGCAGAACAAAGAAAAACGCGCAGCCCTCGATGCCGGAATCAAGGGACTTCCGGCAAAGGGCAAAGCAGACGCCAAAGTCACCATTATCGAGTTCTCAGATTTCCAATGCCCCTATTGCAAGCGTGGCTTCGACACCATGGAGGCAGTCGTCGGGAAGTATCCCGATGACGTTCGCTTGGTATTCATGCACTACCCTCTGCCTTTTCATCCATGGGCCAAACCAGCGTCGATTGCCGCGGTGTGTGCGGGGAACCAGAAAGAAGAGGCATTCTGGTTGGCGCATGATGGCTATTTCAACAACCAAAAAGAGATCACCGTTGAGAACGTGATTGAGAAGGGCGAGTCGTTTGTAGCTGCCGCGGGCATCGACATGGCCAAGTGGAGCGACTGCGCAAAGACCGAAACCTCTGAGGCACATAAGGCGGCAGTCAAGGTCGTCGATGCCGCCATGGAGCTTGGCAAAAACAACGGCGTTACCGGTACCCCGGCCTTCTTCGTCAACGGCGAGTTTGTCAACGGCGCGGTTGCCGTCGAGGAGTTCGACGCCTTGATCAAGAAGGCGCTGGGAACCGGTCCCGAAAAGGCTGCCGCTGCCACCGCAGCGCAGTAACCGGCCTGCTAGGGTTTTGCTGCTTCCTCTGCGACGGGCGACATTTCGTGCGGGTTGAGACGTGTCAGCGCTTCGGTGCAGGTTTGGCGAACTCGATCAACCTTGTCGTTGCGGGCAACGGCCGCCACAGCCTCCACCGCCTTGTTGTCTGCTCGCAGCCCCAACACCTCGCAGGCGAGAGCTCGAACCTCCGGATTCGAGTGCCACAACAAACCCAGAGCACGCTCCGGTTTGTCCCTATCTGATCGCCGAGCTCGGTCGATCTGAATGGGCCACAACAAGCCGACAAACAGTAGGGCGAAGATGACCTGGAAAAAAGCACGTCCGGCAGGGTAGTTGCGAAATTTCACCAGCAACAATCGGTCAGCGGTGTAGGCGACCACAAAAGCGGTGAAGGCACAGACGGGTAACAACGCTGCCCATCTTGGCAGATCACCCATTGTGGCCGCTGCCCACAATCGATCGCCGAGCCAGAAAACCGCGCCAGCGCTGACAACCAACATGACATAGACGGTTACGCGCAATGCCTGTGCCTGGGTGCGGTTCATGGTGGCTCTATACTACGGCGTTGGGTGGGGAGCGAGTGCTCAGAGCGGCGAAATCACGTTGGTGGCCGGTGCGCAGGGCGGCGAAATCACGTTGGTGGCTGGAACGCGCATGGCTATTGGGTCAACAGCGAGTTGATCTGGTTGATCTTGCGGTTGGCCCGGTCGAACCGACCATCGGAAAAGGAGTCACTCACGTCATCGAGCAAACCGAGGACCGTGCTCTTCTTCTTCTCGTCGAGGTTCTTCATGTTCGCCTGGTAGGAATTGTTGATGCGCAGAAATTTGGCCTTCACGAATGAATGATCGATGTTAATGCCTGCAACGACGGCCTGCAACTGTTTGAGGGCTTCCTCTGCGGCTGAGAATTCTTTGGCGTTGAGGGAGCGTTTGGCGTTGGATTGGTGGTCCCGAGCGGCGGGTGGCAAATCGGCCTCGAGAATCCCCTTGGCGTCCATTTCGGCTTTGATTTGCCGTTGCAGACGTTGCACCTGTCCTTTGTTGGACGGCGTGCCACTTGGCACGGGGTTGTTGACGACCACTGTTCGTGTCATTCCCCCACCGGCCTGCAATCCCGCGAGGATGGTGTTGATCTCTTTGAGAGACTTCTCTGCGTCATCGTGCAGCTTGGCGATGTTCTTTTGCTGCTCAGTGAGTTTTGCCTCCCGACGGGCGATGTCCTTCTCGCGCTGCGCAATCCGTGATTCCCTTTGTTCGATGCTTATGCCACCGGCGTTGCTCCCAGTGAGAGAGGTGATCTTCTCCAAAAGATCGGTCTTCTGTTTCTCCAGTTGCACCCGCTCTGACTCGAAGTCACGGCGCCGGTTGCGCAGTTTCTTCTCTTCGTCGGCGAGCCGTTGTTCTTCGGACTCGAGCTTGTCGCGTTGTTTCTTGTCCTTCTTCGATAGTGAGTCGATCTGCTTGGTTATGCTTTCTCTCGCAATTGCCAACCGCTGTTGTTCCTCCTCGATGGTGGCAGCGCGAACCTCGAGGTTCTGCTCCTGTTCGAGGATGCGGCTCTTGTCAGCCTCGACAACGATGGTCAAATCCTCGACCCCTTCGCTCTGCGGGTCATCAACGGCGTTCTCGTTGGAAGTGGGGCACGCGGTGAGAATCGTCATGCCTGCTGTGGCGATCAACCATCGGCGAAACAGAAAGCGGCTGCTCTTTTTCATGAACACTATCCCTTGGCCAGTTGGTGACGTTTCCGCCCCGCTGATCGTAGTCGGCGAAACGCCGCCTCGCAAGGTTACTGCGCGTTGTTGCAGACCCAGGAGATGGGCCAATTGGCCAGACTCACTCTCCACTCACTCTCAACACTGTCAGACAAACGTGGTAGGTCGATGACGATCATGTTGCAGATGAACCTCTTTGCAGGCCCAGAGCTGCCGAATGACAAGGGCCCGGACGTCCAGTTGGACGAAAAGCACCGTCCGGATCTGTCATTGATTGCGTTGGCAGTTGCGCCGCCAAACGCCAGAGATGCGGCTGGTTTGGGCGAGTGGTTGGCTGAGCAGCTCGGCAAACCGGTGCACCTGACCTTGACCGCGAATCGGTCAACCATGCTTTCCTACCGAGAGCAAGGAGATGGACTGCATCTGCGGCTGCATGAGTTCTTCGCGGCAGCCACTCCCAAGGTTCTCTGGGCTTTGGCTGCGCTTCTCGCGTCTGAAGACCTAGAGGCCGTTGGAGTCGTCGATCGATTTATCAACGATCAATGTGCGCGACTCATCGTGGAGCCTCGTCCCGTTCAGCCCCAGGGAAGATTCCACGATCTCGGGGAGATCCTCGACGAGGTCAATACCTGTTTCTTTCACAATGAGTGTGGCGTCCGCATAACCTGGGGCCAGGCCGGCAGTCGACGTTACCGGCGGTCTATCCAACTCGGCAGCTACGTGAGCCAGGAGAAGCTCATTCGCATCCACCCCTGTCTCGACCAGGCGTGGGTCCCCCGTCAGTACGTGGCCTGGATCGTTTTCCATGAGACGTTGCACGAGGTGATGGGGACCAGGGCGTCCGCAACAGGCAATCGTCGCTCATTGCATCCACCGGAGTTTTCCGCACTGGAGGAGACCTTCCCCAACTACCGCGAGTGCAAACAGTGGGAAAACGATAATCTCTATCGGTTGCTCCGTTTCAACCCTCGGGCAAAACCTCTCACCCCTCCGCACCCAAGACAGTCAGAGTGACCGCGTTGATCGTGTAGAACCAAAGGCGGTTGGATCGTGCGCGAAAAAAGGTCTACGGGATCCAACAAAGTTGTCTTGACCCAGGCAAACCCATTGGATAAAAGCGCTCCCGCTTTGGTTGGGGGCGTAGCTCAGCTGGCAGAGCAGCGGACTCTTAATCCGCGGGTCATGGGTTCGATCCCCTTCGCCCTCACCAACCTCCTTTTCAATTTCATTAGATTGCGGCAAGGCCAACGGTCCCAAGGATCTGGCCGGTGGCCGGATTGGACTCAAGCGGACGCTTCTGAACGGCCTCGATGTCGCGTTGGCTGGATTGTACCCAGCAGGAGCCCGCCGCCCACAATGCAGGACAACGATGTGGGGTTCGTTCCAACCTTGCACACTTGCCATTCGCCTTTGTGAAAATTGCCGCATTGACCAGTCAACTTGACTAGATTAGACTGACTCATATGACCAAGGTCAATATTCAAGAAGCCAAGACTCATCTTTCAAGACTGTTGTCTCGTGTCGAAGCGGGGGAGGACATTGTGATCGCCCGGGCGGGTAAGCCCGTGGCCAAACTGGTGCGAATTTGTGAGCACGCGTCCAGAGTTCCGGGTACCGCGAGCGGAGAATTTGAAGTGCCCGACGATTTCACTGCCCCACTTCCCGATGACGTACTGAACGCCTTCAAATGAGTCTTCTTCTGGATACCCACGTCTTCTTGTGGTGGATCACCGATTCCGCCAAGCTGTCCGAGACAGTTCGACACGCCCTTGCAGACGGGTCCACCAGAGTATTTTGGAGCGCCGCGAGCACATGGGAGGTGGCAATCAAGTATGCAATCGGTAGGTTGCCGTTGCCATCGCCTCCGGGGCAATACCTACCACAACACCTCGAGCTCAATGGTTTGCGCTCCCTACCCGTTCTCGACAAGCACGCGTACCGCGCGGCCGCCTTGCCCAAGCATCATGCCGATCCGTTTGATCGGATGCTGGTAGCACAGGCTCAGGAAGAAGATCTCTGTTTGGTCTCTTCTGACTCGAACATCGCGAGATACGCCGTTTCCGTCCTTTGGTAGAACCACCGGGATTGGTTTGTCGGCACCTTTCGCGGCAAGCATCATGAGGCAAACCAGGCATGCTTTCATTTTGTCGAGTTTCACCGAGTGTACGACCCAGGTCAACACGCGCAGCACCCCGGTCCGTGAGGGATCTCGTTTTCGAGCGTCCCACTGATGCTGTGATTGCAGCCTCCATACACTCGGGCTCCGCGTCTTCCCAACCGTCATGACATATCGCCTTTTTCGACTATGGTCGTTCAAACTTCCTAATGGTGGAACTTCCGGGCCTAGTTTGGGTTAGTTCGTCGTTCACCTCATCATCGTACAGGAGTGACCGCGAAAACGGGTCTGGAATGCGTTGGGGTGGCCAGAGCGGTGTGACGCGCTCTCAAGGTCGAGTTCACGTTTCGCGGTGTGACATGGGTAGCTGCATTTCTGCGGATGTGCTAGGCACGCTACCCATGGCTGACAACTGCAGCAAAAAGAAGATGCTCACGTTGACGCTGCTTGGCCTCACCGGTTGTGTGATGGACCTGGCACCGCCCGAAGGAGCTCAGATCGCCTGCAGCAAACCATCTGACTGTCCGGGTTCTTGGATTTGCAACAGCCAAACGGGTTTGTGCGCGCGACCGAGTGGTGATCTCACACCACCGGAAATCACCGACGTCGAGCTCACGCGCACGGTTGTGCGGGACGGAGGTGACGCAAGACTCATTGTCGCAGTCTCGGAAGAGGTCACTGACAGATCGCAAGCCACGATCCTCTGGTCTGGTGCAGCCACCGATCCCGAACAGCTCGTGCTGGTTGGCCACACGGTTGGAAAAGTTGAATTTGATTTCACGGCCGATGCGGCTCGTCATCCAGAAGGAACGGCCACAATCTACGTCGAGGTCTGGGACCGGGCAGGAAATCCGAGTGGCAAGACATTGGCAGGAACGCTCGTCACTGATTTTACTGCCCCCTCGGTGTTTTCGAGCTCAGTGAGTATCTCCTACATCGACACGCAGGCTCCGATCTATCCTGTGACTGGAGCTCGTGCGGGCACGACCCTAAGAGTCTCGTTCGTCGCCACCGAACAGTTGGCAACGGATCCCGTGGTTTCCACATCAGGATTTCCAGCGTTCTCGGTCGACGAGCAGCAGGGAACGACCTACATGATGAGTGCAGAAGGCGTGGGATCCCTGTCCGACGGTGACCACCCGATGTCGGTCATTCTCGAGGATCTTGCCGGCAACAATCCGGAGGTAACCCTCGGAACTCTTCGCGTGCGCGCCACGACGCCATCGACCCCGGACGTGACGACTCCGGGTTCTATTGTTTACGTACGCGCCCCATGGGGTACCTCGTCCGATACGGACGCGGTCTTTGGGCTCTTGGGTGCCGCCAACGCCGTTGTCGGCGACGCCACTGTGATTGCGCGGACGTCTGAGAATCCGGCGAGCCTCGAGCTCGGACGCGACCTCGCGGACTCGTCCGGCGGTTTCGACCTCAAGCTCATCGCCAGCAACGTTGATTTCGTCTACGTTACCGCCGTCGATGCGGCAGGGAACGCATCGGCCCCTGCGGCGGTACGAGACGTGCGATGGACCGGAACTCTTCGCCACAAGATTGCCGGAAGCACCACCGAGAATCCCCATGACCTCTTTCCCTCACGGCCGGCTCGCACACCGTCCAAATTCGGCGACCTCGCTCCGCTTGCTGATGCAGAGTACGAAGATTTGTTTGAAGTTGATGGCGCGATCGTTGGTGCCCAGGCGAACTTCCAATGGAGGCAACGTCGACCTCCCGCCGCCGCATTAGGCAGGATCTTCACAGCCGCCGCCTACGATGACGCGCGGGGAGTTGCTGTGCTTTTTGGTGGCTGGAACTTCGATGGCATTCATGGGGATACCTGGCAGTGGGATGGTTCAGCCTGGGAACAAGCGACGCCAACATTCTCACCGCCGCCGCGGGCTTTTCACGCCATGACATATGACGCGGGACGTTCGCGGGTTCTGTTGTACGGTGGAACCTCTGTCGCCAACAACCTCGAGGGACTTTGGGGTTTTGACGGGGTAACCTGGCGCCATCTGGATGCCGCCGCCGAGACGACCCCTGGACCGCGGATCTTTCACCATCTTGCCTACGATGCGGTGCACGATGAAGTGATTCTGTACGGTGGATGCGATACGCTCACCTGTGACCCGCGTCTGAACGACACGTGGATTTGGAATGGTCGGCAATGGCGCGACGCTCAAGCGGGAGTACCGTCTGGAGCCCGAACACGGGCAACGATGGGATGGGATCCCAAGGTCAATCGCATCCGGCTTTATGGCGGTTGCCTTGCAGGCGACATCGACGATTGCACCGAGCCGGTCTCCGACGTCTATCTGTGGGATGGTTCAGTCTGGTACGTTGACACATCCATCACAACCTCTCCCGCTGTTCGGTTGTCGGCAAATTGGATCTTCGATGCCGAAGACGATCGCTTGTTGATGCTCAGTGGTGTTTGCTTGGTCGACAACGGCTCGGGGGGACTGCGCGAAGAGCCATGCACAGACACGTGGTCGTGGGACGCGAGTCTGCCCGGATGGGTTGAGGTTTTGTCGAGTCAAGGCATGGACCCGCCTGCGGAGCTCACGGTGGCGTTTTATGACCGAAGTTTGGGTTTGCCGGTTGAGGCGCTGGGGACGGATGCCAGTCAGGACCTAATGTACACCAACACCTGGACCCTCGAGGGTGACGCCTATGCGCTCCAACTCGGCGGCGATACGTTTGCGCGCGTGGGGCGGCGCGGCCAACGAGCCATCTTTGATGGCAGTGTGGTGTTGGTTCAGGGTGGACGCACGAAGACCGACACTGACACCTGCGATCTCGACGATTCGATTCATTGTGGCAGAATTCTCACCTGGGATGGTGCCCAATGGCACCAGATACCCTACGAGACGGATCAAGGTGCAACCCTGCCGCCTCACCGCAGCCATCACGCCATGGTTTACGACGCGACCCTTGGCCGCACGGTTATCTTTGGTGGCGAACGCTTTGCGAGCGCGACCTCGCCAGATCCAGCAACCTTGCACAACGACCTGTTCGCTTGGAACGGGTCGACTTGGTCAGACCTGTGCAGAACAGTGCAGTGCATCGCGAGTCGTCCGTCGCCCCGTGAGGGCAGCGCGATGGCTCTCGACCCAACCGATGGTTCCCTGTTGGTGTTTGGCGGGGGAACTGCTGCCCTCAGCGAAATTGCCGAGACTTGGCGCTTCAACGGCACACAATGGAACCTCGTGTGTGACGGTCAACAAGGTTGCTCCTCGCCGACGGCGCGCAACCATGCGGGATTGGCTTATGATGAGGCCCGGGGCGTTTTCGTTCTCCAAGGCGGATCGGGCTCCGGTTCCGGTGCGTGTCCGGCCGACGGCGGCTGCAATGATACGTGGGAATGGACAGGTTCTGACTGGGCCTTGGTGTGTGATCCCACCGACGGTTGTGTGGCACCCGGAGTCGGGGAGCACGTCGACCTTGTTTATGATTCAGTGCGCAAACGCATTGTCGCGTTCATCGGCGACCAAGTGTGGACCTGGGATGGGCAGCTTTGGCGGAACATCTCGCCCTTGTCGGGTCTACCCCAGATTCGAACAGACGCAGGTCTCGCCTACGACTGGGTTCGCAACAAGCTCGTTCTGTTCGGCGGTGATGTCTACGATTCTGCATGGGCCGATCTTTGGGAGATGGACCTGTCACCTGACTCGAAAGCCAGTCTCAGCGGCTTCTTCCAATTGCCCACCGCCTATCCTGTTGGTGATGCAAAGGACGTTGACCTCAAAACGTGGTTTGGCGCAACCGGATACGACCTCGATAAGGAGCTAGGAAGCGACAACGACCTTGTTGGTGAGCCCGTGCCCGGCGGTTTGGTCGAGATCTGGAGCACAGCCGCAACAACATGGGTGCCAGGATCCACGAGCGAAGCAGGTGCAAGCTCAACCCCACAAGCGACCTCGACCGTGAGCTCGGCCGAGTCTGGCAGCGATTGGATCGTTGGTTCCGATCACACCATTCATTACCGTTTGGTGCCCATCGCCGGAGCTGGCAATGGCCCCGAGCCCGCGGCGGTCGTGGCGGATTTTGTGGAGCTGACCGTCGATTTTCGTCTTTCGGGGCCCTAGATTGGGTACGGGTCTCACTCAGGTCCCCTTTTGCTGTGGTCTTCGTCGTCTAGCCCGCAGGGCTTCTTGCAGCTTCTTGATGGCCACCTCTTTGGCCTTGGCCTCCACCTCGACAGTGCAATGCAGGCCTTCCCAGAAGCGTGGGTAGTCCCGCATGTGTATGAAGTCGTGATGACGCGAGGGTTGTTTGCCGTGCCAGCCCTCCTTGGGACTCGATACGTGGAAGAGTGGCTCCCGGTTCCAGGTATCCATGGCCCAATCAGTGACCTGTTCAACGCTCGTGCCGTCATTTAGACATCGATGATGATGCACGTCGTAGACCAACGGGATTTGCAGATCGCGACACATCGGTAGGAGATCAGCAGGAGTGAAGACGCGGTCGTCGTTTTCGATCGTCACCAATGCACGGGCTCGCTCTGACAATCTTCCCCACGCTCGTACAAATCGAGCCAGGGCAGCAGGTTTGTCACCGTAACCGCCACCCGCATGGATATTGATCACGTCCGCTCCAATCCAAGAGGCCACCTCTGCATGGTATTCGATCTCCTTGAGGGAGCTGCTCAACACCTTGGTGTGAGGAGTGCTCAAGACAACAAATTGGTCGGGATGAAACGTCAAGCGAATGTCGTGAGCTTTCGCCAACCGGCCAACTGCACGAAAGCGCTCGATCGTGTCCCCTCCAATTGTTGTCGGTTCGTATCCTAGCTCGGGATGGGTACACAGGGGCAGAATCTGACTGTTGACGCGAAAGGACCCAATAGAGTGGTGAGCGCAGTATTGGATGGCCTCTCCCAGAGAGTCTGCGTTGTGGTCGGCAATCTCCTGGTACATACGCATTTGTGCGCCGAGATCGCGCCCCTTGGCGCTTTTTGCGGTGGTTTTCCGAAACGAGATCGGCTCGTCCTGAAATATGCAGCAAAGTCCCAAGCGCACATCTTCACCCCTGCAGTTCATGGCTGCCGGCGTCTTGTTACCCCAACGGAGACAAGATGTGCACGCACAACGGGACACGCAACGGGTTGATACAGCGTTCACACAAGTAAGGTCAGTTCGAATAGGTCTCCCATAAAAATTCAACGACGTGCCAAGCAGGGAGGTGTGTTATATGGTTACGATTGCGATCGCGATGGTGATTGCGATTGCAATTGTGATTGCGATTGTGACGGATCTCGTTATGGACCATGTGAAGTCACCCGCGAAGTTGAGCGTCGAACGGCGACGGTTCTCTCGTTTTGATGTCCAATGGCTCGTGCAATATTCGGCCGAAGACAAAGTTATGCTCGGTGTGGCCGAGAATATTTCCCGCGGTGGCATGCTGGTGATCGGGGGCCCGGCGCTGCTCCCAGGTCGCGATTTGGAGTTCAAGCTACGTGATGGTGGCGGCAAGATTCTGAGCGTGGTTGGGCGGGTGTGTGGGCAAAAAGCCGCTGGGGTGCACGTCGAGTTTTTAGCTGTGGCCGAAGGCTCAATTGAGGAGACGATTGAGCGCGAGATCATGCCCAATTTGTTGGAGGGATTGGCTGGCACAGACGCTGATGCGAGCGCGGTGCGACTGGTGTCATCCTGGTATCGCGAGATAGGGCAGTATGAGCGCGCGTTGCAGGTGTTGCGCAGTCTCGCCGCGGGTGCAAAATCCCCAGAGCCCTATGAGGAGCTTGCGCAATGGCTGCTTATTCGCAGCAAGCGGCTGCTATTGTCTGGAGGCCCGGAGTTGTTGCATGAGGCCCAGCAGGTCATCGGGCAAGGCCTCAAGGTAGCCGCGAGTCCCGTGCTTGTGCGGCTTTACCAAGAGGGCGTGCGTGTTGGTGAGCGGCTGCAGCAACTGCAGGAGGAAGAGCACAAGCGGCAGCTCGAGGATACGTCGGTTTCAGGTGAGGCAATACTGGCAGAGGGATTGCGCGAACCCGAAAGCGATCGACGTTCGGCGTTTTTCCCATCGATTTCGTCTGCGGCAGAGAGGGACACGGACCCAGACATGTCGTTGCCCGGCGGGATAGACACTGATCCTAACTCGCGTCGGTTCGATGTGACGGCGATGGACACCAAGCCCAACATGTTGCAGCCTGGTGACATCGATACGGTCCCGAACGCCCGTAGGTCCCATTTGGCAGAACTCGAGTCCAACGCCGGTTACAGTGCCGATCGCCCGGCCCCATTACCGTCGTTTGAGTCGCGTTTGACCGTGGTGACCAACGCTATTCGGAAGCGTGTCAATTGGCGTTGGTCTGCCGTAGGTGTTCTGGTGTTTGGTCTGACGATTGGATTGATGTTCGGTCTGCGGGCACCCGAAAATCCGACGATTGACTCGAGTTCAGAGCCCGTTTCTGAGCTGTCGGTGATACCCATGGATGAGCAGCAGTACGAGGATCTGCTAGACCTCGAGCCCGAGCTCTTGGCTCGACCGCCTGAGTCGGCCAACAAGAAGCCGCGGCCTGGCAAACGTCAAGGTCGAAAACCTCGTCGCTTGACTCCCGCGTCGGATGACGTTCTCCAAGGTGCGACCGAAACGGGGGCCGCAGACGTAGATCGACTGGCAAGTGCCAAGGACCATCTTGAAGGGCGCAAGGTACTTTTGGCGATCGAGGAGCTCGAAGCGCTCGTGGCAGATCAACCACGCAATGCCGATGCCTTCAGACTCCTAGGGATTGCCTACAGTTTGGCGGGGCGTGAGGAGCGAGCCATTGCGGCTTTTGAACGTCATGTCGAGCTCGAACCGGATGGCAAGCACGCTGAGAAGATGCGTTCGATCATCGAGGAATATCACAATAGGTGATGTGGCTCGGCAGTTAGCCGCCGCGTTGGAAGATCCTGCCGCGAACTTGGTCATGACCATCGCGTTTGGCGTTGTTGAGTTCCTCATCCGCAAGCTCGAGCAGGTCTTTGACGCTTGGGCATTCGGGACTTTCGGCGGTGGCAATGCCAATCGACACCGTTGCGTTAACCTTTTCCTGTTTGGGACTCCAGGCTGTGATTTTGGATATTCCATAGCGGAGGCGTTCAGCCACCCGTTTCGCATCAATGAGGCCAGTGTTGCGAAGCACCGCCGCAAACTCTTCACCACCGAAACGGCAAAACAGGTCTTCCTCGCGAAGTGTCTTCTGCGCCACTTGAGTCAACCGAACCAACAGCGAATCCCCTACCGCGTCCCCGTGGGTGCTGTTGAGATCTTTGAATCCGTCTACGTCCATGAGCAGAATCGATATCGGATGCTTGTGGCGGACGTGAAATGATATCTCCCGTGACACCGCGTCTATGAAATGCTGTCGGTTGTGCGTACCTGTCAGCGGGTCAGAAATCGATGTGTCCTGGATGACTTTCTGCAAATCCCGTTCGACATCGTTCACATAGGAGAACTTCAGAGTCGTTTCTGCCCCCACGCGAACATAATCGCCATCAATGAGGATCTGTCGACCCTTTACGCCCTTACCATTCACCCAAGTGCCGTTGACGGAATCTAGGTCGACAACCTCGACGTTTTCACCCACGACCTCGAGGCGGGCATGTTGACGGCTGACATCGCCCTTGAGAACACACACGTCGGCGTCTTCAGATCGGCCGATCAAGATGCTCGTGCGCAGCTCGAAAGATCTTCCGACGTCGACACCATCCATCATCACGAGACATGGGCGTCGAATTGCATCGCGGAGGTCAGGGTAGACATCGACCTCGGTGGTCTCTTGCATCGTTTTCTTGTCTGACATCAATTCCGCCGGCGCAAAGTTCCATTGAGCATTGAATGCCCCAAATCAATCCGTGACCACGCGATTGCGGCCGCCTCGCTTGGCGAGCAGCAGTCTTTGACTGACTCGCTCCATGAACATCCCCACATTATCGTCGAGATCACTGCAGGCTGTCGCGCCAATGCTGACTGTCACGGCCACCGCCTCTCCTGTGGTCGTTGTGAATGGCTGTTGTGCAATACTGCTGTGCAATCTCCTCAAGACTGTGTCGGCCTCCGTGATTGTACCATGCATGACCAAGCAGATCTCCTCGCCGCCATAACGGGCTACCCAATCGCTCTCGCGAACGTGACTGCGTACCCTCTGGGCGATGTCGGCGAGAATACGATCCCCGGACGGCCAACCGAATTCTTTGTTGACGCGGCCAAAGTGGTCGACATCCATCAAGGCGACGGTGAGGGCGTTTCCGCCCTGCGCGGCGACTTCGAATTGTGCGGCGAGTTGCCTATCGAGATAACGCCGACTGAATAGACCGGTCAGGACATCCAGATCTGCCTCGCTTCTTAGCTCTTCCATCAGGCGGCGTCCGCTCCTCGCGATCACCTCTGCGGCACGTTCCGTGATCACCCGGGTGCGGTTCTGAAATCCCTCGAGTGTGAGGTCCCGTTTCTCGCAGAGCGCCGTCCGTTCCAGATCTTCAAAATGGACTGTGCGGTTACGACCGTTGGCTTTCGCGGCATACAAGGCCTCGTCGCAACGACGATAGACCTTGCGCGCGTCCATCGGCTCCGCGGCGGTCGCAGAGCCGGCACTCGCAGTCACCTCCACTCCAGCGATCGGTTCGGCGCGTAAGTTCTCGAGTACCTGGGCTGCTAGAGAGGAGGCCTGTTGGTGTCCCATTTCGACGAGGATGCCGATCTCCTCCCCACCAATGCGCGCCACAACCGCAGACGCAGGCACTGATGCTTCGACGCATCGAGCTGTGCCAATCAGAATGTGATCGCCGCAGGCGTGTCCGTGCTCGTCGTTGATGGCCCTAAAATGGTCGAGATCTACCATGACCAGGGAACGGGGATTCTCCCTGCTTGCATTTCCCATCGCTTCCTCGAGTTGCCGCATGAAGTAACGGCGATCGAGGAGCCCTGTTAGGCGATCCCTCCGGGGCAGAGCACGACGATGCAATCGGCGGATTCGTTCGAGCATCGCATAGGGTGGCTCGTCATAGAGACTGAAGCCGTCTTGGTCAGCGAGCCGCGGCGCGATGCTCTCAAGAGACACAGCGTCGCACAACACCAGCACGGGAGCGTCGACAGCCGCGCGTGCGCGCAGGAGATCGTCAGAGCAGGGAAACTCTCGCAAATCGAGAACTACAACATCTGCACGCCATGTTGACAAGCTGTTGAAACCACCGACATCGAAGCTCATGTCGTCGGTGTCCGGTGCTGCAATTGAGGCCAGCCAGGTTACAAAAATGCGATTTGACTCCACCAGCACAGCATATCAACAAGTGCGATGCTTGCGAAATAGGCCGAATGCTGGGAGATGCTGGCAGGTGTTTGTGGCAGCGGATCGGCAGTCACTCGCTCAAAAGCTCGGCTCAGCACCGTAGCTGTCGGGGATGACCTCGGGCACAGCGACAAAGCCATCGTCGTAAAGAATATCGTAAGCCTGGAGGTTGCTGAGAACTCGCTTCACATATTGGCGGGTCTCCCGGTAGGGGATCTCCTCAATGAATTCATCTGTGGCAATGCCTGAAGCTGTGTCGACCCACTTGGTTACGGCGCTCGGGCCGGCGTTGTAACTGGCGATCGCGAGTGGCAGATGCCCATGATACTTTGACACCAGGCCAGAGAGGTACCAGGCACCGAATTGGACGTTGACCGCTGGCAGATTGAGCATAGCGGCGTCAAACTGCTCTACTCCCAGTGCCGACGCGATGCGCTGCCCCGTGGGTGGGATGATTTGCATCAACCCCATGGCGGCGGCCCAGGAGCGAGCGCGGGTCTCGAATGCGCTCTCCTGGCGCATAACGGCAAGAAGAAGCAACGGCGAGACCCCATATTTGGCACCATTCGACTGCACCAACGGCTCGAATGCCGTGGGGTAAGCGATGTGAAACAGGTGGCGGGTCTGAGCGGCAGGGAGGGTGGAGATCTCTTTGCGGAAATTGGCGAGCGTCAGTTTGTATGCTGTGGCGAAGTCTCCCAGTCCATAGAGCAGTCTTGCTCGGGCGTAATGGACACTCGATGCCTCGTGGCCTGGTTGGATGGGGAGGTTCTGTACGAGATCAGCCGCTTCGTGGTGCAGACCGAGCTCGATGAGGACCAGTGCCCGTCTACCGAGAGGATTGTTCCAATCGAAGATCGCGCCACCCCATGGCAGTCGTGTGGTAGACAGCGGCTCAAATCGACCGCCCTCAGGCAGCTCGTCGACCGAGGGCTCCGGTGATGCCCGGAGTTCAGCACCGGACCCACCTTTGTCGGAAACAAGACCGCGCGGATCTCCTGTCGTCGCCACCAGCGCGGCGCCAACGATCGCGGTCATGTCAACGCCGCCACGCAGGCGTCTCGTTGCTAACAGGGCGTAGTAGTCCAGGGGGTTGTGGTCAAATGCAAGCTTGTATTGTTCTGCAGCCTTGGTTGCGTAACCCTGATGCTCAAGAATTCGTCCCTGCCAATAGATGGCACCCTGCACCAGCGGAGACCGCGGCAACTCTCTGCGCAGGCGTTCAAGGGTTGTGTAAGCTGTCTGCAAGTCGTCGAGACGGTAAGCATTCCAAGAGAGGTACCACAGGACCTCATCCACAGCGGTGTCGGTGGGGTACCGCTCCAAGAACTCGCCAAAATGCCGCACTGCCTGCTCATGCTCTCGGCTGTTGTATGCGAGCCATGCAGCCTTGAACAACGCTTCTCGGCCCTCTTGCTCGTTCTTGTTCTTGTCGGCAAGTGCCAGATACGCCCGAATGGCCTCTGCGTTCTTATTGGTCGACGACAAACACCGCGCCACCCACATCTCGTAGGACCGCTTGCGCCAACCGTGGCTCGATTCGGCGAGCTCGGCGTAGAGTTTCTGGGCTACTTCGGAGTCACGGAGATAATAGGCAAGTTGTGCCTTGCGCGCCTTGATTGATGTGCGGCGGGACGGACTGGTCGCCAGCGCATCGATCTCCGAGAGCTCTTGCTGCGCGTCATCGAATCGGCGGCTTTTCAACAATCGATCTATTCGGGCGATGCGGATGCCGAAGCTGGCCTTAGGGGCTCTGCCTGCTGCCACCAATTGAGCCAGCCTTGCTTGGGCGACATGGGCCAAAGGATCGGTGGGACGATAATACACAATTGCCGTGTATCCGGAGGCTGCCTCGAGCCAACGCCGTCGCGCCTCATCGATGACGGCGATGTTGAAACGTGCGGTTGAAGCGTGGTCGAGCTTGGGCGCCTCGCGAAGTGCGTGTTGGTACGCGCGCTGAGCTTCGTTGATCTGCCCGAGGGCGTAGTGAGCATCCGCCACACCATACAGTGCGGCGCCTAACAAAGGTGTGTTGACGGTGGCCATGGCGCATTGCCAGGCGCCTAGGGCATGCTCCCACTGCCCCGTCATGCGCAACGCCGTGGCCTGGGCCGCACAAATGAAATCAACAGCCTCGGGGATCTGCACTTCCAGACCGTCGAGAAGCGTTAGTGCTTCCGTCGGCTCACCCACAGTGAGTGCTGCACGAGCGGCAAAAAATCGGGCCGCTGGCCAGATGGTGCCGTCCCGCTTAGTGCCGAGCACAGGCCGCAGTGCATCGAGTGCCCCACGGTTGTCGCCCGCCGCAGCCGCGGTGATAGCCCGGATCACAGTGCGGTCGCCGAAGGTATCGAGGTTGGAGTGAAGGCACGCTGCGAGCGCGACAACTGTGGCGAGCATGATCGCAATGGTAGCCCACAAGTGCGGTTGGAGCAAAAACCCTACACGACACTGTCAACGGTTTCGTGGTATGGACGCCGTGTGAATCGGGCTCCGATTATCTTTGCCTTTGCGGCGTTGACATTGGGCGTTGTGGCGGCGGACGCTGCCCGATTATCTGCTTCCGACTGCGCGACGGCATTTTTCGTCCTGTTGTTGATCCTTGCCGTTGCGGTGTGGCGACGCACGGGGGTGGCGCTGGCTGCGTTGGGTTCGCTCTTGGCTGCAGGGGCATTTTCCACGGCCGTCCAATCACAACCCGCGCCCCACGTGGCAGCATGCGCGAGCGAAATGTGGCGAGCCGAGGTGGCCGGTCCCATTGAGCGAGTCGTCGATGCCGCCTCGGGTGACATTTGGCAGAAGACCGACATTGAGCTTCTCGGACAACTTTGTGCTGGTGTCTGGCGCGGCCAACAGGGTCGGGTTCGTGCGACGTTCTCGTCGGGGCCAAACCTGGTCCGTGGTGATGTTGTGCAGGCGCAGATGCAGCTCTTGCCGTTTACCGCGCCCCGCAATCCTTCTGACCTTGATATGCGGGTCTGGGCCAGGCAGCACAATCTCGGAGGACGCGCGCGTGTGCGATCCGAGCACGTCATCGTGAAAGTCGGTACAGGACCCTGGGCGTGGCTCGATGCGACTCGGACAGACGTCGCACATCGACTCGAACGAGTGATGCAGCGCGAACATGCGGCCATCGCCAAGGCAATCTCGATGGGCGACCGTGGCGGCATACTCCCGGAGCAGCGCGACGATTGGGCTCGGGCAGGCGTCGCTCACCTGTTGGCTATCAGCGGGTTGCACGTGGGGATTGTCGCAGCCTTGGTATTCTTTCTAAGTCGCATTCTGCTCGGTTGGTTTCCGGGTTCTGCTGAGTGTTTCTCCACACGCAAGGTTGCAGCGCTCATTGCCATTCCTGCCGCGATTGTGTTTTGTGTGTGGGCAGGAGCTCCGGCGTCGGCGGTCCGGGCCACAGTCATGGCCTGCGCGTTCATGCTCGGACTTGCTCTGAGCAGGCCTAGCAATGCAGTCAATGCTTTGGGGCTGGCGGGTGCCGGAATTTTGCTGTTGGTACCGACCAGTCTCTACGATCCAGGGTTTCTTCTGTCTTTCGCTGCGGTGGCAGCGTTGTTGCTATTGCCGCGGTTGCCGAAGAGTCGCGGCGTTGTGCACTCCATAGGCCGGGCGGTAAGGGATTCGGTGCTCGCCTCGCTGGCCGCTACTTTGGCGACCGCGCCGGTGTCGGCGCATGCTTTTGGCAGCGTGTCATTGTTGGCTCCTTTTGCCAATGTGCTAGCGGTGCCGGTGACTACTTTGGTGGTGACACCGTTGTGCCTGGTTTTCGCGGTGTTGGCAGGTTTGGGTGGCTGGGTGGAATCGGCGCTGGGATACGTGCTCGACGCCGTTGTGGGCCTACTGTCAATGTTCGCGCACGGCGTCGGCGGTCTTCGCTTTGCCGCGGTGAATGTGCCACAGCCCAATGTCATCGAGACGGTTGCATATGTTGGGCTGTTGCTTTCGGGTGCCATCTTCATCAAGACGCGCAACCGGGCATGGATTGCCGGTTTTGTGGCGCTCGTTGTTCTGCTTGGGTCTGCTGGATGGCGCATTGTCGGACGCATGGGCGACGGCACTCTCACCGTGTTGCATCCATACGTTGGTCAGGGCGAATCGACCATTCTGATTCTCCCCGAGGGCGGTGTAGTCGTCTACGACGCCGGGGGAGCTGAGCGGGCCGGCGGTCGCGACCCTGGTCGCGATGTTGTCGGACCGCTACTTCGTCAACGTGGTATCTATACCATCGATCTGGCGGTGTTTAGCCACCCACATCCAGATCATGTTGGCGGCTTCGAATATATCGTCGAGCATTTTGATATCGCCGAAGTCTGGCACAACGGCGCTCGGGACGAGCTCGTCCACCGTTTGCTGCTCAAACTGCGCGATGGCACGGAGAGCCGAGTAGCGGCGGCGCTACCCAGCAAGATCGTGCGTGAGGGAGTAGTCTTCGAAGTCTTGCATCCTCGGCCCACCGACGGCGAGGCGACCTTTGGGTCCTTGAACACCAACGACAACTCTATGGTGCTGCGGGTGAGTTATGGGGAGCGCTCGTTGTTGTTGCCCGGGGACCTTGGCGTTGATGCAGAACCACTGATCATTGGCAGCCTCTCCCCTACCGACATCCTCAAAGCGGGACATCATGGCAGCCAGACCGCTTCTTCTGACGAGTTCCTGCAGGTGCTGCGCCCCATGGTGGGGGTGATCTCTTGTGGAGAGGCCAATCGATATGGGTTACCAGACGAGATAGTCCTCGAGCGATATCGTGAGCACGGCATGAGAGTCTTACGCACCGATATTGATGGTATGGTGCAAATGCGCACCGAGGGTAAAACCTGGCAGATCTCCACACAATGTGGCACCGAGATCACGTTGCCAACTCCGAGTCCGAGTCCGAGTGGCTAGGGCTCAAGCATCTTGCCGTCGTCGGGAACAACCTCATCCTCGATGGCGTTCCCGATGAGCTCTCGAGCACGATCCGTTTGTGGCGACGGGACGGCAATAATTTGTTGTGCCGTTTCTCCGATATCAGTTGGGAAAGCAGAGGAGCGGCGATCACGGACGAGGACGTAAAGGCCATCGTCGTGCAGGATGTCAGCGAGCCGAGTCGTTTGCAGTTTGTTGTAACAAACATAGACATTCACCATGTCGTCGGTTTGGCCCACTGGGAGGCTGTTGACGAGAGCAGTGTCACAGTCTGGGCATTGAGTGATTCCCGCCTCGTATTCAGCTCGACATGATGGACAAAATGACATGGCATTCTCCCGCGTACGGTGGATGTCGAAATTAGGGGTAGCCTGGGCACATGTCAATCTGCGCCAATGACATTGACTCGACCCGGTGTAGCGTTGCACATGTCACCTATGGTCATGCGGCTGAGGGACTATCTTCTTGTAGAGCGTCTCGCACAAGGCGGGATGGCTGACGTGTACCTGGCCAAGACGTTCGGCTTTGGTGGCGTCAATCAAGAAGTGGCGATTA
>Ga0156517_1108_pt2 | contig 25334 bp, 18 predicted proteins | sample RifOxyB3_FD_111912 | JGI IMG/M metagenome (GOLD analysis project Ga0156517, IMG submission 111912) | Deltaproteobacteria bacterium RIFOXYB12_FULL_58_9 | reverse complement strand
ACCACGGCCACCGCCGCCGCCACCGCCACCGCCGCGACCGCCGCGACTACCGCCGCCGCCGCCACCGAAGCCACCGCGGCCACCGCCACCGCCGCCGCCGCGGGGACTGCGCTCTTGCGCCTCATTGACCTTGATGGAACGACCATCCAAGTCCGTGCCGTCCATTTCACTAACCGCCTTGTCGGCAGCCTCGTCTTCGGAAAACGTGACGAAACCGAATCCGCGGGAACGACCGGTGTCGCGATCGGTGATCACCTTGGCTTCAATGATCTCGCCGAACCGCTCAAAAGCGTCCCGGAGGCCATCGTCGGCCGTCGCCCATGCAAGCCCGCCTACAAAGAGTTTCTTCGACATCTGCTTTTCTCCATACCTCTTCCCGCACCATGTCCATTTGGTGCTTTCTTTCCTGTGTCGCTGCTCGACATCTCTCGAAGACATCGACGGCCTTCCGCCGTTGTCTGGGAAGAATTGAGAATCTTAGAGAACGCTGAAGGCAGTACTTTTGCCGAAGGCCAAACTCTAACGATTCCAATCGCCGCCCGCAGGTGACTTGTGGCGTTTACCGCCTCCCACTCCCTATGGCAAGCAATTAGAGCGGGGAGAATAGGACAAATTTCTCGGGGTTGGATCCGGGTGGTCAGGCAACATCAGGCCAATTGGACAGGTTGCTCGGCGAGAAACTTGGATGTTCAGAGTATTGGAGCCATTATTGGATGTAAGACAACGCCCCACAAGGAGCACCCCGTGAGTGCGCACACCGCCACCAACACCGAGCACATGCGTTCAGAGGTGCATATTGCGGCTGGGTGGACCAGAGGTTTGGGCAAGGTATTCCGCCGGGTAGCTATTTTCAGGGTCGACGGCACCACGGCCAAAGTGACGTCTGTGGTGGGCATGGGACCGCCACCTTTGGGTGCGGGTCTCTCCCTTCTCGATGAGACACCTCTGCGATGGTGCGTGGCCGCTGCCTCGCCCATTGTCGGGGCAGGGGAAGCACCCGGTGGCTCCTTGATAGCCAGAGCGCTGGGATTGTCACCGCCGCGAGCCTACGCCGTCATTCCCCTGGCAACCAACGGCAAAATGACAGCGTTAGCCTACGTGGATCAAGCGAGCGAGCCATTGCCCTTGACCGCAGCAAGCGAGCTCTTCGCTTTCTGCGGCAAGATCCTAACAACAAACACGGCGCAGCCCGCGCCCGGCCCACTGCGGAGCCACCTGTCATCGACCTCGGCACGCCCACGCAACAGACGTTTTCGTGCACCGCCTATGCTTCGCGCCCCTCATCATGACGATCAAGAGAGCACACGGGAGCAAACCGCTGTTGTGGAACCCGCAGACTCTGACATCGCCGTGGTTATTGCTGACGAACTTCAACTCGGCCACGTGGAAATAGATCTACCTGTTGCAGCAGCGCTGGAAGATTGCACGTCCGAGGGGTTGCGGATCGATGAGCAATATCGTGACATCGTCGTTACTCCCGACGGGATCGTTTCTGCCAATCTAGAACGACCGCGCCGCCGGCGGATGCAACGGGGACAGGTCATTGCACTTGGCTCGGCCCTCCTGTTCGGTGCCGCCTTGTTTGCCTGGTCGTTTTCGCCGGTTGGCGGTAACACCAAACTGGTGCAAATCCCGCGAGAGGCGTCGGTCGCCGAGATCGCAGCCCATCTCGAAGAAAGGGGCGTCATACGCAGCGCCGCAGCATTCCGCCTGCTCGCCCGGATCGCCGGCGTCGATCGGTCATTGCGAGCCGGAACCTACAGGCTCCCCGAAGGCGGGTGGGCATGGACAATCCTCTCCGCGTTGCACCAGGGTCAGGTGGAAATGAAATCGGTGACCATCCCAGAGGGCTTGAGCTTGGTCGAAGTTGCCAATCTGCTCGATAAGGAAGGATTGACCAAAGCCGGCGAGCTTCTCCGGGCGGCTTATGATCCAGAGTTGTTAGCCCGCTTCGACATACCCGCCCGCAATATCGAAGGCTATTTGTTCCCCGAAACCTACACCCTTGCCCGAGGCCTGACGGCAACGGAAATCTTGACGGTCATGGTCGACCAATTGCTGAGCCGGATGCGCGAGCTGCCAGGTGCCGCTCTTCTCACCAATACTGAGCTGTTCGAACGTCTTACACTGGCGTCATTGGTGGAAAGGGAAGCACGGGATGTCGACGAACAACCGCGCATCGCCGGAGTTTTCAAGAACCGGCTCGAACGCAACATGAGACTCGAGTCATGCGCGACAGTCCAGTACATTCTCGGCACACCCAAGGCTCGTCTCACTTATGAGGACGTCCGCCGACCCTCACCCTACAATACCTACCTCAATACCGGCTTGCCTCCAGGTCCCATTGCCAACCCCGGCCTCAACGCCCTGCAAGCCGCCCTCGCACCCGAAGCTCACGACTACCTGTTTTTTTTGGCCCGGGAAGACGGCTCACACAAGCACGTCTTCTCCAAGACCTACGCCGCCCACAAAGAGCAGCAACGCCACTTACACGGCAAATAGAATGTAAGACTTCCCCAATTTCATTCCGACCGTGGCCAAGCCGTGAATTCCGCGGTATAGGGGTCAATCACCGGGGCCAGTGCTCACATTAAGTCGAGCACGAACCCAAGGAGCATAAAATGAAAGCCCGCGCCCTTTTTGCCGTCACTTTGTTCGCATCCTCCTGCGCCTCCGACGCGGCCGACCCAACCGGGGATGGCGTCGAGACGTTGTGTGACCAGGCGAGTGACGCGGATCTGCTGATCTCCTCAACTCAGGATGCTACCGACGCCCGCGATACCGAGGTCGTCGCAGGAGACCTCATCATCTGCTCCACGAAGGAGCTTACAGAGGTCTCATTGCCGGTGCTCAACGCCGTCAAAGGCAATGTTGTCATTTATCTCAACCAAGCTCTCACCGAGGTCAACTTGCCCTTGTTGAAGACCATCGGTGATGAGAGCTACGATACACGTGCTTGGCGCGGCCTACTGCTCGAATCCAACAACGCTCTCGATACCCTCGATCTGCCATCCTTGCGCACCGTTACGGGACACGTTTGGATCGCGACAAATGACGTTCTCACCGATATGGATATGCCATACCTAAGCCATGTCGCAGGGGCTATCGCCCTGAAGGCTACTAAGCTTGTAACAATTGCCGGCTTTGACAATCTGCGCTCCATCGGTGACAGCCTCGCCATCTATGAAAACGAGGCGCTGACCGAAATAACCGGCTTGCCAAACCTCTTGACCATCGGTAACGACTTGCTCGTCAACGATAACAAAGAGCTCACGGAGATTGCCCTCGGCAGTCTGCGCTCTGTCGGCCACGACATGAGCGTGAGCAACCTGGCGAAGCTCGACAACCTCAATCTGTCTTCCTTGAACATCGTTGGCAGGAGCGTGTTCCTGTCAAACACGGCCATGACAAATACAACGGGAATGAGTGGACTCGAAGTGATCGGCGAAAAACTCGTCGTCGACAACAACGCCAAGCTGGAAAGCTTGGCATTGCCAGCGCTCGAGGCGATAAGCAGCGACTTCGAGGTCAGCAAGAACGATGCTCTTCTGAGTGTGATGCTCGATACTCTCACTTTGGTGGGAGGCAACATGGATGTATCAAACAATGGAATGCTCGAGCTTTTGGGTGCCACGATGCTCGTCGACATTTTTGGCAATCTCATCATCAAAGACAATGATGTGCTGCCAACCTGCGCAGCAGAGGCGCTGCGAGATGATGTCGGTGTGGCAAACATTGGTGGCGACGTGTTGATTGACGGTAATGACGACTCTGGCATCTGTATCTGAGAACTGAGGAATCTATGCCCATCATAACCATCTCCCGTGGGTCATTGAGCGGTGGAAAAGCATTGGCGAAAAGCCTTGGCGAGCGCCTCGGCATCAAAGTCATCAGCCGCGAGGTCATCATCGAAGCGGCAAAAGAGTTCCACATCTCCGAAGAAGATCTCGTCAAGGGACTCAACAGTCCCCCAGGTTTCTGGGAACGGCTCATGGGTCAAAAAGAGCACTACACCCTGGCAATCCAGGCGGCACTCGCCGATCTCGTGGAGGACGGCGACGCCATCTACCACGGCTTGGCCGGCCATCTGCTGTTGCACGACGTGCCCCACGTATTGAAGGTGCGGCTCATCGCCCCTCTCGAATCGCGCATTCGCTCGGCAATGAGTGAGCATTCCTTAAGCCGCGAACAAGCTCTGGCACACATCGAGACAAAGGATCACGAACGTGAGCTGTGGGTACGCCACATCTACAATGCCGAGTGGTCCGATCCGTCGTTGTACGATGTGGTCGTCAACCTCGAGCACATGACCATCGCGACGGCCACCGAGCTGATCGTCAATCTGCTCGAACGAGAAGAATTCAAAACCACACCCGAATCGAAACAGGCCGTGGCTGACTTCGCTCTGGCCACTCACGTTCGAGCTGCCCTCAAGTTCAATTCCAGTTTTCACGAAGACGCCCTTTCGATCTCCGCTAACAAAGGCGTTGTACACCTGATGGGTGGGCCGTTTTCGGCCAAGATGCGCGCCGAGGTCACCAAGTTCATCAAAGGGGTGCCAGGCGTCAAGGATGTTACCCCGAAGGACGACGACGTCGCAGCAGCATCGTCAATATCGACATCCAAGGGCGGAACCGCTCGCGATCTTATGATCCCGTTGAGCCGCTACCCCCATATTCATGACAACGTGAGTATTCGCGAGGCGATGATGGCCCTGGGTGCCTCATCGGTCGTTCTCATGGATGGTCACATGGTGACCCCGCGTTACGTGCTGGTCCTCGACCAACACGGGCGTCTCAATGGTGTCATTGGCCGCCGCAACCTGCTGCAGGGATTGAGCCCCCAGTTCCGCGCCATAGAGCAGGCCAGAAAGTCCGTGCAGGGCATGACCTTCGCCCCCGACCCAATGCCAGTCACTCTGGGTTGGGACACCCTCTTCTCCGAGCAGGCCATCGCGTCGTCCTGGGAGCCGGTCAAAACAATCATGGCCCCCATTCGTGGCACTGTCCGCATCGATGACTCCCTGAGCACGGTGGTCACAACGATGCTCCACCACGCCATCGACTTGGTGCCGGTTCTCGAAGGGGACTACGCGGTGGGCGTCATTCTCATGACGGACGTCTTCGATACCGTCGGTGAGCACATCCTCGAAATGGGCGCTCCCAAACCGCTGTAGTCTCGGCCAGAAACTAACCCAGTGTCGCCGCTCGTTTTGCGGCGGCAACTGGGCACGCTCGGTTCCGCCTCCAAAGACTCTCGTCTCGATTGAAGGCATCACTTCGGCGGCTTCCTTGTTCTCTGTGAATACCGCGTGCCCCGTTGCCACCGCAGGCGCTCGCTTGGGCACAGGGTCTGTCCCGTTTCTCTCGTGAACAATCCGGACGCCGCAGGCGGCCGGGGCGCGGCTCATGGGAAAAATGCCCTATGGCCGATTGGGCAAGGACATGTTGGCCCGGGTTTTTTCGCGACCGCGCCCGTGGTGATGCGTAACCTGCTTAAATGTTTAAACAATCAAGAAGGATCAAAAACAGAGGCAACAGATCCCGGGCTGCGGCCGATAACTCGATTATGTGATAGGTGCGTCTGCATTCTCGCCACAGGGCGAAAATGGGGTATTGGATATGGGCGGAATGATCGAGGATAAGAAAATCGGCGGTGGGCTCACCGCTGGGCTCACCTCAGTCCACGAGACTGAGGTAAAGACCCAGGTCGACAAAATCGGCGTCGACAAAATCGGCGTCGACAATGCCCAGGTCGGCACAACCGAGACCCCATTTGTCGTCACCGACAAATATGAAACCAACACAACCAACACAACCAACACAACCAACACAACCAACACAACCAGCACAACCAACACAACCAACACAGGCTGTTGGACGACGACCGAGAATAGGACAGGTTGGCATCGGCGCGACACTACGACCAAGCCTGCCGGATCCGACGCGATCGTCGCGCAGGGCCCCCTACGCGATGTGCTGTTGAAGAAGGATCGAATCAACCACATCCGCCTCAATATGTTCCTCGGCGCTGACGTCACAAATGGTGGCGTCGTCAAGGCACCCGAGAGTCCAACCCTCGCGTCCTGGAATGCATTTTTCGCAGAACACTACGGCCCCAACTATCTGGCTGCTTTGCTGCCGAAGGACGCAGGTCCGGATGACATCAAACAAGCCCAGCTCGACTTCCTTGAAGCCTTCGTATCCGCCAACGGCATGATGATCATGATGGCGCGGGGCGAAGTGCAACGCGGCGATGACCGGCAACAGATCATGGATGGTCTCATCACCCATGCAAGTCAACTGGCGTTGGATCCCGGGGCTTTGGGTGGTGATGTGGTGTTGCCTGGCACGGCCCACATGCAAGCCATGTGTTACCTGATGCACGGTGCCGCCCTGCCAGACGATTTGAGACTTGAGCTCGCCAGCACCATGGCCGTGGCAATGAAGCCAGTCGTCATGGGACGCATGGCTGGGGCCAGTCACAACGAGAACGATCCCTACGCCTCGATGTTGCTCACGCTCAAGAGCGAGCTCGATGGGCTCGAAGGCGAGCAACGGGATATCGTTTTGCAGCAAATCCTGTTGAGCTGGGGTGTCGCTCGGGTCGATTCCTTTGCAGAGCGCATGCGTGAGCAGCGGGCTCTCTTCAGTGAGAGCTGGTCGAAGCTGGAAGACCAGATCGCCAGCCTCGATGTTGCGGATGGCAATGGGTTACTCAAATCCTTCTCCGCACCCACTGCGGAAATGTTAAGCCCCCAGACCTTGGTGGATCCTCCGACCCCCCCGGGGGAGATGGCCGCAAGCTCTCAGGTCGTCGCGGACGCGTTTTCAGATCTCTTGTTTGGCGATTTGATTTTCGACTACGAGCAGAAACCGAGAAAGGTGGAAGACAACCTCGAACGGTTGCTAGCAAGCATCGATAGGGCTGAGAAGAACGATAACTTCTTGACGCGATTGGGGGATCAGATCTTTGATGGCCTCAAAGGTGTGGACCTGTCCCCCCGAAAGAAGGCGAACAAAGACAATCGGGCCGATGCAAAACTCGCCGAGTTGCAGAAGGACATGAAGGATGCTCAAGCCAACGTGGTTGCAGCTACAACAGAGCGGTTGGCTGTTGAGAAATTCGCCGATGGCGTCGCCGAGAAGAATCGCAACATCAACAAAGACGAGGCTCGGAATCTCGAAATCGGTGTGCCGCGCAAATTCAGAGGGCCAACTGTGACTTAACCGTCCCGCACTTCGACAGATTTAGATTTTGTGCACCAACAAGCCGTCGCGGAGCTTCGGCTCAAACCAGGTACTCTTGGGCGGCATCACCTCACCGGCGTCGGCAACGGCGGTGACGTCGGCGATGGCGGTTGGGTAGAGATTGAACGCGACCGCCCAACCCTCATTGACGCGACGCTCGAGCTCACCATCGCCGCGAATGCCACCCACAAAATCGATGCGCGAATCACGACGCGGATCCGCGATGCCGAGAATTGGCCGCAAGAGCAAATCTTGAAGCACGCTCACCTCGAGACGTGCCACGGGATCGGTGGTATCGACAGTGCCTGGCTTGGGTGTCAGTGTTCGCCACTTGCCGTCGAGGTACATGCCATACTGCCCCGGTTTGATCGGATTCGGCTTGCCAGCGACAATGTCGAACTTCTCGGCAACGGCTGCGAGAAACGCGTCGACCTTGTGCCCGCGAAGGTCTTTGACCACACGGTTGTAGGGCAAAATCTGCATCTCACTGTTGGGGAAAGACACCGCAAGAAAGCGCGAGGCGTTCTTCGAGTCGGGCCGCGCGGCAAATACCCGCGACGCTGCCGCTGAGCGATGGTGCCCATCGGCGATGTAGATAACCTCAAGGGCGGCAAAACCCGCGACGATGGCATCGATCTGACCTTTGTCGGCAATGACCCACAGCCGATGGCGAATGCCGTCTTCAGCGGTGATATCCACAGCGGGTTTGCCCGACGTCGCCTTGGCCAAAGCCTTGGCGATCACCTCAGAGTCGGGATGGGCAAGAAAAACCGTTCCCGTCTGGGCATTGGTCGCAAGGATGTGCTGCACCCGATCATTTTCTTTGTCGGGACGGGTGTGCTCGTGCTTACGCACCAAATTGGCGTCGTAGTCAGGCACCGACGCGCAGAGCGCCACACCTGTTTGCCGATGGTCACCCATGTTGAGGGTGTAGGCATAGAGGCACGGTTGGGCGTCCTGCACCAGGATGCCGTCATCGATCATCCGTTGCAGCGCTTTGCCGCCACCGGCGTAAACCTCATTCGCATGGGGATCGATGTCATCGGGGAGATCGATCTCTGGCTTGGTCACGTGCAAAAAGGAGTCGGCGTTACCCGCTGCAAGGGCTCGCGCCTCCTTGGTGTTGACTACGTCATAGGGGACCGACGCGACTCGCATCGCCAGATCGGCTCGCGGCCGCAGGGCACGAAATGGATAGATTTTCGGCATGATGACTTCCGATTCGTCTGAGTTATTACTTCCGATAAGCTTTGGTAATGACAACGGGCTTTGCGGGAACATCTCGCATGCCCGGGGGCAACGGTTCATTGCAGGGTTGGCGCTCTCGACTCGAGCACAGCGTCTTGACGTCGCGGATCTTGTCGACCACGTCCATCCCCTCGATGACTTCAGCAAATACCGCATAACCAAAACCACTCGGATCTTTGCTGCGCTGATCGAGAGACACGTTGTCGACGACATTGACAAAGAACTGTGAGGTCGCGGAATCGACGGCAGGCGTGCGCGCCATGGAGAGGGTACCACGCTTGTTCTTCAGACCATTGTCCGCTTCGTTCTTGATGGGGGGCCGGACATCTTTCTGCTGGAGGTCCTCGGTGAAACCGCCGCCCTGAATGACAAAACCAGGGATCACCCGATGGAAAATGGTGCCGCTGTAGAAGCCAGCATCCACATACGCGAAGAAGTTCTCACACGACAGGGGGGCCTTGTCGGCGTAACACTTGATGGTGATATTCCCGAGGGTTGTTTCCATCACCACGGTGTCTTTGCTGCTCTTGGAACAAGCAGCCGACGGCACTATCAAAACAAACGCCAGGGCCAGAAAAGAAAATCGCATAGTTACCTCCTTGGGCTTGGCCGTAGGGATAACACAGAAATTCGGGGACACAATATGCATTTATTGCCTGAATCGGACCGGATAAAGAAGGCAGTGAGTCGCACGCATGCAGTTGTATCTTGTCACACCACCCCCAACGAAGCCCTGTGAGCCTGGGCTCTCCGCCGCCGCGGCGGCAGAGCTCTTGCGCCGACTGGGGGTGGAGACACGCTCCATCGACGGTTCCATGGCCTGGCACCGGTTCATGCTGTCGCCGGACAACCTCGCCAAGGCTCTGCTTTCAGCAGAAACCTTGGGCGACACACCCGGAAAGCTCCTTGCCTACCGCCGTGCGGTCCGGACCCTGACCTCACAACCTCCTGCCCTAAGAAAGCCGGCGACCTACCAAGATCGACAAGCCTACACCTCGGCCATCGGCCATTTCGAGAACCTGATTGGTTTGGCCGCTCGGCTGCACCCCACTTTCAAACTGGGAGTCGCGCAGATTGCCAGCAACGAGTCTTACCTGCGTCCAGAATCATCAGCCTGGCTCAAACAAATGGCAGAATCAGCGGGACCCTTTGATGACTACTTCACCAGCGAGCTCATCCCGAAGCTCGCTGACTCTGGTGCCAACATCATCGGCGTCTCGCTCACCTTCCAACAACAAGCCCCCGCGGCATTCAGCTTGGCATATCTCCTCGAGCGGCATCTGCCCAATGTGCCACGCATCCTCGGCGGCCCTCTGGTCGCCTGTTGGCGCGCCGTGGACATATCGACACAAGGTCAACCATTCACCCTGTTCCATCGCATTGTCGCTGGGGATGACGCCGACCTCGCAGAGCTCGCCTCAGAGCTAACCCAGACTGAAATATCGACAGAGTCTGTCGCCCATGCTGCAACCATGGCGCCCTTGTCCATCGCTCTCGATGAGGGGGATTGGGATGACTACCTCGCACCCATGCCCATCGTCCCCGCCGCCTTGGGCCGCGGATGCTATTGGCGGCGCTGCACATTCTGTCCCGATCATCTGCATGCGGCGCGATGTCCCACGAGCTTTGACGGCCTCGACGGATGGTTACACGCGGTGGCAGAGCGTTTCCCCAACGGTGCCATGCTCCACCTCACCGATTCAGCACTGCCTCCGTCCCACCTCGCGCGCTTGTCCGACTGCATTTCCAAAAATGCTCTGCCATTGTCGTGGCACGGCTTCGTGCGAGTGGAGGAAGAGTTCGCCGACGCCGACTTTGTCGGACGACTCGCGTCCGGCGGTTGTGCCATGTTGCAGCTCGGCGTCGAAAGTGCATCACACCGCCTGCTGCAGTTGATGGGCAAGGGTCACACGCCCGAGCTCGCCCGCGAGGTTCTTCACACCACGGCTGCCGCTGGCATCCGCAACTGCGTGTATCTTCTGTTTGGTTTTCCGAGCGAGACTGACGCCGACCGCGAGCAAACACTCGCCTTGGTCGAAGATCAGGTGCAGAACATTTCCGCCATCAACGCGGCGTTGCTCAATCTTCCCCGTGGCAGCCCCATGCATCGCAAACCCAGCCGCTTTGGCATCACCCGCGTCGAGCCCTTCCACGCCGACACCGAGCTGTCGCTCTACGTCGACTTCTATTGCGGCGAGGGTCACCCGCGTACCGAAGCACGACGTTGGTTGGATCATCATTTTTTCAAAAGCGCCGCCGTGCGCAGTATCATTGGCGGTCTGCGCTCGCCAATGAAGGCCAACCACCTCTGCTTTCTTTGACCCAGACACCACCTGGACACCCAGCCCAGGGGTGCTACAACTCCTCTCGATGCACCCAAGCCCTTCACCGTTGCGACCTGGCCCCTCGCCCTTAGAGGCCAAGATGTTGCCGATGAGCCGCGACGAGATGGACGTGCTTGGTTGGGACGCCTGTGACGTCGTCTTGGTAACCGGTGACGCGTACGTAGATCATCCGAGCTTTGGTGCCGCAGTCATCGGCAGAGTTCTTCTCGCCCATGGCTATCGCGTTGGCATCATCGCGCAGCCCGATTGGCACAGTGCCGAAGCATTCATCACCCTTGGAAAACCGAAGCTCTTCTTTGGCGTGACTGCGGGCAACCTCGACTCGATGGTCAACCACTACACCAGCGAGCGACGCATACGATCCGACGACGCTTACTCACCTGACGGTGCTGCCGACAAACGTCCTGACCGTGCTGTGCTGGTCTACGCACAACGTTGTCGCGAGGCTTTTCGTGATATCCCCGTGGTGCTTGGAGGTATCGAAGCGTCTCTGCGCCGCTTCGCCCATTACGATTATTGGAGCGACAAGGTACGGCGCTCGATCCTCTTCGATGCCAAGGCGGACCTGCTCCTGTACGGCAATGCCGAAAGAGCCGTGCTCGAGGTGGCAAGGCAGTTGTCAGCGGGCACTCCGATTGCGGAGATCAAACAGGTTCGTGGCAGCGCGCGGGCATTGCGTGAACCATTGCCTGATGTCTTCGAGATCGATGGCACTTTGCCAAACGCTTCCTTGGCCTACCGCAAGGAACCGAGCTTCATCCGCATGCCGAGCTACGAGGACGTCTGCAACAATCCCGTCTCGTTTGCGCACGCGAGCCGCCTCATCGAGCTCGAGTCCAACCCAGGCAATGCCCGAGCGCTGGTGCAGGCCCACGGTGACCGATTGTTGTGGGTCAATCCGCCGCCCTTGCCCCTATCCACGGCCGAGCTCGATACGATCTACGAGCTCGACTACAGCCGCAGGCCACACCTATCTTATGGTAAGGCGAAGATCCCGGCCTACGACATGATCCGAAGCTCTGTCACCATTATGCGTGGCTGCTTTGGCGGTTGTTCCTTTTGTTCGCTGTTTGCCCACGAGGGAGCGGTGGTACAGAGCCGCTCCGAGGCTTCCGTGCTGCGCGAGCTCGAGGAGGTCCGTGACCGCACGCCTGGTTTTGCCGGCGTCATCTCTGACCTCGGCGGCCCCACCGCAAACATGTTCCACATGGGGTGCAGAGATCCAGACATTCAAGGCGTATGCCGCAGGCCCTCCTGCCTTTGGCCAAAGATCTGCAAAAACCTCGAGACTGACCATTCCCGGTTGCTGAGTCTTTATCGCCGAGCGCGGGAGGTTTCCGGCATCAAGAAGGTGCTGGTCGCGTCGGGTGTCCGCTTCGACGTTGCGGTACGCTCACCCAAATGGATTGCCGAGCTCGCAGAGCACCATACCGGTGGCCGCCTAAAGATTGCGCCAGAGCACAGCGAGGCCGGGCCCCTAGACATGATGCGCAAGCCCGGCATCGCAACCTACGACCATTTCGCGGAGATGTTCCTGCAGGCGTCGCGACGCGCCGGCAGAAAGCAATTCTTGGTCCCCTATTTCATCGCCGCCCATCCCGGCACCACCGACGAAGACATGCTGCATCTGGCCCTGTGGCTCAAACGCCAAGATCTGCAGGTCGATCAGGTACAGTCCTTCCTGCCGTCGCCGATGACTGCCGCGACAACCATGTACCACACCGGACTCGATCCGCGGACGCCGCTCACACGTCCCAAGACTGTCACCACCGCCCGTGGCGGTCGCCAACGCCGTTTGCACATGGCGTTGTTGCGTTATCACGACAGCAAAGGCTGGCCCCTGATTCGCGAGGCCCTGGTGAAGATGGGGCGTCTTGACCTCATCGGCCACGGTCCTGAGCATCTGGTTCCGCCGGGCCTTTCAGACAACACCGGCGGCAAAGGCCGGCATCACTAACCATGGGCGAACTCTGGATAACGACCGCCAGCATCCGCCTCGATCGGCTGTTGCGACAGCGACTGTCTGGTTTCACAGCCGGCGCCGTGCGCGCGCTAATACGATCGGGTCGGGTGTCCGTCAACGGCACAAGGGTCGTGCGGCACCGCACGCTTCGCAAAGACGACAAAGTCGTTGTTGATCTGCCAGCCTTTGAAGCCGAGCGCTTGCCGTGCCCCAATCCTGACATCCCATTGTCCATCGAGCGCGAATCCACCTCGTACATTGTGGTGAACAAATCTGCCCCCCTACCGTGTCTGCCGGCCTTCCCAGGAGACCATCACTGCCTGGCATGTGCGTTGGTGGCCCGCTATCCAGAACTTCGCAACATCGGTCGAAATCGCGAGTGCGGCCTGCTGCACCGACTCGACAATGAAACCTCGGGTTTGTTGTTGGTGGCTAAGACACACGCTGCATTCGGCCATCTCCTGGATCAACAAGAGACCGGTGCCATTGAAAAGGGCTACATCACCTTGGTGCATGGCAGACTCGAGGGCGAAGGCAACATTGATCTCCCCATCGCCCACGCCCCGGGACGACAGAACCGCATGGTCACCGCGGACAGCACCGCAGAGGCAAAACGGTTGCATGCTCGACCCGCCACGACCCGTTACCGTGCGCGCGAAGCTCGCGACGGCTTCACGCTGCTAGAAGTGGAAATCAGTCGCGGTGCCCGCCATCAAATCCGAGCTCACCTTGCAGCCATCGGTCACCCGATCGCTGGAGATGAGCTCTATGGCCCAAAGACGTCGCGACCAACACCGCGGCATTTTCTCCACGCACACCAGCTCACCTTCAGGGCACCTGAAAACGGCGAGCGAACCTGCGTTAACGCTGATCTACCTGCTGAACTCGAGGATTGGCTCAAACACTGCTAGGCTGACTCGTCGTTGTCAGAAGCGTCGCTGCATTCTGGATCTGCGCTGTCTTTTTCCTCGTCGGTGTCGTTGTTGACGTCGTCGTTGCACTCGGTGACACCAAAACCGACCTCGTCATCGCCGCCAGCGCAGTCGGGGTCCGCATCATCGGTCCATCCGTCATTGTCGTTATCGTCCCCATCTTCGCAAGGCGGAAGTCGGCAGCTGGCGTTATTGCCGAGGACCGCGCAAGTACCCGTCGGGCAAATGGGCTCCGCGACCTGCCAGCCATAGCGGCAATCGATGGGAACGTCCCCCGCGCAGCGTCCGGCCGAGCAAGGAGCTTGCGACGCGGCGCAGAAGCCGTTGTCACCGGTGCTGTTAACTTGGCAGAACAGGCTCTCGTCGGTGCAATCGCGGTGTTGAAGGTAGCCGAGCTCACAATAGACCAACAGATCACCTTCGCAACGCAGCTTGTCTTGCTCGACCGAGGCGCAGGTGGTGATCGGCACGGACGCACACGTCGGGCCGTGCGGTCCATCGGGAATGCAGGTGTCAATGCCACAGTCACGCTCGACCAGTTGGTAGCCGCCCAGGCAATAGACAAGACCGTTGTCGATGCAACCGATGAACTCGCCGTCGGCTTGATTGCAGGTGACCACTTCATCGACGCAGCGGGCACCGCCCGGATAATCGATGCAAAACTGTTCAGCACAATCGGTATCGAACGGCTCACTCATGTCGCAGCTCAACAGCGTGTTGCCATTGCAGGCCTTGCCATCTTTGGGCATGGAGCGTTCACAGGGAACGTAAAAAGACCAGGAGTCGTTCCAAGCACTCCCACCGCGGGTGCCGGTGAATTCCACGGTGTAGGTGCGACGCTCGGTCAAAGGCTTGTGGGAGTAAACGAAGTAGGCGTTGGTATATGCGAGATTTGGATCAATCTCAGGACTGAGAAAATAACTCGCGACGTCGCCGGTGTGGTCGGAAATGGTGGCGTCGGAAATGTTGGCATCGTCGGCGGGTGGATAGATGACGCTGACAATGGGTCCTGAGGGGTATCCATCGGGTGGCGTGGGTGGCAATGGATTCTCGAGACCGTCCCAAGACTTGGGCACATCCATGGCATCGGGAACCGGCCATCGGGCGATGTGAGACGGGTCGGCGGATGAGGCCAGGCCCACCTCAATGACGTCAACCTTGACGTTGCCTTCGGACCGTTCGCCCTTGGCAAAACCCATTTCGAAGATCTCCGGCGAGGCAATGCAAAGGCGGTGATAGACCGTTGCCAGCCAACCGTAGATGGCCTGAGGGCCATCGTTGACGAAAGACATGCACTCGGCAACTCCCGCGCCTGAGTATCCAGCATAACCGGTTCGCTCTCCCGGCCCTTCGCCGGTGAACCCTGGGCAACCGGAAACCTCGTCGTGAGGAGAGATGCCTTCGCCGGCACAGGTCTCGTTGACGCCGACGTTGGTGAGAAAATAGTCGACGTGATTCTGTGACGCCTGAACGAGCTTGGCATTCTCGACCACCACGGACAAACCCATCATCTCCCGGTAATCATTCAGCGCATCGAGGGCATTGGGATCTTTGGGTTTCGGGTCTGCACCTGGAGGAGTCGCCACTTCGTCACCACACCCGGCGAAACCGGCCAGCACAACATACAACCCCAAACACATCCACGACGCTTTTCGCATGATTCCCGCCTAACTGGCCCACAGACCGATTGCGGCGCACCATGACATTTTGCGGGCTGTCTGTCGAGTCGTGGGGCGCTGTCGTGGGGCGCTGTCTGTCTCGACTGTCTAAGTCCTGGTCGGGTATGCAAAGCCAAAGCGGATCCATCGCTCTACCAAACGATACAGGGGGCTCGACATGCCGCTCTGATGCAGCTCGACGAGGGCATCGAGTTCGGCCAACGGCTCGGCCAACACCACCTCCCCGCGCTCCAACAGAGCAATGTCCGTAGCCCAGTCTTCGAGGCCATCAAAAATGTGCGTGGCGTAAAGGATGGCTGTGCCCTGCTCCTCACACTCAGCGCGCAGGAATGACAACAAGTTGGCGCGCACCACCACATCGAGATCTGTGGTCACCTCATCAAGCAACAACACTTGTCGGTGCTGCTCGAGCGACAGTAGCAGATGCACTCGTCGTCTCTGGCCGTCGGAGACCCAATGCATGTGCCAATCATCTTGCACCTCGAGTATGTCGATGAGTTGCTGGCGCCTTCGTGGGTCGACGGCGGGCCGACGGGTCAAGATCTCCCCCACTGCCATGTCGACGTTAAACTCGAACCGCCCACCAACGTAGCTGACATCACGCACCAGGGAGGTATCGTGAAACGCCGGACGATCGAGAATCCGCACTCGATCTTCGGCCACCATGTGCCGCCCAGCGAGCACTTTCAGGAGTGTGCTCTTGCCCGCACCGTTCGCCCCAACCACCAGACAACGTTGACCGCGAAACAACTCGAGATGCACGCCGACGAGCGCAAGTGGTTGCTCGGCACGGTAACGGAAATCGAGATTTTCGATGAGTGCCACGCGATCCATCAGACACCTCAGACGCTTCAAAACGCAACGACCGATCGAGCGATGCGCCAGCAAACCCCGTGGCAAGCGCGCCCTCGGTGGCGCGCCCACAATGGCAAGCGCACCCACGACGGCAAGCGCACCCACGGTGGTAAGCGCACTCTCGTCAACCAAGACTGCGAATGAAATCCACCACCGCTTCGTTGAAGGCTTCGGGTTGCTCGAGATTGGAGATGTGTCCGGCACCGGCGATTTCGACAACCCGGGCGTTGGGGATGGCATCGGCCATCTTTCTCGCGCGCACGGGGGGCACCAACGAATCCTCGGCACCCACAATGACCAACACCGGGCAATCAATCTCCGCAAGCATCGCCGTGGAGTCGGGACGGACAGCCATTCCTCGTTGAGCGGCGGCGACGCCTTCGGGCTGTGTCGCGAGAATCATCGAGCGCAGCATTTGATCAACTTCGGGGATGGGGGACAACCGTTGCAGCTTGGAGGCCATCTGCTCCACCACCCACTCGGCACCAAGCTCGAGAGTCTTGGTGGCAAAGGTATGTCTGCCCGTACGACCCTCGTCGCTGTCAGGTGTGGCCCGTGTATCTGCAAGAATCATCGCGCGAACCTTGGCTCGATGGCGGCGCCAGAAAGCCAGCGCCCCATAGCCCCCCATCGACAGGCCTCCAATCACCACGCGACTGATGCCAAAGGCATCAATGAGCGTTCTGGCATCATCGGCGATGGTATCCATGGTCAACACCGCATCGGCGACCGGTCGACTGCCGCCAAACCCTCTCGCGTCCGGGGCGATAACGCGGCTGACCGCCGACAAAGCAGGGATCTGGGGTTTCCACATCGCAGAGCTCAGGGGAAAGGCGTGCAACAGAAGCAGAGTGTCGCGCTCGCCATGGTCGATATAGTGGATGGACTGCGTCTTCGTCGTCAGAGTCGGCATGCCCTGGTCTTGCCCGGGTTTGAGGACGACGTCAAGTCACACCTATCGTGTCTGCTACGGGCGGGAGCGCTACTGCAGGCTCGCCTCAATGTGCTGGGGAATAATCGCCCCGGTCTCTGGGTCGATGCACACGTACATTCGACGCATGGCTGTGGGTTGTGATGAGTCGATGCTGAAATCGGTGATCCAAAAACACATGAGGTTGTCGGTACGCTCACTGTCATATTCGAGCTCGGCGTCGAGATCGTAGAGCCACTCGGGATCGTCGTCGTCGCGCTCATCTTGATCACGCTGCTGCCGCTCTTGATCATCACGAGACACCCGGCGCTCTTGTTGCTCGCGCTCCTGGCGATGACGGCGGGCGTTGGCGAGCTGTTCCCACAAGAGGTTCTCCATGTACCACGCCTGGATCAGTTCCTGGGCGTCCATATGGTTGAACCTCGGTCCGCGCTCACCTACGTCTGCAAGCAAGATCTCACTCGGGCCCCGTGACGCCGCCCGTGACCAGTGTATGAGGTCTCGCTTGACGAGGCCGCGACCTCCCTTCACGGCTTTGGAGAAACCACCGTTGGCTCGGCGCAGGAGCTTGAAGATGTAGGAGAGCTCCTCGCGTGAAAGGATACGCAGCACGGTGAGACTGCCAAGCATGGCGATACCGGCTTGGCGCAGGGCATCTAGGTGCTCGGGGCGAATACCCATCTCGCCGTTGTTGCCGGGGCCTATCTTCAACAGCTCCGCCCGCATCAAATATCCCATCAGGCGGGCACGGGGCATCTTCAGGGTTTTCGCCAAATCGGCGCGACCGTCGGGCATGGCACCTGCCTGCACGAATTGCAGGGGATCGTGCATACCGAGACGCATGAGCTCAGTGCCGAGCTTCTCCCCAAAGGTCGCGATCATCAGGGCGGATCGCTGCCCAGGACTGAGATCGCCGATGGCCCTCTGCACCAACTTGGGCGAACGCAGTCCTGCGCCAGCCGGATTGCCAGAGCCGAGCAACTCGAGGAGGGTGCTCCCCTCACCTCTGGGAGTGGCAGATCCCGCACGGCCCTGCACCAGCGCCTTGGGAATATGCAGAACCTTTTGTACAAATTGCGTCCAGCGCAGCGCCTGTTGCGGTGTTGATTTGTCTGAGGCCAACTCCCGCGCGGCATCGGCGCTCGGCGCCTTGCTGGTGCGTTGTTCGAGACTGTTGAGCAGCCGCTGCAACAAACGCTCGAGGACTTCTGTCTTGCCATCTGCGAGCGCTTTGGCGAGCTGCGGCGGCATCTGGCCGCGAAGCTGCTCCGCGATCATCTCCACCAGTTTGGACTTCGCACCTTCACTGAGCTTCTTCACCTCGACGTGCACCTGCTCCGCGGCATGGGTGCGATCCATCTTGATGAAGCGAATGAGGTCTTCGAGCTTCTGGTCGGCAGACTTGCTCTCGTGCGCCTGGTCTCGCACCTGGCGCGCGAGATCCTCAGTTCTGTGGGTATCAACCTTTTGCATGAGTGTTCTTCTTGCGAATTATCAACCCATTATCCAATATTGTCCATTTGTGCTGCTCAACGGGCTCAACAGGCTCAACGGCTCAACAGCTCAACTGCGACTCTCCGCGGTAACGCACGCTCCAGCAATTGGACCTACCCGGCCTCTGGGGTGTTGGTTGTCCAAAATTCGGCAGCATGTCCAGACATGGAGACACGCCAGGCGGCTCAACCCATTGATATCATTAGCACCGATGTTGGCACCCATTGATCTCACTTGGCAATCTCCCTTACGGCCGACAAGTCTTGATGTATACACATTGTCTCCGTACGATCTTCACTTGCCGGACGTGGCGAGAATCACAACTCTACAGTGAGACAGAAGACGACAATGAAGCTACCACGATCACTGCGAGTTCTTTGGGAGCCGGCCACCGTTTTTGCTGAGACAATCGCTGCTCGCAAAGGGTTTGGCACTCTGTTTTTGCTGCTCGGCATCGAGCTATTCTTGATTCGCCCGTTGCGGGTAACCAGTCACGCCATGCGGGCGAGCTTCAGCCCCAGTGTCGCGCTCATGGGCATGTGGCAGGAATACGTCAACTATGCCTTGCCCGTCGGAGTGGGGGTTTTTGTCCTCGGCATTGTCCTCTACTACGCACTGCGCAGGAGCGGCCAGAGGCGTCTCGATCCATGGACCGCAGCGTCTGTGCTCGCCTACGCCTGGGTGCCACACGTGCTCTTGATCGCAGCTGCGGTGTTGTTGGCCCGCTTTGGGGTCGAACACCCTATCCTCCCTGGCGGCAGCTTCAACGATCCGAGACTGTCAGGTGCCACCCTGCTCGGCAAAGGTGTCATCGAGCTCGGACCAAGCGTATTGCTCGGCATGATCGCGGTCAGGACGTGTTTTGCTGCCTCCCTCCCCACCGCAGCAAAGAGCACCCGCCTCCCTTTGCCGATCACAGCAGCGTCACTTCTGCTGCTCATCGCCGCATTCGCGTCGTCGTCGGTCCGGATCGCCGACAACTGGGACCGGGCACGACCTTTGCTCCCCGGTGACACGGTACCTCCCCTAGATCTAACCAGCATAGATGGAAACCCGCTCCGTCCTGACGACCTCTACCATCAGGTGTCGCTCATCGAGTTCTGGGCGACCTGGTGCACCGTTTGTGTTGCATCGATGCCGCAGGTCGAGAAACTGCACCACAAGCCAGGCGACAGATTCCGCGTCGTCTCGATCAACGCCAATGAGGATCCAGGCGACGTGAAGAAGTTCGTGGAAGATCATCGGCTCAGCTTTCCTGTTTACATTGATCGAGGCCGCTTGCAGTCACTGTTCCGTGTCGACAGTTTTCCCACCGCTTATCTCGTCGACGGGCACGGCACGGTACGCGAGGTCTACATTGGCGCCTTGTCTGCGGCAAAAATAGAAGAAGACATCGATCAGGTGCTGGCGGAGCCAGACCGACACTAAGCCTGGCCGCAGCCCTAGGGTGTCTCTGATCCAGCAATCACCATCAACTGGCGGGCCGTTACCGTAACCACAACCCTCCCTTGTTCTGACTTCTATCCCAAATCTGGGACAAACCTGATATGACCGCCCGGTGACGATCGAGCTAAGATTCAACAGTGGGACCCTGGAGCTGCGTGGGGTGGATGCGTCAGGCTCGCACCTGCCCCAGGCATGCGTCTGGGACAACCGCAGCCGCTGCTTTCGTGCGCCGGCTGTGGCCTACGCCGAAATCGTGATGGCCTTGGTCAGGCAGAAGCTCAAGTACGATGACAAGGCGCGGAGTTATGGTGAGCTGGAGTCACGACTGGCAGTGCGCAAGTCGCCCCGACCGTTTCAGCAGGAGGCGTTGACTGCCTGGCGCGAGCAGGGAGGGCGCGGGGTGGTGGTGTTGCCGACCGGATCGGGCAAGAGCTACGTCGCCCAGCTCGCCATCGACTCGGTGCGACGGCATACACTGGTGATTGCCCCGACCCTCGATTTGGTGCGGCAGTGGTATGATCTCTTGCGCACGAGCTTCCGCACCGAAGTTGGCATCATCGGCGGTGGCGAATACAGCGTCGCGCCCTTGACGGTGTCAACCTACGACTCTGCGTACATTCACATGGAGAACATCGGCACTCGGTTTGGCCTGGTGATCTTCGACGAATGCCACCATCTCCCTGGCGAGGCTTATGCGCTTGCTGCGCAGTCGTGTTTGGCCCCGTATCGCATGGGCCTCACCGCAACGCCCGAGCGGGCCGACGGCCGCCACAAAGACTATGAACATCTCATCGGCCCGACTGCGTACAGCCGCGCCATCACCGAGCTCGCCGGTGACTACCTCGCCGACTATCGCGTCGAGCAGATCTTGGTTGATCTGACACCCAACGAGCAGCGCGCCTACGACGGTGCCCGACAAATCTACCGCGACTTTGTGTTTCAACAGGGCATTCGCATGAGTAGCCCCGACGGTTGGTCGCAGTTCATCATTCGCTCGTCGATCTCCGAAGAGGGGCGACGCGCCATGGCCGCCTATCGCCGTCAACGTCAGCTCGCCTTTGCGGCACCATCGAAGCTCGGTTATGTCGAGCACCTGTTGCATCGACATCGACGTGACCGGGTGCTGCTCTTCACCGAGAGCAACCACTCAGCCTATGAGATGTCCGAGCGGTTCTTGCTGCCGGTCATTACCCACCAGACCAAGGTGCGGGAGCGCAGTGAGATCTTGGACGACTTCGCCGAGGGCACCTACAACGCCCTGGCGACATCGAAAGTGCTCAATGAGGGGGTCGACATTCCCGACGCCAACGTCGGCATTGTCATCTCGGGAAATGGTTCGGTGCGCGAGCACGTGCAAAGACTCGGCCGCATCCTGCGCAAAAAGGGCGACAAGAAGGCGCTCCTCTATGAGTTGGTGGCGAGCAATACCGCCGAAGAGCAGACCAGCAGCCGCAGGAGAGAACACGTTGCCTACCACTGAGGTCAATAGAAGACGTGACGTCTCGACTTGCCGCATGCGTCAGTGAGAGGACAAGCATGCTCACCACGGATCAAGTGAGAGTGCGCCACCGCAAGGGCAATATCCTGGTCGCCCCACTCAAGCCCGCAGAGCGCAGTCGTTTGACTCAGGCAGCGGAGGCCTACGTTTCATTGGTGAAAGCCCACGTCGGCGGCACCCGCGGTGAACTCGACACGGCCCTCGATCGAGTGCCCCACCTTCGCACCGACTACAAGTTGCTCAAAGGTTTGCGCAAACTTCTCTTCGATCGTTGCCACTTCGAGGTGTACGAGGATGCGGATCCGCCAAAGTGGCGACGTGAGACTTTCGCACACGCAGCCAAAGTGCGGCGTGAGCTCAGCGACGGTGATACCTTCGACAGACCCTTGGTGCTACAGAGAGTCGCGGCACAGTTCAGCACCACCGCAGAGATTCTCGAATCGCAGCTCTTCGCCGATCTCAAAGCCAACCAACGTCTCACATCCTTCGATGGCTTATCTGCTCCCATGCTGCTCGACACTTACGAGATCGCACAACGGCAGGCGGTCCTGTTGCGGGCCACGAGAGTGGTGGTCCACCTTCGCTGCGCTGATCCGAGCGTTTACCGTTTATTCTTCAGTCGTTTGAAATTCCGGCGTCTGCTGCACACCGTTCACCCCTGCGAAGGTGGAGGCTTTCGTATCGACATTGATGGACCCTTCAGCCTTTTTAGCTCTGTGACCAAGTACGGACTGCAGCTTGCGTTGATGCTTCCACTTCTGCAACGAGCAAGTGAGTGGCAACTCGATGCCGACGTCCTGTGGGGAAAAGAACGCATACCGATGCGTTATCACCTCGAAGGCACTGCTCCACAAACGCCGGGGGAAGGCACTCTGCGTTTGCGCGACGAGGTGCAGAATCTCATCGAGTCGTTCGAACGACTCGACAGTCCGTGGCAAGTGTCTTTGGCTGACGACCTCCTGGAACTGCCTGGTATCGGCATGTGCGTCCCCGATGTCGTTTTCCAACAGGGCAAACACCGAGTGTTCCTGGAGGTCATGGGCTATTGGAGCCGTGACGCTGTTTGGAAACGCGTCGAGCTCGTGGAAGCGGGTTTACCCAACCCCATCATCTTTGCGGTGAGCAGTCGCTTACGCGTGAGCGAAGAAGCTCTCGACACCGAGCTCCCTGGCGCATTGTATGTTTACAAAGGCGTCATCAGCGCCGCGACAGTGGAAGAAAGACTCAATGGGCTGGTGGGCGCTACCGCAAGTTCAAGAACACCCCCGAGGCTTAATCGGGATAACGGTAACTGACCGCGCGGACACAGGAGCCTGCCTGGGTCGGCAGCGGTTTTCCCGCAACAGCCAACCCTGTCAGGTTGCTATTTGGCCGCTCTGAGGATCTCGTGGAGGGACTCGCGGTCCGCATCGGTCAGATCATCGGACGAACCTTTGATATCCTGCGTTGTGCGGTGCCCGGCTCGCTCACCCACCTCAGCCAGACGGTCTTCTAGCTGTCGCTTCACACCATCTCGAGCTTGCGTGAACTTCTCTTGAACCACCGGTGCACGCCAAATATCGAGGATGTGACCTGCCAAGGTTTGTTGGCCAATGTCGATGAAGAAGGTCCCATAGACAAAGGCTGCAAAAAAGACGACACCAACCATCATCTTGATAAGAGACCACATGCCGACGACGCTACCACCAACATCCGTGCGCGCCAAAAAAACCGCAATTCGCGGTCTTTTCGGCAGCGGCCAGGCGTTTGGGTCGAGGATCGCCGCCATGGCCCAGGTGGTCCTTGAAAAAACGGTGTGTGAAGAGGTCGCGATTTGGAATAAACATGGTCGACAAGACGTTGTCCATTGACCTTGGGGCATTGTGCTCTCCGAAGTTTGGGGGGCACCCCCTAGGTCAAAAATTGATTCTGGAGAGATGAGGAATCGTATGCGCACTACATCTTTTGCCGCCGCCGCCATCCTCTTGGGGCTCAGCTTCGCCCAGAGCGCACATGCCAAAGAGAGTCTCTGGAGCGAACGGTCGAGCTCATCCCGCATATTGGCGCAAGTTCCTGATTTTGCAGCTCTTGCCAAACAGGTGGTGCCTGCTGTTGTGGCCATTCAAGTCGAGCAGAAGGCGAAGATGTCGCGGCGTGGCGGCGATCCCCTCGAATACTTCTTCCGCCCCTTCGGCGGTAACGTGCCCCAAGAATTCAACAACCGCGGTCTTGGTAGCGGCTTGGTCATCAGGGAAGACGGCTTGATTTTGACCAATCACCACGTGGTTGAAGATGCGTCATCAATCGAGGTCGTCCTCACCGCACCCGACGGTGGGGAAAAGACGATGACCGCCACCGTGCTCGGCACTGCCCCCGAATATGATGTTGCTTTGATCAAGACGGATGGCGACGCCAAAGCCTCGGTCGCTTACCTTGGTGACTCTGATCGCATCTCAATTGGTGATTGGGTCATGGCAATCGGAAACCCGTTTGGCCTGTCCCACTCGGTCTCGGTGGGAATCATCTCCGCCAAGGAGCGCAGAGAGATCATGCCCTCTGGTCGACGCGGCCTTTATGACTTTTTGCAGACAGACGCGTCAATCAATCCCGGCAACTCGGGTGGACCGTTGGTGAACATGCGTGGCGAAGTGATCGGCATCAACTCAGCGATCAACGCTGCTGGCGCTGGCATCGGCTTCGCCATTCCCATCAATATGGTCAAAGAGATGTTGCCCGACCTCAAGGCCAAGGGCAAATACACCCGCAGCTGGATTGGCATCCGAATTCAGCCGCTAACCGACGCTTTGGCTGAGTCGTTAGGACTCAAGAAGGCGGTCGGCGCATTGGTGTCGGAGGTGGTTCCTAACAGCCCAGCAGAGAAAGCGGGCATCAAAGATGAAGATGTCGTGCTCGAATTCGACGGCAAACCCGTGCGCAGCTCAAGCGACCTGCCGCTGTATGCCAGCATGGCCGGCGTCGGCAAGAGCGTGCCGCTCAAGATCTGGCGTCAAGGCAAGGAGCGAGCGGTCAACGTCATTCTCACCGAGTTCCCTGATGATGAGGTTGTAGTTGCTGGCGACTCCACCAGCGAAGCGGGTGAGCTGGGCATGACGGTCGCCGACATCACGCCTGAGTTGAAGCGTCAATTCGAGTTGAGCAACGACCGCGGGGTGGTTGTCAAAGAGATCGCACCCGGGTCACCTGCCGCACGCGCCCAACTGCGCGTCGGGGATGTTATCCTCAGTCTCAATCGCAGCAAAACCAGCAATGCCCGGACGTTTGCACAGGCAACCAAGGAGCTCAAATCTGGCGACCTGATGCGACTGCAGGTTGAACGCGGCAATGGCCGCCTGTTTGTGGCCCTGCGCAAACCCTGATTTCCCGCCGTCGCGACCCCACCTAATCTTGTCCTAATCGTCCTAATCGTCCCAATCGTCCTCATTGACCTCATTGTCCTCGCGGCCGTGGACGACCTGAGCGCCACGTGGTAATCACAACACTGCGACGAGCTGTTTGCAGATCGTACGGAGATCATCATGAGGGCCACAGTCCTGTTTGGGTTGCTATCTGCCCTGCCAACCATCGCCAACGCCCAGGGCGGTATCTCGGGGATCAAGATCTCAAACTTGCACGTTGATGGACTCAACGTCGACGTCGACGTCGGTTTGCAGGCCACCGACACCTGCGTCATGTTTGACTCGTTCACCGCGGCGG
>Ga0156517_1165_pt2 | contig 25985 bp, 18 predicted proteins | sample RifOxyB3_FD_111912 | JGI IMG/M metagenome (GOLD analysis project Ga0156517, IMG submission 111912) | Deltaproteobacteria bacterium RIFOXYB12_FULL_58_9 | reverse complement strand
GGACGATGTTATCCATCTCGATTACAAGAACACCGATATGCGTCGATACATGATCGATGCACTCGCCTACTGGGTGCGCGAGGCTGACATTGATGGCTATCGTTGTGACGTCGCGCACATGGTGCCTGTCGATTTCTGGGAAGAGGCGCGGCGGGCGCTGGACGCCGTCAAACCGGTGTTCATGCTCGCCGAGGCCGAGGGGCCCGAATATCATCGTTTTGCCTTTGATTCGTCATACGCCTGGGCATTGCACGGCATGATGAACGAGCTGGTCAAAGGGCAGAAGACCCTAGCCGACCTCGAGGCGCATATGGCGGCGCAACTCAAAGCCTATCCGGAAAACGCCTACCAGATGATGTTCACCTCCAATCATGACGAGAACACTTGGAATGGCACCGTCGACGAACGTCTGGGGCCTGCCGCGGAGGTATTCGCGGTATTTGCAGGGACGGTGCCAGGCATCCCCTTAATTTACGGAGGGCAAGAAGCGGGACTCAACAAGCGGCTCAAGTTCTTCGACAAAGATCTTATCGATTGGAGAGAAGACTCGAAGGGAGCTCTCTACCGTGCGCTCGTGCACCTCAAGCGCGAAAACCCTGCTCTTTGGCATGGTAAGAACGGTGGCGACTACACCCGACTGCAAACGGGGAAAGACGCGGTGGTGCTCGGGTTCATGCGCAGCCGTGGTGAGCATAGAGTCCTCGTCGTCCTCAATTTCTCCGCGGAGCCCCAAGAGATCACCCTTAGCGGCGAAGCGGTTGTTGGCACCTATACGGATCTCTTGGGCAAAGACGTCGTGGTCTTTGGTGAGGCACCCACCATGGAGCTCGAAGGCTGGGGCTACCGCGTGTTGACACAGAGCCCATCGTCCACAAACTAGTTTGTGTTGGGTTGACTCAAATCATGGCGGTCAATGTCTGGCGTTGCCATATTGGCTGGGTAACTTGAGGTCATGATGAGCGTGGTTACCCGCCAGATTGTTGAAATCGACGAAGAGAAGTGTGATGGCTGCGGAGACTGCGTGACGACGTGTGCTGAGGGTGCCATCCAGATCATTGACGACAAGGCCAAACTCGTCGCCGACAATCTCTGTGATGGCATTGGCAACTGCCTGGGCATATGCCCCCAAGGTGCCATCACCGTGCACGAGAGGGCGGCAGAAGCATACGACGAGAGCGCCGTCGAAAAGCACCTATCCAAACAAAAGAGAGAGAAGCTGCCTGTGCAACTGACCCAGATAACGCCAACGCCACACTCCCATGGTGGTGGCTGTCCCGGGTCACAATTGCGTAACTTTCGTCCCGAGCCCGTTGTTGCCACTGCCTCCGGTCAGAACAGGCCGTCGATGCTCGGGCAATGGCCGGTGCAGCTCACCCTGCTCCCGCCCGCGGGGTCCATCTGGGACAAGGCCAACGTGCTCATCGCCGCGGACTGTGTGTCGTTCGCCATGGCAGATTTTCACGAGACGTTGCTTGCGGGCAAGACTCTCGCGATCGCCTGTCCCAAGCTCGACGACACCGGGCCCTATGTCGACAAACTCGCGCACATCTTTGGCAACAATGACGTGCGTAGTATCGAGGTCGCGATCATGGAGGTGCCGTGCTGTCGTGGATTGCTGCAGGTGGTGATGGATGCACTGCAGCAGTCAGGCAAGGATATTCCTGTCGAAGCGGTGGTCATCGGTGTGCGGGGCACAGTGGACCAACGAATGTCGCTAGGTGGACGTGCGGCGGCAGCGGGCTGCTGATTTTCTCTTTGTGCCCGGTTCCCATAATCTCGGCTTTACGGGTCACCGCGGCCGCGGGCGGGCGAAAAGGGGTGGAGAACGAAGTGGATCCTACCTACCTGGGCGGGGCGAAAAGGAGTGGACAACGAAGTTGATCCCCGAGCAGGAAGCGCTTAGAACTAATAGGTAGTCCCAACAGGCGGTAGCGGCCGTCGGAGATGCGATGCCCTCTCGGGTTTGGACCAACCTCCTCTTTGTTGCTTCGGTGCTCGTGCTGGTGGCAGTGGGATATTACTTCGCCAACGAGTATTGGCAGATCGAGAAACGCCGGCAGGGCCTCGCCGATCTCAATGAGATCGCCAGCCAAGAAGGTCCGTGCGCAGCTCTTGCCGGCATCGCCGCGCTCAAGAGGCCTTTGGATTTCGATTTTGCCGGATCGGTGGAAGCGTTGCGCCGAACTCTAGCCGTCCAGATTGTTGGAGAAGACGACGTCCAGGCGCAGGCGGCACTTCTCAACGCCGATCGCGATGGCTTGGTGGGTCGGACTCTGTGTGAGCAGATCGGGTTGACCCGGGAGCTCGGGGAATCCCACCCTGTGTTGGAGTTGTTGCGTTTCACCCGCGAGGGTGGTGATGCGTGCGCCGATCCTTTGGGTCTCAGCCAGGCCCTGCAATCTCTTACGTCCCATCGTCCGCAAATGCTGCACGCACTGATGGACCAGGTCGCCCAACTGCACTGTGCGCCGCCCTGGCTCGCCGCCAACGTTGCCGAGGCGGTGGTGGATGAGTTGCGTGCCAAACCCGATGCGATGGACGATCTCGAGCCCTTGCGCATTGCCAAATTTCTGGTGACCTGGGCACCCGTGCGGGCGGCTCAGCTCAGTTGCTTGCTCGAGACCGATGGTCGAGCGTCGAAGGTGGCAACGGCCATCGATTGTACGCCCTATCACAAGCGGCATGTGTTACCGCGTTATCGCACCAAAGTTGAGGTTGTGGGTGGTGGAGCAACACCACTGCCAGCCGGATCTGATGTTTTCTTGTTGTGGCAAGAGGGTGACCGTTGTCAAGTGCGGCCAGAATTGGAGCCACCTGTGTCGTTGACTCTGCCCTGTGGTTCCATCTCTTTGCGGTCAGAAGTGCACGTGGCAGTGTTGGTTGAGGCGGTGGAATTTGGTTTGGCGCGGGCATCATTGGTGGCTGGCGTTGTTACCTTTGACGGTGCCACCAACCAGGTTACGCCCACTGTGGACGAGCCCGATCTGAAGTCGTGGTACGGCTACAGTCGTGAGGGACAGCCACTGGGCATGGCCCACACGGTGAGGCTCAAGGATCTCGCGGACAAATATGGTGAGGACGTTCCCAACAACCCGTTGCGGGCATTTTGTCACAAATCGGGAGCGCGCTATTGCTACGATGTCGACTGGGCTCAGGTTGTCGGGCTGTTGCAGGGAGATCCCGTCGTTTACCTGTCGCGACCCATGTCGGTCATTCTGCAGCCTGAAGCTTTTTTGTCCGACGATGTTGTGTCCGGCCTATTTGCAAAGGCGTTTGGAAGGTCTCTGGGTGACGACGAGTTGCTGCGTGTTTATCGCCTCGTCCGCGGCGGCTATCTCCTGGTTGAGTCGCGACATGCTGGCGTCGAGTTGCGTTGGCGACTTGGTGCAAGCGATTCCTGGAATGGCGCGAGCTTTGGAGCACTTGAAGGTGGCACGCCCACCCCCACAGCGCGCCTGCTCGCGGTGCTGGACCTCGAGGCAGACGGCCGGCCAGAGTTGTTGCTGCAACGAATCGAACGAAAAAGTGCAGCCGGGGAGATCACGGACTCCACGGATGAGATCACCATGCTCGCATTGGACAAGACCGGCAAACGGCTGCGCCCACTCACCAAGCTGATCGTTCACGAGTACTGATTGGGATTCCTCCCCGCCACCGCCAAATTCCTGTTCGACATTCTTCGAATCCAAGATTTTCCGCGTTCGGTAACCTGCATTGCGGGTCAATTAGCTTGTCCTCTCTAAATGGGGCACGCGCAACATGTTGTGATTGCGGCCGATAAATGAATTCAACGGGAAACTCGAGCAACCGAGAGAGAATAGGTGGGTTACGCGTTGACGATTTCGGGCATAGGTGACGGTTCTCAGACAGAACGGACTTGGGCGTCTGAACAAGCGCTGGGGTCCGTGCCCGCGAAGGAGCGAGCCACCCCGAACAAGGAAACGGTTCTTCCGGGCGACAACAACCCAGATCCCAGAAACAACGTCACCGCCGTCTCCAACAACCCGCAGATAGTCATCGCTGAACCTGGTGATTCGCCATCCTCGTCCCCGCGACGCAAGGCTCGGTTACTGGCGCAGAAGGTGTGGCCCGAACTGGTGTCCGAGACCGGTAGTGCGGCGCAGTCGGCGCTCACCTTCCTCGGTCAGAACGTGCCCATACAGGTAGTCCCAGAGCCGAGTCTCCTCACACGCGACGGCTTGAGTGACTCGAGATCCACCGAGACCGAGCAGCGAACTCTGCAAGAGCGGGATGCTCTTTGGCTGCAGTCTCGCGGCATCTTGCGACAATGCAGCACCGAGACGCCATTGGGGTATTGGCGCAAGAGCGGGCTCGACCATCGACTCTTTGATGCGACCACCGACCAGATGTATGTGGGTTGGGCCGGGGACGCCCGTTATACCTTCGAGCTCCCGGTGGAATTCGATCCCAGCCATCCAACCGCCAACGATTTGCGCACGAGCCTCAAGCCGATGACACAGATGCCGCTGTCGGCCGCTGTCGCCATGGAGGTCCCAACCGGCGCTCGCATGATTCTCGAGGGTCGAGGGTTCATGGGCGAAGCCAAGCAGCGGGGACAAGTGGGCGGCGTGCACGTTGAGCCCGAGCATGAAGTTCGGCTGCAAGTGGATTGGTTGGGTGAAAGACGAGTCAGGGTTGGCTTTTTGTATCGCCACCGCTCCAACATCATTGATGACACACTCGACAGTGTCGACAGCCTAAAGTGCAGCACCTTGCATCGTCAAACATTTGATGAGCTCGACCTCTGCCATGAGAAGGATCGCCGCATCTACGAGAAGCTGCTGCAGCTCGAGGTTGATGAGGCCGGCGTCAAAGCAGCGCATTCCCGTGAAGGCCGGGCCTTTGAGCTGCCTTTGAACGCAAAGTTTGACCTTTTCAAGTCCGACGAGGAGATCTTCAACCTCGGCATTGAATTTTGCCACGCAGAAATTCCTGCGAATGATCGCCGCATCCAGGACGATGCGTTTCGCGCTTCCTTGGTGGGTGAGGCCATGCGCGACAATCGTGAGCTGCATTGGCTCGAGACGATGGGTGAGCTTAGGTTACGCAATGACTTTTATCCCATCAGTACGCCCAAGTCGCCGGTGACATTTCAGGCCGGTGTTCGTGCTGGCGGCAATGTCAGTTTTGCCCTGCTCCTTCCCTGGGAGACGGAGCCCGGTGCGACAACCGGCAAAGCCATTCGGGAGATGACTAAGCAATCCCGCAAAGCGGTAGCCCAGTTCGTCAAAGCGGTGTTCACTCGCAAGAAGAAACTTATTCAGAAGGCATTTCCGCCGGGCACCACTTTGGTTCTGCAGGGAGCGCTTGGTACTTCGTTGCTCGCTCGCCTCAGCGCTGGCGGGCGCGTACCCGTGGGTTCCAAATTGGAGCTCGCGGCATCGGCGGGAGTCAACGTCGACCTCAAGGGGCATCACGATGAGCTTGAGGTCATGCTCGAATGGCAGCGGGACGGCAGTATCAGCGTCGAGGTGCGGGACACACAAGTCTGGTCGTCGCGAATCGCCCTGGGTGGAGAGCTCGGCCCCAAGGTTGACAAAGATGAGATCCTCGACGAGCTTGCCATCGAAACGCTCGCCGATTGGTTGAGCGTCGACGCTTTGAGTCACACGGCGGCGGAGCAAACCATCAGTCAGCTCGAGCGCCTGGCTCGCCTCAAGGCCGAGGTCCTTTGGGATCGGCAGAAGTGGAACACAGACCAGGCGCTCTACGGCACCTTCGATCCTGCGAATGAAGAAGATGCCGACGTTCTCCTCGATTTGGTCAATCCTTTCCTCAAGCCGGAAGATCGTCCTGACCCGAGCATGGTTATCAAGACCCGCGAAGAGCGAAAACTCGACGGCACGAAGATTAGGGCTCTCGGGGTGGGAGTCGATCTCACCACGCGCCGTACGATCACACTCATGGAGTTTCGCGCCGTCGAAGGGACCGAGCTGGTTGGTGAGGCCCACGATGGGCAGAAGAAGCGCAAGATATTGTCGCGCCACATCTTCCCCGAGACCAACTCGTCGTTTTCTGTGGTGAGCTACCAGGTTGATCCGGAGCTCATCGGTGGCATGAAGGTGCCTCCCCATGGGCTCGAAGATGGCCAGCTCACCTACCTCGAGTTCACCCATGACGGTCGCGATCCCCGTGTGAGTCAACAGGAGATCGATTTTTGGGTGCCAACTCTGGCGATCTTAGGTGGCAACGTCTGCGAGGAAACACCACTTCCGGACCGAAATGTCGGGGGCTACTTTTCGAAGTACGGGGAAGGCGAATTCAAGTTTTGCCTTTACGTCTCGGAAGAAGGCATTCGTCGCGTGGCCCGTGCCGATGAACAGCGGATTATCGATGCCTTCGCAGAAGTCCTTGGGCAGCAACACCCCACAGAGATCCCGGCTTGGGCAAATCCCGACCATCGCGCTCTCGCACGTGGATATTACGCCCAGGCCCAACGGTTGCTCAACTTCAACACCGACGCGGCCCGGCAACAGCTCACCGATCTTCAAGCACAATACCAAGCCAAGTTCGGCTGTCCTCTGCATCGAGACATGCGCTACTTCGAGCAAGCCAAGACCCTCATTGATGCTCTGGCGGGGTTTGACGACGACGCGCTCAATCCAAGCAAGGTGCCAAAAACTATCGACCTGTTGCGTGAGCTGGGTGAGCGCACCATTGGCCGCAAAGCACCCGGTTTTCGCCGGAAGGAATTCTTTTTCACGGCGGTGGCGACCTTGGCTGTTATTGCCGGCAACGGTGCAATGCTTCGAACTGGCGAGGTACGCACCAAGACTGGCATGCATGCGCGCAATGGCATGGCACCGGAAGGTTTGCCGGAAGATTGGCGCCGGATCATCGAACGAACCCGCGACGAAGCGCGCCAGGCAGTCCATCCCTCGAGCCGATAACACCCCGAGCCCATTCGAAAGAGTCTTGGCGGTCACGGCATTTTTTGCCGACCCGACGGCTCAAGGAACCGTTGGATCAATTGCCCAGGGGTCAGGGCGTCCGTAGACGCCACATTCTGCATAGGGGCCCATCACAGCACCGCGGTATTCATTGGTGGTGGTGCGTGGCATGTTGCTGATGTCAGGCTGTCTCGGTGTCTCGTGCAAACCTGTGAGACGCTCTTCAAAGAGGATGGCCGTACTCTGCAGGTGAGGATCTAGCATTTGACGATTATCGGGCGCACAGAAGATCAACCCCAGGTTGCTTTCCAATAGAACGGTGTTGCCTCCCTGGTCGGGCGTCACATTGGTTCCTTTGGCAATGAAGGTGTTGTAGAGGACGGCAGCCGACACCGGCAGAGGGTTGATGGTGGACAAGACGGCATGCGGATAGACGAAGATGTTGTCGGTGATGGCATCCCCGGTTTGGAGGTTCATGCCAATCAGGCCGAACAAGCGTGTGGCGTCAGCCTCGGTGGCGCTGTCGTAGACAAAGCCGGTGTTGAGGGTGAGGTTGACAGGGTACTCCGCTGCGTCATTGATTAGCGCTGTATCGGCAGCCAAAAGGTTGCTCGCGATGATTTGCATGTTGCCAGAGGCGTTGCCGATGAGAGAAATGGCGTAGGAGTGCCCCCCACCGGCCAGACCACCATCGATCCAGTTGCGCAATATCTGATGTACTTCACCGCCGTTGATCTCTATTCCAATTCCTACCTGGTTGGTCGCGACCAACGGCAGGGACGCACAGGGCGACCCGTTTATGATGTTTCCTGTCATCGCGCCCCCGGCGTTGTATTGCAGGATGCCGGTGCTGCTGCCCCCACTGCCCGCGCAGATGAGGTTGTCTGTTGCATCCATGGCCAGGTTGTAAACCCGAATACCGATGGCATTGTTGACCATGGGCGGTTCGCGCGGGCAGGTGTCAGGGTTGATACGGTTGATGGCGAGCGAGACGCCATTTCCCGCCATTGCAGGGTCACCTTCGACGTCGAAGCCCGTGAAGGCGGTTCCTTTTCCGTCGCCGCAGATGAGGTTTCTGCTCGCGTCGAGCCTTCCTGCCGAGACTAGATGAATGGCCTTGGCGGTACCACCTTCCCCGGACAGGGAGGTGTGGATTTGGTTTCCCGCCAGGGTGACTTTGGCGGGACCGTTGACGCGCAGACCCACCACGCTTGGTCCGATGGCGATGAGACGATTGCCGGTAAGAACGATCTCCTCGCCGGCTGTCGAAATGAGATCGAGTACGGCGGTGTCGGCATCCAATGTGTGAGTGCACATCGTCGATTGGTCGACTCGCAGATTTCCGGTGTCCTGTTGTTTGTAAAGGAGAACGCCGCTGGCCACTCCTGAGCGCAGCACGCAGTTGTTTTGAATAGCGGAGCCGTCTGCCAATGGGCCCTGCAGGGAGATGGCGTTCTCTGAACCGCCGCTGCCTTGTATGTTGATCCCCGTTTCCAACACGCGCAGTCGAATAGGGAGGGAGCCGGCAACGTAGAGGGCGCTGGCTGTCTTTTGCTCGGTGTAAAAATCCGATTGGGTGATATCCAGGGTGGGAGTCCCACCAGAACCGGTTGACACGACCTGGGCGAGCACTCCCACCGAGTCGGCGTTGGATGATTCGAGCCACAACCCCTGTAGGGTCGTCGGTGGAGAGTCGGGGAAGAGCGCGACGTTCACCAAGCTCATCGAGAATCCGTCGCGGGGAATCAGCGCCAGTCGATTGGCAGCGCACGACGCCATTGACGGGCAGGCACCGTCAGAGCCTGTTGTCGTTGAACATGCACAGTAGGAAACCGACCAATCGTCGCCCATGCCACCCACCACAATGGTGCCCCCAGTTATCGACAAGGATGCGTCCTCGAGAGTCATCGAGCCAATCCGGGAATAGACACCGGCGGAAGCCGTCCCGTCTTCTTCCAGCATGCTTGAAGTCCTTACCAGGGCGTCGATGAACGTGGTCGGCGAGTCGGAGGTGCCTTGGCCGGCGTTCGTGGCGTTGGGATCCGCAAAGAGGGATCGAACGGCAGAGGTGGGCAACAGGGTCACGGTGACCGAATACGAAATCACATCGCCGTCGTTTTGCGACACCTGGTAATCGAGCACCACGGTGCGGGCGACGACCAATTGGCTGAAGAGGAAGCTCAATCCTGTTCCACTTGACGCATCCGGATCTAGGCTTACGCAACCGGGAACATCCGCAAAGTTGCACATGAGCGCGTCTGCTGGCATCCAGGTCGCGGTGCACCCCAAAGCGTTGAGTTTTATGGTTGGCTGTGCCCCTGTGCCATTGCTCGGCGCAAACAACAAAAGGTTCTCCGCAAATTCAATCGCGCCGTCCGGGAGTACGAGATCGACCGTGCAGCTAATGGATGGATCCCCGTAGCTCGGATCCCCGTAGCGCGGATCACCCGGGTCGCCAGCATCTCCCGCGCCATCTGGATCGCCCACGCCTGGATCACCCAAGCCTGGATCACCCAAGCCTGGATCACCCAAGCCTGGATCACCCAAGCCTGGATCACCCAAGCCTGGATCACCGGCACCGTCCGCGTCGCTGGAGCCTGGATCACCCATGCCCGGATCGCCGAGATCTTTGTCGCCAGGTTCGGTGCCATCGACTTGCCCATCCCAATCGGCGGGATTCGGACCGCCGTCTGGAATCGTGAGCTCAACCGGCTGATAGGTACAACCAAACATTACAACGACAAAGGGTGAGATGAACTGGCCAATCTTCACGGTTGCTCCTATGGTTGTCGCGGCTCGGCGCACAACTTCGGTGTTGCGGAAAAGGTGAGCGCCGCATCGGTCATTGTAGCTCAGTTTCCGTCGGAATGCTGGTCTAGAAAACAAAACGAACAAGACTGTTCGACTCGAGCAGTTCAGAAACGCGGACGCCCACCGGAAATGTGGGGGCTTGGGCGTGGGTGTAGGTGCAGAGGCAATCGCACATGGAGTTGCAATTGCAAGCGTTAGGGTTACGGTCCTCGCAGTGCGAGCTCGGCGAAGACGCTGAGCTTCTGGGCCCGCCGCAGCGCCGTGAGCCACCGATTGATATCGGGAACATCGAAGTACGCCAAAGAGCCCTTGAGTTTGCTGAGTACCTGCGCGTCGCCACAGTAGAGGTGTTGGTAACCCTCGACCAGTCGGGGCAAGAAGTACCGAATCTCATCCGCCCGTTCGCTGCTGCTCGGTTTGGGTGACGCTCTGCCGCGAATGCGCTCGAACAGCATCGGATCGCCGAGGGCACCACGACCGAGCATCAGTCCCGCGGCTCCCGTCTCCTCAAGCACTTGGTGCGCTTGCGCGGCAGTGGCGATGTCGCCGTTCGCGATGACTGGAATGGTTGTTGCCGCCACGAGCCTCGCGGTGATCTCATGGTCGGCGTGGCCATCGAACTTTTCTACGACCGTGCGGGGGTGAATCACCAAGAAATCCACCGCCGCAGCCTCAAAAGCCTCGACCAGAGTGAAGACCTGCTCCTCATCATCGAAACCCGCACGCGTCTTGACCGACAGTGATCCACCCACAACTTCGCGCAACCGCAGCAGGAGCTCATCGAGATGCTCGGGGGCCTTGAGCATCCCTCCCCCCGAGAGCTGACCCGTCATGCGGCCATAGGGACAACCCATGTTGATGTTGATGTGCTGCACCCCACGCTCATCTAACCGGCGTGCCGCGTCGACCATGCGGTCGTGGTCAGCGGCGATGATCTGAACCACCACAGGCGCTTCGCCAGCGCCATCCAGTGCCTCCGTCTCGTCCACGTCCGACACCGGGGGTCTACGTTGCGCTGGGCTCACCCGAATGAACTCGGTAAACACAACATCCGGCCGCACCCAATCGATGAAGACCCGCCGCAATGCTCGATTGGTGAGCCCTTGCATGGGTGCAAGCATGAGGGGAACGGTTGGCGGCGACCATGGCAGCTTCGTCGTGTTCATCGGCGGGGGATTGATGAATCTGCGATCCAGAGGTCTAGAGATCGAGAATGCGTCCCATAAAGAGAAGCGCTTGGGAGTGGGTGTCATGGATGACTACGACAAACGGTCGGTCTATTCGCATGGTTTCGGCGATGCCGGTAACCCGCATTTCCACCGAGGTGACCGCCGCCGCCTCGGTGCCCACTTCATTGACCTTGATGTAGGTCTTGTGCTTGACCCGATCGATGTAGAGATCGAGTGCACCGTTGATTCCTGAAAAATCGGCGGTACCGGGCACGAAGGCCTCCTGCATGCCGAGGGCTGTCAGGGCCTGTTTGAGATCGGCTTCGTAGGTCAACTCAAAGCGCGGCATGTACAGGGGGATCTCCTGTTTGCTCATCGCCGCCTGGGTTTCTGCCCAGCTGGTCTCATCGAGACTGGCGACGACGTCGTCGACCGTCGTGCCGTCCCGTGGCAAGAGGATGGTCATCGCGAAGTTCTGGTGCCCGTAGGGCAGGCGTGCTGCCTGGAACCTGTCGTTGTTCATGTAGGCAATCTTCTGGTCGCTTGCGGTACTCATCATGTCGATCGACACGTCACCGCTGGCACCGTGGAAGGTGTCGGCATGGGTGTTGTCTTTGTCGAATTGCGTGGTCCAGTCGCCTTTGAAGTAGACCGCATTGATCAAGTACATCGTTGCTGCGGCATCGATGCCGTCAACGATTGTTTTGATCTTGCCATGGGTCTTCTCATTGACCCAGTTGTTGATCGCTGCTGCCCCATCCACACTGTCGAAGGCGGAAACCGTGGCGTCAAAATAGGTTACACAGGCGTCGACAAACTCAGCAAGGACCGTCAGTCCTCGTTGGTACCAGATGGAATTGGCAATCTCTAGGACGACCTCCGCATCCATGGTGGTCAGCAACTCGATGAGGGAGCGACTGCTGGCGTTGGCGGCGGCGAGGTCCATGTCGCCAAGGGCGAGGGCGGTTGCCATGCCGGTGGCAGTTTCACCGCGCGCACCATTGTAGGTCATGCCGAGGGCCATCGACACACTCAAGGGCGACACAAAGACGTTCTCCTCGGCAGTGTCGCTGACGACCTGGGCAAAAAAGTCATAGCCAAAGGCGTTGCTGGCCTGCACGAGGGCCTTCTCGTCGGCGGTCAGCGGCCGTGGGGGGCTGTATTCTTCATCGTCGCCACATGCGGCCAGTATCACCAAGGTACAGCATGCAAACAGTGACCTTCTCATATTTGCCTCCAATTGCTTGCCAATCATCTTATTGAGCTTAAGCACGTAGCATGCCAAACAGGGGGCGGCAATTGCCTCGATATTTCAGCACGACTGCCGAGTCTGTTGCCATCCCCATGTCTCGGTATCAGGACAGATCGCCAATTGTTGTATCTTCTTGGCGAGCATTGCGCCCACGCGGTGGCGAAGCGAGCTCGTCGAGCTGTTCGACGAGCTGTTCGAATCGGGAATCGGGAAACGTGTCACCTGACCATCTACCAGGCACATGGTAATAAGTCTTGACCAACTACCAGGTTGGCAGATAATGGTCGGATGGACCGCACGTGCGAGCACCTCTTGTCCGAGCATCACTTCGTCGACGAGCGGATGGCCTTCCTCGTCGGACCGCGGCAGGTCGGCAAGACCACAGTTGCGCGCCTGCTCCTCGACAAGCGGAGATGCCCCGACCTCTACCGCTCGTGGGACGATCTCGAGTGGCGGCGGGCCTTCGTCAAACAGCCGTACGCTTTCATCGACGAGTATCGTCCGCGACTCGACAAGGTGAAGCCGCTCGTGGTCCTTGATGAGATCCACAAACACCCCCGCTGGAAGAGGTATATCAAAGGCCTTTGGGACACGCGCAAGGAGCGGGTCGATCTCTTGGTGACCGGCAGCGGTCGCCTGGACGTCTACCAGCGCGGTGGCGACAGCATGCTGGGGCGCTACCACCAGTACCGGCTTCACCCCCTCTCGGTGCACGAGGTCCTCGAGCCGAAGGGAACCGTCCTCAACGACAAACCGGAGGCCACGCTCGAGACACTGTTCAATCTTTCCGGAGAGCCGCCACGGCAATCCAGAGAGGCCGTTCAGGCACTCCTTCGCTGGGGCGGATTTCCGGAGCCGTTCTTGAAGCAGAACACCCGCCAACATCGTCTGTGGTTACGGGAGCGCCGCGACCTCATCGTCCGCGAAGACCTCCGCGACATCAGCCGCATCCAGCTCTTGTCGCACGTCGAAGAACTCGTCGAGCTCATCGCGCTGCGAGCCGGGCACGAGCTGTCGTACAACGCGCTCCGCGAAGACCTCCAGGTGGCTCTCGACTCCGTCCGACTCTGGGTCGGCTACCTGCAACGACTCCACTACCTGTTCATCGTCCGCCCCTTCACTGGGAAGATCGCCCGAGCGCTGCGGCGTGAGCCGAAACTCTACCTATGGGACTGGTCGGAAATTGAAGACCCCGGAGCGCGGTTCGAGAACCTCGTGGCGAGCCACCTGCTCAAATGGTGTCATTTCACCCAGGATTGGGGTTTGACACCGCTCGAGCTTCACTACCTCCGGGACAAAGAGAAGCGCGAGGTCGACTTCCTGATCACTCGCGACAAGAAGCCTTGGTTGCTCGTCGAAGCTAAGCTGAGCGACACCCAGCCGAGTCCGGCTCTGATGCATTTCGCCGAACGGTTGGGCGACGTGCGGAAGATCCAGGTTGTCCTGAACTGTCCAGCGCCTGGTGTCGCTGGCGGTGTGTTGGTGCTCGACTCCGCGAGCTTCCTCGGCGCGCTGCCGGTCTGAGACGCCGCCGATTCCACGCGAGTTGCGTCTTCTGGTGCATCGACGATGATGTCGCCGAGAAGATCGTTGTCGCGACCGCCGACGACAACCCAGAAGAACCCCGTCGTAAGTGATTAAAAATTGGAGCGGGCAAAGGGGCTCGAACCCTCGACCCTCAGCTTGGGAAGCTGATGCTCTGCCAACTGAGCTACGCCCGCATCCGAGCGTTGTCTTACAACTGTGGCGTCCGATGGGCAAGAGGTGCGGTGGGCGATTTTTTTGCGAGTTTTGTCGCGCAATGGAGCAGGGAATCCTGCTGTCTGGGCTGTCTGGCTGTCTGGCTGTCTGGGATCGAGTGTTGACCTCCTCTTTGGGGTTTGCTTGCCTAGCTGTCCCTGATTGGGCGAAAGGCGGAGCGCATTATGGGTATGCAGTTGTCGGAGCGTGGGCTCACGAGTATCAAGACCGACGATCTAAAGAAGCTCGTCGCGGCGTTGTACAAGAAACACATTGAGGCACCCCTCGCCATTGAAGGCCTGACGCGGGTCGGGTTGCAGCACTGCTGTACCGATTTGATGGCCCACCTTCGTGGACTCGACGAGCGCGCTGTTCGCGCCGTTGCCGTGGCTGTTCTCGCCGAGCGGGCAGCCGCCGAGAATTGAAGACATCTGTCGTAGCAACGCAGCAACGCAGAAACGCAGCAACACACGTAGCAACGCAGCAGCAACCGCAGCAACACAAGTCGTTGACAATTGCGGGTGTACGGTGCTACGAGGGGCGCGACATTTAGTGCGTTGCCGGTAGGTGCCGGCACTTGCTAAGTGGGCTCGTGGCCCACTTTTTTTTTAGGTGCCAGAGGAGTCCGAAGCGTGTCTGACACGGGTGAGACAATTGCCGCCAAGATCGAAGCGGCTGTTTTGCCTCTCTTGGAGCAAAACGGGTATGAGCTCGTTTTGACCGAGTATGTGCCACGCTCGCGTGTTTTGCGGCTATTCATCGATCGCTCTGGCGACGAGAATAGTGTCGATCTCGATGACTGCACCCAGGTGTCGCGCATGGTTAGTGACATGCTCGATGGCGAGGGGTATTCGGACCTCATCGACTCGCGATACACCCTGGAGGTGTCATCGCCAGGTCTCGATCGACCGTTGGTCAAGCCAATGGACTTTCAAAGATTTGTCGGTCGTACGGCGAAGGTGAAGACGAGAGTGGCGAAGGACGGCCAGCGCAATTTTAATGGTGAGCTGGTCAGTGCTGACGAGCAAGGTATTCGTCTTGAGGTGGAGGGGGAGCCGCGCACAATTTCCTACGGGGAGATTCGCAGCGCGCGGCTGGTGCCTGATCTGTAGCCGGCACATTTAATGCCCGGTACGTGCTTGGTGCTCCAAACGGGGTATTGGGCCGGAGATGGAGGATAGCGTCCATGGACACGAACTTGAACTTGGTGGTGGATCAGGTCAGCAAGGACAAGGGTATCGAACCCGATGTTTTGCAGCGCGCCCTTGAAGAAGCCATCTTGGTTGCGGCCAAACGGACCTTTGGTGCCGAGCGCAACTTGAAGGCGACTTATAATGTGGAAAAAGGCGCGGTTGACCTGACTCAGACAATCACCGTGGTCGCGAACGTGGAGGACGCGTTCAACGAGATTAGCGTCAACGACTGTGTCGAGCGCGAAATTGAGGTTGAGGTGGGCGACGAGATGGTTTTTCCCGTCTACTATCTCGACCAGGATGCCTCTGCCGCAAAGGAACAGGACGGGGACTACGGCGACATTCTCAAGCTCAAGACCTACCGTCGCGGATTTGGTCGCATTGCCGCGCAAACGGCCAAGCAGGTGATCATCCAGCGGATTCGCGATGCCGAGCGCGGCATGGTGTTTTCCGAATACAAGGATCGCAAGGGTGAGTTGGTCACTGGCATCGTGCGGCGCTTCGAACGTGGCAACCTGATTGTTGATCTTGGCCGCGCCGAGGCGGTTCTGCCACTTCGCGAACAATGTCCGCGTGAATCATACCGTGCTGGCGACCGGGTCCAGGCGTTTGTCATTGAGGTTCAAGAACACTCCCGTGGGCCGCAGATCATCCTGTCGCGCACCACTCCAGATTTGTTGATCAAGCTTTTCGAGCTAGAGGTTCCAGAGATTTACGAAGGCATCGTACGCATCGAGAGCGCGGCCCGCGAGCCTGGTGCCCGGGCGAAGATCGCTGTGAGTTCGTCGGACCGTGATGTTGACCCAGTGGGCGCATGCGTCGGCATGAAGGGCTCGCGAGTTCAAGCGGTGGTACAGGAGCTAAGGGGCGAGAAGATCGACATCGTGCCCTATTCGGAGGATCCTGCGACCTTTGTGTGCAATGCGCTGCAGCCGGCTGAGGTGAGTCGTGTCCTTATTGATGAGGCGAATCACGCCATGGAGATCATTGTCCCCGACGACCAGCTTTCTTTGGCCATCGGTCGCAAGGGACAGAATGTTCGATTGGCGAGCCATCTAGCCGGGTGGAAGCTCGATATTCATTCAGAATCGCGAATCCAGGAGATCAAAGAGCGCGCGTGGGCGAGCCTCTCGAAGGTTGAGGGCTGCAATGAGTTCTTGATTCAAACTCTCTACAACCATGGTATTCGCTCGGCGCAGCAGCTGCTGGAGTCGGAGCGTGAATACCTCATGCAGTTTCCAGGCGTAGGCGAAGAAACCATTGATGCCATTCTTCAATCGGCCGTCAAAGTTGCCGAAATGGAGAAACAAGAAGAAGAGCATCGTCGTCTCGATGCCCAACAGGTCGCGCGTGCCGCAGAGGCAGGCCGCAAGCTGCAAGAGCTCTTGGGGCTCAATGACGATGGCCGGTTGCGAAAGATCCGCGGCGTCGGCGAGAACACCTACAAGCAGCTCACTGAGAGTGGCTTCGACAAGGTTGAGCTCATTGCTGAAGTCGAGGTGCCTGAGCTCGCCGAACAGGCCGGAATCAGCGACAAGAAGGCAAAACAGCTCAAGTTCGCTGCGATGCAGTGGCTCAAACAAGAGGGCGAGATCCAGAGCGAAGCCGAGGAATGCGGCGTGACTGTGGTTGATGGCATGGTTAGGATTCCAGGACAGGAATTGGACGAAGAGCCGGAGGCATCGGCACCTGCCGTTGAGGAGCTCGCACCCGTCGACGCAGAACCAGCGATTGCAAATTCGAAAGAACGGGGAGTTTCCGCAGAGAGCTGAGCGGAGATGAACAAGGTTATGTCGAGACCTGCATCACATCGCGAAGGCGACACAAATGACGTAACCTCGCCGTTGCGCACTTGTGTTTCCTGTCGCAGGCACAGACAGCCTGATGGGTTGTTGCGCCTCCAGTTGATGCAGGGATCTTTGGTGATGGCGGCCAAGCGTGGTGGCCGTGGCGCTCATGTTTGCGTGAAGCGTGAGTGCATCAAAGGATTGACTGCGGGTAGCTTGAGCAGGGCGCTGCGGGTGCCGGTAGCGGACCTCGATACGGATGCTCTTTTGTGCGATGCCAACCGGCTCGCACAGCGGCGTTTGCTAGACACCATCGGATTGGCGCGGCGCCAAGGGGCGCTAACACCAGGTGTGGAGCGGATCGTCAAGCGCAACGACAGCTTTGTCGTGGTAGCAAGCGATCTGTCGGAACGTGGACGTAGAACGCTCAGTGGCGTGCCGTCCTTCATAGAGGGTCATGAGTTGGGGCGAGCTGCCGGCATGGGGTGGTTGGGTGCAGTGAGCATTGCCGAACCGCTTGCGAAGCAGGCCGCATACTGGCTCACGTTGTGGTACGAGAGTCGGTCCGCGCAGGACGCATCGCGGTGCGGGGTAGCCCCCACACCAGAGCATTCAAAATGCTCGGATGGCGAGTAGAGGTGGATGATGGGCAGAAAACGTGTGCATGAGTTGGCCAAGGAGTTTGGGCTCGAAAACAAAGACGCTTTGTCACTGCTGCAGGGCGCGGGCATCTCGGTCAAGACGCACTCGAGCTCCGTCTACGAGGACGAGGCGAGGGCTGTTCTCCAAAAGGCGACGAACAAGACTGCGATGACTGAGGAGAAGCCTGCGCCAAAGCGACAGCGGCCCGGTATGATGATCGTCCGAAAGCGCAAGGAAGATTCTGCTGAGGTTGATGCCGACGAATCGACGGTGGCTGACGGGGAGGCACCTGCCGTCGAGGTAGAGGGCACAGATGCCGATGAGATCTCGGCGATCGGGATTGACGAGTCGGACGAAGTGTACGAACCCGAAGATGGGCCGCTCGAAGCGGCGATGGACTTCGACGTGTCTGGGGCGCTTGGTGGCGAAGCGACTACTGAGGAGTTTTCTTCTGAGCCTGCCGATGCCGATGCCGATGTCGATACCGAGCCAACGGTTGCGGCCGAAGCGAACGAGCCACATGCTCCGGTTGCGGATGTCGCGCCCAAGGGTGGGCAGCCGCAGCAACCCGGACCCGTGAAGACCAACAAAGACAGGCCCAGGTCTGCCACCGTCGTTCGCATGATCGATCGTGAGAAATTGCTCGAGCGTGTACCCAATAGGCGTCTCGGCAATCAGCCAACTGCTCAGAATGGTCAGAATTCTCAGAATGCGCAGAATGCGCAGAACGCGCAGAAATTTGGCAAGGTCACAGAGCTGCGCGTGGTGACGGACCCGTTTGGTCGCGGGCGTGAAATGGTTGATGTCGGCCGAGACAAAAAAGGCCGAGCTGGTGCTCGTGTAACACGCCGGACTCGGGCTCCAACCAAGCGTGAGATGATGGAGATGCGCGAGCGGGCGATGCATCCGTCGCGTTTGAAACGCAAGAAGGGCGCCAAGCGGGTCACACGTAAGACCGAGGTGACGCAGCCCAAGGCGTCGAAACGAGTCATCAAGATGAGAGAGACCATCAGCGTCTCCGATCTTGCTCACCAACTCGGCATCAAGGCTGTAGAGATCATTCGCAAGCTCATGGACATGGGCATGATGGTCGGCATCAATGCTCCGCTCGACTATGAAACTGCGGAAATGATAGCCCAGGAACACGAGTATACAGTGGACTCGGTGGCGTTTGCCGAAGAGGTGATCCTGACCGGCGGCGCTGACGAGGACAAACCCGAGGATTTGGTGTTGCGGCCGCCAGTCGTCACTGTGATGGGCCACGTCGATCACGGCAAGACCTCGTTGCTGGACTACATCCGCAAGACAAAGGTCGCCAAGGGTGAGGCGGGTGGTATCACTCAGCACATCGGTGCCTATCAGGTGAAGGTGGGCAAGAAGGGCTCTGTTACGTTCTTAGACACGCCTGGCCACGCAGCCTTTACATCGATGCGTGCGCGGGGTGCTCAGGTGACGGATATCGTGATTCTTGTGGTTGCGGCCGACGACGGTACCATGCCGCAAACAGAGGAGGCGATTCGCCATGCACAGGCCGCGGGAGTGCCGATCATTGTTGCGATCAACAAGATAGACAAACCAGATGCCAACCCTGAACGAGTGCAGCAGGAGCTGTCCAAGTTCGAATTGGTCCCAGAGGCCTGGGGCGGTCAAACTTTGATGGTCAACACCTCTGCAACCAAAGGCACTGGCATCGATGAGCTTCTCGAGACGATCGTGTTGCAGGCAGAGATTCTCGAACTCAAAGCGAATCCAAATCGCCCCGCTGAAGGTGTCGTCATTGAGGCCAATCTGGACAAGGGTCGCGGGCCGGTTGCCACCGTGCTCGTTCAACGCGGCACGTTGAGGCGCGGTGACGCAGTGGTCGTGGGAGGCACCTACGGCAAAGTCCGCGCAATGTCTGATGCCAAGACTCAGCAGCGCAAGGAGGCTGGTCCGTCGTCGGCGGTAGAGATCACGGGTCTCGACAGTGTGCCTGAGGCCGGTGACCCGTTGAATGTGGTTGAGAACGCGGAGAAGGCTCGCGAGGTCGCAGAGCATCGTCGGGAGTTGACGCGCTCACAAGAACAGACCACGACGCCCAGGATGACCCTCGAAGACCTGATGGCGCGAATGAAGGGCAATGAAACCCTCGAGCTCAGAGTGGTGCTCAAGGCCGACGTCAAAGGTTCCGTCGAGGCAGTTCAAGAAGCGCTCGAGAAGCTGTCGACCGATGAGGTCAAGGTCAACGTTATTCAGGGTGGGGTCGGTGCCATCACCGAGTCGGACATCATGCTTGCGGCCGCGAGCCAAGGGTATGTGTTTGGTTTCGGTGTGCGCCCAGATGCCAATGCCCGGCTGGTGGCAGACCGCGAAGGGGTCGATGTGCGCACCTATACCATCATCTACGAGATGGTCGATGCGGTGAAAAAGGCGATGGAGGGACTTCTGACTCCCGAGTCGAAAGAAAAGGTTGTTGGTCACGCCGAGGTACGCGAAGTATTCCGCGTCTCCAAGGTTGGTACCATCGCAGGCTGTCGGGTCACCGACGGTAAAGCCATGCGGGCAGCCAAAGTGCGAGTGTTGCGTGATAGTGTTCAGGTTTACGAGGGTAAGGTCAGCTCGCTCAAGCATTTCAAAGACGACGCCCGCGAAGTCGACTCGGGCCTCGAGTGTGGTGTGGGTGTCGAGGGATTCAACGACGTCAAACAGGGTGACGTTCTGCAGTTCTTCCAGGTCGAGGAAATCGCCCGCACTCTCGAGTCAACACAAGGCGGCAAGCGTTCGCCAGGTGCAGAGGCACATCCCTAATCCCTCGTCGGGTGCGCGCCTCCCGCCACGAGGTTGGCGGCGGCTCTTCGCGGCCCGCCGGGTGGCTTAAGGTTCAACATGGTCGTAGGTGTAATGGAGCTGCATTTCGCGCTCATTGACAACGACTCTCTTAAGCAGAAGCGGTCTGTGGTCAAGCGGATAGTTCACCGCTGCCGCAACAACTTCAACGTGTCTGTTGCGGAGGTTGAGGACCAGGACTTCACCGATCGGGCCACCATTGGAGTGGTCGCAGTGGGGAACGACGCCCGTTACATTGGCGGTTTGCTCGACAAGTTGGAAGGATTCGTCGACCGATTGGCTTTGGCGGAGCTCTTGGACGCTCCGAAAACGATTGAGCGTTATTGAGTATTTGCCCAGGCCTAGTTGTATTTGCGCCGTTTCTTCTTGCCGCGCGGATCGTCGGCGACTGATGGATTTGGCAAATCATTGGGGAGAGGTGGTTCCAGGCGGGCTGGCTCCTTGTAGGCGGGTGGGGGCAATTCCGTTGTGGGCTTGTTCTTGGCCATCAAGACGATTGCCAACATGGCAATCAGCAATATTGTCTGCAATATTGCTAATACTGTGAGTAGACCCTGCCGTTTGTTGCCCTGAGATGCTTGTTCCTCGACAAAATCGAGGCGTTCGGTCAGCGATTCCCGTCCTGACATTCCAACGGCCACGGGTTGTTGGGCTGCAGTCGCTTCCGTAACAGCGCGGACCTCTGCAAACCCTGCGTGCATCTCGTCCTGAAAGTCTGAGAAAGTTTGAGCCAAGGCGTTCACTGCGTCTTCGAGATGCGCGAGACGCAAGGTTTGTTCCGACGATTGCTGTAGTACCTCTTCGACTGAGTCAACAACGCCGCCGGTCTCACGCCGCTCTTGTTTCTCCGGTGCAGCGGTTGGCGCTGGTGGATCTTTTCCGGGGGCCGGAATCCTGGGTGATGGCTCCTGTTCAATAGGCACCGAAGCCATCCTAGTGAGTTCAGGGGACACCGCCTGTCGGACTGTGACTCGTGGTTCCGGCAGGACAGGTGACGGTGGAGGGGCGGCTGCCGGCTCGCTTGCGTCCTCGGGGGCGTTCGGGTCGAGATTGGGGACCGGAGGTAATGCCATGCCGACATTCTACCTGTCGATCGGGAGTCGGAACAACACCCAGATCAGACGCTCACTCTGCCGCTGTGGGTTCGAAGCGGGCCGTGAAGTGACGAAGCGCAAGCGCCTGCTCGACGATCCTGTACGCAGGGAGGTCTCTGTTACGGCGATAGACTTCCGTGACCACTTCGATGACGTAATCGATGTGACTCTGCGTGTACACGCGTCGAGGTATCGCCAGCCGAACGAGCTCTCGGGGACCCGGGTATTCTTCGCCGGTTTTGGGATCGCGTCGGCCAAACATGACAGTACCAATTTCCACAGATCGTAGTCCACCGAGGACGTAGAGAGCAACGCAGACAGCGATACCAGGTAGCTGGAGCGCACTCAAATGGGGAGCGAAGGACGCGGCGTCGATGTAGATCGCGTGTCCACCGGGTGGGGTGATGATCGGAATACCTGCGGCTGTCAGGTGATCACCAAGGTACCGGGTCGAGGTCAGGCGGTAGTGGAGGTAGTCCTCGTCGCACCCCTCAACCAAACCCTGGGCGATGGCCTCGAGATCGCGACCCGCGAGTCCGCCGTAGGTCGGAAATCCCTCTGTCAGGATGAGTAGGTCCTTCTCTGCTTTTGCCACATCGTCGTTGCGGGTGGCGAGGAAGCCGCCGATGTTGACGATGGCGTCTTTTTTTGCCGACATGGTGCAGCCATCGGCCAGATCACACATTTCGTGCACGATATCGCAAACCGGTTTGTTTGCGAACCCAGGCTCACGCAGCTTGATGAAATAGGCATTCTCGGCAATTCGGCATGCGTCGATGTAGAGAGGGGTGTTGTGCTCCCTACAAACTTCGGCGATGTCACGGACGTTGGCCATCGATACCGGCTGTCCACCACCCGAGTTGTTGGTGACTGTCACCATGACCAGCGGAATTCGATCGGGACCGTATTCCTTGAACGCGCGGCGCAACCCGTCGATGTCCATGTTCCCCTTGAACGGGGCTGACTCCCGTGACTTGGACTCAACAGAGGGGAGATCGAGCGCAATTGCGCCCCGCGCCTCGACGTTGGCGCGGGTTGTGTCGAAGTGTGTGTTGTTGGGGACGACGTCGCCCTCCTTGCACATGACTGAGAACAGGATGCGCTCGGCGGCACGCCCCTGGTGCGTGGGAATGATGTGCTGGAAACCGGTGAGGTTCCTTACGGCTGCCTCAAACCGGTAAAAAGAGGGACTGCCTGCGTAAGATTCATCACCTCGCATCATGGCAGCCCACTGCTCAGAGCTCATGGCACCTGTGCCGCTGTCGGTCAAAAGATCGATGATGACGTCTTCGGATCGAAGTAAGAAGACATTGTAGCCCGCGTCTTTGACTTTCTTTTCCCGCTCTGCGGGCGTAGTCATCCGTATGGGTTCGACAGACTTGATACGAAATGGCTCAATGATGGTTTTGAACACCCAAACCGCCTTCCTTGCTCCGGGGTTCGCCAAACATGACTCCGAGATTAAACTGAGATACACCTAACAGAACCGCAATCGCAATATGGAGGGCTCGTGGTCGAAGAAAAGATAACAACTGCGTTTATCCGCGACCTGCCGAAGACCGATCTACATGTCCATCTCGATGGATCGATCCGCATTCCCACTCTTATTGAGTTGGCCAAACAGGCACACATTGCGCTGCCCAGCCAAACTGAGGGCGGTTTGCGGGAGCTGGTATTCAAGGACCGATATCAGAACCTCAGCGAGTATTTGCACGGATTTGGCATGACTGTCTCCGTGATGCAAAATGAGGCAGCACTGGAACAGGTCGCCTACGAGTTCGCTCAGGATAACTATGATGAGGGTGTTCGGTATCTGGAGGTGCGCTTTGCTCCGCAGTTGCATATGCACAAGCACCTCAACGCCATCATGGTCCTCAAGGCGGTGGACCGTGGAATGAATCGGGCGCGGCGAGAAGCCAATGCTCGACCGGAGGTCGCAAGTGGCAGTGAGCCGCCGTTCGAATATGGCATCATCTGTTGTGCCATGCGCATGTTTACGGCAGGTTTCAGCGAGTATTACGGCGACTTGATACATGCCCACCGCTACACCCCACCGAAAGAGGTGTACGGCATGGCATCGATGGAGCTCGCGCGCGCCGCCGTGAAGGCCCGTGATGAACACGGCCTGCCGGTTGTGGGCTTTGATCTCGCCGGAGAGGAATCTGGTTATCCTGCGGGTGATCACTACCGCGCTTTTGAGTATGCCCACAGGCAGTTTCTCAAAAAGACAGTTCACGCCGGTGAGGCGTACGGCCCTGAGAGCATCTTCCAGGCAATCACGGACCTGCATGCCGACCGCATTGGCCACGGTACCTATCTACTGGAGGCCGACGCCATCCGCGATGAGGAGATAGCCGACAAGGAACAGTACGTGCAACGGTTGGGCGAGTATATCGCCGACCGCAGAATCACCCTCGAGGTGTGTCTTACCAGCAATCTCCAGACCAATCCGAATGTTGTGAGCCTCGATGATCACAACTTCAGCAAGATGCGAAAACATCGCCTGTCGACGACAATTTGTACCGACAACAGAACAGTGAGCAACACCACGGTGACTCGAGAGTTGGAGCTCGCGGTGCGTCATATGAAGCTCAACCGCCATGACCTCAAGTCGATCATTGTCTATGGGTTCAAGCGTGCCTTTGGTCCAGGCACCTACCTTAATAAGCGTGACTTCGTTCGCCGCATCATCGACTACTACAAAGTGATCGAAAAGAAGCACTTCGGCGAAGTGGCCTGAGACCGGCGGTCGGGGTCAGAAGGTCACCGTCACGACGAGCTCAGGGTACACGAAGCTGCAGGAGTTGGCGTTACATTCGCTGACATACTGCTCGTAGACGACGCCGATGCCCAACGAGAACGCCCGATCGCTGCCCCACACAACGCCACCGCGGGCACCCATTGTGTCAATGTCGGCGTAGTTGCCACCGACGAACCAATGACGGTAGAAAACACCTGCGTAGGGCTGCAATACCGGAACGAAGTGAAACACGTAGCGGATGCCGGGGCTCACCCGGGTCACGCTGGGGGAGCCGCCGAGCCAGAAGTCTCCGGCGACGCTCGCCTCGAGACCGTCGAAGACGAAATAGCCCACCCCTGCGCCAACGACGAAATATTGATGTTCGAAGCCGCTGGCCATGCCAAGGGCAAGGTTGATGCGAATCTTGCCCTGGTCAAACGGGGTGTCAGCCGATGCGGGAGCGGCAAGCAACAGAACCGCTCCCAAGAGGCAAGAGGGTGCAACTCGTCGTAGGTTGTTCATCGGTTACCTCTCATTTGTCAGCCTCTCACTATGTAGCGTTGTCACCGCAAGAGGACAACTCGTTTTGCAAGTCTTTGTGTAGCCCTCCGTTCTAATGCAGGTGTTCGTCCGTCGCGTTTGTGATAATTGATGGCCAATGGACGACGATTTCGCTCAAGTCAGTATTCTCATCATGGGCCAGGTGCAGGGCGTGTTCTTTCGCGCTTCGGCCCTTGAGCAAGCACAGAGTCTCGGTCTCAACGGCTGGGTCAAGAACCTCGGAGATGGCTCGGTGGAGATTGTGGCTGAGGGGCGCAAATATGCATTGGAGCAATTCGCCGACTGGTGCCGTCAAGGCCCCGCCGGGGCTCGGGTCGAGGATGTGATCGTGCGTTGGAGCGCTTATCGAGACGAGTTCCGAACCTTCATGATCGTCAGGTGACAGTGGCACCAAGGTGTCACGCGATAGGCGCGGAGGCAACGAGGGGATGACTGCGACCATCTTGGGGGGGCGCTATCGGGTCACCGGTGCCTTGGGGGCAGGTGGACAGGGCGAGGTTCTGTCCGCCGAGGATACTTGGTGTGCCAACAGCCAAGTGGTCCTCAAACGTGTGTTGCAGACTGCCCGTGAATCACTTCGAGCTGAGTTTTCTGCGCTCCGGTCGTTGGTTCATCCTGCTTTGGTGGAAGCACGCGATTTCGGCGTTTTTGCGGGTGAGTGCTATCTCGTTGAGGCATTTGTGTCCGGCGTCGAGTTGGCAGTTTGGGCCCAGGGGCGGTCGGCCCGAGAGGTCGCCCTGGCCTTGGCCCCGGTGGCACACGCCTTGGCGCATCTGCATGCGAGAGGTCTCGTGCACATGGACCCGAGCCCTGCCAACATTCTTATGGCAGATGCCTCCGCTGTGCTGCTCGACCTCGGACTTGTTCGACCCATGGGGGTGGCCGGTGCCGCTGGGACGGTGGGCTTTGTTGCTCCGGAGGTGCTGGCGGGGGAGTCGGTTGCTGCCGCAGCTGACGTGTACGGACTTGCGGCAACGATGGCGTTTGTTCTCGGCGGCTCGGCACCGCAAAGTCACCGTTTGTTTGAGCTGTCGAAGATTGAAGACGGGGAAGTTCGACGGATCTTGGCTGATTGCCTGAGTCACTCACCTGCTTCGCGGCCAACGGCGTTGGAACTGTCGAGGCAGCTGACTGAGTTGGGTGGAGCGAACCGGGCACCTTGGGCGCGACCATTGATGCAGCTGCCATTGTGCGGACGGGAAGGTGAGGCGTCTGATTTCGAGCGATGGCTGTCCGAGGGAACGGGAGCGTTTGTCATC
>Ga0156517_1216_pt4 | contig 27010 bp, 17 predicted proteins | sample RifOxyB3_FD_111912 | JGI IMG/M metagenome (GOLD analysis project Ga0156517, IMG submission 111912) | Deltaproteobacteria bacterium RIFOXYB12_FULL_58_9 | reverse complement strand
GATCACTTCGGCATCGAGGAATCCCGCCTGCGTCGCAGCGCTCAGGGTGGCGTCGCGTTGCCGCGCGTCGGCGGATTCGGGAATGGCGATGACAATTTGACCTATGGCCTTCGACGTAATCGACGAAAATGCTCGCGCGTGGGCAAGGAAGAATTCGGAGACCTGCACAGCCGTGAGCTTGCCGGCACGGGTGACAAATCGGGGATAGCCATCTTTGTCCCGTTCGAGCTCAAAGGGGTATTGACGGCGAAACGCGGCAACGTCCGGGGATGGCCACGATTTGCCGAGAATCCTTTTTACAGAATGAAGCGTGTTCGCCGGATCGATCAACATTCGGCCACGTGCAGACTTGCCGATTTGTGTCTTGCCATGCGGAGTAAATGCAACGACGGAGGGAATGATGTCCTCACCCTCGTCGTCCTGGAGAACCTGCAACCGCATCGGTTCCGCATAGGCGAAGACCGACGTGCACGTGCCAAAATCGATACCCAAAGAACTCATCATGCCTTCATTTCGAGCCGGTGCCTTGCTCAACCTGTCACGGGTACGACGGACGAGCAACAGGAATTCGCGATGTGTGGTTGCACCATCATGCAGTTTGGCGCGTCGCCAACGGTGTCAAACCCCAAAAGCAAAGGATGGCTCGGTGCTCAAACACCAAAATGAAAAACGCCGGGTCAGCCTCTCAGCAAACCCGGCATTCCTGCTGTCAATTTTGGAGCGGGACACGAGATTCGAACTCGCGACTTCAACCTTGGCAAGGTTGCACTCTACCACTGAGTTAGTCCCGCTCAGGGAGCGACTTCTTTACATATTTTGATCGTGATGATCAAGAGGAAAAATGTTCCTTACTTTGTTCCTGCTTCTTGGGATCAGGTCGGTGGGGGTCAACACGCTGTGGCCGGGCCGGCCGCACCCATGCCTTCCCAGGCAGCAACGAACCGATGTATGTACTATGTTTGACAAACGCCGCAGCTGCCACAAGGAGGCGTCAGGTGAAACGGACGGCAATGTTGTGCCAAATGTCCCTGGTGCCCTTCTTTCTCAGCTTGGCGGTTGGTTTCAGCACATCGGCTTGGGCCGGTGGTCCTTGCGAACCCGATGACAAAGAAGAACAGCAAGCCTATCGACAGCTGGTGAAGTGGCGCAAGACAGCTGGCGTCAAGCCCGAGAGTGATTTCAGTCGTTGCCGATTCTCCGCAAATCATGCGAGCAATTACTTGCCGATTCGTGGGGATCTTCCCCGCGACAAGGTCGCACTGTTGCAAATGCTCGACCGCGTGATCAAGACCCGCGATGAGAGTCTGCTCAAACCGGAGTTTCTGCGCGGTTTGTGATTGTGCTTGTCAGGGGCTGCGACAGTGCGACAGTGAGTTGCGCGTGCAACATGTCGCCCGTTGAAGTAAAATCGAAGGGTTGCAGTTAGGAGGTCGCATGCGCGTCCCTTTCTTCTTGATTCTTCTGATCTGGGGGCTCGTAGGCTGTGGCGGGCAGCTCTTTCTGCCCGAACCTCGGGAGTCGCGCGAAGATCAACCGTGCACGGTGTTCAACCCCGACGGTTTTTGTCGTGACGGTCTAGAGTGCTGCTCTGGCGTCTGCGATGGCACCTGTGACGCCTGGACTTGCTCCTGCGATCCTGAGCAGGCCTGTGTCGATGGCGGGTGTGTTGACATCAACTCCAACAATCGCTGCTCCGAATCCATTCCCGAGGGACTTTGCCCTCTGGGCGAGGTGTGTATCAACGGCAATTGCATACCCATTTCGGGGCTGTGCGGCTGTGAACCACCGGAGCTAGCCTGCGTTCTTGGCGAGTGTCGCACAATCAAATCTGGGGAAGAGTGTTCGAGTGCCAATCCACATGGGTTGTGTCGTGACGGTTTTGCCTGCGTGGATGGGGTGTGCATTCCTGCGAACAATGCCTGCTCCAGCGAGAATAACATTTGCAATGGTCTTTGCCCCAGTGGCTCGACCTGCACGGGCTGCCGTTGCACGCCCATCGAGCGGCCCTGTTCTTCACTTGTGCCGGACGGTCAGTGCCCGAGCTGTCAAGAATGTGTCGCGGGAGTGTGCGAGCAAATCTACTGTTCGGCGGAGGCACCAGCATGCGCATGCGCCAACGCGGACGAATATTGCAACGCTGGTACGTGCGAAAAGTTCCCCTGTGGTCCGAGCCACCTCGGCGGGTTCTGCCTTGACGGTGAGTTCTGCTGTGCCACGGGTGCATGCATCAACGATGGTGGCTGTTGCGCCACACCCGACTGCCCAGGGGGCAAGTGCAGTCTGTGTACGGGGGTTGGACTGTGTATTCACAATGATAGCTGTGTTTGCGATGACGACTGCCAGGATGGAAACCTATGCGCGGGGGGCGACTGCGTCCGCGATCTGCGTTGTCCGGACGGCGACGACGACTGTGCCCAAGGTGAGTACTGTGATTCGACGACCCTGTGCCGACAAGGTGGCACCTGTGGCAGCGGTGATGACTGCATCCTGCAGGGGCTTACCGGCACATTTTGCTCGGAGGAGTGCGGCGAGTGCCTGCTCGATGGCAAGTGCTGCAAACCATCGGACTGTTCCGACCCTCAGTTTTGCAGCAGCCTCTACAATTGCTTGGACCCAGGAGCGTGCGACACCCGTGAGGATTGTCAACCTGGTTTCTCCTGCAGTCAGGGTACCTGTCAACCTGGTGGCGCTTCTTGCAGTGGAAATGGCGGCTCGAGTTGCGTTGCGGCCGGTGATGACACGTTCTGGTGTTGTCCAGCGGGCGTAACTTGTTGCGAACAGGGCGAGCATTGTGTCGATACCGACGATAACGACGTGCTCGACACCTGCGTGCCCGACGGCCAATGTTTTGACGACGGCGATTGCCATCCGAGCTTTCACTGCGATGACTACGCATGTGAGCCCGATGACCCCTGCGCAGCCGTGGGCGAATGCCCATCAGGACTTTGCAGTGCAGGCGGATGCATCCCCGATGATGGGTTCTGTGCATCTGATCACGATTGCCGTACGGGTGAGGTGTGCAACGCCCTCTACCTCTGCGAGCCCGCGGTTGGCTGCGGCAATCAAGAGTTCGAAGCCACTGTTGTGCCGCCCAACATGCTCATTGTTCTGGACCGCTCGGGGAGCATGAACATCTGTGACGTCGCCAAGACCCCACCCTCACGCTGGTCCTCGGCCTTGACGGCCATTGACGAGGTCATCGCCAACAACCAGGAGGAGATTCGTTTTGGGCTGTCTACCTACCCGCATGTTTGTTCCAGTACCGACCTGTGTGATGCCGAATGCTGCCCAGACAATACCAACGGTTACGATTGTTGCGACAACAGTTATTCCTGTGCAGACAGCTCGCATTGTGGCGCGGGCAAAGTGGACGTGGCTGTCGGATTTACCAACGCTGGACAAACCGCGCAGCAGACCATTTCGGGGTCCCTTGGCACCAATTATCCCGGGGGCAATACGCCCACAGGATGGTCTCTACGCAATATTGCGGCCGCTCGGGGGAGCTTCGGCCTGCCTGATCCCTCTGACCCCATAAACCGTGACAACTACATCATGTTGCTCACCGATGGTGACGGCAATTGCGCCAACAACACGAGCCTCGGTGTGTGTGACTCATACACTGGGGAAATCAACAGTATCAATTGTGCGGCCCACCACATGGCCACCGCCAGTCCTCCCATTCGAACTTTTGTGGTCGGCTTTGTCGGGGGCAGTGCTGGCAATCTCAACTGCCATGCCGTCAACGGGGGTGTGTCCCGTTGTCCCACGAGCGCTGAGCACTGCGCTCTCTTTGCCACGGGCGGTGAAACGGCGTGTACGGCGAGCCATTGCTCCTGGGACGGCAGCGCTTGCGGGGCTGACGACAACTATTGTGCTCAATTCACCACTCTGGGCAAAGGAGCCTGCGAGAATGCTCTACCTTGCTCCTGGAACGGCAGCAGTGCCTGCGTCGGAGATCCCGGCGTATGCAGCGCCTTGACTGTCGGTGGTCGCACTGCCTGTCGTGCGGCCCAGTGTTTCTGGCAAAGTCCCGTTTGTATTCCCCTCGACCCCGACCACTGCGACACCACCACGGTGAACTGTTTTTACCGCGCCGAGAACGCCGAGGATCTGTCGGCGACCTTTGCAACCATTGCCGGCCAAATTGCGTCTTGTTCCTATTCCCTCGACCAGATCCCGCCGGAGCCCGATGCCCTGTTCGTCTATTTCTATCACAAGTGTGAAGAGGTCACTGGGGGCGAGACCGCCTGCAATCTTGTCCCCGGGTGCAACTGGGCGGGGAGCGCTTGCGCCGGCAACCCGGCTCGCATCGAACGGGATCGCAGTCGCACGGATAACTGGGACTACGATGTCGTGAGCAATCAGATCATCTTCTCTGGCAATGCCTGCAACATCGTCAAGGGTGGTGTGGTGACGCCGGTGGTGATTCTGGGGTGTTGTGAGGGCGGCGAGTGCTGAACGGTCTGAATCTTTGCGTCGAGGCGTCCGCTCCTCTTCATTTAATGAGATGACGAGGACATGAGCACCAAGAAGCTGATCTGTTTCGACCTCGGTGGCGTCATCGTTCGGATCTGTCGCACCTGGCAGGAGGCCTGTGTCCACGCCGAGGTGCCGGTGCGCTCCGAGCTCGCCAGCAAGCGAGCGACGGTGGTCGAGCACTACCAACGACTGCACGTGGGCGCGATCGATTTGCCGACCTATGCTCGGCAGCTGTCGTTGGCGGTGGATGGCCTCTACAGCGCGGAGGAGATCACCGCGGTCCACCATGCCTGGTTGCTCGAACCCTACCCAGGTATGCTCGAAGTGGTCGAGGCTGTGCATTTGGCAGGTCATGCCACGGCGTTGTTATCGAACTCCAACCTTGCCCATTGGCGGGTGGTGGAGAGCCTGCCGGTGCTCAAAGCGTTGGGGCAACACTTCTTGTCCCACGAGATCGGCCACCTCAAGCCCGCCATGCAAGCCTACCGGGCGGTGGAAGAGGGCACTGGGGTGTCGCCAGAAGCCATTGTGTTTTTCGACGACACTCCCGAGAACATCCGCGCGGCACAAGCGAGGGGTTGGCAAGCTATTCTCATTGATCCACGCGAGCCAACCGCACCGCAGATACAGGAAGGCTTTGTGCGGCAGGGTGTGCTCGTGGATTCGGGTTAGCCGCCCGTGGTGATGAGGACGGGCATTCCCATGATGGGCCAGACGACCCAAACGAAAATCGCCAAAACCACCATCAACATCAAGCTCGCCAGAAGCCCGCAGGTGAAGAACTCCCTCGCGGTGAAGAGTTTGCTGTTGTAAGCGATGGCATTGGGGGCAGCACCCACCAAAAGAAGAAATGGCATGCCGGCGGTGACAAGGCACGCGAACATCACGACTTCGTGGGCGACGCCCATGTATTCTGCCATCTTTAGGGCGACGGGAAGGACGATGGCGATGGCGGCGACGTTCATGATCAGGTTGGTCATCATCAAGACGAAGAAGGCAACACCGAGAATAAACACCATGGGGGCTGCACCTTGGAACATGGCGAGCCACAATACGGCGATCCATTGAGCAGCGCCGGTCTCCCAAAGGCAGAAGCCAATGCTCATGGCACCGCCGAACAGAAGGATGATGTTCCATGGGGTTCCCTCGAGGTCTTCGAGGGAGACGATCTTGAAGACGAAGAACAGCACCGTGGCCACCAGGATGACGGCAGTCTTGTCAAGAAAGGAGAGCTCCGCGGGAAACAGGGAGCGAGCGCACAGGGTGCAGATTACACCGACAACAATGGTGAGCGCGAGACTCTCGTTTTTGTTGATCGGGCCGAGGCTCGCGTAGAGCTTGCGGGCACGGTCACGAAGGCCCGGGATCGTTTTGCGCTCAGGGCGATAGTACAACATGAAATAGGCCCACAACAGGAAGGTCAACGTGGCACCCAGGGGTAGCATGTAATAGGTGAGTTCGAAGAAGGTGATCGTCTTGCCGGTGATCTGGTTGTAGAAACCGAGGGCAACAGCTGCCCGCGCTGAGCCCAACAAGGTGACGATGCTGCCGGCACCGCAGATGAATGCCATACCGATGAACAGTCCCTTGCCAAATTTGGTCGGCTTGCCGTCCTCTTGGTAGAGCCCGTAGATGGCGAGGAACAACGGATAGACCGTGGCGGCGACTGCGGTGTGGGCCATCACCAACGTTAGGGCAGAGGTCATAACGAAACAACCGAGGTAGATCATGCTGGTGCGCTCGCCAACGAGCTCGAGCATCTTGTAGGCGAGTCTGCGGGTAAGACCCGTCTTGGTGAACACCATGCCTATGCTCAGCGAGCCGAAGATAAACCACACCGAAGGGTCCATGAAATCGCTGAACGCCACTCTGGCTGGTCGGATCAAAAACAGCGCTTGCGTGAGGCCGATGACGATGCTGGTGATGCCAATGGGGACCACTTCGGTGACCCACCAAGTGCCAGCCAAGAGAAACAGGGCGAGTGCAGCTTTGCCTTCGGGAGTGAGGACGAAACGCTTGCCATCGGGGTCAACCGCGTCGGAAAATGGGGGGGCAAAGTAGACAGCGGCAAACAAGCCCAGTCCGAGCATGATGAAGAAGATGCGTTTCCAATCGAGGGGTACGGCTTGGATCAAACCTGGGGAGGTGATCTCGGCAGACATTTTCTCCACCATGGGGAGCCTACTCGCTTGCTGCGCTCCGGATAGCGCCTATGTGGTGCTAGCTTTGTTTTCCTATCTGACTTGATGCGTCATGTCGAGACCGTTCCTCATGTCACGTTCCTCGTGGACCTTGGTGGACCTCCAGTACCATTTGGGCCACTCTCACCGCAGCTATTGTCCATTCACTCCGTTTTTGGATAATTGAGCTTGGAGAGTTCTCCATGTATGAGTTTCTACTCTTGGCAGTTGCGGCAACCAGCGCCGCACCCACACCTGAATCGACCAGCGCGAAACCGTCAGGTATCTCCAAGGCCGCTGAGTGCGATGCGGTGCGCATGGCGGCTTGGCCGTTGCGTGTGGTGGTGGCGGGAAGTCCACCTTTCGTTGTCGGCGACAAAGACGCGCCGATCCCCGCGGGCTTGGCGGTGGAGTTGTGGGCCGCCGTCGCCAAAGAGATGTGTCGCAAGTTCGAGGTTAAGCGATCAGGGAATGTCGAGCAGGCACTGGAAGCCGTGATTGCCAGTCGCGCGGACGTGGCCATTGGTCCAATCAGCATCACTGCGGCGCGAAGTGAGAAGGTAGCCTTCAGCCAACCGTATTTCGATTCCAACCTAGCGATTCTCGCCCCCGCGTCGAGGAGTATGCTCGATCGCATTCGACCGTTCTTAACCCACGTCATTGTGACTGGAGCTTTGGTCCTGCTTGGGGTGTTGCTCCTGGTGGGGGGATTGTTGTGGATTGCAGAACGGCGTGACAACCCCAAACACTTCCCCCAGAGCCCCCTCAAAGGAGTTGGCAATGGCGTGTGGCTTGCGGTGTCGACGATGTCGACCGTGGGTTACGGCGATCGGGTGCCGAGGTCGGTCCCTGGACGGTTCATCGCCGGCATCTGGATGCTGGTCTCGATTGTGTCCGCTTCGGCACTGACAGCGTCATTGTCGACGGCCTTCACTCTCTCCCAGCTCGACTCGCCGGCGATCGCCAGCGCCAAGGAGTTGAAAGGGCGCAAGGTCGGCGCGGCGGATGGAACCACCTCGTCGCGGTTTGTTCGGCAGCATGGTGGTACGTTGGTTGCTGCCCGTGACCTGCCGTCTGCGGTGGCCGACTTGCAAGCGGGGCGTACTGAGGCCGTGGTGTTTGATCGTCCGGCGCTGCGATATCTACTCCGACAAAATTCCGGTTGGGATCTGGAGATCGCGGCAGCCTCCTATGAGCCCCAGGGTTACGGTTTTGCTGTGGCGTTGGGCTCGCCGTTGCTGCACTCAATGAACGTGGCACTGCTCACATTGCACGAGTCAGGCGAGCTCGACGATATTGTCTCCCGCTGGCTCGGTGACTGAGGCTGTTGTCGTTGTTGAGTGCGCTCTAGCGCCGCAGGGACCCAAGCAAGATATCAGCTAGGCGGCTCGCGTCGAGGTGGCGCGAGCGGATGAACGCTTGCAAGGTGAGGGTGGCGGCGTCGGCCAAACGTCGCATGCTGCGGATGTGCTGCACGATTTTTTTGCGGTCGTTCTTGGTCAGACTTGCGTCGTCAATCACCTGCTCTTCCGCCTTGCGTAACTCGTCCCGGACTTGGGCAAACAGCTCGGTCTCCCGTTGCCGCAAAACGGTCTCCAGCATGGACCACAGGTTGCGTTCGGCGGCGAAGGCGATCCCGGAGCGATTGTCGGCCGGCACTCGGCGCAGTACTGCCCAACCTTCGAGCTCGCGCAACACGATGCTCATCGCCCCTTTGCTGAGTCCCAGTCGCCTACCGAGAGTGGGTGCGTCCATGGGCGCATCGTGCAGGTAGAGCAACGCCCAGACCCGTCCGTGGTTGCGCTTGAAACCCCAGTACTCGATGACGCGGCCGACGGCTTCAAGGACGGTGCTTTCCCACTTAGGGGAAGCCGGGGGCGTTATGGATGACGGGCGCGCCATGAGGGGAGGGGCGTATCATCGTTTGAACGGAGTTTCCACCGATTGGGTCGAACTGTCGAACTCATCAAGGTCAATCTATGGCGCACGACGTCGCCATCGTCTCTTCATGGTGACGAGGCACAAGAACAAGCCCGAGGGCATTGCGTTGCAAACGGCCGACGTCGTTTGGCAGCCTTCTGGCTCGCCAAGCAATCTTTGCTCGCGGGCTTCGCAGAGAGAGTGTTCATCAATCTTACCGTCGCAGTCATTGTCGAGGCCGTCGCAACGAGTCTCGAGGGCTTGCCAGTGTTCGTGACGTTCGCACTGCCAATCGCCATCGATGCAATGGGCCGCGTAGTCGCGGCAGACGCCTCGGGTACCGCAATCTCGCCTTGCGATCCCTGCTTCGAGGGTATTGGCGTCGATATCGTCGATGACGCCATTGCAGTCGTTGTCGATGGCATCGCAGCGCTCCGGTTGGCCACAACGCAGCAAATCAAAACAGTCTAGGGCAGCGGGTGATGGAGTGAGTCCGCATACTTCGCCGTCACAGGAGAAACCCGGGGCGCAATCGCCATCGGTGCATTCTTCGAAGCACCATGTTCCGGCAAATGCCGAGGTCGAGCGGCACTTGCTGCCCACGGCACATTGCGTCGAGCTCGCGCAGGGGGCGCACACCGGGCGGTCGCGTTCATCGCAAACGAAATACTCGTCGGCGAATCCGTCGCAGTTGTTGTCGCGGCCATCGCAGATTTCGGTGTCGTGATCCGGGACGCATGGAGTGCATTGTGCGTTGTCTTCTGCGTCAATCAGCCCGTCATGATTGTCGTCGGCATCATTGCCGCAGACTTCAAGCCACAGTGTGTGTGCATCGGTGTAGAGGTCGGCGGCGGCCAGGGCCCCGGCTGCATCGACGCGGCCATGGCCATAGAGTTGGCTCTTGCCGCCGACGTACTGGCCCCGCTGTGGATCAATGGGGTGGGCACCTATGTACAGGGCTTCGGTGACTTGCGCTGCGGTGAGCTCGGGACGGTGGGCAATCACCAAGGCGGCGACACCGCTCACAAACGCGGCGGCGGCGCTGGTGCCACCGTAGCCATCAAAATAGTCCCCCGAGTCCAAGCCATCACTGCCCGCGAGATCGGTTGTCAGGATCCCCGGTGAAAGTGACGGGCCGCTCGACGGTGCCACCAGGCCGAGTGGCGGACCGAAATCAGAGTAGTAGGCGCGCACGCCGGCCGCGCTGATGCTGCCAACAGCGATCACCCGCGGGTCGGAGGCGAAGCCGTCATAAATCATCGGCTCATTACCGTTGCCTGCTGACCATACCACCACGGTGCCGAGGCCATCGCGACCTTGGGTTGCAGCATAGTGGAGGGCATCGGCGAGGGCTCGTGGAATGGGGTGGGTGGCAACGGGATGCAAGGGGTCAAAGCGGTTGCCGTCAGGTGGCCCCCAGGAGTTGTTGATGACAGCGGCACCGTGATCCACAGCCCACTGGATCGCCGCCGCAGCGCTGCTGCCTGTGGTGTAGAGGTCGCTGGGACCGCCGTTTGCGATCAGGCGAATCGCAGAGATTTCGCAGGTTGGGCAGACACCGGTGATGCCAATGCCGTTGAATCCACGGGCGGCGATGACGCCAGCGGTTTGGGTGCCGTGGGTGTCGTGGCTCGTGGCCGTTGGGTCGTCATCGTCACTGTAGATGTCTTTACCGGCAACAATGTTGCCGATGAGATCCGTGTGCGTTGTGTCGATACCATCATCGACTACGGCGACACGGACGGGGTTACCGGCAGATGTCTGTCCAGTGGTTTGGTCCCAGGCCGCCTCGACGTTGATCGGTGCTGCCGGTTCGGCGAGCTCCGTGATGTGCAAGGCCCACTGCTCCGGATAGCGCGGGTCGTCGGGCACCAGGCGTAGGACGACGGGGAATGGTTTGTCCTCCTCCACCCACCGTATGCCGGGACGCTTGGTGAGGTGCCGCAAGGCCGTGTCGACATCCGTCACGTCTAAGACGACGGCAAATGGGAAACGGGTAACCTCTACGGCACCGAGGTCCCTAAGCAGCGCCTCGACCAGTGGTGCACCACCGATGTGTCCTAGGTCAGGGTGATCGATGCCAACCACCAGTCGGGTGGGTGACGACGAGATCAACAGCGGTAGGAGCATCGCGGGGATCACGGGTTCGCCTCCCCGCTGGTAGCGCCATCGTGGTTCGGCGCATCCTCGGGTGCAACCTCACCATCGTCAGGTTTTTTTCCCGCCGCGTTGGTGAGTTTCCCGGCCTCGAGCCAGAGTCGATCTCTGACAGTGGGAAGGTCGAGGTTCGTGGGCCAACGCAATTCGGCGGCGCGCAGGGTTGCGAGACCCATCTCGAGGTCTCCGGCATGGGCATGGGCCACAGCCAGCTGCGCGTGTCGAAACGGCGTGTCTTCGCTATGGGCTCGCTCCACGGCGACGGCGAGCTCATCGGGTTCACTGATCTCCATTTTGCCGATGATATTCGCGAAAGCCTCCTCATAGTATGGACTCAACCAGCGGGGCACCGTGAAGCTGACAACATAATGATAATAGCCACGGGCGATGACCACGTAGGTTGCCTGGCTCACCAGGTCTTCGGTGAGAAGCTCTGCGACAACGACGGCGGCCCGGCACCCACCGATCTCCGACGCCACAGGCTCGCCGATCTTGAGCCCTTGGATGTCGGAGGTTTCGAGGTAAGCGGCCAGATCTCGGGAAACGAAGTCTCGTCCTAGGGATTCCTCTGGCACCGGCAGCTGCTCCAAGCGTGAGCGAATGCCGACCATGACCCCAGCGCCATTGCCGCAGGCGTAGGTCTCGGTGCGAGCGTCGCGTTGGGTGTTGAGCTCTTGCCATTTTGCCGGCAAGGGCACCGAGAGACCGCCGCGGGGGTAGTAACGGTTGAAAGTTAACGTGCCCACACCTTGGGGGAGGAGACTTGCTGCCGCAATAGCGAGGGCGCAGGCACTAAGACCCAAGAGCTTCGCGGGCAGCAATCGATCCTTGGGGACAAGCAGACGCGCGGGAAGAAATGATGCGGTGACACTGCCGGCGAGCAGGCCGCCCAGGTGCCCCCAATTGTCGATGCCATCGATGGCAAAGCCGATGTAGAGCGCGAAAAGGGAATAGGGGATGACAGAGCCGATGAAGTAGCGCCGGTATCGATCGGGGAGGATCTTCCGGTGGCGCATTCCGAACACCGCTGCTGCTCCCCAAACGCCAAACACCAGTCCGCTTGCACCACAACTCACAAGGGGATTGGCGGCGGCCGACAGCAGGGTGGTGCCCAGCAGGGATGCTGCCACAATCAGGGCGTAGTCCTGGCGCCGGAATACGGCCTCGGTGGGGCCTCCAAGATTGAAGAGGAAGATGGCGTTTGCGGCGAGATGCCAGCCCGACACGTGCAGGAAGTTTGCAGTGAGCAAGCGCCACCATTGGCCGAGCTCGAACATCAACACTGAGCTCTTGGCGCCATGTTGCACGAGCTCGTCCTTGCCGCCTGGTGCCCCACCTTGCCAGACAAAGTAGGTGAGACAAAGGACGCCGATGAGAAGAAGCGTCATCCATGGCATGCGAGCCAAGTGGAAATATCGGCGAAAGGTGATGAGCCCGGAGGCGTAGAGGCCGCGATAGAGCTCGAGATCTCGTGCCGCGACAAACTTCTCGCCGGTGACCGCGGGAAAGCAAACCTGGTGCTGGGGGGCCACCTCGCCGTTTTTTGCGCGGCGTTCAAATTCCAGCAAGTCGAGCTCTTCGGCGGGCTCGTCGGGGTTTCGACGTACCAATATCATGGTGAACCATCAAGCTGTTTTGTCCGAACGATTGGCCCCACCAGGAACTCGCGAGTCTGTGATGACAGTGTCATGGTGACCAAGCAGCTCCTCATGCCTGCAGTTTTGCACAACCATAATAGTGTGCAAGTCCACCTGCGTGAGGCCGACCCGTCCGAAGGGGTTGTCACAACAGGATCGTGCTGGCCCGGTAGGCGGATGTGCCGCGGATCACCAACCGACAAACAGAGAAAAGGCATTGACAGCAGAAATTGCGAGGTGTTACACCCACGGTGCCCAGTTCTGTTTGCGCGCGACATCGGTTGTTGGAGGACATACTAAAGCCAACGGTTTGATAGTTGGCGATGGTTGGAGAGTTCGCGCGTATGAGATTCCTACCACGAGCAGTAACAAGCAAGTTATGTCGCTGTGTGCCATGGCGCAGGCGGCAACAGCAGCATTGGAGGAGCACGTGAGAAAACGAGGGGTCGTCACAGCGGCACTTCTCTTCATTACCGGCAGTATGGCCTGGGCCCAAGAGGCACCTGTTGATGAAGAGGTGAGTACAACTACTGGGGAGGTCGACCTTGCGCCCGTGGCAGGGGAGCCGACGGAGGAGCCGGCCGCAGAGGAACCGGCAGCCGTCGCGCCGGCCGAGGAGACGGAAGACCTCGAGGCCGACATGGAGGTTGCGAAGGAGAAGATCGACGCCGCGGGTTATGAGGAGATCGAAGCCATGCCGGTGTCGGAAGGCTCTGCCACCGAAATGCAAACAGAAGTGAATGACGTTCCCGCCAGCGTACGCCTCTCCGAAGGTGACACGAGCAAGGCGTGGGGCATGCTGGTGGTGATGAACCACTCCATGGGTACGGGCACCTTCCTCGCCGACTCCACCCAGCGCAGCACTTACGCCTATGTGGGGCAGAGCTGGGACCTTCGCCCGTCGTACATGTTTGATTTTATGGGGCACAACCTCAAGGCCATGGCCCGATTGGGCTTTGAGCTCGAGCTCACCGAGCCCAACGCCAATCCCGCTCGCCGTTTCAATCCTGCCGACGCGAGCCTCTATTTGATGGATAACAACATCTTCACCGAGCCAGTCAGCGGCGTCCGCTTCACCGGTGGTGTGCGCTACTTTTTCCCCACCTCGTACCAGAGCATCAACGTCAGCGAGCGTTGGGGCGCCTTGAGCCTCTTTGGTTCCGCCAACCGCTCCTTTGGGCCTCTTTATCTGGTCTACAGCTTTGGCTTCACTAAGAACTTCAACGCGACCAAAGGCGCACAGGTATTCAAGCCAATGGGTGCGCGCATTCGGCGAGACAACCCCAATGACGATCTGCCATCTCCAGCCGATTCTGCCGGGGACTACGCCGTTGGCTTCAATTCGAGCTTTTTGTTCAGCAATAGCCTCGCGGCCACCTACAACTTCACCGACGAGCTCAGCCTCAGTTACTCTGTCGCGTTGAGAAATTCATTCAAGTACACCCAGAACAACGTCAACGTCGTTGATGAGCACACGAGCCCCAATGCTGACAATGACACCGGCCGCTCCGACACGCTGTTATCAACCCTCGATGTCACCTACGTGCTCGATGGTGTGATCAAGCCCTTGGTCGACTTGCCCTTCAGCCTCATGGCCTCGGTGGGTCTCAGTGCCGAGCATCCGGCACAGACAGCAAGCAACGATGGCATCATGTGGCCGTTCTTCTACCAGGCAATGGCGGAAAATCGCGCGGCCAACAACTACGCCACCTTCTATGTCGATTTGATGGGGGTCTATTGATGATGGCCCCTTCGAAACAGTTTCCCATGGACACAATTGTGATTTCCCGGAGGACCAATATGCGAAATGCGTGGACCAGGCTCGTGCAGACGGCGGTGGCCGGATTGCTGGTGGTGGGCTTTGGCTGTGCGGGGGACGTCGACGAGGTCGATCGCGTTCAGCCCGCCTATATTACCAAGGCCGATCTGTTGGATAGCAGCTGGTATTACCGGCGCACCGTGGTCGACTCAGCCGAAACCATGGGGCCCACGACAACTATTGGTACGGGCGACCTCTTCACCATCGAGCGCATCCGTTGGGACATTCAGGAAGAGCTGCTCATCGCCTATCGCGATTACGAGTACATCATCGGGGGTGAGGATGGGCAACTGCCGGGCAGCGATTATTACGGCACGCCCATGGCAGCATTTCCGATCACCAGCCACTTCGACATCATTTACCAGTACAACCCCGAGACAGGTGAGAAGACCAATGTTCGGGTGGAAGACCAAAGTGACCGCCAGTGGTTCGAACGCGACTACATGCGTGTCGATTGGTCAACCAACAAGAACCCCGCCCTCGACTTCTTGATTCCCGTGGAGACCTCGGCGCAGGACTTCTATGTTCACGAGGACGACGTGACCAATCCCTATCGTGCTCGCATCGAGCCGGCCGATGGATTTATGGACTTTGTGGTCACCCATCAAATCACTCCCGATTGGTACACCTGCGGCTACGAGCTTGACCTTGGCTACACCTGGTGTGGTCCCGGTGAGGTCCGCGTCCGCCACGCATTCATGAAGGTGGACCAAGAGGCCGAAGACGGTTATCAACCCTTGTATTACCCCGACAGCGTCATCAAGCACGATGCTCAGGGCAACGAGATCTTCGACCCCGAAACCCTTGAGGTCATGCGCGAGCCCGTGTTCGAGCGCTTTGGTTACTATCGCCTCGAGCGCCTCACCTACGATCGGGAACGGGAGCTAACCGAGAGTGGACGGCTCTACCGCATTCTGCGTTTCGATATCTGGGAGCGTTCGGTCAACGAAATGGGCCAAGAGGTTGCCTACTCCGCGCGCACGGTCAAACCGATCATCTATTACTTGAACTGGGATTTCCCCGCCGACCTGTTGGACGTTGGCTATCGCGTGGGTGAGGGTTGGAACGATGTCTTTCGCGACACCGTCGCCTCTTTGCAGGGCAAACCCAAGAGCCAAGTTCCCGACGTCTTCATCGTCAAGCAGAACAGTTGCAACCTGACCAACCTGAGCCGTTATCTGGGAGCACACGATGACGTCAGCGACTCGGTCAACGCCGCCATGGGCGGTACCAGGACAACACGTGCCAAGATCGATCCTGCCAAGCTCGACAACTGGTGTGCCGCGACGGAGTACTTCAGCAAGGATCTCGACGATAGATTCACCTGGGAGCAGGAGGGTGATCCCCGTTACAACATGCTCAACTGGATCAGCGAGATCACCCCGTCGGGTTTTGCTGGATATGGGCCGATGCTCGCCGATCCCATGAGTGGACGTATCGTTACCGCCACCGCCAACGTCATGGGTTGGACCATCGAGAATGCTGCAACCCGCGCTCTCGAGTATGTCGACTACATCAACGACGAGCTCAGCCTCGAAGATTTGATGCTCGGATCGAATCTGCCGCGCTTGTACACCACTGAAGAGTTCGATACCCACCATACCAGCAGTCTCGAGAGTGCCCATCTGCGGGCGAAACACAGCGTCAGCCCCGAGCATCTCGAAAGTCTCAAGAGCCGGTTTAGCGAGCTGGAGGCGGGTGATTCCGGCCCAATGGTAGAGCTCGAGAACCGCGACCACTTTGCCGACCGACTCTCGCGGGTAATCGGCACGCCCTTGGAGCAGCAATACTCCATCACACCTGAAGATCTCATGATCGCCAGCGGCGCCCAGTGGCAGCCAGGCATGCCGGTCAGTGACGAGCTGATGCAGAACGCGTCCCGTTTCCAGCGCATCCTCGACGGCGTCAAGCAGATGGACAAACGTGACAAGTATCTACAAGAGCGGACGATGTGCCCGTTGGCGGAACTCGACGACGCCCTGGTGGGTCTCGCCAAAGAGCTCAAGTGTCTCGGCTCCTGCGCCGATGAATGTTTTGATGGTGGGGCGGCACCCGCGAGCTGTGTCGAGCTTTCCGCTGATGATCGCCGCCACGCTCGTCGCCAAGCGATTCGCGCCTACTATTTCGAGGCCGTTGCTCTGCACGAGGTGGGTCACAACGTCGGCCTGCGCCACAACTTCGAAGGCTCATATGACGCACTCAATTACAATCGTGAGTATTGGGAGCTCGAGACCTCCGGCCTCAGTGACCAGGAGAAGCTCGATGCACGTCAGACCGAGTACCAGTACAGCTCGATCATGGACTACCACGGCAAGATCAACGGCGACTTTCGGGGTCTTGGCCGCTACGACGCAGCAGCCGTGAAGTTCGGCTACGGCCAGATGGTGGAGACCTTCACCACCGCGAACGCTGGAGTCGGTAATCGCAAGGAAGCCCTCAATTGGCGCTTCTACAACGACTATACCAAGATCCCACAATACGTTGGCAGCGTGCAGCAGATGTATGCCCGTGCCGATGTGAAGTGGGACTGGAACGTGGAGACGACGCCACCGGCGAATGAGGTGCCGTACATGTTCTGCTCCGACGAGTTTGCCCCGTACACGCCGACTTGTCGCCGCTTCGACTTTGGTGCCAATCAGCGCGAGATCGTTGCAGCCCAATACTCCAAATACAAAGACTATTTCATTTTCACCAATTTCTTGCGCAACCGTTTGAACCTCGATCCCAACCGTGTCCTCAATCGCGGCCCGTCGACCTTCAGCGAGATTCTGATGACGTACCAGTACATGTATCTCTACCAGAGCCTCGACAGGGGCTTTTTGGACACGGATCTCGGCACCGATATGGCAGCCGCCGTTGCCGATGGTTTCAACCTCATGGGTGAAGTTCTGTCGATGCCGGTGCCTGGTCTATATCGCCGCTGCGTCGATCAGGGTGACGGTTCGGTGATGTACTACGAAAACGACGACGTGGTCGTCAATGATGCCGGCGAGTATCTCGGCTATGACGACGAGCTCTGCGACATGGACGAGGCGAGCGCACTGATCATGCCCCTGGGCGATGCCGAGCCACTGTTTTTGGAGCTCACCTGGGACATGGACTGGGAACAACGCACTTATACGTACTTCGGCACTTTCTGGGATAAGGCGGCGGCGCTTGCCTACCTGTCCTTGCCCTCAGCGTACTTCTTCCGCACCGACTCTTACGCCGACTGGCGTGCGTTCTCGGTCAGCCCCTATCGGATCTACAAAGAGCCGATTCTCGAGGTGATGCGCAGCCTGATGACCTGGGACCGCCGAGCCTTGGCGAGTCGATACGATGAGGTCAGTCACATATTCAAGCCACGTCGCCTCATTGACCCGGCACAGCCGCTGTTGCAGGTCTCTTCTGACGGTCTGAATTACGACGACAATGGAATCAACGACACATCCCTGCCGATGATCAAGCCGCCCATTGTCCGCAACCTGCGGGACGACGCCACCATCTATGGCTCAGCGTTTTTGACCTCGCCTCTCGATGACATGCTCGACTTCAGCAAACATACGCGGGTCACCGTCAAGGGCGGCTTTGATGACATCGAGCCGGCGAATCTCAACCCAGGTGATACCGCCGAATGCGCCATTCCCGATTCGGGCATCACCTACCGGGCATTTCGGGTCAACGATGGCTTTGAGATCGCCTGGGACCTGGTCAGCGACTGCGCCCAACAAAGCGGCGAGCTCAAGCAAGCGCAGGAAGATTATGCCCAGGCCCAAGTCGACCTGGCCGGCGACCCTGACGACGTGGCGCTGATCGAGGCGTACAACGAAGCGTTCGATGCCATGGATGATGCCGAGGATGTGCTCGCTTCCGTTCAACAGAACCTGCAGTACATGCGGCTGGTTCACCTCGTCTACGAATTTGGGGCCGAGCTATGAGGGGCGAACGAACAATGAATGCAACAATTCTCTCAGGGCACGGAGTGAAAACCATGCGCAAGTGCTTCTTGTTTTTGGCTCTAGCAGCCATGACCGCGTGTGCGAGCGACATCAATGTCGTCGACCGCACGCAACCGAACAAAATAGAGAAGTCCCTTCTCGAGGGTGAGTGGTACTTCCGACCCACCGTCGTCGAGGTCGACTACAACCAGGGAATGCTCTTTGAGGGATATGCCGGCGAGATGGAACGCATCCGTTGGGATATCCGTGAGGACCAGATCATTGCCTATCGCAGTTATGAGCTGCTTGAAGGCGCAGAAACTGGCACGGGGGCGGTCGCGTTTCAAGGCAATCCCTTGGCAGTGTTTCCGGTCAAGGAGCATTTCGATGTGTTCCGTGACTATAACGAAGCAACGGGCGAGCAGAAAAACGTCTTGGTGGAAAACACCACTGACCGCCCATGGTACGAACGCGAATACATGCGTGTCGACTGGTCGCAGAATCTGAAAAACGATCCCTACATGTTTGAGAGCGTGGTGAGCGCTATCGCTGGCGCTTCCTACTACGTGCAAGAGAACGATGTGGACAACCCGTATCGAGCCGAAATTACGGCCGAGAACATCAATGTGGTGGGCAGCTACTTGCTCGAAACCGATCTGTGGACCTGTTACCTCGTCTATCAAGATCCCTACTTCTGTGGTGCCAGCGAGGCCAAGATCCGGCTGTCGTTTATGAAGGTCGATCCCAACAATGACTACGAGGAAGTTTACTACCCCGACAATATTCCAGCCCGCGATGCCGACGGCGAGCCCGTCTACTATTGCGATGGTGAAGGGCACAACCCGGATGAGGCCTGGAACAATGCTGACTGCTCGAAGCAGGGCTTCCCCGTGTTCGAACGTTTCGGATTTTTCCGAACCCAACGGATGGCATACGACGATGAGTACCAGTGGACCCGCGAAGGTCGAATTTTTCTGGCGAACCTGTGGAACATCTGGGGCAAGACCCGGGCTGTCGACGTGAACCCCTGGGACTTCCCCTTGGCGTGTGGATACGGGACGAATTTTGGTGAAGGGGACATCATTCCCAAGGCATGCCGCCCACCCGGTCAAATCACGTACTACACCAATGCCGGATTCCCCACCGATCCGGAGCTTTGGCAAGCAACCCAGGAGTTCATGGGCGAGTGGGATGAGGCATTTCGCGAGACAATCGCCGCCAACAGGCGAGTCTATTTCAAGAAGAACGTCAGAGCCGACGATATCAGAACGACTCTGCAGATCAGAAAGAACACCTGTGATGTCAACTATGTGCGCAGCTATGTCGCGGACAATGGCTATGCCAACGAGTTGCGGGAGTTTGGTATTGACACCGTCGAAGCCGGCAACCTCAAGCGGGCGTGCTCGGTTCTCGAGTGGGCTTCCGACGGCGATTTCCAGTGGCAGAAGCTTGGCGATTTGCGCCACAGTTTTGTCAACTGGGTCAACACTCCACAGGTGGCGGGGCCTTTGGGATACGGACCCTCTGCCGCTGACCCGGTCACAGGTGAGATCATCTCGGCAACGGCGAACATTTATGGTGCAGCCGTTGACGAGTACGCCGCCTATGCGGCGGACGTCATCTCCCTGATGAATGGCGACCTCGATGTCTACGACATCATCGATGGAGGGACCATTCGTGAGCATATCAGCACCAAAAAGGGGCGCTATAATCGCGGATTATCACTGAACAAGATGGCAGCCGCTCGAAGTCGCGACACCCGTGCGTTCGCAGCGTCGCCGCAGGATGAGCAGCAAGAGGGACAGTTCGGTGGTTCATTCGCGAGTCAGAGTCGTGCCAAGTTGGAACGGTTGCAGGGTTCTGCTCTCGAGAAGGAGCTCTTGTCCTCCGACGATATCAAGCGCGCTCTCCTCGGGCCCGAGGGCTACCAACCGGGCATGGATGCAGCGGACCTCGCTGAGCAGTCGCCACTCGAGTGGCTCGCGGAAGGGGCGGCTGAACGACAAAAGGCTCTGGGCAGGCTTGCGGAGCACAGCATCATGATGGCCGAGTGGATAGATGTTGGTGCCGAGAGCTTGGTGCAGTCTGATTTCCAGGACATGACCTGGGAGCAAATCTACGCCAAGGTCCACAAGCTCATCTACAAGGCAGTCACCGCCCACGAAGTCGGGCACACCCTCGGTCTGCGCCACAATTTCTCCGGCTCCATTGACGCTCTCAACTATGACCCCAAGTTCTGGGAAGACTACGAATACAATGCCGGAATCGGCGAGGGCACGGTTCGTCGCTTCAATCCCAACGGCACGCCCACCATGGCCACTCAGTATATGTACTCATCGATCATGGACTACAGTGCACGCTTCTGGGCTGACGACGTTCAGGGTATTGGTCCGTACGATCTCGCTGCGCTCAAGTTTGGTTATGGCGGCCTGATCGAAGTGTTCGATGAGCCGGTCATGGGGCAGCCCTTCAATGTTTCCTTCATCAATGAGTATCTCTACGACTACACTTGGATACCCAAGTTGGTCGGAACTGGGTGGACGGATTACTACAGTCAAGATAGTGAGTTTTATGACTGGTTGCCCACCGCCATGCGACAGGCAACGCCAAAAGTTGACAACATTTGGAAACGAAGTGATGTCACTTTTGAGGAGTATGTTGAGAAGACCTCGGCGTGCTACCTTGGCTCGTGCCCATTTCCGCCGACGCCAGTGCCATACATGTTCTGCACCGACGATCGTGCCGGTTGGTGGTTCGACTGCCAGTTGTATGACCACGGTGCCAATCTGCGCGAGGTGACCGCCGACCGCATGGAGCGGTACGACGAATACTACATGTTCACCAACTTCAAGCGCGACCGCTTCGGTTTTGGCGAGTACAACGGCATCAACGATTATAACCAGAGGTTGTTGAGCCGGTACCTCTTGCCAATGTGGAACAGCTTCAATTTCTACTCGTACGGGTTCCTCTCCCTCGACACCAACCAGTTGACTGGCGAGGCAATTCTACTCAACGAATACCCGATGGCGCAGGGTTGGCAGGCGTCGGCCATGGACGGTCTCAACTACCTGGCATCGGTGATGTTGCACCCCGAGCCTGGCACATATTGCCTCGATTCGGCTGCCAACACCTATCGGCTGACGGGGGACCTCGGGGAGACGGTCACCTGCGCCACTGGCGCTCCCATCGAAGTGCCCCTTGGTGTGGGCAAATACCTCAAGACCCGATGGTCGAACGACTATTACTACAAGCCCACGCACATCGGTTCATTCTTTGACAAGTGGATCGCGACCTGGGCCTTCACCTACGACCAGGGCTTTTTCTATCAGGACTTCTCCGCGTCCCTGGACGCGGGCGCCTTCTCCTATTCGTATTGGCGCAGTTTGCAACCCGAAATGCTTGATCTGTTTGCACCATTGCTAACGGGCGCCGACAATCCCTTCAGTTGGCGTGTTGATGCCACCGATCCAAACCACCCCGAGTTCAAGTGGACCCCGGTGGTGGACATCTACGACGACGCCGATTGGGATGCGGTTGCCGATGGTGCCTTGCCTACTTTGGAGTCCTCCACCAGCTGGACTTTGAAATACTGGTCGTTGGTGCTGCCATTGGTGCGTTTCAACTCCATGGTTGACTACACCCTTGACTTCTCCGACTACGCGCGGGTTTGCCTCGAGGGATATCAAGACTGCATGGATATCAGTACCGTGAACAACGCTGGGGTAGTGTCGCCGGGGGTCGAGGGTGACGACTTTGTGGCTTACACAGATCCGCTCAACGGCTACCGCTACATCGCATCGTCGTACCCAGGCCGTACTGATCGTCGATCTATCGGTCGAGAGTTGGTGGAGGATGCGCAGGCTTATGCCAACGAGTATCTCCTGGCACGGAGCCGTTTCGATGAGGTTCTGGGCGTCAACGGCGGCAGTTTCGAGCTCGCCGATGAAGAGAAGACGACCTTCAACGCAGATTTCTACGGTGATCTGAACGCAGGGCAGAAAGCGCAGCTCTTCCAACAACGCCGCGATGACCTTTTAAGCAAAGAACGAGGCGTCAATGAGCGCTCGAGCTTCATCGACCTGGTGCGCAATTTCGCGCGTATGACGGAGTTCGAATACTGATTGCGAAGGTCGGTTGTTGTCGTCTGGGTGGGCTGCATTAGACGATGAACTTCGAAACTATCAAAGGGCGGGTCCGGGACAAATGGTCTGAGTTCCGGGCCCGCTCGATCTATTTTCAGCTCAAGGCACTGATCTTGGCGTCCTATGGGGCGGTGGTGGCGATCACCCTGTTGTGGGCACCGCCGTCAACCTTGGCAAAAAACCAGATTGGTGCCGGAATCATGGCTCTCGAAGGGGACGATATAGTTGGTCGCAGCTTCATCGTCGAGAATCAGAGCCGCAATCACTGGAGCAACGTCCGTTTCGAAATCGATGGGGGCTACACGGTCGAGCTCGATATGGTGCAGGCCGGTGACAAAGTCACCCTGTATGCCAAGGACTTCACGAAGAAGGTAATTCGCAAGCGTCGTGGCCGCGAGATTCCCAAGACAGTTTCCGCTCCAGTTGACGCTGTCATCACCAACCTGCAGATCGAGTGTTCGGAAGGCCTCGCCGTGGAGCCGGTTGTCAATCAGCCCCAATAGCCCCCTCCACGCTCGCGCAGTCCCCACCTATGTGAGATCGTGTTTGCATGGACAGGTGTCCCACCATTGATATCCGCGAATTGGTGCAGAGAAGAGGCGTCGATTTCGATGATGCCTTTGCGTCTCTGCTACGTCTCTACCTGGATGTCGACCGCCACAGTGGCGAGCTCACCGCAGGGTACGATCTTCCGTGCCACAAAGGTTGCGACGGGTGCTGTCATGAGAGTGTCTTTGTTACGCCACTCGAGTTCTACGGCGTATGGACCTGGTTGCAAGAGCATTACGGCGAAGGCGAACGGGCAGAAATTGTAAGACGTGCGCGTGCCATCTATGAGGCACAGCGTGACGCCATTCGCGCCCTGAATGCACCACCGCCGTTGGGTGAGGTTGACCACACCCAAGTGGCCCGGACCATTCGCTTCCGCTGCCCACTCCTTGGTGATGATGGTGGCTGTTTGGTCTATCCGGTGCGGGAGCTCTACGCTCGTCTCTTCGGTTGTAGCTTCAATGAGCAGAGCGGGATCTACGGATGCGACCTGTCGGGCAAGTACTTCGCAAACAAAGAGCTCACCCTGCTGCGGGCCCGCTCCGTCGCACTGCAACTCAATGATCTTCCCCTCACGGATATGCGACAGATTTATCCGTATTACATCTATGAGCTGTTTGGGGTGTTGGAGGGTTAGGGCGAGCTCAGTCCAATGAATTGAGAGCTCTGTCAATGATGGCGACCGCCTCCGCGATTTCTTGGCTCGAGACATTGAGGGGGGGCAGCAGGCGAAGCACGGTTCCTCCGGCGACAGTGGCGAGCAGGCCGTCGATGACACACTGGCGATAGATGGGTTTGGCGGGTCGGTCGAGCACCAGTCCAACCATGAGTCCCCGGCCACGGACTTCGAGGGCGCAGGTGTGTTTTGACACGAGCTCACCGAGGGCAACGCGCAACTCCTCACCTTTCGTGGTGGCATGATCGAGCAGCCCCTCCTCTTCGATGATGTCGAGGGTGGCAAGGCTTGCGGCGCAGGCGATGGGGTTGCCACCATAGGTGCTGGCGTGGGAGCCTTCCGTGAGAACGGCAGCGATCTCGTCGGTGGTAATCATGGCACCGAGGGGGAGGCCTCCCCCGAGCATTTTTGCGGCTGTCAGGATATCGGGCGTGACGCCTTCATGTTGGTGCGCAAACCACTTGCCCGTGCGGCCGATGCCACTTTGCACCTCATCGAAGATAAGGAGGCAACCTTTGTCGTCGCAGAGATCGCGGACAGCCTCGAGATATCCCGCGGGCGGCACCTTGATCCCGCCATTGCCTAGGATTGGCTCGATGATGACAGCCGCTGTTTGAGCGGTGACGGCTTTGTCGAGTGCATCGATGTCAGCGAAGGGAACGTGGGTTATGCCGGGCATCATCGGGCCAAAGCCCTTGTGCAATTCGGGCTGACCGGTGACGCTCAGTGAGCCATAAGTGCGTCCGTGGAAGGAGTTGTGAGCGGCGACAAATTGGGTGCGGTCTTCATCTCGAGCATGAAAGTAGCGACGAGCAACCTTCAGTGCGGCTTCCACCGCCTCGGTGCCGGAATTGGTAAGGAAGGTGCGGTCGCCGAAACACATCGAGGCGAGCCGCCCACACAGACGAATGTACCCCTCGTGGTAGAAGAGATTCGATGAGTGACAAAAGCGCGCGGCCTGCTGGGCAATGGCGGCAACCACCTTGGGGTGATTGTGGCCGACCGCGATGACGCCGATGCCGCCAGCGAAATCGAGGTACTTCTTGCCGCCCTGATCCCAGAGGTAGGTGCCCTCGCCGCGGTCGAGAACGAACGGCGGGGGTGCATAATTGGGTGTCATGTGGGTGCGAGCGGTTTCTAGGAGTTCTGAGGTCAGCATGTTTGGTCCGTTTGGCTGAGGCTGGAACGCAGGATTTCTACAAAATGTAACGACTGAGGTCTTCGTTTTGAATCAACTCTTTGAGCGAATCCCTGACGAAAGCGCCATCGACGACCACCGTCTGACCGGCTCGCTCCGGGGCGTGAAATGAGACGTCCTCCAACATCCTTTCGAAAATGGTATAGAGACGGCGTGCACCAATGTTCTCGCTGCGGGAGTTGGCCTCAGCAGCCGTGCGAGCGATCTCGGCCAGACCATCCTCAGTGAAATCCACGGTGACGTTCTCAGTCATCAACAGCGCCCGGTACTGGCGCGGTAGAGCATTTTGCGGCTCCTTGAGGATTCGCAGCAATTCTTTTTCGCCCAAGGAGTTGAGCTCGACACGGATGGGAAACCGGCCTTGGAGCTCGGGGATGAGATCGCTTACTTTGGCGATGTGAAACGCGCCAGCGGCTATGAACAGAACATGATCGGTTTTGACCACACCATATTTTGTGGTGACGGTCGACCCTTCCACTATCGGGAGAATGTCACGCTGCACGCCCTCGCGGGAGACATCGGGGCCGCCTCCTCCTCCTTCCCGCTTCGAGATTTTGTCGATCTCGTCGAGAAAGACGATACCAGAGTCTTGGGCCCGTCTCATGGCCTCCTTCGTGATCAGTTCCTGGTCGACAAGCTTGTTTGCCTCGTCTTGAGTGAAGGTCTCGCGAGCTTCAGGGATTTTCACACGGCGTTGGCGGGTCTTTTTTGGGCCGGTGAGCTGACCCATCATGTCTTGAATGTTTAGGCCCATTTCCTCGAGGCCCGCGCCGGAGAACACCTGCATGGTGGGAAAACGGCGCTCTTCGGCTTCGATCTCTATCTCGCGTTCGTCGAGTTCTCCTGCTCGCAGCATGGCTCGCAGTCGGTCGCGGCTCGTGGTGTCCTCCTCCTCGCTCGCACTCGAGGTTTGCTCGTAGCTTGGACGGGGAAGTAGGACGTCGAGAATGCGGTCCTCGGCGCGGCGACTTGCCTCCACCATGACTCGTTCTTTTTCTTCTTCGCGGACCATTTGTACGGCCGCTTCGACCAGATCGCGGATCATCGAGTCGACGTCGCGACCGACGTAACCAACCTCGGTGAATTTTGAGGCCTCGACCTTGACGAAGGGGGCCTGGGCCAAACGTGCCAAGCGTCGAGCGATCTCGGTCTTACCGACGCCCGTGGGACCGATGAGTATGATGTTCTTTGGCGCGATTTCATCGCGCAGGTCCTCCGGCACCCGACGGCGGCGCCAGCGGTTGCGCAGGGCAATGGCCACGGCCCGCTTGGCATTGTCTTGGCTGACAATGTAGCGGTCGAGCTCCGAGACGATTTCGCGGGGAGTAAAGGAGGTACCGGTTTCGGTGTCGATGGCCATGGTTGTTACTCGCAGAGCTCCTGAAAAACAATTTGATCGTTGGTGTAGATGCACAACTGAGAAGCAATCTTCATTGCCTCTTCGGCTATTTGTCTGGCGCTCAGTTCTGTGTTGTCAAACAAAGCCCGTGCCGCTGCTGCGGCAAAGTTGCCCCCCGATCCTATGGCCATGACGCCAAAATCAGGTTCGATGACATCCCCGCTTCCCGACAGGAGAAATGTCTTGTTTCGATCGGCCACGAGCAGGAGCGCCTCGAGGCGTCGCAACATGCGATCGGTGCGCCAATCCTTGGTTAACTCAACTGCGGCGCGAGTAACATTTCCCGAGTAATCCTTGAGCTTGCCTTCGAATCGCTCGAACAATGTAAACGCGTCAGCGGTGGACCCTGCGAAGCCTGCAAGAACCAGGTCGTTATAGAGACGGCGGACCTTGTGCGCACTGTGTTTGACCACCGAATCATTCATGGTCACCTGGCCGTCTGCAGCCATAACCACATGATTGTGACGCCGAACCACCAGCACGGTGGTCGAGCGGAATCTTGGTTGTTGCGGGTTGCTCATCTTCTGCCTTGGATTTGGGAAGATCGGTCAGTGAAGGACCTGTTGTTGGGTGAGGGACATGGGCTTTTGCACGTAGGCGATGGGATCTTTGAGGCCGGCGGCGGCGAAGCCTGCGAGTCTGAGTTGGCAGGCATCGCACCGGCCACAGGCGATTTCATTTTTTGGGTCATAACATGAATGAGTGAGGCTGTAGTCGACGCCAAGCTCGGTGCCCTTTTTGACGATCTCTGCCTTTGTCATGTGGAGCAATGGAGCGTGAATGCGGAACCTCCCCGCCCGAGTGACGCCAGCGCCCGTTGCCAGGTTGGCAAGTGATTCGAAGGCGGAGATGAACTCGGGGCGACAATCAGGGTATCCCGAGTAGTCGACCGCATTGGCACCGATGAACAAATCAAAGGCGCCAAGCACCTCCGCCC
>Ga0156517_1214_pt1 | contig 27171 bp, 21 predicted proteins | sample RifOxyB3_FD_111912 | JGI IMG/M metagenome (GOLD analysis project Ga0156517, IMG submission 111912) | Deltaproteobacteria bacterium RIFOXYB12_FULL_58_9 | reverse complement strand
TGTCAAGGTCGGCATGCGGAATTCTGCGGACTCGGTCAGAGTTGCCCGCCTCTGCTCTTCCATCATCGTGGGACGCCGCAATTCCAAATCGTCCATCATCGTCGGCCGCCGTAAATCGGATTGGCGTGTCTGGGTCGATCGTCGCACTGATGACTCGTCATGCATCTGTGTGGGACGGCGATTGCCATTCGTCTCCGCCTCAGCGATGTCGTGGTGTAGCTGACGCAAAAGATCGCGGACGCTGTGATTGGTTGGCTCAATCTCGAGAAAAGCGAGGAAATAGTTGCTCGCTCCCTGAAGATCTCCTTTCGCTTGCAGGGCCATCGCTGTGCTCAAAAATTGTTGCGCCTCAATGCTGGCACCATCGGCTGCAACCGCGTTTTCGGGGAGCGGCCCCTCGACCGTCGCCGCACCGCCCTCCAAGAAGCCATATCCCTTGAGCTCCCTCGCAAATGAGCGCACGAGCTTGGGGTCAGCTGCCATGCCAAAGCGGGCCATATCCCGCGCAATCTCTGCCAGGCTCCGGGTACCATCCAACACCTTGGCGATTCGCCACTCCATATCGTAAATTGAAAACCAGGTGGACGACTCGGGAGCCCGAACGCGTATCTGGCCCGGAGGGCCCTCTGCGGTCAGCAGGTCGGAGCGAAGCTTGAGATTGCCCATTTGCGGCGAGGACTCGACTGTGGCAACGGCCGAGTCAATGTCCTCCTCGCGCAGGTTCTTCGAGGGCGGTACAACGCGCAGGGTTGGATCGTTGATCAAACACGCACTCCCGAGCCCTCTCGCGTTTTCGCATGGAGGCTCTACCCGTCCCAATCATAATAGTAGAAGACGGTAGAACAATCACCTTTTGATCCTTCCCCGGTGGCAAATAGCAACACTTGTCAGCACTCACATTGTGCCCGCTTCCGTCCAGGTCAAACTGGGTTTGACAAGGATCGGCTCACCGTTTTTTGGCGAGACTCAGCTTCACGTCGATAACAACGCTCGGATCTCGGTTAGAAAGATCCAATTCCGCTGAAACGTAACCAGGAGCGTCGAAATAGACCTGCGTTTGGTCGGTTGTGATAGTGAATTTCACCGTGCCGTCATCCGCCTGATCCATGCTGGATGTTCGAGAACCACCAAGGCTGTAGTGATAACGAAGCATAACCCCTGGGACGAAGCGTCCAGACTCATTTGTGATCCTGGCGGTCCAAGTGGCGGTCTTGTCTCCTTTCACAGAGATCTCCAAGCCATCCAGCATGCTTCCGGTCAACTCCACGACTTGTTCCTCAAACTGGGCATCAACGCGGAGTTTTTCAGGCCCAATGAGACCGAGACGATAGGCACCGACGGCCATGTCACGAAACTCGAAGCTGCCATCATCGAGGCACCTGGCCCAGTAGATGGCATCATCTTTCTGGCTCATTGCCCCAAAACGACCGCATGAGTCTTGACTGAGTGGAAAGGACTCCCCACTCTGCGAATCTACAAATTGCCCCCGAATTGTACCTCCGCCAATGGTGAAGTCAGCCACGACCTCGCGTGGTTCGTCGATGACGACCGTACCCAATTTGCGTTTCTCGTCGCCTTGAATGACCCGCAGAATATAGCCGGCGTGCGCGGGGATACCTTCAATCCGGTAAGTCCCGTCCGCGTCAGTGACCGTCTGCTCTGGAAAGGTCTCGTGCTCGCGCTGCGCCCACCCCATGTGGTTTGAAATTTCGACCTTGGTCTCAGCCGCAGGCGTGTTGTTAGCATAGCTGATTCGTCCCGTGAGAACCGCGCTCTCTTGCGCCAAGAGGAAATCCTTTTGCAGCTCGGCAACGTGTGTATCCGCTTCCACCCACTGGATCGGCTCGACGCTTCGATTCTTTGGATAACTTCCAAACCGAACGGGGTGTGTCTGCGTCCCTGTTACAACTTGTACTTCGGGGTGTCTGGCCAGCGGAATCAACATTTCGTAGTATCCGCCTTCATCAGTGCGAGTGCTCTGCTCCTCCCCCCGAACCTCAGTTCCGACCACGGGTTTCTTGTCTTTGCCTTGGTAGACGTATCCCATGACTTTGAGAATACCGCTCAATTGGATCGTGACATGCTTGGTCTCTCCCTCTCCCAGCTGCAGATTGTGATGATCAGCAAATCCGTAACGTGGATGGTGAGCCTGTATCGAGAAAGGACGTTCCTCAGGAGCCCCCACTAGGATGAAGGTGCCCTTGGCGTCCGTTTTCGCCGTGGGGCAGCGTTCCTTGCCCTTACCGTTGCAGTCACCGAGTATCACAGTCGCATCCTGGAGCCCCTTGCCTTTCCAGTCGGTGACAGTGCCGCTCACCCGTCCACCCTGGGACAATGGCACGACCAAATAGGGATCTGCGGTAACAGCATCAAGTGTTACCTCTTGTCGTGATGGTGCATACCCGTCGGCACGCACGAGCAGACTCCATCTCCCCAGGCCCAATCCCGACAAACGAAACTGGCCATCTTTTGCGTCAGCAATATGCACGGAACGATCTTGGGGAGCATCAAAACTGCGCACCGCCAAACCTGAGAGGTCAACGTCAAAATCTTCGATGGGCACGCCGGTTTGCGCGTCAAACACTTCGCCCCCCAATGAGAAACGTACGGTTTGGGCATCCTCATCCCAGAAGCCACCTGTCGGGCCTTCCTCCATCTCGGCCACCGCCTTCGTCAGCCCGACTAAGCGGCCCACACCTTTTGGCTCTGATCGAGAACCTGCCAATTGACCCTCAGCACTACCCAGATCCGTTCGTTTGACTTCACCTGATGCATCAACGATTGCACCGGCAGGAGCATCAATCCGCATGGATTTTGCTTCACCCGAAAACACGACGTATCCGCTGTAAATTGCGACAATCGCCACCACACCGATGCCAGCGGTCATTGCCCGGACTTTGTTGGTCATTGCTATTTCTCCGTTTGATCCCACACCCATATCGCCTTGGACGGTTGCCCGTATGGCCCCGAGTTCCAGACTGATTGGACTTTCTGTGTTGATGCGTATCTGCCCCCGCTCCAAGTCGAGTGCTTTCTCGTTCGCTATTCCGACAACCGAACGACTCGCGATACTGCCGCTCCACTCGGGCGCGGAGATCGATACTGGATCACGGTCAGATCTCAGCCGCAAAGGTGTGTCCACTTGCAGATCGCCTTTGACCGATTCCCAGCCACCATCCGTCCAAATTTGAGCGCCACCTGGTGCATGAATCTTGATGTTCTTGGCCCAAAGGGCTTGCTGCCCAAAAAACAACACGGCCATTGCCGCCGCTGCCACGGGTATCCAACGTCGCATTGGGACCAAGATCCCTCGCCTTCTTTGCACTCGTGCTGTTACCTGGGAAGCTATGTTGATTTTGGCCCCTTGATTTGCGGTCTCTTGTCTCAACGAAGAAAAGGCAGCGGCCAACTTCTCATCCGCGCTCTGCTCGCATCGGTTCTCGCCTTTGGCGATGCGCTCTTTGATGGCCTTGTCGAGGGCTTGCAGATCATCATGCTCAGTCATGCCAATCCCTCCGCAGTTGTTCTAAGGCCCGATGCAGCCTCGACTTGACGGTTCCCAACGGTTGTTCGGTCAGCTCGGCTATCTCTTGGAGATCCATGTCCTCCAGGTAGCGAAGGATCAAAACCTCGGCGAAGTCTGGTTGCAGCCGGTGAATACTGTGGCGCAAATCCCTCCCCAACAGCTCGGAGTCGGACTCGGCGGTTCTTCGATCCATTTCTGGTCGCAGTGGAACGACCTTGCGCTCCCGCTTCAAGTGCGCCAAGCAGCGATTGCGAGCGATGGTCAATAGAAATGATTTGAGCTTGCCACGATGCCGGTACCGTTTGCGCTCCCTCCACAGGGTCAAGAATACCTCCTGGGTGAGGTCGCAAGCCGCATCAGCAGATCCGACGTAGCGCAGACAGAACGTTGCTATGCTTTGCTGATGATGCTCTACCATCTCCTGAAAACAGTCAGGATCTCCTTGTTTGAAGCCATCCATGGCCGCGTCCAGCCTATCTGACGAATCGACGGTCATGTTGGATACGGTCCGTATGGTTGTGGCTGCTTGAAGCATACAGCCATGAAGTGCCAAAAGCCGCGAAAGGTTCCAAGGTTCCCGTGGTCGTTCCTTTTCTTCTCTCTTTCTGTTACGCCCCGACGGCGTCGCCACATGGAGTTTCAACGGGGGTGAACTTCGACGAGGCTGGTGCGAGGGAGCGAAAAAGCTCCTTGAGGTCAATCGTGTCGAGGGTTTCCCGCTCCAAGAGTTGCACGGCGCTCGCTTTGAGGATCTCGCGGTTCTCCTGCAAGATTGCTCGTGCTCTCTCGAAGGCAGTAGCCACATATTTGCGTACCACGCAATCAATCTCCCGTGCGGTGTCCTCACTGTAGGAGCGTTGTTGCATTGGCTGGCCGCCGGGTCCGAGGAAGGTCTCTTTGTCCTGTTCAAAAGCCACGTGTCCCAGGGCCGGCTCCATGGCGTAGCGGGTCACCATGCTGCGGGCGATGTCGGTTATTTTCCCGAGGTCGTCAGCTGCGCCGGTCGAGAGATGGTCGAAGATAATGCTTTCGGCAGCGCGCCCGCCCATGAGCACCGCCATCTTTCCCGAAAGCTCGTCTTTGGTCATCAAGTAGCGATCGTCGGTTGGCCTCTGGATGGTGTAACCCAGAGCGCCGATACCCCGAGGAATGATTGAGACCTTGTGCACGGGGTCGGATCCCGCGATTGCGGAGGCAACAATAGCGTGCCCCATCTCGTGGTAGGCGACGATCTCCCGCTCCTTCGCATTGAGAAGACGGTTCTTGCGCTCGAGTCCGGCGACGATCCGTTCGACGCCCATGTTGAAATCATGCATCGTGACAGATTCGGCAGCGCGCCGAGTGGCTGACAACGCGGCCTCGTTGACGAGGTTCGCCAAATCGGCACCCGTAAATCCAGGCGTCAATGCGGCCACCTGCTCGAGCTCTACATCCTCGGCTAACTTCACCTGCCGCACGTGCACCCCGAGGATCTCCGCACGTCCGCGTTTGTCAGGACGGTCAACAAGGATTTGGCGGTCAAAACGGCCAGCTCGCAGAAGTGCCGGATCGAGAACCTCGGGACGATTGGTGGCTGCCAGCAGAACAATGCCACCGGTGGGATCGAAACCATCCATTTCGACCAACAACTGATTGAGGGTTTGTTCCTTTTCATCATGACCGCCGGAGAACCCAGATGGCCCGCGAGCTCTGCCGAGAGCATCGAGCTCGTCAATGAAAATAATCGCTGGGGACTTTGCCCGCGCCTGCTCGAACAGGTCGCGCACACGTGCGGCTCCGACACCGACAAACATCTCGACAAAGTCCGACCCGGAAATGGAGAAAAAGGGCACGCCGGCCTCACCAGCCACCGCCCGCGCCAACAAGGTCTTGCCAGTTCCAGGAGGACCTACCAAGAGGATGCCTTTGGGCATTCGTGCACCGAGTCGGCCGTATTGTCCCGGATCCTTGAGGAAGGAAACGGTCTCAGCCAGCTCGGCTTGCGCCTCCTCGACACCCGCGACGTCCTTGAATCGAGTTGAAGTGTCGGTCTCGACATAGACCTTGGCTTTGCTTTTGCCAATGGACATGAGTCCTCCGCCCGAGCCCAAACGTCCCGACATCCGTTTCATCAAGAAGAACCAAACCAAGAAGAACAGCCCAATGGGGACGACCCACGAGAGTATGATAGGCAGAAACTGGCTTTCGATGTGTCCCGAATACTCGATGTCGTACTTGCTGAGCTCTTCGGCGAGTTCCGTGTCTACCCGAGTTGTCTTGAAATAGCGTTTTTCTCGGTCCTGGGGTTCTTTGAGCTCACCACGAATGTCGTTGGCGGTTATCACCGCGTTCTTGATTCTTCCGTCCCGTGCCAAAGACTGAAACTCGCTGTAGGGAATGGGAGATACAGATTGGTAGCTTGACCATAGGCTCTGCAACAGCATGACGCCAAAAATTGCAATCATTGCGTAGGTGAGATTGAATCTAGTGCTCTTCTCCATCAGGACACACCTCCGCAGCCAAGCTGGTGCTCGAACTGGCAACGTCAACCCGGAGGGCCGATTATTTGGAAGGGTTAGCTAGTCTGCCCGTGCCGGCAATTGGCGCAATTGGCGCGGCGGTTCTTGACCGCAGGCGGTGCCTGTGTGCAACCTTCAGCGAATGTTCACGGTATCGTCCGAGTCCGCTGGGATCCTACTGGGTTTGCTGCTCGTTACCTCCTGTGACGCCGAGCCAACACCTCTCGGACCCTGCGACGGTCTACCCGAGGGACGAATCGATTTCGCCAAAGATGAAGCCGTCCATCCCAATGCACCGATGGAGTGGTGGTACTGGACCGGCCACTTGCAAGATGTCGAAGGGCGTTGGTTTGGCTTTGAGCAGACGTTCTTTCATCTCCAAACGCCGGAGTTGTTGGCGAGCATGGTCCATTTCGCCATCACTGACATCGAAGATCAGTCGTTTCACTACGTCGTCCACTATGGATCTGACCTCGCCGATCAGCCAAAGCGTGGTTTTGACTTTCTCATCCGTGAGCAATCCGCCCATGGAGTGGACGGGCACGACGTATTGCACGGGCAAGTGGATAACTATGTTTTGGATGTGGACCTAAGGGGAATGAAGAAGCCGGTCTTGCAACACGAAGACGGCTACACCGACTACAGCTTTGGTGGCAACACCTACTACTATTCTCGCGAGCGCATGGCGGCCACGGCCACGCTGCAGATTGGCGGTGACACCGTCGAACTCAGCGGTGAAGGTTGGTTTGATCACCAATGGGGTGAGATGGGCTCTGTGGTCAACCGCGGTTGGGACTGGTTTGCTGTGCAACTCGATGACAACGTTGAGATCATGGTATTTATTGCTCGCAATGAAGGTGCCGATGTCATGGTCGGGGGCTCCATCACCGACAGCGATTGCCACACGCGCGAGATCCCAGCCGAGGAGGTCGAGGTCGAATCCCACGGCACCTGGCAGAGTCCGCATACGGGATGCCTCTATCCGCAAAATTGGACCCTGCTCATCGACGGCATGGAAATCCATCTGGACGCGGTGCTCGATGACCAGGAAGTTGTGAGTTTCGCGCCCACCTATTGGGAGGGCGCCGTCACAGTGAGCGGTGACGCCACCGGTCGCGGTTACGTGGAGCTGAACGGCTATTGCAATTAGTTGGACTCGACAGGTTCTCTCAAGTCCGCGCTGTCTCAAGTCCGCGCGGGTGACACTTTGGTTCGTGTGCGGCAGGTGCTCAACCCAAACAATGTATAGATGGGGCAACTACCAACAGATCCGGTGACCAAAGGTACGATACCCAACAGGCCCCATAGGGTCTGCGGGCCCACAAATACTAGGCTCAAAAGTCCAAGACCGACGACCACGCGGATGGCACGCTCAACTTTGTGTTCATTGGCGGGAAAGAGTTTCTCCAACATGACGTCCTCCTTCACCGCGAGAGCGCAGTGATTTCAACCTTGCCGATGATGAGCCAATACATGGGCTTAAGGTGCACACGGATGTGCTCGTTCGCCACATATTGTTTCCGACAGGCTTTTAGCCCTCGTCTTCTTGCTCATTCCGGTTAGGTTGGCGCTCCGGGATGATGAGTAGGGGTCGGTAGAGGCCGTCGCCCTCCGAGCGCGTCGTGACGGTGTCGTCTTCCTCCAGAGTGATATGGAAGATGCGACGGTCATGAGCTGACATCGGGCTCAGGCGGACGACCTTGCCTTCGGTGAGCGCCTTGTCGGCGAGCTGTCGCGCGAGCGCCGCGAGCGCTTCGCGACGACGATTACGGTAGTCGGCAGCGTCGAGGACCAAGTGCGCGGAGCCTTCAGCCTTGCGGGCAACAATGCGGTTGATCAGAAACTGCAGCGCCAAGAGCGCCTCGCCCTTGTCACCAATGACACGCACGGCGTCTTCGCCACTGAGATCGAAATGAACCTCGTCGTCGTCTTGGACCAGGCGTGGCTCAACGTTAAAACCTGCGAGCTCCACTATATCGTTGAGCACCTGTTGAGCGGCGGCGGCGCGCTCACTGGGATCGCCCTCAAACAAGGGTCGCTTGTTTGTGGCTTCTTCCGGCACCAATTCGAGTTTGAGGAGGCTATCGATGTTGCCATCGTCGGCGGTGGGGCGACGCTCTGGGCGATGGCCGCCACGACCTCGGTTGCCACCACCACCACCGCCACCGCTACGATCATCGCGGCCTCTACCACCACGGGGAGGACCACTGCGGGGACCACGGGGAGGAGCGCTGCGGGGACCACGGTCACGGCCGCCACCACGGCTCTCATGACTGTCACGGCGACCACGGGGAGGACCGCTGCGACCACGGCTGCCGCCGCGGGAGTCTCGGTCGCCCCGATCGCCGCGCTCGTCGCGAGGTTGATCATCACGCTGGTAGCGTTCTTCAGCTTGGGCCGCTGCCTTTTCGTCGACCTCGACAGAGATGACCACCCGCCTGGTGGCAAGGTCGTCACCTGTCTCTGATACGATTTCGTAGCGCAGGGCAGCGCGGGTTACGCCCAACTCTTCACATGCTTTGATTGCGGCTTCGGCCGCAGTTCTGCCTTTAAATTGTCGACTCATGATATGCTCCGGAGCAAGCTCCGCTGGTAATTCCAGTTGTCGGCCAGCGGAGGAGTGTGCGGCCTTTCGTTGGGGCAGGTAAAAATTAACCAGCCCGTTTTTTTCCCCCTTGGCGAGCGACTTTTGAGGACACAATCTGCGCCTCCGCCGGTGCCAAGTTAGTGAGACGCTTGTTGATAACGAGCTGCTGGCCAATCGTCAAGATGGTGTTGAACAGAATATAAAGGACCAATCCACTCGGCAAAGCTAGCATGAACACGGTGAACATGACCGGCATGATGTACAACATCATCTTGGCTTGCTGTGAATCGGCCGACGTTGGCATGAGCCTCTGTTGCACGAACATCAAGCCGCCAAGGACCAAGGCCAGAAGTGGGAATGGTTCCTTGGCGGTCAAATCGGCAAGCCATAAGAACGGTTGCTGATACAGATCTACCGCGGTCCAAAGAGTGCGATAGAGGGCGAACCACACCGGCATCTGCAGAAGCATGGGCAGACAACCGCCGAGCGGATTGACGCCCTTTTCCTTGAAAAGGCGCATCTGCTCTTGTTGCTGCCGTTCGCGATCGCCGTCGAATTGTTTCTTGAGTTTGTCGAGCTCCGGCTTGAGGAGCTGCATCTTCCGCATGGAAATGCTGCTCTTATAGGTGACCGGGAATAACAAGGTCTTGACCACCAAGGTCAACAGCAAGATCGCGACGCCCCAGCTTCCGGTCCAACCGTGGAAGCTGCTCATCAGAAACACCATCGGACGGGCCATGAAACCCAGCGGAATGCCCCAGATGGAATAATCAATAACCTCTTCGAGGGCTGGTGATACCGCGATGAGCGCATCACCCCGTTTCGGGCCGACAAACAGAACGAAGTCCTGTTGCCATTCTTTGCCCGCCGCGAGCGACTGGTGACCGAAGTCGATCTCCACCGAGACGATGCCTTCCTTGTTCACCGACATCCGGCAGCCCGCGGCATGGGCCTTTTCGGGCAGCAGTGCAACCACGAAGTATTGTCGGTCGATGCCGCCCCACAGCGCCTCGGTTGGTGCCGTCCAGTCACCGTCCTCAGAGAGCTCACTGTCGAGCCTTCGTTCAATGTCCCCTGGCATCGCGCAAATACCATGCATTTGGTTCGCTGGTGGCGCGAAGAAACTCGACTCGAGCTTCGGGCCTGGGTTGAGAGCCAGAGTGACCTTCGCTTGGACGGGCACGCTTCTTTTGCTGCGGTTTTCGAGCGACAGATGATAGTCGATCGCATAGACGTCCTCGCGCGGCACAATGTCGATACTGGTGGCGATGTCTGTCGAATCACCTCGCAACGCAAAACCTTTCCCTGATTCTGGTACTGCCCAATCGAGCGGTGGCGCATCGAAGGGACCTAAATCCCACGACACGGTCGCTTGGCGCTTCTTGCCTTCGATCTCTGCGGTGGCGAGAGATACAGGCTGCGGCTCTGCTTTCGCTTCTGCTTCGTCTTCTGTGAGCCGCTCGTTGTACTCGGTGATCTCCAGCATTGTTAGTGAGCCACCTTTGTTGGAGAGCTCGCCACGGATCCGGGCGGTCTCAAACGGCTTGGTGGTCTCGGGGATGACCTTGGGCAGGTCAGTCGCTCCCTCGTTTGCGCCCACAGTGCTGGGCTCTCCAGGCTTCGCGGTGTCCGATGCAGCCTCGACACGCTCAGTCTTTGCGGCAGCGCCGTCATCGGACTCGGCGGGCTGCTTGTCACCCTCGCGCACGATTGTGGACTGACCTTCGGTCTTGGTCGGCTCTGCTGGAGGTGGCGCCTTCTTGGAAGGGAAGATGAACGGCCACAGTAGCATGATGCCGAGACACAACGCGACTGCCAAGAATATGCGTTGTTGCTCTTTCATTGCCTAACTTCCGCCTTTGGAACTGGGTCGAGTCCCCCGGGATGCCAGGGATGACAACGCAACAACCGCGCTCCGGTCAATTTGAACCCCGTCCACGCACCGCGTTGGCGAATTGCCTGCAGACCGTAGGCGGAGCACGAAGGGAAAAAACGACACCGCCCACCGATGAAATATCCAAGAGTGTGACGGTAGAGATGGATTAGTCCGAGGAGGATCGCTTGTGCGACACCCAATCCCGCGCTCGTTCGAGCAGGCATGTGAGCTCCTCGGTCATAGTAAAGTATTCGGCACCCGCCGCCGACGGCAGAGCTACTACCACATGATCGTAACCAGAACACAACAAATCTGGATGGGTGCGCAGTATCTCCCGAAGACGACGACGAACTCGATTGCGGATCACGGCATTGCCAACCTTGCGACTCACCGTGAGACCGATCCGATTTGGACCATTGGCGATGAGGAGCAGCAGGTGTTTGCCGCGGAACTTGCGACCATGGCCCTGGACCCGCAGGAATTCCTTCCGGGTCTGTAATACCGGCAGCTTGGGAAATTGTTTTGCCGATTGCCCGGTCACGCGTCGCCCGATTGGGCTCGCCAATGAAGAAAGGCTAATTCCTATTTGGAGCTCGTCTCCGTACACAAGCGTTTGCGACCCTTAGCGCGGCGCAACTTCAACACCTTGCGACCACCGCTCGTGGTCATGCGCTTGCGAAAGCCATGCACTTTCAAGCGTCGTCTCTTATGCGGCTGATAGGTCCGCTTCATTTTAGCTTCCGCCTCTCTCGGGTCGATGCGCCCGAGTCGCCATTTGTCCCGTTTTCCTCAACGAGGCCGGGCATCTTACTCAGCCATGAGCTGTTGTCAATATGATCTCACCGATCCAGCACAGATTTATTGTCCCTATTTGTCACGGGATCCTGCTCAAATCAGCTCGTCGTCAGCCAGCTCCTGGGCTCTCCCCTTCCTGAACCGACATTTGAATGGCGAGGTTTGTGAAGAAACGCTAGTCTGTTGACCGTGACAACGAGCAAAAACCGTCGGCGAGCTCCCCCAACATGCAAGCGATGCGGCGGTATCTTGGTTCTACATCCGAGCTGACGTGGCATTCAATTGCGCTGCAGGTCCTGTGGCGAAAAATGCGCTGTCGAAGAAGCCCTCGAGGAGCTCAACGAGGACGATATGGAGTTGCTGCTTAACACCCGCGCCGATCGTTTTTGAGCAATCTCGACGACTGCGACTCAAACGAAAACTGTATTGACGCAGGAGAAAGTGAGTGCGGAGGGGCAACCTAGGCTCAATGGCCAGGGTTTCCCGCGCCCGGATTTGCTACACAAGGGCTTGCCAGAAGCAGTCGGTTCATGGGGGTGATGTCTGCAGGAATTGTGACAGCGATGGTCTCGTATCCGAGTTGCCTTAAGCGGGCCGCTCGCATTGCGTCGATGGCCAGCGGGCCTGGCATCCAGGTGTCGAGGCCTCCGGTATTACAGCTGCGAAGGTCATGGCAACAGGGCATCAGCACCAATCGCGAGCGCGCCGCCACAGCGCAGTCAATGACGGCATCGGACAGGCGACCGCACGCGTGCACCGAGACGACCAAGTCGTCGGTGCCAACGATCGTGTTGTGTAGGTCGCCCTCGATGAAGGTTATGCGGCCCGTGAGGCGGGGCCAGGCTGCGGTAATCTTTGGCAAGAGTCGTTCGAAGCTCTGCGGCTTTTTGCGATCAACACACAGTGCGGTCGGTGAGGTATCGTCGAGGATGAGCAGAATCATCGCCAATAGGCCGTGTCCTGCCGCGAGCTCTACAACCCGGCCCCCACGCATGCGTCGGCGAGCACGGCGCGCCACTTCCCAAGCCTCGTAGAACTCCTTTCGCGGCAGGCAGTCGGCGTCGCATACGGTCCGGGCAAGGGTGTCGAAGAGGCTGCCCGTGACAAATCGCGGTTTGGTTCGCGGGGTCAGTCGCGCTCGGGACGATGGATCGAGTGTGACAACCATTGTCGCAACGAGATCTAGAAGTCGTAAAGTCCGAAATCGGAAACCTGGTACAAGGTACAAAGCCCATCCAATGGCAGGATTGATCAACCTCCCTTGAGCTTGTTGATGCCCGTCTTGACGCCCTTCGTTATGGTATCGACAGGCACGCTGGCGGCCACGTTCACAAAGGTACTCTTCCCTGCGCCGGGCTCACCCAAGATCCCATTGCGCTCGAAGGAGAGACCCACCTTGGTGCCCCCCCGAAGGTTGTAGTTAAGGCCCAAGTTGATCCTGCCGGCAAGCACGGGGGGAATCGTGAAACCGCTCTTCAAGGTCAACCCAGGCTCACCCATAACCGTGGCCTGTGCCTGCCATTCGAAGTTCTTGAGCGCTTCGATGTTGCCGAAATCGCCCAATACGTGGACCGCAAAGGAGGCTCCCGGAATGATTCGAACTTTTCCGATCTCATCCATGGCACCTTGGAAATCCTCGGGCGCAGTCTCCTTGTTTTTGCTCACTGAGGTGAAAAAACGTTGGATGTCTTCTTCTGTTCCGAGGGTGATGTATTCGCCCTTGCTGGGATCAGCAACCACCGCTGCCACACTGTTGTGGCTCACCACCTGTCCGCTCAAACCGAGTCCCACGGTCACCTGCTTGAGAAATTTCGGCAGATCTTTTGCGGGGAGGGTCATCATCAACCCACCACCAAACTCTGCATGGACACGCTGTTTGGTCGCACCGCCTATGGAGAGAACGTCTTGCGCGGTCTTGGTCAAAGGAACAAAGACCGTGGCTTCGTGGGTCTTCGGATCCACGTGAACAGACACGAACCCAAAGGGTTTGATGTTTCCTACCTTGGTGAAGGTCATGGCGGCCTTCAAAAAATCCTTCTGGTCATCGTACGCAAAGACCACGCCGCCGCCATCCCCGTCCTCGTTGCGCCTGCCATAGGTCTCGAGCATTTTGTCGAAGACGGTGGATTGGGTGTAGGCGATTCCGATGGCCATCCTTGCCGCACGGGATTTGTAGTCGTCCACGAATTTGTCGAAGCTCATGCCAAAATTGCCCTGCATGAACTTGTCCTTGAATGACCCCTCGCCTTCGAACATATCCGCCGAAACCTTGAGGCCGCCCCTGGTGGTGTTGGCGAGGCCTTCGAGCACCTTGTCGAATTTTACGTACTCGCCGCTGATTCCGAAGAACTGATCGGCAATGCCTCTGGTGTCTAAGATGAGCTCTGCATGACCATCTTTTATGTATCCCTTGTTTTTGGCCTCCTTGAACGTATCGCCAGCGATGCTTGAAAAATCATTCCAAAACTTCTTCAAGACTTCTTCTTTGTCCATTCCCGGATCTTTGAGGTTCGCCAACGCCGTCTGGAACAAATGGTCGAGTTCATCGCCTCTCGCGTCCATGTCCTTGCCGAGTTGGGTGAGTTCCTCCTTGGTGATTCCAACGTTCCCACCAACCCTGAATCCAAGAACGCCGCCCACTTTTCCGTAGATGTCCACCTGTTTGTATCCCGGCAGACCCCCCTGTGGGCGTTCGCTGGCAAAATACTCGGTGTCGTTCAAAACGTACTGTAGGAATTCGCCACCGGAGAGATCTTTGCCATCGACCGTGGCGCGCACATACGATTTCCCAAACTGCCATGTGCCTTCGCCGCCTTGGTTATCGAAAACGCGGTAGCTCCCCTGCCCCGTGCGCTCAACCGTTTGAATACGCCCAGTTCTCGAGTCGGCAATAGTCGCCAATGCGCCACCACCGAGTTTGACGGTGACGTGGGACTGATCGACGCGGCCATAATTGAGGGTTAGACCCTCCCCTTTCACGTCGAAGCGATCGACAAAGTCTGACAACTCTGTTTCGCCGTGCATGACCGTCTTGAAGAGCGCATAGGCATCCCGTCCGTCTTGATCCTTGAGGTAATGCGCCGCAAAGGGATCTACATCCAGGGAAACCCTGCCGCACTCGATGCGAAGATTGTCAAAGCTTCCACCCACGAGGTGTGGGTCGTTGACCCCGGCAGCATTGGAGACGCTCATCGTGATGGGCGTTCCCGGGCCATTGAGGGTGGCCGTGAGATGGCCGATTCGATAGGTTTTGTCGCTCCCCCCAGTGGTCCAAGACATCTCGTCGGGGATTTTGACATCCATTCCAAGCATATTGATCGACAGCCCCTTGACTGTCTTGTGTGTCACGCCTTCGGCGTCGGTCTCCCTGACGTAGTCGAAATGGGACACCACTTCGTGGGTGTCGTTGTCGGTGACAACGTATCGCCCCGTTGTCAGCGGGTCATAGCGCTCGTAGGTGACCTTGTCCCCCGGTTTCAGCTCTTCGCCGTCTGCCATCTGTCGCGTGTAGGTGAAATGTCCATCTTTGAGCTTGTTGATGAGATCCTCAGGCTCTTGGACATCCGGAGCGCCTTGGGCCAAATCCGTCACATATTGCTTCGCCACCTCAAACTTGTTGAATGCAAGCCATTCCTGTTGACTCTCGGCTTGCTTGACCAGGCTCGACGAAGTGTAGCTGACCGTGACCTTTCGTTTTGGTGCTGTAACCTCAACCCATTTGTTTGTCTTGATGGTGCGGTCCGCCTGGACCTTGGTGACTTCGAGTTCCAGGTTGTTGATGCGCGCCATGATCTCCCCTGGCTCTTCGAAAAGAGCAGTGAGAGAAACGGCGAAAGACTCCGAACCCCAGATGGTGCTCGTGCCGAACTTGTCGTCGGTTGGGTCGATGGTAAACGCCCGACTCAGGATCGACTCCGCCATAGGAGAGCATTTTGCCACGATCGCCTGAAATCGTTCGACATCACCCTTTTGCAGCAGGTACTCGCCGAAGGGGCTGTCGGCTGAAGGCCTGCCCACGACGATGAATGAGAAGAGATCCTTCATCTCGTCATCCGTCAACGGAGACACAGGAACTTCCACACCATCGACTGTCTGGGTCTGTGTGTGAAATTTTTCGGTGATCCCACGCTGAAAATCCCGAAATGCAACGGACTCGTACAGATTGGTGAGATCCTCGGGTTTGACTCCCAAGAGGCCGCGCACATCATCAAACGCAACATCGAGAATCAACCACACGGTCTTGCCGTCTGTTGCGTACTTGGTGGGATGCTCTTTGTAGAGCTTTTTTATCTTCTCAAACCGGCCCCTATCGGCATCGGTGACGGTGCTCTCACCCTTGTCATGGACCGTTTGCACCGGATCGTAATCATAGTTTACCTTGTTACCCTTGTTGCCGCGGATGTTGACCGAACCCGAGTCGGGCTTGGGTTCGTGATCGATCTGGACGTGTGCTTGGCCCACTTTGATGTCGGTACGATTGGAATACTCGGGAGGGAGCGCGGTTGGGGGCATCGTGCCTACGTAGACGGTCTCATTTATCTTCTGTTCTTGTTGCTCCTTGACGAGCCTTCTGCCGCCACCTTTCAGGGTGTTCTTCTCTCCGGTCTGCCTCTCGGCCTTTTTAGCCTTCTTCCACTCCTTTGTGTCCGACTTCTGCTTTGCCAGTTTTTCCTGCTGGCTCGTCTTTTCCGCGTCTTTTTGCGAGTCCGTGTAGGAGGAAGAATAGTTGCCCTCTTCTGAACCAACTTTGCCCGATGAAAATCCCATGCCCGCTACCTCTTCGCTTTGGGGCAGTTGTCAACGTCGCCGTTAACACACGAACCCCTCATTTCAAGACTCATTCTAACGAACGAACAGACTGTACCAAAGTATCTGATTGATGGTCCGCACCTTTTGAAACGACGTTCACCAGTAATCAGCCATCACTTTGTTAATCTCATCATGTTTCCAATACCGTTCAACAATCTATGCCGGTTATTGTGGGGCTCACAATCTATTTGCACCCCCCCAATGTCGTCGTCATCATATCTTGATTTTCGGCTATCCAGAAGCTCTGTTGCGTCTTCTGTGGGTTTTGTGCTGGGATCCAAAGACCACCAACGCTATTGCGCGCCAATTCTGGTATGGTGCGGAAATGGAATACGACCCTCACAACCTCGAAATGGGTGATCGCTACAAGCTTCTTATTGGCACCATCGTGCCGAGACCCATTGCGTTGATCTCGACAGTGTCGACGACGGGCCAGAACAACCTGGCTCCATTCTCGTTTTTCGCTGGGGTCGGCTCGAACCCGATGACCGTGTTGTTCTGTCCCGCCAATCGACCCGACGGCTCAGAGAAGGACACACTGCGCAACGCCAAACCAGTCAGCGAAGGTGGTGTGGGCGAGTTCGTAATAAACATCTCAACCGAAGCATATGCCTCCAGGATGGCTGCGGCCGCTGAACCACTGCCCCCCGAACAGAGCGAGTTCCTTTTCGTCGATCTCACGCCGACTGCGAGCCGACAGGTCAAACCGCCGCGAGTCCTGGAGTCTCCTGTTTGTTTTGAGTGCCGCACCCTTAGCGTCACTAGAACCAACGGCTCGGAGCCGTTGGCCGGAAATGTGGTGCTAGGTGAGGTTGTGCACATCTTCGTGGACGACGACCTCGTGAACGAGCAGATGCACGTAGATGCAACCAAGTTGGCTGCTGTGGGCCGGATGGGTGGGCTCGAGTATTGTCGAACCCAGGACCGGTTCAAGATGGCAATGGGCAAGGCGGCTTTGAACCAGCGACGGGGGGAGCCCTTCTGAGTTCTCACAACCCCGCGGCCCCGCGGTGGCCAAAAGATTGATTCGACGGGCATGCGGGGATCGCACCCTCGAGGATCGCCCAAGCACGAAGTGGCACACGAAGTGACAGCGCCAGGCCACGGCCGATTGATTGCACTCGAAGTGACAGTGCAAGGCCACGGCCGATTGGTTGCGTGCGCCAACGCCTCTAATCTAGGTCGATATTCTTGTCGTCCATTGGCCCGCTATATGCAACTGTGAACCCGAACATCTACGGATAAACGACGGCACGTTCATCCTCGATTTTGGATTGTTGATGCCGACAAACAAGGAGAATCTTATGGGTTTAAAAGAAAAGCAACTGGCGTCCCTTTTCGATCAGGCTATTGAAGTTCTCAATTCAGAGTTTGGCGAACATTTGCAAAAGACTTACGCCTGGCCGGTAGTTTTCAGCTACGACCCCAATTCGATTCCAGATGCAAACAAGGTTTCCGACGTGGCCTATTGGTATGCAAGCAATAAGGACAACAACATTATTTCGAGTTACCTGAAATTTGTTGCAAACAAAGTGATCATCGCAGATATCGCAAAACATGCCAAACCAAACGAGGACCCTACGACTTGGGGTGAGCTTGCAAAAATAGCGAAGATCCATTTTGTCTTCGGGACGACCAACCAAGTCAAACTCGCTGACGGCGTGCTTACAGTTACCGACGACGTGATTTCTGAGGCCTTCGAGCTTTGTAACGGCGAATACAAGCACCAGAAGAAGATGTCGGACGAGCTTCTCAACCAACTCTAGGGCAGCGAACCTCGGCGCATCAAGCCTTTCAGCTCCACAGCAGAAGTCGGAGCGCAAGGCATCTGCTGTGGGACCTACCATCAACAACTGGCTGGGGAGCAATCTGTTATGACGCAACCACCCAACCTCGATCTGCTGCTCGATGTTCCGGCGCAGAATCTGGTCGACGTACTGTCAAACCTGGCCGCCGCCGATCGTCGTCGCCGCATGTTGGGCGCGAAAAAGCTGCCGTCCGTCACGTTGTCCTTGGCATCGGGGGCCACGATCACCGGCATGTTGACTCACGTCGCTACAGATCCGACCTACGGATTGTCTGTGGCCATGGTCAACAGCGGAGCCGACGAGATATCTTTTGTCAGCGCTAGGAACGTCGTTGCCGTGGCGGTGTCACATGCCAGCGCGCGATTGCAGGAGCTCGATGCGTCGTCGCAAATTGCACCGCCGACTCGGATCGATCTGCGCCGTCGGGCAGAGACTCTTGCAATGCACCTTGCGGAGACAATGGACAGCAAGATTGAGCTTGTCGACCCAGACGGGTGGCCAACAGAGCCGGCGGTGATGTCGCATTTCCAGTACCTCATGGAAGAGACGATCATTGGGATACTTCAAGCGGTACCACTGGAATCCGAACGCCAGGTTTTTCGCGACAAGGTTCGGAATCTACAGTTCACAGTGGGGCGACCGGCTGGCCTCTTTTTGGAAGAAGGGACTCTGCGGGCGACTCTCGACCCTCAGGAAAAGCCGACTTTCTGGGACGCGAGTCGGGTGTGCGAACAACTGCTGCCGCTCATTTGAGCAACAAATATAAGAAGTCGAGAATGTGGTAGCCCAAAAAGCGTGTGGGGCGAGGCTAGCTGATTCATGTCAATCGTGCTAGCAAGCCCCAATCCGTTCTTTCTTCCAGGAGGAGGGAAAGCGTCCATGGGCGAGATCGACGTTACCGAGGGATTGTCAGACGAGCAACAGAAGGGTTTTGAGATGCTGTTGCAGGAAAGGATTTTCGAGAAGGATGTTCCAATTCTCGAGGAGGGCTTGCCGTGCCCGGGTTTGTTCCTGATGCATGAGGGTTCTGTCAGCGTCAGCAAGTTCGACATGGGTGGTTTGGAGCGGTTAATCACGGAGATCGAGGCCCCGGCCATTCTCGGTGAGCTCGAGCTCCTGACCTCTGAGGCATGCAGCGCCACCGTTAAGGCGGTCAATCCGGTGCGGTCGAGGCTGTTGCCTATGTCTACATTCGAGGAGCTTCTCGACCGAGGCGATCCGGCTGCGGTCAGAGTCATGCGCAATCTTGCACGTGCACTTGGAGCCAAGCTCAACGCCACCAACGAGGTCTATGTAGATCTCGCGATCTGGAGGTAGCTTCGAAGTAGCTTCGAGCTTCGAAGTAGCTTCGAGCTTCGAAGTAACCTAGTCCTCCTGAGAGCCACCCCCGGGTTTCGTTGGTGCGGCCTTTGTTCCGTCTGCGCTCGGCTCTTTTTGTGATTTGCCTTTGGCCTGAGCAACACGTGTGGCGACTTGGTTGAAAAGAGCGTCGGGATCGATGCCCGCATTCGTTACGAACAACCTTAGCGGCTCCGCCGACGGCGTTGCTTCAATCTCCATGCGAACAGCCATGTAGTCGACGCGGCTGAGAGCAAACGTGGAGCCATTGTCTGAAGCGACATAGACTTCATCGATCGCAGCCAATCCGGTACAGCGCTTGAGAAGACCGTCAAGAATCGTGTCTGGCTTGATGAGCTCCGCCGTTTCTTTGTCGAGGCTCTTGAACCACGGCGCAGCCAACGCCTTGAGGTACTCCTTGATGGGCTCATTGATTGCTGCCAGCGCTTTCTTTTGCGCAATCTTCTTGAGCAATGGCGGTCGCAGTTTGTCGTAAGCTGCCCCGACTCCAGTGAAGTAACGCTTATCACCGTCGACGACCAGGGTGCTGCCGCGCTGCACCCAATCCGGCGTCATCGAACCAGAGCTACCGCCTGATCTCAACAGAGCACAACCCTCGAGGCCTGCGGCAAGAGCGACCAACAGGAACAACGATCGAATCCATTGCTTGATTGTCATGTGGTCTCCTTCGCACGAGTCCTGGGCTATTTGAGGCCCTGGGGCAGATCATCGATGTAGCCGGAGTGGCGCAAATAGGCGCGCAATCGGCCGCGCAGGCGAGACTCGGCTGTGCGAACCTTCATCCGCGTAGAGCCCAACAGAACGGCGGTTTCCTCCTGGCCGTTGCCCTCGGCAAATCGCAGGATCAGCAAACGACGATCATGATCGGAGAGCTCACCCATGAACTTGTCAATTAGGCCCTTGAGCTCAGTGTGTTCCAACGAGGAATCCTGGGGCTTTGATGCCCGTCCATAGAGGACGCCAGTGAACTCCTCGGATATTTCGTCGTCCATCACCGTCAGGTGCGAGCGTTGATCCGAAGGGGAGATGTAGTGGCTGAAGGCAATCTCGCGGTTGCGAAATTGGTTGATGACCATGTTGCGACCGATGGCCAGCACCCAATTGGTGAACGAGTTGATGCCATTGTACGAAGTGCGGGCTCGCGTCTCGAAAGCACGGCGAAAGACCTCTTGAACGCCCGACTTCAGATCTGATGGGTCTTGGATCCCCTTGAAGAAAAACGCGCCCTTGCCGCTGCGAAATGTAAAGCCCTTGCGCAAAAAGGAGGTCACACCGGGAAAATAGTGGCGGTAGACATCGTCCATCGCCCATCTCTCACCAGCTTTGAAAGCGGCAAGGAGCTTTGGGTTCTTCGCAAGGTACATCGGGCGCAAACGTATCGCGAGTGTGGGGGCGACGCCAGCCCGGAAAATGTCTCTGCACCGCCCCGATTGACTCCGATTCACCCCGCACGGAGCTCAGGGTCACGTTACCGGTTGCAGATAGATGTTGATCTTGGGTCGATCACCCACTGGGGTCTCCAAACCCACCGCGTGAAGGGGATGCATTTGGTTTCCCGGTTCGAGCACTCCCTGGCAGAGTGCACCTATGACGGCATCCAATGGCGCTGTAGGGTGCCCACACATGCGCAAATAACTCGCGATGCGCTCGGCGTCGCTACTGGAAACCCGTTTGGGTGAGAAGAAGCCGGTCACCTTGAGAGTGCGCGGTCCTTCGCCGCACAGCGCGATGGCAATCTCCACCTCGTCGATCAGAGCGTTGCTCTCGATCATCGAGAGCATCCCCGTCGTTGGATCAATGCTGGAACTGGCGGAAAATCCAAGATGCTCACTTACGCGTTGCACAGTCGTCTCGACCAGGTTGCGCGCGACATGGATGTAGAGCTTGGCGCGACCCGTGGCGAGGTCGACGCCGACGCCATGAAACCTCACGTTGTCGCAATGTTCGTACAAGAGGTCGTAGGTTCCACGATCTTCGATCCCAGAAGCCCCAAGAAGACGAAGGACGCGCTCCCGGTGTGGCGTGGTGGTGTCGAGACGTGTGTTGAAGTACGCCTTGACTGCGGTTTGCTCGCCAGCGGGGACGAATCCGAGAACCATGGCCTGCGCTGCTGGCGAGTAGTGACTGAGCATGTGGAGACCTGGAAAGGCCAGGCGATAAAGAACGGCCAATCTTTCGGCCTGGTCGGGAGTATTCTGCTCCACCAGCATTTGCAGGGCACCACGCAGCAAGCCAGCGAGGGATTGACCGAGGGTTTCACACACGAGTCCGCCCGTGAGATAGGCAAAGCCCACGGAGGCACCATGGCGCAACACCAGCTCGAAGGTGGGCGGTTGACCCCCGGTGAGAGCGCTCAAATCGCCAAGCTGATCCTTTGAACATACTTTGCGGGGCTCGTAGTTGAGGCACGACCAGCACCAAAGGAATCGTTCTCGTTCTCGTCTTGCGTCCATGCCGCAGGCTGTGGCCGCACTTGTGACGGTGTTTTCAAAGCGTGCGCGAAGATCGCCGTGTTTTGGCAGGCCGCCGAGAAGGTCGCCAAACAATCCAAACATTAACTAACTACTGCTGCGGGCCATGCGTGAGATCTGCATGAGCTGATTGATCATACCCTGGGTGCGTGAGGACGTCTGGCGCAGGGCGCGGTTGGCCTCCTGCTTACCTTCCAGGGTGATCTGCGTGGAGTGATCAATGACAGTGTCAACGGCTTGCTCAGCGGCATCTTTCGCGCCCTCCGTTGCCTCGGCCATCTTGTTGAGCAAGTTGCTGCCTTTCTCCGCCAGCCTGGTGATCTTCGCCATCAACTGGCCCTCGCGATTGGTGCGCAGAAACTGCCCCGCTTTGCGCATCTGATCGACATCATCGGTGGAGATTGTCTTGTCGCCTGTCCTGAGACCTTCGATGAGCTTCCACGCGTCCAGATCGCCTTCGCCTTTCTGCTTGAGCACGTCCAACATACGACCTGGCAGAAGAAGGTCAGCGAGATCCTTCTGTGTGGCTGTTTCTTGAAACACTTGATTTTCGAGATCTGCCTTCTTTTCGAGATCTGCCGGCGTATCGGAACCCTCGAGCACTTTGGCCTTGTTCTCCAATTCTGTTTGCTTGGCCACTGAATTGGACTTGGCCTTTTCGGCAGCGTCATAAGCCCTGCCGCGATGCTTCGGCCTGGTGATCGAGGCCATCACCGATTCGTGAATGACGACCTTCATGGCCAAGATCTCGTGTGCTTCATCCTTGGCATCGAGCTTTTTGAGTTGTCCTTCAAGCTCTTTGATCTTCTCGGCGTTACCCAAGACGTCCTTCTCGAGACCCTTGAGCTGTGAGTCCAGCTCCTTGCGCTCGCTATTCCGTTGGACAACCTCATCCATACTGCTGCGCAATTGTGCCGACAAGTCGCGGCCGCGTTGCTCGATCATTGGCGCGGCGCTCTTTTGCGCCATCAATCCCTCTATGGTGGACTCATAGTCGGCCAGGTTCTTTTTGAACTGTTCGAGCTGTTCCTTGGACGCTTCTTTGCCATTGATGCCGAGGAGTTCTCCGGCAATCTCTTCGAGTTTCCCACCCTTGCCTTTGCCTTCCCGACGAAGATCCTCGAGCTCCATTTTGAGCTCCTCAATCTTTCCCTTCCCTGCGGCGATCTCATCACTCAATTGGGCGCTCTTGTCCTCACCATCCTTCACCGTTCTTTCGAGCTTGGCGATCTCGTCTGCGGTCCCCCCCTTTTCTTTGAGCTCTGCGAGTTTGGCCTTGTCTTTTTGGAGGGTCTTCTCGTTGTTGCCGAGCTCCTTGTTCTTTCCCGCTACCTCCTGCTTCTTGGCGTCAATCTCTCCCTGCTTCTCCCCCATCGCCTCTTCGAGCTTGAGCTCGCTGATGCTCTGTTGAATACCTCCAACCGCTGATTGGACGCTTTCGAAAAACTTGGCGGTGGCGTTGTTGCGCTCAAATGTTTGCCGCATGTCTTCGATGGCTTCACGCAGCTTCTTGCCAAACAGCGCCGATTTCCCCTGCAGTCGCCGCAACTCTTTCATTAGCTTTCGGTACTTGTGTAGGTCCTGCATCACCATCATGGTGAAGAACCACTGAAATGCATCCCAGTTGAAGTTGGCACCGTCAAAGCTCGAGTTGGTGATCAAGCCACCCCCGGCATTGTACAGTCCATCGGGCGACACGGTGGTGCTCCGCGCCAAGGGCCCCGGTCCACCCATACGAAAACTCGTATTGGACGTGGGGCGACCAAGGGACGGACCGGTCGCCTCTTTGCCCATGGGTTGTGCGGTCTTTCCTGTTGGCAATTTGACCGTTGGTTGGCCGGTAGTCCTGCCGCCAGCGCCTGGTTGGTTGGAGGTGGGCCCTCTGCCGGCAGTAATCTTGGCCGAGTTCTGCGCGGTCTGTTGCTGCTCTTTGGGTTTGGTAGCCGGCATTTCCTTGAGATTCGAAGCATACGCCTTGCGATCGAGGGACTCACCATCGATTTCCACAAAAGTGAAGATCTTGTCGAGCAGCTTGGTCGCTTGCTGCTCCGTCGTTGGTTTTGCAAGAGTCGGTGGCAGATTGGGTCCAGAGCGTGGATTCGAGCGAACGTTCTTGGCTTCCTTGTCGCCGAGCTCACCTGCTCTGGTTGATTTCTCTGTGCCCGCTGTTTTCTGCGCTTGGTTTTGCTTCTCGGCAGATTGGGTTGCAACCTTCTCTTTGCCCTGATCGGCCTGGAATTCCTTTTTTGTGTCGCCGAGACGCTGTTGTTCGGCCATCTTTGTTCTGCGCCTCGTGCGAATGGCTCGCAGCGCATCGTCGCTGAGGTTTTTGCCGGTATTCTTTTTGGCAATTTGCCGTAAGCGATCGAGATCGGCCTTATCCTGATCGACCTGTGGGTCCTTTTCGCTGGTAGGCGCAATACCAACGTTCCCCATGTCGCCCTTGACGGTGAGATTGTCTGCCATGCCTGAATTCTAGCGCGACATCAGCCGCGAGTTATGGACTGAGTAGCCTGAGACTGCAGCTCGTAGTGCTCACCCAAAATCCGCAAGGCTAGCTTGAACAGCTCTTTGGACTCGTCATAGTTGTTTTGCGCCTCTTCGACCATCTGGTCCATCATTTCGGCTTCTTGATCCCAGCGCATGCCTTTGAGTCGGGCGTCGTCAGCCTTGCGCTGTGGGCCCTCGGTCTTGCTATGCATCGTTTTGTACGAACCGTACACCGAGCTCACGGAGCTCGCCGCTGTCGAGATCGCCGAGCCCACCGAGCCTGCACATGCGGCAGCACAAGAGATCGCACACATGACCACGGCCATGATCACCGCATCGTTGAAAGCCCGCTCCGCTTCCTCGCGCTCGTGCTTGATTTGTTTCTCAGTGGACGCGATGTTTGTCTTCTTGGCCTCGATCTTCGCGTTTGCCATGGCCCGCTTCATTGACTTGGAATCGGTCATGTCTTGCATGGCAGTGCGAGCCAGCTCCGACATCGCCATCCACATGAGAGCACCGTCGCCCATCTCGCCCATCCACCCCAACCGGCCGGCAAGGCTGTTGTTGTCAACAACACCATCGAAGTCGGGGAGGATGGGGGCGTCGCCGTACTGGGTGACAATGGGTGCGTTCGTCTCGGTGAGCTTAAAACCATCCACGGAGCGAAAGTCGCCGCCCACGACTGCGATGCCGTAGGCTGCGAGGTGCTTGTTGGCTTCAACTTCGGTGAGATTCTTGGGTTGCCCACGGCCCTCGGTGAGCGCGTACTGATTGTTGGTCACAAACTCGATCGCCAGCGGCTCGAGACTTGGTTGATAACTTCCAGAGATGCTAGTCATTGCCTTCTCCTCAATCGTTGTCGATCGACATCAACCCTTCGCCATTCCGGCGGACATCAGTTTTTGCGCAGAGCCAAACATCGCGTTCATCATGCGAAGGATGGCGTCGACCACTTTGTTCTTCGACTCCATGATCGTCTGCATGATTTCACCCTCGTCCTTGAGTTGCTCTTGGAACTTCTCGGCCATCAATTGTGCCTGTTGGCCCATCAGCCCCGCCGCGGCCGCATCACAGGATGCCGTGGATGCATTCTTGTTGGCGTCGGCCTCGACAACGGTCGCAGCACAAATCGCAACGGCGGCGCAGATCAAGAGGACGGTTATGCCCTGTGTCCCCGGTATGATGGCGCAGACGATCGCCACGATGAGGACAATGACCACGATGACGATGCGTACGATGTTCATCACATCGCTGACATACTTGGCGCTGTCAGCTTCCTTCATGGCCTCCTCGCGCACCTTGGCGGCCTTGGCCTCTTTGGCCTGCGCCTCTTTGATGGCCATGTCGCGCAGCAGTGACATCGCCTTGTGCAGTTGTTGATGGGTCTCAACCGAGTTGTTGGGATCAGTGATGTTGAGCTTGAGAAACGCCGCGAGTAACATGTCGGCGGTGAGATCTTGAATGCCGCGAACTTGGCCGTCGGCCGTTGTCGACGGGATGCCCAAGTAGTTGTCGATCAGCTTCTGCACCTCCGGAGTGTCCACGATTTTATCTGGGATGCTCCACAGGCCATCGCCGCCTTTGGTGGATTGTGTTTTGGTTTGTTGATCTGAAATGTTCTTGAGCTGCAACATAATGTTCTTGTTGACCGGCCCATTTTTCACCATGAGATCATTGATGACCTTGTCCACATTGTTAGCGAAGGTCTCAGCACCAACCTTCAACTCAGTGGTGAACTCCACCCTCGGTGGTGCAACGGGCTTGAGCTGCGACTTCCCCGTGCCGTAGACTTTTTCGAAACTGGCGAGGCCCGCCACTTCTTGGGTCTTGCCGATGGACGTGGTGTCTCGCACTGTAAGGCCACCACCGGCACCGCGAACCAAACCCGCCCGTTCCATGATGGAGTCCACGGTAGGATTGATGCCCGTGGGTTGAATGATGGGTTGGGTGATGGAGAGCTGCTCCTGGTTTTGGGTAACCTGTGGCAGCGGTTGCGTGGTCAGGTTGGAGGGGTTGTGGATGTTGGTCATCATTGAGCTCCCGTTGGAATCATGCTCGCTTGCATCCATACACACGAGAGCTGGATGTGGGTCGGGCAATAAACAACTTCTCGCAAAAATCCTCTGTCCCCCAGCAGGGCAAACAGTAACTCGTTGTAAAACATAACAAATTAAACACCAAATTGTTTGATGAGTACCTTGCCGCGCTCGACGATGTCGCCTTGTACCACCGCATCGGCCAGGTCTACCCCCTTGTGCACCGTCGCCAATCCCTTGTCGATGTCTCCCATGAGTATCTGCGCCTCGCCACGGTACACAAGACTGCGAGGATCGTCGGGCTCGAGGGTTAGTGACAACATATAAAAGTGCTCAGCTTCACCAAAAAGTTTGAGGCGCTGCAGGCAGATGCCCACAAGCTGGTAATACCGGCCTTTGTAGGGATCGATGAAGATGAGATAGCTGCAGATCCGCATGGCATCGGCGAGCTGATTCATCTCGGCGTATTTACAAGCACACGCATAGGCACCATCGAGCTCGTTGGCGGCAAAACCACCCACCTCGGCCAATGTGATCCTGCCGCTGTTGAACGCGATGGCCAGCTCTCCCAACCCTTCGGCGAGAATGGGGTCGTTCTGAATATCTTCGATGTGCAGCTCGCGGCTCGGATCGAGCTCGATGCCAGCCTCGGCTAGGACCTTGGCTGCGTCCTCAGCGATGGGCACACCTTTCTTCTTGAGGATAAGGGGCGCAGGCCTGCCGCCCCCTGCCGAGACGATCGCCCGTGCTCGGGTGACATAGGCTTTGGCTTTGGGCTCATCGCTGTTCTGTTCGATGGCTTCGTTGAGAACCTTCAAGCCGCGCTCAATATCGCCTCCCAAACAGAGACACTCACCCAAGAACACCTTGGTAATGACATCGGCGGGATGTTGCTCCAACGCTTTTTCGTAGCAGG
>Ga0156517_1194_pt3 | contig 27172 bp, 24 predicted proteins | sample RifOxyB3_FD_111912 | JGI IMG/M metagenome (GOLD analysis project Ga0156517, IMG submission 111912) | Deltaproteobacteria bacterium RIFOXYB12_FULL_58_9 | reverse complement strand
CTTCTCTCAATGCTATCGGTGTCGTCATGGTCGCGACGTTATCAAGCGGTCCCTGAGTTGGCCACAACACGTCGTCAATTTGGGTGTGCAAACCACTGGTCGGGCCGTGGCCCGATCGCCGGACAGCTGACAAAAGTACTTCTGTCGATATCATTTTCATTTTGTGGCAGGCACGAGTCTTACGCTTTTCGAAAAAATGCCAACATTTCAACAAAGTGATTACTTTGTACGTGCCGGACAAAGTCGCCGAGTGTCAGACCCATTTGGCATAAACAGTCTCCAGCATACGGAAACATTTGTTCAGTGGTTGGGTTTGGGATAAAAGCACACAGTCCACTTTTTCGGGAGCTAACATGGCATCTAACAACAACGCATTTGATCGTGAAAAGGCAATCGAGCTGGCTATTGGTGCCATCGAGAAGCAATTTGGCAAGGGTTCAATTATGCGCCTCGGAGAAGACGAGGTCATTCAGGATATCCCCGTGATTTCCACGGGGGCTATCGGTCTCGATGTAGCCTTGGGAATCGGTGGAGTACCACGTGGCCGTGTCGTCGAGATTTACGGTCCGGAATCGAGTGGCAAAACCACTTTGGCCTTGCATGTTGTCGCGGAGGCTCAGAAGAAGGGTGGAATTGCTGCGTTTGTTGACGCTGAGCACGCACTCGATACATTGTATGCGCGCAAGCTGGGCGTTCGCACCGACGATTTGCTGATTTCTCAGCCCGATACTGGAGAGCAGGCGCTGGAAATCACGGAGATGTTGGTCCGATCCAACGCCGTTGATGTTCTGGTCATTGACTCAGTGGCGGCGTTGGTGCCGCGCGCTGAGATCGAAGGCGAGATGGGCGATGCCCACGTCGGTCTGCAGGCCCGCTTGATGAGCCAGGCGTTGCGCAAGCTCACGGGTGTTATCGCTAAGAGCCGGACTTGTGTCATCTTCATCAATCAGATCCGCATGAAGATTGGCGTCATGTTTGGCAGCCCCGAAACCACCACTGGCGGCAATGCACTCAAGTTCTACGCCAGCATTCGTATGGATATTCGCCGCATCGGTGCCATCAAAGACCAGGACGCCGTCCTGGGTAACCGCACCCGTGTCAAGGTTGTCAAAAACAAGTTGGCACCCCCGTTCCGCGAGCACGAGTTCGACATTCTCTACGGTGAAGGCATCTCCCGCTCCGGTGATCTGCTCGATTTGGGCACCGAAGTTGGGATCATCGACAAGGCCGGATCATGGTACTCCTACCAGGGCGAGCGCATTGGTCAGGGGCGCGAACAGTCAAAGGAAACGCTCAAATCCAACACGCGAATGGCTAGCGACATCGAAGAACGAATCCGCCTGCACTTTGGTTTGGTACCTTCCCCAATCGGTGACGTCATCGAAAACACCGATGCCGATGCCAAAGGCGGCACCGCCAAGGATGTCAACGCCAAGGATGTCAACGCCAAGGATGTCAACGCCAAGGACGTCAACGCCAAGGACGTCAACCCCAAGTACGTCAATGATGACAACGCCACGGACATCGCCGAGGATATCAACGTCAATGTAGCCAAGGTCGTTTCCGCATCTGCCGAAGCCACAGCGGTGGCCCACGCTGTGGGCAAGACCACCGGGGGTGGCAATGGCAGCATCAGGCGTAAGGGCAAGGAATCCAACGCTTGAGCGGTTGGTCCAAGGCCAAGACGGTGAGGCACACTTCCAACCCGCGGGCGAATAATGCCCAACACCTGCGAGCTGACAACAGGCGGTCACACCCGTAAGATCATCCACCTCGATCTCGACGCATTCTTTGCGTCTGTCGAGCAACGGGATGATCCCAGTATCCGCGGCAAACCTGTCGTGGTTGGCGGGCCCTCGCAACGAGGGGTTGTCGCAGCTGCCTCGTACGAAGCACGCAAGTTTGGAATACGTTCGGCCATGCCCATGGTCGAAGCGATGCGCCGCTGTCGTGATTTGGTGGTTATTTCCGGTCGTCGGGATGCCTACACCGAAGCCAGCGAGCAGGTGTTTGATATCTTTCGTCGCTACACGCCTCTGGTCGAAGGGCTCTCCATTGATGAGGCCTTTCTCGATGTCACTGGCAGCCAGGGATTGTTTGGTTCAGCGGAGGCGATCGCTCGACGTCTCAAGAAGGAAATCAAGGCCGAGGTCGGTCTCACGGTCTCGGCGGGCGTTGCCCCGAATAAGTTTGTCGCGAAGATCGCCTCGGAGCTAGACAAACCCGATGGCCTCGTTGTCGTTCCCGACGAAGAAGTCGTCACGTTCCTTGCACCTCTGCCCATCGAAACTATGTGGGGTGTTGGCCCTAAGGCGGCAGCGCGTTTGCATGCGGTCGGCATCAAGACGATTGGAGACCTCGCGAGTACCTCACCCGCGGACCTCGAGCGCATCTTGGGGATCTGGGGCACGCAGGTGCATCATCTCGCCAATGGCATCGACCACCGACCCGTCGTGGTCAGCCACGTCGCCAAGTCAGTGGGGGCCGAGGAAACCTTCGATCACGATCTTCGCCGCAGCGAGGACCTAGAGCCGCGGCTGTTGTCCCAGGCCCAACGGGTTGCTCGACGTTTGTGGGCGAGTGGTTTGTGTGGACGAATCGTGGTGCTCAAGGTCAAGTACGCGAACTTTGAGCAGCAGAGCAAACGCAAACGGCTCGCCGATCCAATGTTTGACACGGATTCGATCTACAATGCAGCACGGGAGCTTCTGGGGCGTTTTCCCATGGGTGGTCGTGGGGTTCGCCTCACCGGCGTGACAGTTTCCGATTTGTCACCGGGGCCGCCGCCACGCACCCTCTTCGTTGATCCGGTTCAGCAGAAGCGTCAGCGAATTGAAGAGCTTGCCAACAGTATTCGTGACCGCTTCGGAGGAAACAGCCTCACCCGAGCAACTCTCCTCGGGGAGACCGACCCGCATATCTCGAAGTGAAGCAATCCCGATACGGAATTGGACCTCTGATGGAAACACAAATTCTCGGATGGGCCCCCAGCCGTTGCTCAATTGCTGCGACGTAACTCTGTGAATCTCTGTGAATCTCTGCGAATCACACCCATTTTCGTTTACCCCGTTTTGTGGCAGTGTGCCGCGCAAATCGCATCATCGCATCATCGCATCTTAGGAGCACGATCATGGCAGAGTTTGAATACATCCCTTCGCTTCCACTCGGCCCCGATGAGACCGAATATGAGCTACTCACCAAAGACTATGTGCGCACCGAGAAAATGGGTAACCACGAATTTCTGGTGATTGCTCCCGAAGGCCTGACCTTCCTCGCCAACAAGGCCTTTCACAATGTCGCGTTTTTTTTGCGCGGTGCCCACAATGACAAAGTAGCCAAAATCCTCGACGATCCCGAAGCGTCGGAGAACGACAAATTCGTCGCCACGGCGATGCTCAAGAACGCCATCGTTTCGAGTGGTGAGCAGCTGCCGTTCTGCCAGGACACCGGCACGGCAACCATTGTTGCCAAAAAAGGCCAGAAGGTTTTTGTTGACGGCGATGACGTCGAGCTCCTCACCCGAGGAGTTTGGGAAACCTACACCACCGACAACCTGCGCTACTCGCAGACCGCACCGCTCACCATGTACGGCGAGAAGAACACCGGCAACAACATGCCGCCGCAGATCGACATCTATGCCGTCGGAGGCAACGAGTATAAGTTTCTGTTTGTCGCGAAAGGTGGCGGCTCTGCCAACAAGACCACCCTCTTTCAACAGACCAAGGCCCTGCTCAATCCGGCGAGTCTCGAGAAATTTCTGGTAGAGAAGATGTTGGGCCTTGGGACTGCCGCGTGCCCGCCTTATCACCTGGCGTTCGTGGTCGGCGGCACATCGGCGGAGACCAATCTGAAGATGGTCAAGCTCGCGTCCACCGGCTACCTCGACAACCTGCCGCGCGAAGGCAACGGCGGCGGACAGGCGTTTCGCGATGTTGAGATGGAAGAGAAGCTGACCCAGGCCGCCTACAAATCTGGCTTTGGTGCCCAGTTCGGTGGCAAGTACTTCGTCCACGACGTCCGCGTCATTCGTTTGCCACGTCACGGCGCATCGTGTCCGGTGGGCATGGGCGTCTCTTGCTCGGCGGACCGTAACACCAAGGCGAAGATCAACAAGAATGGCATCTGGATTGAGAAGCTCGATAAGAACCCATCCCGTTTCCTCGAGAAGCTCGGCGAGGTCAAAGGCAGCGCCGAAGCGGTGAAGATCGATCTCAACCGGCCGATGAAAGACGTGCTTGCGGAGCTCAGCAAGTACCCAGTTAAGACTCGACTGTCTTTGAGCGGCAGGCTCATCGTCGGCCGAGACATTGCCCACGCCAAGCTCAAGGAGCGGCTCGATTCAGGTGAGGGTCTCCCTGAGTATTTGCTCAAACACCCGATCTACTATGCGGGTCCGGCGAAGACCCCAAAGGGCATGGCCTCAGGCTCCTTTGGCCCCACCACCGCTGGACGCATGGACGCCTATGTCGATCTTTTTCAGTCCAAGGGCGGTTCCATGATCATGATAGCCAAGGGCAACCGCTCCCAGGCCGTCACCGACGCATGCAAAAAGTACGGCGGCTTCTATCTCGGCAGCATCGGCGGCCCAGCAGCGGTGCTCGCCCAAGAGAGTATCAAAAAGGTCGAAGTCCTCGAGTACCCCGAGCTCGGCATGGAAGCCATCTGGTCCATCGACGTCGAGGACTTCCCGGCCTTCATTCTCGTCGACGACAAGGGCAACGACTTCTTCAAGATGCTGTAGCCTGAGCCCGTCGTCGGTAGCGACCTCTTCGATATGAAGTAGCCCAAACCAGCACAGAAGTGGCCCAAACCAGCACAGGTTGATGCGGCCAATATTCGTCACCATGATAGTGACAACCTGAATTGTTGGGTTGTCGACGTGTAGGGCTGTCGGGTTACAAGATTGTTGGGTTGTCGATGCGTAAGACTGTCGGGTTACAGGATTGTTGAGTTGTCACCATGCGATCTGCGTTTGCGGTTTGGTTGATTGTTGCATCGCTCATCTATGCGGCGGTGAACTATTACGTTTGGGTCCGGCTGCTGCGCAATACCGCCCTGTCGTCACGGTGGCAGTTGGTCCTTTCGATCGTTTTCGTGTGCCTCGCCATGTCGGTGCCTGCGGTGTTCATCGGCGCCAGAGCGTTCGGATTGAGCTTCTCATTTGCGTTTTGGCCGGCGTTGCTCTGGAGCGCGGTGGTCGTTCTCCTGTTGTTCTTCCTCGGCAGCACAGACCTCGTGCGGGCCCTGGTTTGGCTTGTCCAACGTCTCACTAATGCTAGCAGCACGGTCGATCCCGAACGGCGATTGTTCATCTCGCGAATGATTGCAGGTGGTGCAACGGCCCTGTCCTTCGGCATGGTTGCATATGGTGCCAGAGAGGCCCTGGGGGGCGTCAGCGTGCGACGGGTGGCGGTGACCCTAGGTCGCTTGCCGGCCGCCCTCAATGGCATGACCATCGCACAAATCACCGATCTCCACGTCGGCCGCGGCGTTGGGAAATCATACGTCGAAGAAGTGGTGCGCCAGGTCAACAACCTCAGACCCGATATCATTGCCATCACGGGCGACCTCGCCGATGGCTCCCCTGCTGAGTTGGCGGAGGCTGTCCAACCCTTGGCACAATTGCACGCCTCCCATGGTGTCTATTTTGTTGCGGGCAACCACGATCACTATTCAGGCATCGAGCCTTGGAAACAATTCCTCCGACAGATCAACATCCAGGTTCTGCACAACCAACGGGTGTCCATCGAGCACAAAGGGCACTTTCTCGAGCTTGCGGGTGTCGACGACCCCGCCGGCGCTAACAACGGTGGAGGACCCGATGTCGCCGCGGCGCTCGCTGGCGTTGATCCCACACGCGAGGTTGTGTTGTTGGCACACCGACCGAGTGAGATCTTTGCGGCCGCCAAGGAAGGCGTCGGATTGCAGTTGTCAGGACACACCCACGGTGGGCAATTCTGGCCGTTCACCTGGTTCGCCCATCTCGTGTTTCCCTACGTTTCCGGCCTGCATCAACATGACAATACCCAAATCTACGTGAGCCGAGGCGCGGGATATGTCGGGCCTCCTGTCCGTGTGGGTGCCCCCGCTGAGCTAACACTCGTTGAGCTTCATAGCGTTGAGGCGACGACATAGATCCTCAGATCTACCGTACGAATCGGACGACGACCTCGAGGTGATCGGTGTGGGGGAACATATCGACGGAGGATACCCGATCGATGCGGTAGCCAGCGTCGAGGAGAAGATTGCCATCGCGGACCAGGGCGTCGAGGCTGCAGGCGATGTAAAGAATGGTTGCTGAGTCGATGCGCCCGAGCTCAGAGATCACCCGCGGATGACAACCGCTGCGTGGCGGATCGAGGATGACCACATCGGGATGGGGTTCGAGGACCTCGTGCATCACGTCTTCGGTGCGACCACGCGCAACGCGCAGGGATCTACAGCCGGTCTGCTCAATCCACTCGTGCAAGTCTGCCACGGCATACGGATTGCTCTCCGCAACAATTGCTTTGTTCCACCGCTCCTCGGTGAGACGAGCAAAGACGCCGACGCCGCCGTACAGATCCGCGAGATGCGGGAATCTCGTTGGCAACATGCCCAAGACTTGTTCGACGAGGATCTCGGCACCGGTGAGCGAGGTCTGAAAAAACGCGCCTGCGGAGACGTGAAAGGCTTGGTTCGCCAAGTGAAATACTGTCCGTTTGTTGCCTGCCAGGTGAACGTGTTCGTCCCCCAGGAGGTAGCTCGAGCGGCCTGGGTTGACTGACAGGTGCACGCCCGACACCCCAGGCAGCATGACGATCCGCCGAGCGATCTCGTTGCCGCCGGGAATCGTGTGACTCTTGCCAACGAGCGTGACCTCTGCAGCTCCGCTTTGGGGATCGACCCGCACTCCCAATCCATGCAGCCAACCCTTGTCTGAATTTGGGGCGGTGGCGGTGATTGGCGACGACGCCAGCACCTGTTGCACCATGGCGGCAGTCGCCAGGGTCAGGGGGTGTTGTACCGGACAGCCCGCGACATCGAGCAGTCGGGAGCTGTGGCGTTCGTACAACCCCAGGCGAAACGGCGGTTCGCGGCGACCGTCGGGAATTGCAGGCATCAACAGTCGAGTGCGGTAACCAAAGGGAGGGGTGAGACCGACAACGGGCTCGATGCAGTCCGTCGCGCACATGTGCGCGAGACGCTCGAATAGCATCTTACGTTTGTTCCGTAACTGCTTGCCGTACTCGACGTTCTGGTTGGCGCAACCACCACAACGGCCAAACAGGGAACAAAGAGCCTTGGGATATGAGCGCGGCGTCGTCACCTTCTCCGCTTCCTAACGACAGAGGATGTCACGGATCTCCATGGATTGTGATTCGTATGTGACCTCGAGACGCTCCCCGGTTTGGATAGAGCGGCGCAATACGGCGACGAGTTCCTGAAAATGTCGCTCGATCCAGTAGCACCCGGGCTTCGTGGCAAACTTGATGCCCAAGCGGTCCTTCTCTTCTTCGATGGCCACCACATGGCTGCGAAAAGTGGTGTTCATCTGGGAAGCCTACCATCCTCATGGCTGAGTGCATATGGTCCGTAGAGTTTGGAACGTCCGCGTTGTCGTAACTGTCGTCACTGTTTAACGTGTTGCCAGGTCACTTTCCAAGATGTATGGCGCAGCAGTTGAACAATACACCGATAACACGAATGTGGATGGAGAGCATGATTCGTCGTCTCGTTCTGGTTTTTGCCGCACCAATATTGTTTCTGGGTTGTGGCGAGGCAGAGGATTCGGCAGCGGCGCCCAATTATGCGGTTGTGACCGGTGCCTGTGGTGACACCCGTTCGGCCTTGCAAAGCCAAACATCGGCGGTTGTCAACGGCTCGACGAGTTGGAGCTCTTCGGTGGTCAACCTCTCAGCGGGGCAAGCTTTGGCCGTCGGGGCCATTCTCTATCGAGATCTTGGCTGGGAACACAATTGTACCGCGACGTTGATCGCTGAAGATGTTGTTTTGACCGCAGCCCATTGCGTCGCCGATGAAGTTACCAGAGTGATCGAATCGGCAGCGGATGTCCGTTTTGCCATGGGCGCTGACATGGGCAGCAAAGACGGCGTGGTCAATGTGTCGCAGGTGGTGGTGCATACGGGATTCGTTGTACCGATGACCGGCGCCGCCCATGATGTCGCATTGTTGATCTTGAGTGAGCCCGCGACCAACGAAGTTCCAAGTGTTGTCCCCATCGAGCCCAACTGCAACGCCGTCTCATTGGCAGGACAGGACGTACAAAACGTCGGCTACGGTTGCACCGACGGCGACTGCTACGACTACAACGACGAGCGGTTATGGGTGGTTCAGGATGTGGCCAGCGCCACGTCCTCTGATTTCGTGGTCGATGGACACGGTGTCTCTGGCGTTTGTTTTGGTGATTCCGGAGGGCCTGCGCTGTGGACAGTGCCCGAGATGGGTATTCGCGTGATGGGGGTTTTGTCCTGGGGAGATCCCGACTGCACACACCAGGACCATTTCACCGCGACAAACAACGAGTGTGATTTCATCGATGACTATGTCGACCTCACACCGGTGGTGAGCTGTGTTGACATTGACCCCCTTGGAGAGTGTAGCGGCAACCTGCTCACCTATTGTCTCGGCGACACCATGTACAATGTCGACTGCGCTGCGAACGATCGCGTTTGTGGCACTGATTCCACTGGTCAAAAGGGGTGTCTCGACTCGTGCATGGGGGAGACATCGGATGGCCGTTGTGACGGACAGAACGCCGTGTGGTGTGAAGGCGGACAAGTTCGCACCCGCCGTTGTGCTGAGTGCGGTCAGAGCTGTGGTTGGTCCGACAGCCACAGCGGCTTCTATTGCCTCTGAGCTGAAACCGACCCTCTGCCTGAACGCGAGCGCTTTGTCATTCGGGGGCGCTCGACAGCCATATTGGTTTGACCATCACCCTCTGGGTTGCAACCAAGCACGATCATTCGGGCGGAAGATCCCCTTTGCCGACGATGTTGAACGTCTCTGATTCCGTGTCGAATACCACCGCAACATCACCTCGGGAGAGCTGCGCAACCACCGCATCTCTCTTTTGCAACAAGGTCTTCTCCTGAAGGCCATAGTCGGTGCCATCACGGGTGACAAACTCTTCGACGAGGCGTTGCAAGGATTCGGGATCTATTGCTTTGAGTGGAACTCGAACTGCGCTCATTTTCGTCAACTCCGGGACCTGTCACTGGCAACCTGCGAATTGCGCCGATTTGAATCTATCACCTGGTGTCTGGTTTGGCACTGCCAGTGAGATTGGGCCGTGGTGGTCCGTCCGCAATGACTCGTTGCAGAGGTCACCATGGGTTACTGCCGCCATGGGTTACTGCCGCCATGGGTTACTGCCGCACTATTCAAAGGCGATTTTCGGTGTTATGGCGTCTGCAGCCTCTGTGATGGATGGGCTCATATGATGTATTCAGAAACAATGCGTCTAGTGATCACCGCAGTTGCTTTCTGCTGTCTCGGCAGCACCGGGTGTTGGGACTCGCGCGTCGGTGATTGCACCGACGAAGTCGGATTTGTCGCCTTAGCCATGACCCAAGGCTGGATAGCCCCCGGCGTGTACGACGAATCTGCCGGGGCCGTCGAGTGGTCGCCGACCGGCAACATCCCAGAGAACGAATGCTTCACCCCATTTGAGACTGGAGTCTACGACCCCACCGCTGGCGGGGTGGTGTGGAGACCGGTTGGGTACGAGGGTCACTCGGAGCAGCGTTTGCGCTTTTCACTGGGGCTCTATGATCCTGACAATGCCGATGTTCAATGGCGAGACTCCCGATACGACAACGATGACGATCCATTTCCCGTCTTTGAAACCGGGGTCTACGATCCGGACGCCTCTGGTATCGTGTGGAAACAGGCTTACTTCCAAAACACTGACGATCCGTTTCCCGTCTTCGAAACCGGGGTCTACGATCCGGACACCGCTGGCGTCGTGTGGAAACAGGCTCACTTCCAGAACACTGACGATCCGTTTCCCGTTTTCGAAACCGGAGTCTATGATCCAGACGCCCCAGGCGTGATGTGGAAACAGGCTCGTTACGATAACGATGATGACCCATTTCCCGTCTTCGAGACTGGCGTGTTTGACTGGAACCTCGGGGCGGTTGAATGGAAGTGGGCGACCTACAATGGTGAAGAGGCTCGCTTCCCCGAGTTCGAGGTCGGGGTCTACAACCATACTCTCGACGCCGTCGAATGGGAATCGGCGGTCTACGATCCAAATGCCCACACCTTGACGATACCATTCGGCGTCTACAACCCTGTGGCTGGAAGCGTCGAATGGCGTCGCTTGGAAACGCGATTGGAGTAGATTCTCAAGTCCGCTCTCACAATGGTGGCGTCGGTGCCATTGGCTTCTGTCGTCATCGGTAAAACGTTCTTGCAATTGCCCGTTGACTTTCAAGAGCCCACGTTGCACAAAGCTCGCATTGGTTGGTCAAGGGAAGTCGGTTAAAAGCCGACGCGGTCCCGCCGCCGTAAGTGGGGACGAAACCGGCAAATAGCCACTGGGGGCGAAAGCCCACGGGAAGGTGCCGGAGGTAGATCGATCCACGAGCCGGAAGACCTGGCGCAACCAGATGGCAAGAACTTCCCTCGGGGACAGGGGAATGCTGCTGGGATCAGCCAACAGTCTTCCGCGCTGCCTATGGCACCCAAGGTGTCTCGGTGGCTCTCCGAGGGGCATGACCCCGGAGATTGGGCATGGTCTGTCGGCACCCGTTGAACGCAATTCCCTGCACAATTTGTCTCATCCTTTCGTTGATGGGTTGCGACGAGAGCAACAGGAAGGGTGAGGCTAAACCTGTCGACCTCTGCGCTGCTGTCGAGTGTTACGCTCATGCAACCTGCGACGACATGATCGCGGACTGCAACTGCGATGCCGGTTATGGCAATTGGACTGTTGGCGTTGGCTGCTCCCGCGATCCTTTGGCGATTGTGGGCAGCTTTGCTGACCAGTTTGGCATGCATTATGAGGTAACCCAGGGCGTGTGGACGCAGATAGGCTTTGGTGCCGTCAGTCGTTTCTTTGTTGCGCAGTATTCCAACGCAGAGAGGTATCTCATTGCCCAAAATGCCGCGCACAATGATTTTGGCGCGGGACTTTGGAGTCGCTTCGATTGGGTCGACCACGATGATGGGGTGGGCTCCGCGATTTGGGTGTGCCAGACGACCTTTGACGCGGGTACGGAGGCCGCAGCGTTGGCCACGGCCGCAGCTGACTCGAGCGAGCCTGCGACGAGTGGTTGTGGCGGTGGAAGCTGGTCAAAGTTTGTTGATGCGCCGCCAATGTTGAGCATCACAGGGAGCTACAGCGATCCCTACGGCGGCAGACACGCCGTCTTGCCGTCCATGTGGACTTTCGGTGGTTTTGGCAACACCAGCTACTTTCACATCACCCAGTTCTCCAACGCCGATGGTTTCGTCATCGCCCAGAACAACGCACACAACGGATACTATCCCGGACTTTGGAGTCGCTTCGATTGGACCTGGCTCGACGGTGGTCTGTTCATTTGTCAGAGTGCCTTCGCCGCCGCGAGCGAGGCCGACGCTATTGCAACGACTGCCGCAGACGACACCGACCCCGCCAGTGCTGGTTGTTGGGGTTTTTCCTGGTCAGGTTTCTCCGTTGCCGAGCCTGTTTTGATTCTCGCGGGGGAGTGGACCGATGCCGATGGTACTCATCACACCCTCACCCACGACGAATGGAGCCAGTGGATTCCTTACGCTCCCGCGGAAACCTATAGGTATGTCGTGCGTCAGCTCTCTAACGAGGATGGCTGGGCCATTGCCAAAAATGACGCGGACAATCCTACCGGAGCCGTGCTTTGGAGTCGTTTTGACTGGAGGTGGTACGACGCAGGTATTGGCCAGGGCCTGGAACTGTGGGTGTGCCACACGGTCGCGGCAGCGGTGAGTCAAGCGGATGCTCTCGCGGCGACGGCAGCGGATGCACGTGATCCGAGCACTGGCGGATGTGGTGCTGTCCCGTGGTCACGATTCACACCCTGGGTGGTGCCGCCATGTGAGGTGCCCCAGGCACCGGCGCTCCCGATCGTACACCGCGATGCAACTCTCACCTTCGTGACCGGCACCAACGGTGCCATTGAAGTCGGGGTGGGTTCGACCACCGCTCTTTTGCCACAGACATGGATGGCGACGACCACGATCGACCTGGCAGAAGAAGGTGGCATCAAGGTATTTGCACGACTCGTCGATGATCTGTGTGTCTCCGTCGCCTTTGTGCACACCTATGATGTGCGCCCAGCCTATCCTCCAGCCGCGGGCGAAGCGGGCACCACTGCAGTTGCCGCCGACGCAACTGACATTGTTGGTTGGGCCACAAACGTAGCATCGGTTACCTTTGGTGACGATGTTGATGAGGCCTGGCAGATCACAGACAAGGCGTTGGGGGCAGCTTCCGGGCCATCGGACATTGTTGGGCTCGGCCGCGGCGGGAACATCACCCTTTCATTTGATCCGGCGATTGTTGATGGGGATGGTTATGACCTCGCGGTGTTCGAGAATGGCTTCGCCGCTGATTTTCTCGAGCTTGCTTGGGTAGAGGTCAGCAGCGACGGGTTGACATTCTTGCGCTTCGACAATGCCTATCTCGGCAACTCGCCGCTCGGACCGTTTGATCGTCACGACACGGGACTCATTGGCTCCTTGGCCGGCAAGTATGAAGCCGGATATGGCACACCCTTTGATTTGTCCACTCTCGCCAACCGTCCCGAGGTGCTCGCTCACGTTGTCGATCTAGCAGCGATTATCTATGTCCGCGTCGTCGACATTGTGGGTGATGGCAGCGCCTTCGATAGTTTTGGCCACGTGATCTACGATCCCTATCCCACCACCGGTAGCGCCGGGTTTGATCTGGATGCCGTCGCCGTCCTCAACCAGTAGCGCAACAAACTGGAATCGTTGATGCATCGACCTCGACAGGGATGGTGGACCGTTTTCGCTGCGGCGCTCGGCACGGCGGTGTCGCCTGCGGTCAAGGCAGACCCGCCCATCGGCGAGGGCGATGAAACCAAAGCCGGCGAGGTCGAGGCGGTGGTCTTGCCAACGGTTACGGTCACCGGTGCAGGTGCGCGTGTTCTCAACGCCGACGACGCTGTTGCCGGTTCGGTTCTTCTGCCTGAGGACTTCGGCATGGCGGGCGATTCATTGCCCGAGGTGCTCGACCGCGAAGCAGGTGTGAGGATCACCCGATTCGGTGGCCCCGCGGCATTTTCGACCTTGTCGATACGTGGTTCCACAGCAGAGCAAGTCCTGATCGTCATCGATGGCATTCCTTTGCCCTCGGCATTGGGGGGACCCATTGATCTGTCGAAGTTGCCTCTGGGGGCCATTGAACGCGTCGAGATTTACCGGGGTGCGGCACCACTGGTTTTTGGCCAGAGCGCCATCGGCGGCGTGGTGTCGGTGACGACCCGAGCCGCAACGGAGCGCGAGCTCAGTGTGACGGCAGCCGCGGGTTCCTTTGCCGCTCGGGAGGCGCGTCTGCACTATTCCGAGGCTTATGAGAATTGGGACGCGGCCATGGGAATTGACTACGGCGGTTGGGGGGGGGATTTCACCTTCGTCAATGACAACGGTACTCGCTTTGACCCAAGTGACGACAGCACAGTGGTGCGGCGCAACAACGACTTCGACAGGTTTCATTGGCTCGGCAAAGCCCGACTCTACATCGACGAGTCCTGGACATTGACCGCCGTCAATTGGTTCTTTGCCCGCGAGCAGGGAGTTCCTGGGCTCGGACAGTTTGAGACGCGCAAGAGTAGGCATTGGGTCAATGAGAACCTCGCGGTGCTCTCTCTGACTGGGAATGGTCTCGCCAATGGGTGGGTTGACGTGACCGCGCGCGTAGCATTCCACTACTCACACTCGAGTTTTCGTGATCCCCTCAACGAAGTAGGACTGAGCGGTGATGAAACACGGGACGACACCTATGCTCCCTATGTCACACTGGTGGGTAAACTTACCCCGGTCCAGGGCTGGGACATCACGGGACAAGCGAGCTATCGCTTCGAGGGGATAGGCACTACGGAAGCCGGTGACGAGAGTGGCGGATGGCAACGACATCAGGCGACAGCGGGGGTTGAGAGCGGTTGGTTGTTTGGGTCGATCTCCACACGTCTGATCCCATCGGCGCGCGTTGAGTGGATCGAGAGCCGAGTCGGAGACAGCGATCCGACGGGACAGAGTCGAGGCTCTTGGCGAGTTGCGGCGGTGAATCAATCGTTGCCGGACACGAGGGTGTCCATCTCAGGCAGTCGGAGTCTGCGCTTTCCCTCTCTGTTTGAGCTATTCGGTGATTCCGGCAGAGTGCTCGGCAACTCCGCGCTTGCGGCCGAAGCGGCCTACAGTGTCGATGCCGCCGTGATCTATGACACGAAGCTCGGTCAAAGCTGGCCACTGAACCTCGAGGCCTACGGTTATTACTCGGACGTCACCGATCTGATCCAATACGTCCAGACTGCACAGAACACGGCGCGCGCAGAGAACATCGACAGCGCGAGACTCTGGGGAGTCGAAGCGGGTGTGCGCACCGACCTGTTTGCGCATTTGCGATTGCGCGGTAACTACACGTTCATTGACGCGCGGAACACCGGTGACGTCGCCGCACGCCAAGACAAAGTGTTGCCCTTCCGTCCAGCCAGCAAGTGGTTCGTTCGCGCCGAGGGGTATGTGCCCGATCTTGGGCACGCACGAGAGCTGGCACTGTTTGCTGACATGGAGTGGATGGCTGGTAATTACCTCGACAATGCCAACCTTGTGGCAACGAGTGCCCGACTGTTTGTGAGTGTTGGTGTTGCCGTGGAGCTATCCAAGGGTTGGCTCGCCGCGAGTCTGGTTGCTCGCAATCTGTTGAACGAGGCGAGCGCCGACCTCATTGGTTATCCACTGCCAGGTCGCGTTTTGCATCTCTCGTTGACGTTACGGGGACTGCCATGAGCAGGTGCTATTGGGTCAACTGTATTGCTGTGTTGATGGGTGTATCTGCGTGCGTCGACAACACTGCCCATTTCGGCAAGAACATTGACGGCACCCCAACCCTCGGTGACGACGGGCCCTGGGGGATTGCGGTTGTGGGCACAGACTATCTGTCGAGCTCAGTGTCTGTTCTCGATCGGATGGAGCGGGAGCTTTTTTTTGAAGGGGTGGTCGACTCCGGCTCGAGCCCGCCAGGACTGTCGACGGCGCTTTCGGGCGATGTGGCTCTGCCACGGGCGTTCAACAGCAACAACTGGTTGGTCCTGTTGGACCGATATCCCAACAGCGTGCTCACCCTCCTAGACCCCCATGACTTCGCCGTGAGCGTGCAACTGTCCGTTGCCACCGGATTTGCTGCGAATCCTCACGACTTTGTTTGGGTTGGGCAACGAAAGGCCTACGTGACTCGGTACGAGACCAACCCGTCCCCAGGCCGTGAGCCGTTCGACGCTGGCGACGACGTCTTGATCGTGGATCCCCTGGCCGGTCGCATCACCGGCCGCATTTCCATGGCAACCTACGTCGACGCCACGCCTCATTCATTGCAGGCGCGGCCCGACCAAATGACGGTCGCCAAGGGGATCGTCTGGATCACTCTCAACCATCTCGATGCAGGATTTCACAACGGTGGGCAGGGATTGGTAATTGGAGTTGACCCGGCCACCGATGAGGTGCGGCAGGTCGTCGCAATCCCTGAGGTTCGCAACTGCTCAGGTATCGTCTACGTGGCGCGCCGCGACGCTTTGTATGTTTCCTGCAGTGGCCTATTTGCTGCCGGTCTCGATGAGCAACTACGGCAGTCAGCACTCGTCGCCATTGATCTGGGCAGCCAGAGCCCTTCGGCCACAATCTTCGCATACGGCACAGAGGGCGTGGCCCGCCCATTCGGATTTGAGCTCGACGTGGCGCGTGAGCGCTGGCTCTTGGTTGTGCGTTACGGCGACATGGCAGCCGACATACCGGACCGCCTGGTTGCGATCGACATCATCACTGGAACCGAAACCATCGTGCATCTCGCCACATCAATCTCTGGATTGGGCGGATTGCTCGCCGATGACGCTACCGATTCTGTGTACGTAGGCGATGCCGCCGCTCTTGCACCGCGCGTGCACCTCTACGAGGTCGCAGATGGACAGTTTGGTTTCCTTTCTGTGATCGATGCACATCCGCGGGTTGGATTGCCACCGCGACACATTCGCTTCTATTGAGGGCAGGCAGGACAAATCCTATGCGTGGAAAATTTTCCAGCATCGCCATCCACACTCCATTGTTGCCGCCAATGATGCTTGCGCTCGCTGCATTTGCGCACACCTTTGGTGCCCCAGCCGTGGCGCAAGCCAAGGACGTCGACCCCGGCAAGAGGCTCGCCGAGCTTAGGTCGGCTGTCGACGAGCTCGAGACAAAGCTCGAAGACGTTCGCGCGCAGGCGCGCAGTGAGCGCTTGTCCTTGGAGACCCAGCGCGGCGATCTCGAAGTCATGCTACGTACCGAAACGGTGCGTCGCGAGACACTCTTACGATTAGGTGCCAAGCTCCAGTCAGACCAGCGGCATGCTGCCGCTGACTCTGAAGCGATGCGAGGTCCCGGGCTCGCGGCGGCGCAGCTGGTTCGCGATAGTATTGCCGCCTCATTGCCTTTTCAGCGCGACGCGCGCCTCTCGGCTGCAGATCAAAGCATTGCGGAGTTTCAACGACCCGATACCGATCCCCTATTGGCGATCTCCAGGCTTTGGCAACTGTGCGAAGATGAGATTCGATTGACCGAAGAAGTCGGTTTGTACAAACAAGTCGTGGAGGTCGGAGGCGAACGGCATCTTGCTGAGGTCGCGCGTTTGGGCATGGCGGTCTTGTATTTCCGCTTAAGTGACGGACGCACGGGGTGGGCGGTTCTTGGTAACGCCGGCTTCACCTTTGAGTTTCTCCAGCAGGCGCGACAGACCCGAGCTGTGGCCGATCTTTACGATGCGTTGCGCAAGCAGCTTAGGCAGGGCGTCTTCGACCTGCCCCTACCGAAGCCGAGTAGCACATGAGGACCACGGTTACACACATGCTGTTCGTGCTCTCCTTGTGCGCCCCGGAAATGGCGGTGGGGCAAACTGCCCTCGATAGAGCATTCGCCCAAGAGATAGCACTTCTCGAAAGTGAGAAGCAGGTTCTACAACAGCGGATTGTCGATGCCGAGCAATCCGCCAAAGCGCGCGCGGAGGAACTGCGGGCCCAGGTGAACAGGTTGTCTGAAGAACTCACCGCGGTTCGCATCGAAAACGAGGTTCTGGATGCGGGTCTGGCGCAAGCTCCGGATGTTGGAGATGTCGGTCCTGATCGGGAGAGCTTACTCCATAGCATCAGGGAACAGGCGACAGCGATATTCACCAAGCATGATGTCAATGCTGACGTCAGTGGCGAGGTTGATTTCATTGTTGCGACCATGCCGTTGGCAGAGCGTCTCGGTAGCCTGCGGGTAGAACAGGCCACCTACTTCGCAGCCGATGGCAGGGAGCATGTCGGTGACGTCCTGCGAATAGCGCAGGTGGCTGCCATAGCTCTCGATGAGCATCATGGCGGTGCCTTGGCCCCAGTGACTGGCGCAGCGATGGCGGTGGTTGATCCGAGCGCTGCGGCAGGAGCCAGAGCATTGGTAACGGGCGTGAGGTCGCCCACCGTTCGACTGTTTCTGTTTGATCCCTTGGACAAGAACGGCACAGCCGGCAATGCCCCACGAACCGTGTTTCAGACTTTCGCCGCTGGGGGCTATCTTATGTGGCCAATACTGCTCTTAGCGTTGGTTGGGTCGGTCATTTTGGTCGAGCGGTGCATTGTGCTGTCCCGAAAGCATTCCCACGCGCAGATACTCGACCTCATCAGCAAGAATCGCCGCCTGGATCGTGAGCAACTCGAAGACTTGGTGGCCGAGGCAATCTTGGCCAAGCGCCCGACCCTCGAACGGTTTTTGCCCGCCGTTAACGTCATTGCCGTGGTTGCACCATTGCTCGGATTGTTGGGTACGGTGACCGGAATGATTGCCGCATTTGCGGTCATCACTGAACATGGCACAGGTGATCCCCGCCTGCTCTCCGAGGGCATCTCCGAGGCCCTGTTGACGACACAGTTTGGCTTGCTCGTCGCAATTCCCGCTTTGCTCGCGCACGCGCTGCTCGTGGGTCGCGTCGATCGCATCATTGGCGAGATGGAATGCGCGGCGCTCAGGCTTCTCAACCGTCTGCATTGTGAGACCAGTGGCTGCGGCACTGGCGATTGTGTCCAAGAGGACGCGGAGGCCGGTCGTGTTTGAGCAGATGAGCGAATACCTGCTAACCGGTGGCTTCGTGATGCCACCACTCATGGGTCTCGGAGTCGTCCTGTGGACTCTTTTGGGGTTGCGATGGCAGTTCTTGCGCTGGGGATTTGCAGGCGACCTGCGACTGTGGTGCAGGAGCCAGACAACGATCCACGGGAACCGCGAGGAACTGCGCCGGGCATTGGAAGCCACGCACCGGATGAGCGAGATGCAGCTCGTCAGGTTCCGCACCGTGATTCGAAGTCTCTGTGCTGCGGCACCTTTGTTGGGCCTTTTGGGAACGGTCAGCGGAATGATCGAGACCTTTTCCTCTCTGACTGGCATGCAGTCGTTTGCCCAAAATGGAGGGGTCGCGGGAGGCATCTCTGAGGCTTTGATCAGCACGCAGATGGGCCTATTCGTCGCCGTCTCAGGAATCATCGCGAGTCGCTATCTCGATAGCCGCGAGCGAGCATTGCGAAACGAGATCGACCAGGCGCGCGAGGAGCTCGTGCGGCTTTGGGACAAACGCGTGGAGGCGGCGACATGAAACTTGGCCAGCTGAGCGGACGACGACGCGATACGCAGGAGATCAACATGGCTCCCCTCATCGACATGGTCTTCATTCTGCTCATTTTCTTCATGGCGACCACGACGTTTGTTCGTGACGCGGAGCTCGACATCGATCGACCGGGTGCCGAGACGGCCCAAACCGCTGATAACCGTGCGTTACGGGTGACCCTTGGCCGCAGGGGAGAGCTATTTGTCGACGCAAGACCGGTGAAACCGTGGATGTTGCAGGCCCGGGTGCGCGACGCTCTCAAGGGTCATCACATGCAAAGGGTATTGCTTGTCGCCGATCGACGAGTTGATACGGGGCGGCTCGTTGAGGTCGTAGATCAGTGTCGACTGGCGGGCGCGAAGGACGTGGGTGTCGCTGTGGAGCGCGAGATATAGATGTGCACTCTGTTCACCCGCCAAGTAGGTATTGCTGTAATGGTTGCCATCGCATTCAATATGGTAGGTCTCGCCCTCATGGTGGAGATCAATCACCGTATCATTCCTAGATCCGACCCAGACAACGGGCAGGTCGAGATGGTCCGGTTTGAGCCACGGGAAAAGCCGAAGCGGCGCGCTCGCTTCTCCATTGATTCATCCCGATTGCGTGAGGTACGTGCCGCGTTGCCTTTGCCGACCTTGCCCGCGGCGATGCCACTCAAGGGGGAAAGACAAGTTCTCGAGAGCGACATCGATCTTCTTGGCGACATGCTTGGCCGAGACGCAGGATTTGAAGGTGAGCTCATCTTCAAGGAAGAGGCGGTGGATGCCGGCCCCGAGGTCATGGCCAGAGTTGAGCCGCGCTATCCCCCACAGGCCGAGGCGAGAAGAATTGAAGGACACGTAACGTTCAAGCTGCGGATCTCGAGCCTGGGCAGGGTCGAGGAGGTATGGGTACTCGAATCGGACCCCGCCGGGATTTTCGATACCGCGGCCGACCGAGCGGTGCGGCAATATCGCTTTTCCCCAGCGCGCCATCGTGGTGCGGCAGTTGCTGTCATCGCCACGCAACGAATCGATTTCCGATTGGGTGACTCACAATGACCAGGTTGCGCGCCGCGCTAATCTGTACGGTGTCGCTGGCCTGCATTGTGTGTGGTGCCGACGTCGTTCGAGCAGAAGAGGCTTCGCGGCAGGTTCCCACGACATCCGTTGATCCCATCGTTGAGGTGCAGAGTCTCATCTCGGCGGGCAAGCTCGAAGAAGCCGAGCTGCTGCTGCGAGGCCTTGATGGCGACGCCAGCGTGTTGGCTTCTCTTTTGGGGCTTATCGAGCTGCGACGCGGTAAACCCAAGGATGCAATCTTACACTTTCAGCGAGTTCTGCAGCTCGATCCGAGTCGCACGGCAATTTGGCTCTACCTCGGGCAGGCTCACCTCGAGGATGCCCAACCATTCAAGGCGCTCGCCGCCCTTCGTGAGGGGAGAGCCGCAGGGGAGTCCCTACCTTCTTATTACCGTTTGTTGGCAAAAGCCGAAGTGGGCGTTGGCGACGGCCCGGCGGCGCATGATTCGTTGCGGGTGGGTATCGAACGTTTTCCAAAAGACAAATCCCTGCAGCTAGATCAGGTGTTGTTACTCATTGAGCTTGGCCTCTTTGCCACAGCGACCGAGGCAGCGCGCACATATCTCGTCGAGCACGTTGGTGACGCGAATGGCTACGCGGTGGTGGCGGAGACGCTAAGAGGTGCAGGCCGTCCATTGGAAGCCGCCGCCATCTTGGAGGGTGCGATCTTTGGGCGCTCGATCGCCAAACAATCTGATGAGATCGCTCTCATGGCTCGGCTGGGTTGGGCTTATGCCGCGGCGGACAAACATGTTGCTGCAGCTCGGTCATTTGCCCGAGCCATCTCCCTCGGTGGCGCGCAATACTTCGAGGCTGCCGAGCAGTTCCGTCTCGCCGGCAAATACAGACAAGCATTGATTTGCAATGCCAACGTGGAAGAACCGCGCAAACGTGTTGTCCAGCGCCTCACCATCTTCATTGACAGTCATAGCTACGAACGAGCCGCGGCCATGTCTGCTGAGTTCGACAGGCTCAACGGATGGACCGACGAGGCCCGTTTCCTCATCGCCCATGCCAAGGTGCAGATCGGTAATGTCGAATGCGCACAACCTCGTTGATCGCGAGGTGTTTTGGGCTCCAAGCCCCTCATTGGAAAGGTCGGTGCCAATCTCATGCGTCATGGCGACGACCGGTTGAACCATGGTAGGAGTGGCCGCACAGTTACAGATCGCGAGGAGGTACGATGGCGCGAAAAATCAAAAAGTCGGCCGTGGCGGACGGCGGCGCACCAAGAATGCCGCCCACCCTCGACGTCCACCACGCCTGGAATGAGATCCGCCGCGGGCCGGCATGGAAATCCCTGGCGCTCGTGGCTGTCGATGACGGGCCGCCACCAACGATGCTCGCGCAGTCGTTCGGCTACCTCGCGACCGAGGAGAAGACGCGTCGCATCCTGGTCGTGAATGCCTCGACGCAACGTCCCTCCGGCGCAGCAACAAAAGTACCCGAAACCGAGGACGATCTCCGAGAGCTTGCTCTGGGGAACGGATCGGCCATCTGTACACTGGACGACCACTTGGACTACCTGCAGCTTTCCCGTTTCGACCCCACCCGCGCTGCGCGACTTCTGGTCGGCGCGCCGCACACGATTGCTGAGCTAACTGGCGGCCCGCTTGCATACGACGGCGTCATCTTTGCGATCGACTCTTTGCTTGCCTATCCGGAAGCGACACAGCTCGCTCGGACAGTTGACGTCGTCGTGTTGTGTATCCGGCTCGGCACCACTTCCCTAGGCGCCACTCGTCGAATCATGGAGATTGTCGGCGCTGAAAAGATCGTCGGCAGTATTGCGTTTGCGCCAGGGGCAAAGCCGACATAGTCCCCGTTCGGCAGCCGCACCGACCTGGAAACGGTCACACGCTAAACTTGTCGTGGACTCGACCTTCCGCCGATGCGACGGCGTTTGCTGAGCCAGATCGTCGAGCAGGGCCACGAGTTGCGCACCACGATTGTAGATTGCAATAATGCGGCAATTAGGAAATTGCGTCTCCATGCGTCGCGTTTGCTCAATTGATTGATTGATTGAAACAACAACCCCCTTCTCTTCGGTTTTGCCACGTGTCGCTTTTCCCGTCGGCGTCCGACGGAGTTTCCTCATGGCGTTATGTCGGCTTTGGCCCCACAACATAGAACGACCCGGGATCGAGAGGCTTCGGTCATTACGTGGGGCTCATTATGGGAAAGGCGTTACAATGCTGGCAACGGACACCGGGGGCAGGCTGCGCGAGGCCATACGAAAATCGTTGGCGCGGCGTACAAAAAACGCCCGCGATCCGGGGGCGATTGCCGAAGCCGCCGTCAGCACTTGGCAGGAGGTCGCCGCCCAACTCTCGCCAATCATCGGTGCCCGGGGTGTCGACGTACTCTTCGGCCGCGCGTTGCACCTGACGAGCATGACCTCTACCTCTTTGGGGTTGGCAGTGGCGCGAAAACACGAGGAGGGCGCGACCATCCTGGCAGACTTCAAAAGGAGTCTTCTAGGTCGGGACGCCGTGGCCGCGACTGAGGCGGGTCTCGCCTTTTTCTTCACCTTCACTGAGCTACTGGGCACGTTGATTGGCGAGTCTTTGACAGAACGGCTGTTGAGCTCGGTCTGGGCATCACAGCCAACTTCGCCCGAACAGGAGCGCAAAGCATGAGCGCCAATGTGCAAATACGCCGACTCGCCACGGGCGTGCCGGGTCTCGATTCGATTCTCGGCGGTGGTCTGCCCGAATTTTCTTTCAACCTGATTGCGGGGCCCGCAGGCTCCGGCAAGACGACCCTCGCGCACCAGCTCATGTTCGCCATGGCGACAAAAGAGCGGCCGGCCTTGTTCTTCACCGCTCTGGGTGAACCGCCCATGAAGATGCTGCGGTACCAGCAACAGTTTGCGTTTTTCGACTCCAACAGGATTGATGAGTCGATTCGCTACATCAACTTGAGCGACGACATCGCGACCGAAGATTACGAGCACGTGTTGACGCGCATTACCGAGGAAGTCAGAGCCGTATCTCCGGGACTGGTCTTCGTCGATTCCTTCCGCTCGCTCATGCTGGAGCCGAGCCCTCCGAGAAGAGGCATTGTCAGCCAGCAACAGTTCGTCCAGCGACTCGGCATACAGCTGAGCGGCTGGCAAGCCACGACGTTCCTGGTGGGCGAGTATCCATTGGATAGCGATCCCCAACCGATCTTCACTGTTGCGGACGGTCTCTTGTCCTTGTTCCAGAGCGTCGAAAGAAACTCCTTGGTGCGCAAAATTCGCGTGTTGAAGATGCGCGGCCAGGCGACCTGCCCGGGGATCCACACCTTCCGCATCACCACCGATGGGCTCGAGATATTTCCGTCGGCACCTGTCAACGGCGATAGCGGCACGATGGAGGTGCTTGGCGAATCGCTGCGCAACGAAGCCCGACTGGCCATGGGCGTGCCGGGTCTCGACGAGATGATGGGGGGCGGCTTACCCTCGGGCTATTCCCTCCTGGTCGCGGGGCCATCGGGTTCGGGGAAGACCATCGTCGCCAACGCCTTTTTGGAAGAGGGCGTGCGCCGGGGCGAACCGGGCGTGCTCGTCGCGTTTGAACAGACGCCCAGTCAATCGCGGACGCGCACGATGGACAAGTTGGTCCGCGCCGGGAAGGTCGGATTGATCAACACCCGTGCATTAGATCTTTCAATGGACGAAGTGGTCCAGCATCTGACCCGGCTCATTGTTCGAATGAAGGCAACTCGAGTGGTGATTGACTCGTTGTCCGGGTTCGAATTGGCGTTGGCACCCACCTTTCGCGAGGACTTTCGCGAGTCGCTGTTTCGGATGATTTCTGTACTGTCCGGTCTTGGCGTCACGGTGCTCATGACGTCAGAGCTGGAAGATCGCTATGTGGATTTGCGGTTTAGTCCGTATGGGTCGGCATTTCTCACCGACGCCATCCTCGTCCAACGCTACGTCGAGATAGACAGCTGCCTGAAGCGCGTCATGTCGGTGGTGAAGGTTCGCGGCAGCGCACATAGCAAGGAGCTTCGCCAGTACGAGATCACCGATGAGGGGATGGTCATCGGTGGCCGTGTTGTCGATCACGAGGGGATCCTGGGTGGGCGGCCAACGCGGACGTTGACGCCCGGCAAGGTCGCCTGAGGTACTCTGCAATGAACAAAAAGGTCAGCATTCTCGAAGCAACCGCGATTGGAACGCGAGGCAAAGCGAGCGCAGCCGCTCGGCCTGCAGCCTTGTCATACGCAATGGTCAGGGCCGAACCCATGGATCTGGCCCTTGCCGGCGGGCAGAAGCCCAACCGACGTGGAGGCACCCGCGACCGGCGCGAAGACGCTCACGACCGGCGCGGAAATGCCGGTGACCAGCGCGAAGACGCCGTCGACCGGCGCGATATTGGCACCGACTGGCGCGAAGAGCCCATTGATTCGTGGGACGATGCCGCTGACCGACGCGAAGAAATCGTCGATCGCCGGGATGATGCTGCTGACCGACGTGAAGAATTCATCGACCGTCGACAAGATAGGATCGATCGGCGCGAGGATGCTGTGACGCTACGAGAAAAGGTGGTTCGCGCACAGGAGACAACCGGGAAAGTTGCGCTCGGACTCAGCGCTGCCGAAACCCAGTTGCGTGAAGCGAACGAACGCCTCGTCATCGCGGCAGTTCACGCGCAGACGATGACCGAAACCGCCGAGCAAACCGCCGTGCAGATGTCGTTCATGGCAGAACACGACATTCTCACCGGTTTGTCGAATCGTGCTGTTCTGACTGACCGTTTGGCTCAGGCGATAGCGTTCGCGCAACGACACGGCAAGAAGGTCGCGTTGATGTATCTGGATCTCGATCACTTCAAGGAGGTGAATGACTCGCTAGGGCATGCGGTCGGTGGCCTATTGCTCCAGTCGGTGGCCAAACGTCTGCAAGCGTGCGTGCGAATTTCCGATACCCTGAGCCGTCAGGGAGGCGATGAGTTTGTGGTGTTGCTGCCCGAGGTGGAAACAGTGCGAGAGGTCATCGTCACCGCCGAGAAGCTGATCAAGGCCATGGTGCGGCCGCACCTCATTGGCGGCCATCAGATCCACCTCACCTTGAGCGTCGGCATAAGTCTCTACCCCGACGATGGCAAGGATGCGGAAACGACAATCAAGAATGCCGACAACGCGATGTACCACGCGAAGAAATGGGGACGAGACAACTTCCAAATATTCAATATAGAGATGGATACGAAGGCTGTGGAACGGCAATCTACCAAGGCGGCGCTCCACCGCGCGCTCGAGCAGCGCGAGTTTGTGTTGCATTACCAGCCCGCGGTGAACCTCAAGACAGGTGCCATCACCGGTGCGGAGGCACTGCTGCGCCTGCAGCCGGCCGATTTCCCTCTGGTCTACCCGGAGAAATTCATGAGTATTGCTGAGGAGTGCGGTCTCATGTTGCCGATAGGTGCGTGGGTGCTGCGTGAGGCCTGCCGCCAGACCCAGGCGTGGCGGCGGACCGGCCTCGAGCCCGGACACATTGCTGTCAACGTTTCGGCCAACGAGCTCCGCAGCAAGGACTTCCTTCCCGACGTCCGTGCAGTCCTGAGAGACACGGGTCTCGACCCGAGCCACCTCGAGCTCGAGCTGACGGAAAAAGCGCTGACGGAGGACACCGCGTCGACGGCTGCGATTCTGCAAGGGCTCAGAAACCTCGGCGTTCGGATTGCCATTGATGACTTTGGTACCGGCCGTTTCGGTCTGACCTACCTGCGGCGTTTCCCAGTCGACACGCTCAAGATCGACCAGTCGTTTGTTCGCGACATCGATGGCAATGGCGGCGACGCCATCGCCAGTGCCGTGATTTCCATGGGCATAAGCCTCGACCACCGGATCGTGGCCAAGGGCATAGAAACGCGGAAACAACTCACCTTCCTCAAGTCCCATCACTGCGGCGAGGGACAAGGTCACTACTTCAGTCGACCGGTGGTTGCCAAGAAGTTTGCCTCAATGCTCGAGGTCAATCGGTGTTAGGCGTCGAGAAATGGGTGATTAAATGGCTTTGACCCCGCTCACGATCGAGACCGTCGAGACCGTGGCGGCCATGGCCGCCCTCGAGGCCGATTGGCGAGCCCTCGAAATGCGTTGCCAGATCAATTTGCCGTTTCAGACCTGGATCTGGAACGACGTGTGGTGGCACCACTTCGCCGAGAACCGGCTCGGCGTCCGCGACAGTCTGCGGGTCCTCGCCATCCGCACGCCGGACCGAGAGCTTGTGGGTGTCGCCCCGCTGATGCTGAGCCGCCGTCCGGGCCTTGGCCTCCTCTGCCTGCGGATCCTGGGTGCCCTGGGAGCGGACCCCAACATCACGGAGCTGCGCGTTCCGCTCGCAGACCCGGCCCATGAGATGCAAGTCTACGCCGCGCTGCTCGAACACTTGCGCATCCGTGCTCGCGAATGGGACTGGATCACGTGGAGTGGGCTTCGCGTAGGCGGCGAGCCCGAGAAGCTTGTGGCCACAGCACCCGAGGTCTCGTTCGTGCGCGAGATCCCCAACTACATCCTTGAGCTTCCGGCCACCTGGGACGAATTCAAGGCCAGTCGACCACGCAACATCAAAGAGTCAATGCGAAAATGTTACAACTCTTTGAAACGCGACCATCACGTATTTGCATTCGCGGTGGCCACCACCTCGAGTGAGGTGAAGGTTGCCCTTGAGCGCTTCATCGAGCTGCACACCACACGCTCCCAGCTCAAGGAGACCGTGCATCATGCGAATGTCTTCGCCTCACCCAACGCCCGCGCGTTCCTGTTCGAGATTTGCGAGCGTTTCGCGGCTGCGGGACAAATGCGCATTTTTCAGTTGCGTGTGGGCAGCACCATTGTCGCCGTCCGCATCGGTTTCGCCCTCGGCGATACGCTCTATCTGTACTATTCGGGATACGACCCCGATTGGGCAAAGTACAGCGTCATGACCACGACCGTGGCCGAGGCACTGAAATTCGCGGTTGAGCACGGTTTCCGTCATGTCAACCTCTCCACGGGCAACGACGTTTCCAAGACGCGATGGGGGCCACAAGAGGTCGTCTACCGCGAGGCGCGGCAGCTCTCATTGTCATGGCGGGGGCGACTAAGCAGCACGCTCTATCGCACGCTCTGTGCGATCCCTCTTCAACCCGCGGTGCGTGCGCTTCTGGGTCGCCGCACCAAGGCGGCATGATGAGAGTTAGGGCGGACGGTGGTTGTGCGCGAGGAGGGCCAGGCCCCGATGGCAGTCGCCCTGCCACCCATGAGT
>Ga0156517_1237_pt2 | contig 27430 bp, 25 predicted proteins | sample RifOxyB3_FD_111912 | JGI IMG/M metagenome (GOLD analysis project Ga0156517, IMG submission 111912) | Deltaproteobacteria bacterium RIFOXYB12_FULL_58_9 | reverse complement strand
ACTCAAGCCCAGGCGTTTGCCGAAGTATTCGCCGACAAGGGAGGAACCTGGCCCCTCGAGCAGGCTCTGACTAAGCAGGACCAGCTCATCCTACCCAACCTCGCCTACACGACAATCGACGGCGTTACGGATCTCGGCGCGCCCAACGCCAAGCCCAACGCCAAGCCCAACGCCAAGCTCAACGCGGCCCTAACGCTACAAGCTGCGTGGCCCGGTGTACCGGTGACCTCCCTGACGGCCGCCCCTTCCGTGCTCCGAGCGGCCCAGAATCTCCTTTACACACCGCGCAAGGAGCTTCCCGAGCTTCGTCGTGGCTCGACCTATCCGTTGTGGGCTGAGAACGGTCCCCTGTTCGCGTTCGCCCGACAGTACGAGGGCAACACAACGATCGCCGTTGTCAACACCGGCAAAACCAAGCGCCAATCGCAACGCATCTACATGAGCCAACCAATCGCCCTCGCGGCAGGGGCAAGGCTCAAAGACTTCCACAGCGGCCTCGAGCTCACGGTCCAAGTGGACGCGAACGGGAAAACCTTCATCGACGTGCCGGCGCTCGAACCCTACCAATCCTTGCTTCTTTCAAATGTCGAACGGACGTCGAGACTGGTCGCAGGAGCGAGATCGATCAAGGACGTACGACTGATCCCTGCTGGCAATGTCACAGCGTCCCCCAAAGATTGGCGGGACTGTCGTTTCTACTTTGTCATGGTCGACAGGTTTGCGAATGGCGACACCGATAATGACGAGCGTGGTTGGGCCGGTTTTGATCCCTCGGACCCTTGGAAATCCCACGGTGGCGACATCGCTGGCGTCCGCGCCCACCTCGATTACATTCAAAATCTTGGCTGCAACGCCCTGTGGTTGTCACCCCTGGCGCAGAACTTCGGCACCTATCATGGCTATTCGGCCATCAACGCCCTTGGCGTAGACCCATCCCGTGGGACCGCCGCGGAGCTACGCGAGCTCGTCGATGAGTGCCACCGTCGCGGCATGCGAGTCGTTCTGGATGTGGTGCCAAACCACACCGCCGATGTGCGCGAGTACCCCCAAGGACACCACGGATTCTCCGAGAAGAAGATTCCGGGCGCGCGATTTCGCTCGGATCGACCAGCAACGATTCCCCAGGAGCTTGAGTTTCACGACCAGGGTGCCTGCGACGACTGGCAGGATGCCAACAAGACACACAACGGCGACCTTTTCGGCCAGCTCTCTGACCTCGACACGGAAGATCCCCGGACTCTCCGCGCACTGGCTGACACCTACAAATGGTGGATCGCCAACTTCGATCTCGATGGCTTCCGCCTCGACGCCGTCAAACACGCACCAAAAGCTTTCTGGGATCGATTCAACGCCGAAATCCTTCGCTTTGCCAAAAAGATTGGCAAAGACAACTTCCTACTCATGCCCGAGTACCTCGCGGGAAGGCCACAAGAACAACTGCCCGCCACCAAGGTTGACCTCAAAGACGGCGGCAGTGTGAACCTCGCGCCTCTCAACCACCCGCTGTTTTTTGCCCTCAAAGCAGTAGCCCAAGGTGCACCGAGCAGCACCCTGTGCGATATCTTGCGCGGCATGAACGAGTTCTATGCCGAGCCCACCCTCAACGGAAAGTTCGCAGACAATCACGACTTCCCGAGATTCTTGCACGATATCGGTGGCAACAAGAAACTCTATGCCGCCGTGCTGACGACCTTGTACGGCGTCGCGGGCATGCCCATCGTCTATTACGGCTCAGAGCAGGGCTTCTCGGGTGGCGCCGATCCCTGGTGTCGCGAGGACATGTTCGAAAATCCCGAGCTTCGATACACAACCGTCCCCAAACCCGGCCAAGATAACTTCGACGAGAACAGTGAGCTTTACCAACTCATGAGCAGGCTCAACGCTTTGCACGCTGAGCTCGATGAGCTGCGCCTTGGGGATACCGACATCCGTTGGGAGCGCGACGATCGGCCTGACATGTTTGCCTTTGCCCGCAAGCTCCCTGGCTCCGAAATCATCGTCGCTGGCAATTTCACCGGCAGCGAGGCCGAAGCGAAAAGCTTGCGTCTCGATCCCGAGGTTTTTGCCCCAGGAGACCTGCTTTGTGATCGCCTCGACCATGATCGGATCGTCAAAGTTCGCGGCAGCCAAGACAAGCCCACCATCGACCTTTGGTTAGGTGCCGAGTCCGCAGTGATCTTGACGAAGGTCTGATCCACGTGTCATTGCTGTTGCCGAAACAAAAAATAACATCAGCAACATCAGTAGGTTTTGAGCGATAATCTTTGTGTATGACGCCTCCCACGCAAAGACCCCACAATCTTGTACGCCTCGTCAGCAAGAAGGATGTTTTCCCCACTCATGGGGGCGTGGGATGAAAGGCGTGTCTGGAAACACTGGCCAACTGCGGGCCGACACGACCTTCCAAAAAATCTGCAGTGACGTCCACGACCTCACTCATGACCCAGCGTTTGCTGACAAGAAAACCAAAGCGGATGAAATACTCAACACGGCGTGGCCGACAGACTCGGAACACGTCGGCTGCGACAGCATCGTTGCCCTGGGGAAGACCCTCGGCGGCACCGATACACCGTGCGTTCAGTGGCAACAAATGCTGGCGAGCAAAACGGCGACTGAGCAAACCGAGTCGGCCGGCAGCAGCCTTTTGGACCTGCGTGTACAGGAGCAAAAAGTCGGTCCCAAGCGCCGCATAAATGCCACGTTTAAGCTCATCCGGCAGGAGCGGAAGAACCTGCAAAAACAGATCGCCACTGTCAAAGAAGAGATGGTTGCAATCCTCTTTGATGGGCAAAAAGGCGTCAATCCCGAACCCCGGCCAGAGTCCCAGCTCAATCAGCAAGAACTGGCTGACCTCACTGCGCTGCGCAAACATAGGGAGAACCTGGGCTCGAAATACGAAGGCCTCGGCAAACTCGGCCGAGCACTTTCCGCCCTGCGCACGGAAAAATGGCATGACCGTCTCAGCGGCGCGGCGCAGATGCCCATTACCCTGTGGAGCCAACCGGGCGTGTATTGGCTCGGATTTGCCCCCGGCATTGGTTTCTCTGAACGCAATCCCGAAACCAATCGACGACAGTGGCGCTTCGCCTTTCAACCCAGCGGTGACCTGTGCAGCATGGTGGGTCCCTGCGCCGACCTAGTACAGACGGCAAAGCACGTCCGCTCTAAAGTTGGAAAATCTGCCAAGCTCGACAGACTCGAACAGCTCGAGCAACCAAGCAGCGAAGAGCTGACCTTCATGCAGAAGATCAAAAAGTGGGGATTGGGCTATGTGCTCAAGTTCTTCGCCTATCGCGCCTACAAACCAATCCTGCAATGCGATGCCTATGGAGTGAGTGTCACCGGCCTCTTCTGGGCGGGGCGCATCAGCAACGAGGAAAAGAAAACCGGCGGGTTCGAAATCGGCTGCACGGCGTTCCCCGTCAATTTTGGTTTTGGCGTTGCCCACCCCAAGTTGCATCACTCCCTGACCGAGTTGGAAAACAAGTTGACCGGCTCGAAACTCGGCAGATGGACCAAAAAGCGGGCACAAGACGTCAAGCTTGCCCGGGACCAATTGGTCGAAGGGCTCAAAGACGGCACCTTGCTCCCACAACACAGCGCTCTCTACTGATTGACCCACCGGCGCGGACCGGAGCTGAACCTGTGCAAAGCAACGAACTATCAGACCTGCTGGAACGCGCCGCGCAACACATGCGGGCTGACGAATGGGACGAGGCACAACAGGCGTTGACTCCATTGGAAGGCGCCAGAGCTACGGATGACAGCGCGGAGGACGTGATCACAGGGCTGCTCTTGCTTGCGAGCTTGCGTGGTGCCGAGTCTCCCGACGCGGCGTGGTCTTCCCTACAACGCGCCGAAACCCTGGGCGAAGCTCATTCCAAATGCCTGCCCCCGAGGCTGCGCGCCGAGAGCGCGCTCCTGTGTGCCTATCATTTCTCGGGCATCGGCGACGACGGGACCGCTCGAGCACACCTCGAGGTGGCGGTGGAGCGAGCGCGGCTCGCGTCTGACCCCAACCTGTTGGTGACAGCCCTGTACCTGTTGGCCGGCGCCCATGCCGCTTTGGAAGACATCCGCGGGGCTGAGCCCTTGTTGCGGGAATGCACCGAAGTGCTGCGCCAATCCTCTTCAACCCTGCTGCCCCAGATCCTGGTCGAGCGTGCGGGCCTGCTGTCGCGGCAGGGCGCAGCCAAAGCGGCGCTCTGCCTATTGCAGAGCGCTCACACAGCAGCCGATGAGATCTGGGACATGGACGATCCGCGTCTGGCGGTGTTGCTCACGGGCCTAGCCATCGTACACATGAGCGTGCCTGAGCCGGACCATGCTGCTGCCGAAGAAGCGCTCGAGGGCGCATTGGCCATCTACTCTGAAACCCTCGGCGATCAACATCCCGAGGTCGGCAGAACATTGATCCTGCTCGGGCGCCTCAACCTGCAAAATGGCAAACCCCAAAAGGCCCAGCCACTGCTGGCCGAGGCTATCTGGCTGTTGCAACGGGCCGAAGTTCCAGATCCCCTCACACTGGCCGACGCTCACAACAATGCGGGCTCAACCCAACTTGCCCTCGGCGATGCCAAAATTGCCATCGAACACTTCAACGCTGCCCTCGCCGAGCTAAGCAAGAGCGAGGAAGACACCGAGCAGCTCGCTCGCCTCGTCCGTCAGAACCTTGCTTTGGCCGCTGGTCTTACCTGAGCCCGGCCGAACCAGTTGAACGAAACACGGGACTCGCACTGCGCACGTTGATATACGATTGCCGCCCAACTCTGAGGAGCTCGCAATGACAAAGCCGCGCCTGAAGTTCTGGCAAATCTGGAACATGAGTGTTGGTTTCTTCGGCATCCAGTTTGGCTGGGGCCTGCAGATGGCCAACATGAGCACCATCTATCAGTATCTGGGTGCAGAGGAAGGGGACATCCCAATCCTCTGGTTGGCGGCACCACTGACCGGGCTCATCATTCAACCGATCATCGGCTACTACAGTGACCGCACCTGGACCCGTTTGGGCCGCAGGCGACCGTATTTTTTGTTTGGCGCGATCTTCGCGAGCCTGGCGTTGTTGGCAATGCCAAACTCCAGCGCTTTGTGGATGGCGGCGGGCCTGCTGTGGATTCTCGATGCGTCGGTGAACGTAAGCATGGAGCCCTTTCGTGCGTTCGTCGGCGACATGTTGCCGAGCGAGCAACGCAAGGTTGGCTTCGCCATGCAGAGCGTCCTCATCGGCGCAGGTGCAGTGCTGTCTTCGATGCTGCCCTTTGTTTTAACCAATGGTTTTGGCGTCAGTGGAGAGTCGACCGCAGAAAGTGCCATCCCCGCCACTGTTCATCTCGCCTTCACCATCGGCGCCTTCATCTTCTTTTTGGCGGTTGTCTACACGGTGGTCACCAACCGCGAATACCCACCAGAGGATATTGCAGCCTTCGAAGAAATGAAGAAGGAGTCCGCGGGCTGGGGCAACGCCTTCCGCGAGATCGTGAGCGGCATCACCTCAATGCCGAAGACCATGCGGAAACTCGCGTGGGTACAATTCTTCACCTGGTTTGCGCTGTTTTGCATGTGGATCTACTTTGCCCCTGGGGTCGCCAAAAACATTTTTGGGGGAGTCCCCCTCGGCGTCACCGATCAAGCCCTCAACGAAAGACTCGACGCCGATCATGCAAATCTTTTCAACACGGCCGTCTTGGTTGCCCGTGGTTATGGCGAGCGCAAAGCTGAGCTGGCCAAGGACGTCGTGGCCCCGCCAGAGGACAGTGGCGGCTTGCTGGCCGTGGTTGGACTCAAGGCACCTCCCTCCGACCCCGCGGAAAGGCTCACCGTGGGCGACCTGCAGACGATCCTGCAGGCAGCCCTCGAATCCACCGCCCCGAGCGAAGCCTCCGAAGCTGAGCGAGACAGCCCCATGATTCGCACCATTGCGGCACAGCTGCTTACCGTCACCCGTGGACCCGAGGGCAATGTCGATTTGACCAGCCTCAATGGGGCTGCCAACGCGCTGTCCGAAAGGCTCGCCAAGGCGCGCAAGTATCAAGAAGGCGCAGCTTGGGCGGGAGTCTGTTTTGCCGCCTACAACCTCACGGCATTCTTCTTTGCCTTTTTGCTGTTGTGGTTGGTCAGGCACGCCGCCGCGAGAAACATTCACATCGCCTGTCTCACCTTGGGAGGCGTGGGCTTCTTGTCGATACTCTGGATCGACTCGCCAAACGTGCTGCTCTTCTCGATGATCGGCATTGGCATGGCTTGGGCGAGCATCCTCGCCATGCCCTACGCCATGCTTTCCAACGCGCTGCCCGCGAACAAAATGGGCTTCTACATGGGCGTGTTCAACTTCTTCATCGTCTTGCCACAGATCCTCGCCTCTGTGGGCTTGGGCAAAGTCATGGAGCACTTCCTGCACAACGACTCGATGAAAGCCATCCTTCTCGGTGGTTTCGCGATGATCATCGCCGCCCTGTTGAACCTGCGGATTGATGTGGCCGAGACCGAATAACAGAATAGATCACCGAGGGGAGGAAAGAAGTAGATGAACTTTGTGTCGCTCTGCTATCTTCACCAATTCCAGGTCAGTCGTTGCCAATGGGAGTCTTCTTCGAATGGCCAATTCCAAGTAGGCCGCATCATACACCGTCAGCCCCGTCTTATTGGCCAACACGGCCGTCTCCCTAAAGGCACGGGAGATGCCCTCCTCATCTACGATCAAAGGTAGACTGCTCAGGGCTTGAAGTGCTGTTTCTCTATCCCCCTGCAAGATCTTCTTCCGACGTACGAGCACCGTGAGAGCGTTTGCCACTTCGAAGGGCCAAAGCGATGGCACGAAGAGCTGTTCTCCCGACGCTACCGCATCAAGCAGAAAATCTGTCTCTGGGCTTGCTTGCGAGTACACGGCCCAGGCCACTCCGACGTTCGCATCAGCCACAAATCCATTCTTCATGGACGGCCCTTGTCAATTGCACTCCGGATTTCTTTTTTGCTGATGCGTCTATTACCTCTCCTTTTGGCCATGGCTGCCCGGAGTTCTCGTAATTCAGAGACGCTCCTCTTCACATTTTCAAGTCTGGCTTTGCCCTCAGGTACAATACGGGCCACCGGCTTGTCGTGTCTGGTGATAACAACCTCTTCACCGGAGACAACGCGGTCAAGAAGCTCCCCAAAACGGAGCTTGGCGTGAAAAGCAGTGACGGCAGACATGGCATCCTCCAAAATAATCAGTCACTGATTAATATGACATCAGCCCATGAGATGTGCAATGCTTGAAAAGGGAACCTTTGTCTTACCATCCGCAGGTGTCGTGATGAAATGTCGTGAGGAGGTCACTCGCCAGCATCGAAGCAGTGGAGTGCCACACCATTCTTCCCTGCTGTGGCATACCATCCGACCTTGGTGTCCCAAGTACCAAGAGTAATCAGCATTTGACCGGGTGTGGCGCCAACCACGGTGCGACACTCGGGGTGATGTACATGCCCGCAGATCACCACATCGAACCCCTGGGCATGCTCTGCGGCAATGCGGGAATCGACGATGGCCATCGAGTGGCGCGGCTTTCTGTTGGTCTCGGCCTGGCTCTTCACTCGCATCCACCCGACGAGGCGGACCAGGCGTTTCATGCCGAGCATGCCGAGCATACCGAGCACGAAGCGGCTGCGAATGACTCGTCGATAGAATTGATAGCGCCAGTCTCTGGTGCAGAACAAATCGCCATGGTGCAGGAGCAAACGCTGCTCGTTGATCATGAGCTCAACCCGATCACCAACAATTTCAGCGTCGCAGGCCTTTGACAAACCAGGGCCGGCGGCAAAATCGCGATTACCATACAAGACAGAGATCTCAACTCCTGCATCCCCCGCGGCAGCGAGGGCCCCTAGATGTGCTGCATAACCCGGTAGGGTCTCGACGCCTCGCTCGACCCAGTAGTCAAACAGGTCACCCACAATATAAAGGTGGGTTGGTTTGCCCGCCCTGGCCCTCTCTGCCAAGCGCTCCAGGAAATGGCCAAACAATCCGGTTTGCTCACCCGGTTGCCAGTGCACATCCGACGCGAAATAGGTGTCAGCCTCAATCAGCATTGCCCAGCCGTTCTGGATCGGCACCCAAAGCATAACGCTTGCTCGTCACGCATCAGTGCAGAAGGTGACGATTGTCAAACTTGCCTTTGGGTTTCTTCGGCTTCTTCTGCCGCACCTTCACCCGCTTGGAAGTCTGGGCGGCGGGTTTGTCCTTGGGCTTCTCAGATGACACCTCAACTGCGGCAGATTTTTCCGGCACCCCCGCGTTGGCAACAACAGGCTCTCGCCTCAATCCCAGCTCGTCCGCAACTTTGGTGGGAAAGCAATAAAAGATCTCACCAGCCACATCGGCTAGCTCAGATGCAGCCTTGCTCTCCTGGGGCAAGGCCAAACATTCCTCGCCATCGGCACACCCCTGTGCACACATTTGTCCGCACATTGACTTGGTGGCAAACACCAAGCAGTTTCCGCTCTTGCAGTGGATTTGCTTCTCGCAGGGTTCGCCCAGCTCCAAAGAGCCTCGTTTTGATGCATCGATCACGGCAAACGTGATCACGACACCCAATCCCACCGTGATCACCCCGGCGATGATTTTACCCATTGATGCTCCGGTGTTTCTTGGTGAATCCGCCAAAAATACCGCTGGCGACCAAAGCTATTGGTAGGGGCTTGCCGCTGGTGGGCGAGTGACAACGGGGACGGTCGTCGTCTCCTCCGTTATGTCTTCTGTGGGCTCGTTGTCGATCTCAACCTCGATCTCGGTCGTGCCCGAGTAAACCGCAAGCTCTCCGACACACGCCTCACTCTCGGCTAGGAGTTGCTCAGTCTTGGTGGCCGCCACGCTGACTTTGCGGAACTCATGGGACGCTACCTCGGAATTACGCCGCGCCAGGGCCTCTTGCATGGCAACATCGGCTTGCTCTGAAATCTTCAACAGGCCTTTGATCGCGGTGAGCTTTTCGTTGACACAATTGAGCTTCACAACGTCACGTTCCTCGCGCGCCTCCTCCAAGTGCCCGAGGACACGGGTAAGAGCCTCACGCATGCGGTCGAGGTGCTCGCGGGCGATACCGGCTTTCTGGTTGTCGGGGATTTCGGGATCCGACACGTCGGCGTTTGAATCAACCGTCTCACCGTTCTGCTTGTCCTGCTTATCCTGTGCCTCTTGGGCGTCTGCCTCGCCGAATGCAAAAACCAAGGCAACAGGCACCACCGCCATGATCATGGTTCTTCGTAGCATCCCGGTAAACTAGCCCGACAGAGCTACAAGGTCAATGGAACCTAGGGGCAAAAAGCCGTTCGGGCCTTTGCTGTTTCCCCAAAAGGTTTGTGCGATTCCCTCTGTCAATAGTGCAAAAACGGTTGACGAATCGCAGCGTATTTGCTTCCCTGCCCAGCTCCAGATTGTCATTTGCCCAAGTGCAAACGGAAAGGTCTGACTAAGTGCGATTCGAACAACCCCTCATCGAAGGAACATTGGTCCGCCGCTACAAACGTTTTCTCGCGGATGTTGTTCTCACCAGCGGCGAAGAAGTCACGGTTCATTGCGCCAACCCAGGAAGCATGATCGGGTGCTCTGATCCTGGCAGCAAGGTTCTGGTTTCAGTGCGCGACGATCCCCGTCGCAAATTCTCCCATCAATTGGAGATCATCTTCGCAGGTCGAGTCCCAGTCGGCATTCACACGGGTCGGCCAAGCTCGGTGGTGGCAGAAGCGATTTCCCAAGGCAAGGTGCCGGAGCTCGCCGGTTACGCCACCATGCGCCGGGAGGTACGCGACGCCCGCGACAGCCCCGTTGATCTCCTCCTCGAAGGCAACGGTCTGCGCCCCTGTTACGTCGAAATCAAGAATGTCACCCTCGCCCAGGAAGACGTCGCCATGTATCCCGACGCCATCACGGAGCAAGGCACCAAACACATGGCTGAGCTCACCGACATCGTGCGTGAGGGCAACCGTGCCATGGTGATTTTCTTGGCGCAGCGCTCCGATGTCGAGCGCTTCAGACCCGCCGACCATATTGACTCCGAATTTGGTCAGGCCCTGAGGGACGCGGTGGCGCGGGGGGTCGAACCTATCTGCTACCGTGCGAAGGTTACCCGTAAGGGCATCGAGCTGGACACCCGGCTACCTATCGAAATCGACTGACGTCACCGACGCCCGCTCCGATGCAAGCGGCGTCACTTCAAATATTTCTCGATAGTTTTCAAGACGTCAATGTGATCGACGAGATCCGTGATGTAATCGAGCTTGTCGGTATTGATGACGATTGTGGGCGAGCGCTTGTAGCCTCCAAACCATTCTCCGTAGAGATCGTTGAGACCGCGAATGTAGGAGACAGGAATTGACTGTTCTTCTCGACGTCCGCGGAGCTTGATACGACGGCGGATGTTGCGCACCGAGGCTGACAGATAAATCATCAAATCTGGAGGTGCCAAGGAACTGACGATCGCCTGATAGAGGTCTTGATAGACACACCAGTCGCGTTTCTTGATGAGACGACGACGATAGAGATTCGCAGCAAATACCTCAGCATCTTCGAAAATGGTTCGATCCTGCACCACCGTTCGTCTTCGACGCTCGGCTTCGAGGTCCTGATGAATGCGAAACTTGTGGGTCAAAAAGTAGATCTGCGAGTGAAACGCCCACTTATTCATGTCGGCGTAAAAATCGACCAAATAAGGGTTCTCAGCATTGGGCTCGTAGAACGGCTCGACGTCGTAATGCCGGCAGATGAACTCCACCAACGTACTCTTGCCACAACCGATGTTCCCTGCGACGGCGATGTAGGTGGTTTTTCCCATTGAGTGGCAGAGGCTATCACGATTGGCTACACTGGTGCTATTGACGGATTCATGCCCCTTGCCACATTATCCCTTGGGGCGTTGGGCGTTGTCGCTCAGTCCAATGTGAGGAGCGTCATGCGAGGTTTCTGGTGGAAGTGTGCCTTTCTCGGCTCTTTGTTGCTGGCGGGCTGCGATACGCTCGGGAAGAGAGTCGAGAAGGAGATCCGCAAGGCGGCCGTCGGTCACATCCCCGACCCTACAGAGGTCATCGAGGAAGACCCGATCCTGGTCAACTCGATTCTGCCAAGCCGCGGGATGACCACCGGCGGCGATCAAATCGAAATCGTGGGCCTCAACTTCGAGCAAGGCATGGTCGTGTTCTTTGGTGCCATCGAGGCGGGCCAAAGCCTGGTGGTTGACTCAAGCCGTATCGAGGTGGCCACGCCGGCGGCACCTATCGGCTTTGCCGATGTCTTCGTGGTAGACCCGCAGATGTGCGAATGGAGCAACAACTGTAGCGTTCCCAGCTGTTGCTTGCGATGGGGTGTGTTGGAGCTCGGCTTCGAATTCTATGAACCAGTGCTCGCCCACTCGATTGCCCCCAATCGCGGGCCGACAGTCGGTGGAGTTGACGTCATCATCGAGGGTGCAGGATTTGTGGACGGCACCCAGGTGCTTTTTGGCAACAGCACCAGAGTGTCGGCGATTATCATCCACAGCGGCAAGCTCGTCGTCACCCAACCGCCACTGCCACGAGACGTCTACGCGGTGACGGTCACCAACTACAACGGCTCATCCACACTCCCCGCAGCATACACGACCTGGGCTCCAGTCCACATCGACAGCGTCATGCCCTTTATGGGACCTTTGACCGGCGGCACCGCCGTGGTCGTGAGTGGCACCGGATTCGTTAATCCCACCGCTCTGCGATTGGGAAGTGCAAACTTGTCCGCCGACGCCCGCTCCGATGAGGCAGAGCTCGCTGCGGTAACTGAGCCCGCAGCAATCGAGGGTTCTGTGGATGTTGCGGTCGAAAATGAGAACGGCGCTTTCACTGCCAGCGACGCTTTCGTCTTCATCGACGAGAGCAACACGGCGGCCCGAGTGGTGTCGATTGCACCGGCAACTGGTTTGGTCGACGGAGGCCGGGTCGTGCGAATTGCCGGCGTGGGTTTTGCGGTTGATATGACCGTTAGCTTTGCTGGCATCGCCGCCAATTGCGATGTCTTGAGCTCTAACGCCATCACCTGTATGACGCCAGCTGCGCGTGAGGGTTACGCGGATGTGCGGGTGCGAGGGACCGACATCGACCTGACGATACCTGATGGATTCAAGTATATCTTGCTCGACATCGAAGCGGTGGTCCCCAACGAAGGTTCCTTGGCTGGCAACACCTATGTAGAGCTGTTTGGCAGTGGGTTCGGCGCTGACACGCAGGTCTTCTTCAACGATGCACCTGCACGCAATATCAAAGTGGACAGCGAGAGCCGTCTTTCTCTTCGCGCGCCACCGGGAAGTGGCACCGCTAACCTGAGAATCGAGACCCAGGGCGTTGATGTCACCACGATTGAGGCCTACCGCTACTTCGACCCCTACAACGATGATTTTTGGAGCGCTGGTGACTCGATCGAGGGCGCAGTGAACCTCACGGTGATAGACTGGAACACCCGCGCCCGCATACCTGGTGCCTTTGTCATGCTTGGCACCGACCCAGAAACCAACCACCAGGGCTTCACCAATGAGCGCGGTCAGATCACCTTTTCCGGACCGGACGTCTATGGCCCACAGTCGGTGACCGCTGGCAAACTCGAGTATGCCCTGTTCTCGTGGATTGATGTCAACGCCGAGAATCTCACCCTGTTGCCCTATCCGTACCCACCACCCTTCAACCCTGGCTTCGACTCCGGCCCGCCGCCACCCATTGTACGTGGCACCATCAAGCGCCTCAAAGATGAATACAATCTCGGAGATGACCTGGTGTTGGTCACCACCACCTATGAGTCATTCAGTATCCCACTGCCTGATCCCGGACCCCGGTCTGTCGTGGTCAACCAGGGCGAATATGAGATTTGGGCGAGAACCGGGGATATGGTCGTCACCGCCTACGTGGGCGTTAACAACTACGGAACGCTGGCGGTGCACGCCATGGGTTTTGCGCCGTTTGTGTCTACAGAAGTTGGATCCGGCGACGAGTGCAGCACGGACGCCGATTGCCCCGAACCAGACCGCTGCTACAACTATGGTGACGGTGCCATGTTGTGCACACGCGTCTACGAGGGTGTCGACATTCTCGTCGACACTCCCCTCAAACAGGTATTTGAAATTCAACTCGAAAATCCTCCCCTGGGAGAGCCTAATGGCCCCAACACCAGCTGGTCGTCGTTGTACTATGATTTCGGAAGCATGGGTCTTTTGCCCATGCCTGACGTCTTCGGCGAGTCCGAGTTGATTTCCATGAACATGCCCGCCGACCTCCCCGGGGCTCTCGAGCACACGCCGTTCTTTGTGACGACAGGGGTCTCTGTGGGCTTCGATGATGGTGACCCATCCACACCCATTCAACTCTATCCCCCCGAATCCGTGGTGCGGTTGCCAGCGCTCATCCACACGGCCGAGCCAGCCGTCGCCACGCCGATGTTGGGAACGTCACTCGAAATCAAACCCATGTTGGGCGGCACCATCGACACGCCCATGCAGTTTGAGTTCAGCGTTAATAAAGAAGTAGAGGCGACCAGTTATCTGCACGTCTATTTTCTAGATGGTCAGTTGATCACTTGGATCGCCCTTGGACCGGGCTGGAAACGCGAGTTTGAGCTACCGATGCTCCCAGAGGTTGTTGCCGAACTGCGGTTTCTCCCCAACACGGTCGAAGAGCCTCACCTCTACTATTGGCAGATGATGGGCATGTACTCACCGGGAGTCGATTTCAACCATCTCGATCCTGTCCGGCTGTGGGACTGGCGCAGTCAGTCGATCTACAACGCCTACTTTTATGCTCCCGAGAGTCCCTAGTCGAGGATCCCGTTCAAAGCGTTTGCCATTTACCGAAGGTGCTGCACGTGGCATCCTCAACCCCGGCATGGCAACCATCCTCATCGTTGACGACGAATCCATGATCTGTCGTGTTCTGAGCGAAACACTCAAGGGTGAAGGTCGCACCATCGTTACAGCAAACTCCGCAGAGGAGGGGTTGCGCAAATTGGAATCCATTCCATCTTTGGATCTCGCGTTCGTTGATAAGAACCTCCCGGACAGAAATGGCCTAGAGCTGGTGCGCAAGCTCAAGCAGCGTTACCCCGATGCCGAGTACATCATGATTACGGCCTATGCGTCCATCGATGCCGCGGTGGAAGCTGTCCGCCTGGGATTGTTCGACTTCATTACCAAACCGTTCGACATCGCAGACGTCGAACAGGTCGCGAATAAGGCCCTCGAAAAGGTCGAAACCGTCCGCAACAACGCGAAGCAACGCAAGATCAACGAAGAGCATCAGCAGTTGCTCTTGGCATCAGTTGACGATGGGATATGGGATTGGGACCTAACCGCGGGAACGATCTCGTTCTCACCAAGAGCACACGCTTTTCTGGGCATCACTGACGACGTGATCGGTGACGTGCCCAGCAATTGGCAGAATCTGGTGATCGCCGAAGACGCTGCGACGTTCGCATCGCAACTGCAGATGATCCATGATGGCACATCGACACTCTTCGATTGCGAGGTGCGTATGCGCCACGCAAACGGTGGACAACGCTGGGTTTGGATTCGAGGAAGCGCATTGATCGATAGTGACGCGACCGCACGACGCATCGTCGGATTTCACCGAGATGTGACTGATCGTCGTACCGTCGAGGCACATCTCGCGCATACCGCCGACCACGACCAGCTCACCGGTCTGCTTAACCGCCCCGCTTTTGTCGAACGAATCGAGCAAGCACTGCTCTCGACCAAGCGAGACCCTTCTACCTCCTTCGCAGTGCTCGCCATCGATCTCAACGGTTTCGGGCGTATCAACGACACCCTCGGCCACAACGCTGGGGACGAGGTGTTGATACGATGGGTGGAACGAATCTCGAGGCAAGTACGCCCCCACGACGCCTTCGCACGCATCGGTGCCGATCAATTCACGATTCTCCTCAACGGCATCCGCACGCCAAATGATGCCGAGGAGCTGGCAGAGCGCATCAATCGAGGGCTGCTTAATCCTTTCGAGGTACGCGACCGCCAAGTTACCATCAGCGTGAGTGTTGGCATCGCCCTCGGTCAAGACTACGAAAACGCCGAGGACATCCTTCGAGATGCCGGCACTGCCCTGGTCCAGGCCAAGGTCGAGGGCAAGGGGACCCACGTCACATTTGTCGACGCGATGCACAACCGGGCTGTAGAGCTATTGACACTCGACCAAGGTCTTCGAACAGCTGTCGCCAAACACGAATTCATCGCTGTCTATCAACCGATCATTTCCATCGAGACCGGGCGAATAGTCGCCTTTGAGGCGCTCGCCAGGTGGCAGCACCCAACTCGAGGTTTGCTGGCCCCAGCACAATTTCTCAATCGCGCAGCCGAGGTGGGTTTTCTCGCTGAGATTAGCTGGCAGATCACAACGATAGCATGTCTGCAACAGCGCCGATGGCTCGACGCGCTGGGCAGCAACGTCGGTTTGACGATCAACCTGAATGTCGCACCACCTCTCCTTCTGCGACGCTCGTTTGTTTCTGAGCTCACACGATTGTTAGATGACCTCTCCTTGCCGCCGGATTCAGTAAAAATCGAGGTGACGGAGATCGTCGCAATCGACAACACACAAGCTTCAGCAGAGATCATCCAGCAACTGCGCCGACTGGGAATCGCTGTTTGTCTCGATGACTTCGGTACCGGCTACGCCTCATTGAGTTGGTTGCACAATTTTCCGGTCGACGAGATCAAGATCGACAGGTCCTTTGTAACGGATATGACCACAGACAGGCGCAGCCACGTACTCGTTGGGGCAGCGGTCAACCTGGCGCACAGTCTCGGCCTACCCGTGGTGGCCGAGGGCGTTGAAACACAAGAGCAGCTAGCCGAGTTGCGAACCATGTCATGCGAGTACGCCCAGGGATTCCTCTTCTCCCGACCTTTGGCGGTGGACAAAGCCGAAAGCATTCTGTTGGCGGGTTCAATGGCTGCCGGCTGATTTGAAACTCAACCTTCTCGTCGTCTGCGCGCGACCGCATCAATGCGGATGAGCCCAAATAACTGGCGTCTTCTTTTCTTGTCAGTTGGAGGCAGACATTCGACTATCAACTTGTCGTTCGGCCTCGAACCAGTCTTGCTGTGGGTCACCGCCGGCAAAACCACGCAGTTCAGCAAGGCGGTACGCCACTTTCGCGATCATCTTGTGTCGATCTGTTTCGGAAGCAGTTGATAGGGTGTGCTTTCCGTTTTTGCCCGCGGTTCGTTTGGTATTCGCCGTCGTCGTTTTTGCCTTTGTTGTCGCAGCCACAGGCTCAACATTGGGCGAGCTCTTAGTCGCAGCCTTGGCTTTTGACTTGGTCGCTGTTTTGGTGGTCTTGGCGGTCTTGTTCACATTCCCTTCACTCTGTCCGCCCGTCGCTGGTTCTGTCTTCTTGCGAGGCATAGCTTTCCCTCCTCCGAAACGCCCTTGGGCAAAATTTTCGGGGCTAATCTACTCTTCAGCGTTCACATTGCAAGGGTTGATGTGCCAAAACGACACGGGTAGCAATGCAGCGCGTCACGCTTTGGCGACAGCCTGGTGCCACTCGGCCAACTTGGCGGTGACCGCTTCTTGGGTCATCGTCGGTGCGTAGCTCTTCTCGAGATTCCACGCCGAGGCGATGTCTTGGAGATCTGCGAACATCCCAATCGCCAAAGCAGCCAGATAGGCTGCGCCCAGAGCCGTTGTCTCCAACACCCGCGGGCGATGAATCTCAATCCCGAGAAGATCCGCCTGAAACTGCATCAACATCTCGTTGGCACAAGCACCACCGTCAACCCGCAACTGAGAGATGGCCGAGCCCGAATCACGGCGCATAGCTTCCAACAAATCGCTGATCTGGAATGCGATACCCTCGAGTGCCGCGCGAGCAATGTGCGCCCGTTTTGTTCCTCGGGTCAAACCACAAATGATGCCCCGAGCGTCAGGACGCCAATGCGGCGCACCGAGCCCTGTGAGCGCGGGGACAAACGTGACACCACCAGAATCGGGGACCTGCGCAGCGAGCGCCTCAACCTCGCCACTCTCAGCGAATAGCTCCAGCCCATCGCGCAACCACTGCACGACCGCACCGGCAATGAACGCACTGCCTTCAATGGCATAAGTGTTGATGCCGTTGATTCGCCAGGCGATCGTCGTTAGCAATCCGCTCTCGCTGACCCTCGGCTTCCCCCCAATGTTGACCAACGCGAAAGCACCAGTGCCGTAGGTGCATTTGGCCATGCCAGGCTCAAAGCATGCCTGCCCGAACAGCGCTGCCTGTTGGTCACCAGCGATACCAGCGATGGGAATACCGTCAGGCAACACGCCCATCCCTTTCGTCTTGCCATAGACCTCGCTCGACCCCGCCACTTCGGGCAACGCTTGCCGCGGCACCTGCCCGACAATGCCGCACAACTCATCGTCCCAGGCATTGCGTCTGATGTCGAAGAGCAAGGTGCGAGAAGCATTGGTTGCGTCGGTCACATAGACGCCACCGGTGAGTTTCCAGACCAGCCACGTGTCGATCGTTCCGAAACGCACATCGCCCTTGCTCGCACGCTGTCGCAACATCGGAACGTTGTCCAACAGCCAAGCAATCTTTGTCCCGGTGAAGTATGGGTCGATGACAAGCCCGGTTCGGCTGCGAATCATCTCCGCATGACCCGCGGCTGTCAGCTCGGCACAGAGATCTGCAGTGCGTCGATCCTGCCAAACGATGGCGTTGTGCAGTGGCCGGCCTTTGGTATCCCACACCCCGGTTGTTTCCCGTTGATTGGTAATGCCGACTGCAGCGATCGCTTCCCCCGGCGTGTTGGTGCTCACGAGAACAGCCCCGACAGCATCGAGGGTCGAATCCCATATTTCGGTGAGATCGTGCTCGACCCAACCGGGGCGGGGAAAGTGCTGCGGAAATTCAGCATAACCCTTGCCGAGAACGACGGCACCATTCACCCCGAACTCCACAACCAGACACGTGGTTCCGGTGGTGCCTTGATCGATTGCCAGTACTCGATTCTTCTCCATCTGTGGTCCCTCGACGCCTCAACACTCCCGCGACTATGTGCCGCTGCAGATGTGTGGTCAAGATGGCGCTGATGCCTTGCGTACGCGCCCCGTCGCCATCTAACATGGCCACATGGCAACCGAGCTGCCCATGGAATCACCAGACATTGCGTCGATCATCGTCATCCTTACCCGCGACCACGCTTTGGCCGAGCAAATTGCCGAAGACCTCGTTCGCCGCAACCCCGGTGTGGAAGTCCACGTCGTCAATAACTGGGAGACACTTCTCGAGCACGCCGCGCGGATTCATCCCGACCTTCTCGTAATAGACGGGCACAGCAGGGACGGCATCGACCTACGCGGCATCAATGCCAATCAAGGCCTCAAGCAGTGTGCTGTGGTGCTGCTCAATGACGAAGATGTGGAAGTCGAGGGTGCGTTTGGAGATGTTTTCACTCCAGCCATCGCTATTGAAAAAAGTGGAGACTTCGTTAGGAACATCGCAGCAGTTCTGATCAGCTCACACCAATCAGTCGGCACAGATCGACGAATTCAAGAGACGGTTCGCCATTACCGTGACATCCTCGAGGCTTCATCTGACGGTATCTTCGTTCTTCTCGGTGGCGTCCTCAGTTATGTCAACGAAAGCTTTGCGAAGGCGGTCGGTCGGTCACAGAACGAACTCATCGGCAATGTGACACTGACAGATCTCGTCTGTGACGACGACCGGCTCATGGTCGGTGAGGAACTCGCGCGACTTGCCGCTATTGGTGGCAAGAGAGATCTGTTTGAAGCGACCATCATACGCAGCGACAAAGTCGGGCACCGATTTGAGATTTCCTGCCAATCATCGGTGGTCAACGGAAACCGGGCCCTCGTTGGCGTCGCGCGCGACGTCACCGCCATTCGCGAGCTGCAAGATGAGATCGAGCGAGCCCGACAGCGAGCGGCTCAAACGGAGCGCCTACGCGCGCTCGGCGAGCTGGCGGCCGGTGTGGCACATGACTTCAACAATGCCCTGGAAGCGGTTCTTGGCCGCATTCAGCTTGTCCGCGAGAAGTTGAGAAGCGGCAAACCCGTTGAAGAGGACCTCGCGATCATGGAGAGTGCCGCTCGCAATGCCGCAGTGACGGTGCATCGGGTGCAGGACTTTGCCCGCCCTGCTGGCGACGACTCGTGGCACGATGTCGACCTTGGTGAAATAGCGAAAAACGCTGTCGAGTTGGTGCGCACACGAGTCCCGGCATCGGTCGACCTCAGCGTCAACATTGCTGCCACGCCGATCATTCGCGGCAGCGCCGTGGAGCTGCACGAGGTGTTCACCAATATTCTGACCAACGCGCTCGATGCCGTCGACGCGAACGACAGCGCCAAGCGGAAGCAGGTGGTTCTTCGCTGCTTCACCCAAGACCAATTGGCCGTGATTGAAGTGGAGGACAACGGTTCTGGTATGTCGCCCGAGATTCAAATGCGGGTGTTTGAGCCCTTTTTCACCACCAAAGGAGAAAATGGTACGGGGCTTGGTCTGAGCGTCAGTCATGGCATCTTGCGTCGACATGACGCCTTTGTCGACATTGACAGCAAGCCCGGCCGCGGCACCCGTTTTTCCCTAGCGTTCACTCCGGTGGGATTGAGCGCCACTGCAACGCGAAGAATCGATGGCAGCGCAATGTCTGTGGTCGTGGTGGATGATGACAGCAGTGTGGCGGAACTGATCAAAGACCTACTGGAGGAAATAGGTCATAACGTAACCCTCATCGACAACCAGGGAGATACGGTCGCCTTCATCGCTAAGAACCGCGTCGACCTCTTGATCACAGACCTTGATCTGCCTGGCACCAGCGGCTGGCAACTTGCACGGTCCGTTCGCCATGTTCGCCCAGATATTCTGGTGGGGTTGGTGACCGGATGGCCGCTGGGTGCAGATGACAAGGAGTTGAAGTCTCGAGGTGTGGACTTCGTCTTGTCAAAGCCCTTTTCTCTCGAATCGTTGACTGCGGCACTGGCCGGCCTTGGCGGAGATTGATCACTGCCGGCACACCAACTGAGACCCACCATCAACCTTCGACTTTCTCGAGGATCCCGCGCAACTGCTCGGATACAGCATCACCGTCCTCCAACTGCAGGCCGAGTCCAGGCGGGTCCGTTGCGATATGAACAACAACGCCCAGAATCTCCATGATGCCATGGGGTGGCGGCAGGAGCAGGCGCACCACGACTCTCTGTTGGTGTTCAGCCACGAACCGAGTGGCAACAAAAGCACCACAATGCACGATGTCGCCGTCTAGAACTCGGCGGAGCGCACTAGGTGCCCTGAGGTCCAAAACCAAATCGTCAGGAACATCTACCGGCTCATCCGTGGGAAGCTGCAATGGTCCGTTGAGTTCCTGACCGGCCTCAACCGCCCTGTTCTCAGCTGGTACCGAGGGTTCCACCTCGAGCACTGCGGCTGAGAGATCCACGCCTTCCCCAATGGGGTCCGATACTCTCTGTGAAGGGTGCCCGATCACTCGCAACGGGGTGTCGCCAAACGGTGCCTTGTCGTCGAGGCCCTCGACGACACATTTCACCACAGCGGGGCCCGTGGGCGTGGACAGATCGAGCTCTAAGTGTGTACCTGCATGGAGCTGCTCATCAACCTGCAGAGTCACACACGGACGCAACTCATCGCTGAACGCTCGTTTTGGATTCAGCCCCAACAACATGCACCGCAAGCCCTCGGCATCGTCGAGTTGCAGACCAGCACCGTGATTGTCAACATGAACGATCTTGCCGACTCGTATGAGCTCGCCTTGGGGTTTGGGCAGGGAAATGGTCAAGGTCACAACAGCACCCAAAGGAGGAGGGCTCGGCGCTTTCACGTAAACCCCTCCCGACGCCAACTCGCCATCAATGAAGGCCGTCATCGCCTCAAGACTTGTGATATCGAGATGCAATGCGGATTCGACTTCCATTTTGTCGAGCCCGAAGAGCGCCGGCCACTCGACCAAGCGAACCCCCATGCCGCTGGTGGCAATCATCGAAATCGTACGTGGTACTTTGTGCACACGAGTTACTGTGCACTCGGCGTAGAGTGGCCCCTCTGTGGTAATTACTTCGAGATGCAAACGGGTGCCGGCGTCTGCCGTCTTTACAGTCTCGATGAAGAGACCGGTCGCCGAGATATCCACGGTAAATCCATGCACATCGATATCGTCGTTCCAAAAACGAATCTTCAGGCGGGCTCGTTTCCGGACTGCCCGACGACGCTCTGTGGCCACCTGGGCCGGCATGAAGAACAAGATATCGGTCTGCCCGGAGACGCGCAAATTGTTTTGCGAACTTGACAGGAACCAACACTCCCGGCCTTATTGCTTCCATGGCAACGATCGAATCCGCAAAGTCCGGACGCGCAAAGTGCCGCAAATGCAAGGCGTCCATCGCCAAGGGTGACCTTCGTTTCGGCAACGAAGTCGAGACCGCTTTTGGGGAGTCGGTATATTGGTATCACCTCAACTGTGCTGCCGCAGCCACCCCGGTAGAGCTTGCTCGAGCGTTGGAAACAACGAGTGAAGACATCCCGAATCGCGCCGATCTCGACAAACAGATCCTCGCGGGCAGAAAAGGTGCCAAACCAACCGTCTTTCCCTACGCTGAACGGGCTGCCTCGGGTCGTTCGACCTGCCTTGCGTGCAGTGACAAGATTGCCAAAGGTGATCTTCGGGTTGCCATAGAGTCGGAGATAGACACCGGCGCATTCACGAAGAAGGGCCCAAAGTACCTTCACGCCGGCTGTGCAACAAAGCACGCGGGAGACGATGGCCTGGTCGAGGCCTTGGAGAAACACAGTACGTCTCTCTCGGACACCGATTTATTGGAATTGAAGAAGCTACTCCAAGCGCTAACTTAACAGTTTCTGCGCGACCTCAAGGGCCTTGCGAGTCCTAATCAGAACGTCCGCCGCGCGCTGTTTCTCGACGCCAACGGTGCTGCGAGTCTGGTCAACCAAGTCCCGAGCCTCTTGTAGGTCCGCCTCGAGATTCTGGATGCGATCGCGGCTGTTCTCCACTGCTGCTTTGAGCTTGGCGATCGCCTCATCACGGACCTCGACATTGTGTTGCAGCTCCGTAGAGGTTTCCTGCAGGCTGCCTTCGACGTTGTCGATCTCTTGGCGAGCCTGATGCAGTTCTTGCTCGAGCTCCGCGGTACGATTTCTCTCAGTTCGAAGTTGTCCTTCGAGGTCGTTCACTTGCTCATTCCGCTCAGCCAAGGCACCGTTCATCCTGGCAATGGTATCGTCACGCGCCTCGAGGGCTTGTTGTGATTCGCCCAGCTCACTCTCGAGGTTTGCACGAGCGCTGGCCCCCTCACTGTTGAGCTTGGCCACTTCGTCGCTGAGTGAGTCTATTCGTTCGTCACGCTCAGAGATGCCCTGTTTCTGCGATTCAATGGCCGCCTTGAGTTTTTCGATGGCCTGGTCACGCAGGTCGATATCGCGGTTTGCTTGATCCCGACTTTCGACGAGCTCGGCGATTTCGCTGTCTTTGTTTTGGACCAAATCACTGAGCTCGGCGGTCCGCTCATCCGCGGCTGCAATCTGCTCGTCTCGCTCAGCAATCGCTGAACGCTGGCGCTCGATCGCTTCTTTGAGCTTGCCGATGGCCTCATCACGGACCTGAACATCCCGCTCGGCCTGCTCTTGCGTTGCGGCTTTGTCGCCCTCGAGCTGTTCGGTGAGAACCTGTTTCTCAGCTGCAAACTGCTCTTCCAACGCCGTCTTCTCGGCCTCAAGCTGCGACCGTAAGGCTAACCGCTCTGCTTCCTCTTCTTGTCGTAACCCTTCGAGCTGCTCAAAGGCTTGTTGTCGCTGCGTCTCGCCGTCCTGCTGTAGCTCGGCAATACGACTTTCGAGCTCCATTTGATTGCGGGCGGCTTCGTCCGAAATCTCGGCGATCTGCGTTGATAAAGAGTCTATCTGTTCGTCACGCTCAGTGATGGCGTCTCGTTGCGCTTCAATCGATGCCTTGAGTTTTTCAATGGCCTCATTGCGGACGGCAAGGTCACGCTCAAACACGTCTCGGGTCTCGGTGTTCTCTTCCCGAGTTGCCTCAAACTCTTGTGACACATCCGCGAGCCGAGTCTCGAGCTCAGAGATGCGAGCATCGCGTTCTTCGATCTGTTGATTGAGCGCTTCGTTGTCTTGTTGGTGAATCCTTTGCTCTTGTTCGAGCTCGCTCGTCATGGCCTCCACCTGATTGGTGAGACCAGAGATTTCGGCGTCTTTCTCTTCGGCGAATTGCTCTAGGTTGCGAACAGCTTCCTCCGCTTGCCGGCGAAGCTCCTTCTCTTGTTCTTCTTTTTGCTGGAAGGCTTGGGACACTTTTTGCCCATAGGTCTCAAACTCGCGTTTCTTCTGCTCGAGAAACCCTTCCAAGGCATGAAGCTTCTGGGTCAGGTCAGCTGCCTTGGCTGCCTGCTCCTCAGTGCGGCCCTTCTCCTGATCCATCAGCGATTCAACAACATCCATCTCTCGTTCGCGGACCTGCCAGGCCTCACGGAAACGGGCGGTCATTGCCTCAGAACGCTTGAGCTTTTCCCGAAAATATTCGACTTTTTCCTCCGCCCCACCGCGGGCAGAAGGCAACGCCGCCGTGTCGGTGACGAAGAGATCGTCGAAAGCAGTGCGCCCTGACCAACCATCAGGACCTGCCGGTGTTACTCGACTGGTCGCACGCCGACGCACAGGAGGGGGCGAGAGGGGAGGTGGTCCGCCCGGCGGTCCGCCCGGCACCGTCGCTAGGGAGTCTGCTGGTGCCTTTTGAGAAGAGTGACCATCCCCAGCAGGCGCCACTTCTGGGGTCGCCTCCGATTGGGCAGGGGCTTGGGACAAGCCGTCCAATGCCGCATCGAGGTCATCCAAATCGAGGCCGTCGCCTCCCATGAAAGCTCCTGGTCCATTCAGCTGACAGCCGAACCCGTCGCGAGTGTATCAACCCCCGGTTTTGTGTCAACAAATCGGATTCCCCGGGCGCAGATTGAGCTTGTCGATTGCCTCCGTTGGGATTTGCATGAAGTATCTCCACTCCAGTTGGTGTGAACCGCCCAAAAAGAGCCCTCTTCGGGAAGAAATTCGAGGTATCCTCTTGTTGACCAAAGATACACCAAAAGGTACTTTTGGTGTCAAGATGAAGACCACCCACAACACGCCCAACCCACGCTTTTCTCAGCACGGCGTGCTAAAAACGATCCGGGAGCTTTACGAGGAGCGTGCGATGATGGGCTTTGGAGAACGTTTTCTGCGGCTTCGCAAAGATAGAGGGTGGACTCAGCAGCAGGTTGCCGACAAGATCGGCATCTCTGTCGGGCAGATCAAGAAGTATGAGAAAGGTACCTCTGCGCCTACCCTGCAGATATTGGGGAAGACTGCTACCGTGTTTGGCGTCAGTGCAGACGACCTGGTCTTCGAGAACGGCTCTGGCGTCGCTGGTCAAAAGCTCGATGTAGAATTGCTCAAACGCTTTGAAGCACTTAGTGAGCTACCGGAGAGAGAAAGAGACGCCGTTTTTGTGCTCATTGATTCGGTCATTGCCAAACAAAGGCTTAGAGAAGTGATCGGTTGATAACGGATGCACACGGTCAGCTGGAGGGCTACCATGGCAGAGATGAACGTACTCAAAGCTATTGTTCGCAACGGCAGGATCACTCTTGATGAGCCCACCGAGCTGCCCGAGGGCGAGGTCATCGATCTCGTTCCCGCAAGCGATCCCTATGCCTATCTCGACGACAACGATGAGATGGACGAAAAAGAGCGAGCCAAACTCGACAAAGTGCTCGAAGAGTCTTGGGCTCAAGCGCGAGCTGGACAGACGCGACCCATCGAAGAACTGCTAGGGGAGCTGAGCCAACGCGGATGACTCTCCGAATCCGAACGACATCAGCTGCCGATGAAATGATCTCTCACCTCGATGCCTGGTGGCGAGAGCATCGAACCGCAGTCGCATCACAAGTTACCGATGAATTGAAACGTGTCTGTGCAATTCTCGCAGACAACCCCAACGCTGGAATTCCCTACCGCCATCGGCGCATTCAGGGCATACGCAAATATCGACTCAGTAAAACGCCGTACTATTTGTACTACGTGACTCACCTCGAAGAGGGAGAGATCGAGGTCCTCGCTCTTTGGAGTGCAGTGCGCAAACGAGGACCGCCGCTCAAAGTCCGCTGACGATCAGAAGTTCGTGGAAATCACCCGCCCGCCCCAAGCGTCGAAGGCGGTTGGCCTGACTCGGCCTCACGCTGTCGCGTGCGTCCGAGTCACCGGGGCACCACTCGCGCAATTCTCACGCCCACTGCTCACTCTCCGTCGGCCGCGCCGAGAGGACGTTCGCAGCGGTCATGCCAATTGCTACGCTCCTTTGTCTGATAAGAGCGCCCTTATCCAACATGCCCCTGGCCATCTCGCCTCCTCGGGCTCGCGCTCAAAGTCAGTAGGCGCGAGCCTTTACATAAGCGAGGCTTATGTACTGGCCTGCGCGCAAACTGCGTTTGCACTCTGGAACTTGGGGCGGGGTAGAGAACCGAACGTCAAATGGCACCAGGGCGCGCATGTTCGAATTTCCACAGAAGCCAGCTAGACAAGCCCAATGAAGGCAAAGACGGCACCAGAAACGCAAACATCCAGTAAGTTCCCAGCATTCCTGCCAGGCTGGAGATAATTCCGAGCAACAGACTAATCCGTATCCAGTTCCTTGCCACGGTGGAACTTGTTCTCGCTGATGGCAGTCTGTACGCGCAGTACAGGTAGCCCGGCCCCGCCAGAATCCCCAGATAGAACGGCAGTGGCAGCACGAAATGCAACCACGTCAATGGATTGATGCCAGGATTCCACGGAACCATGCCAAGTCCGATAGGCGAAAACAAAACCAGCGCAAGAGCCGGCGTGATGCCAAACAATAGTGTGCGGATGGATTTGGCCAACATGTCGACCGCTTTACTCAAATGGATTGCTACTGAAACGATTGAGAAACGGTGCGCAACCCCGGTAGCAAATCTGATGACAATCGAAGGACGTGCTTCTTGGATCCCATGGCCCCTTGCGATCATCCGGATCCTGAGGACACTTGTTTTGATCCTCATTCTCCGCACGGTCACAGTCTTGTAGACACTGGCGCGTGCACCGAACCCAGCCCTCATAGTCGTCATCACGACTTGGATCAGGGTCATCCTCCTCCGGGAACTTGTCACACCAGTACTGGGCCTGTTCGCAGTAGTAGGTAGTAGGCTCCACCCGATTCGGCGCATCTCTCCGCGTAGTATGAACAGTCGTTCGTTCCATAAAGCCCAAATGGATCAGTGAAACGCATTGGATTGCTGAATGCGTACGAATAGATGGGATCACGGTGAGTGGGGATTCTCACTGCCAACGGATCCGGCGTGAGGTACCGCCCAGTATTGGGGTCATAATACCGGTTCCAATTGTCCTTGCGGTGCCCGTGTTGCGGGCATCCTCGGGCAATGGGTTGATGCTCGGCTGCGCCTTGCAATGTCTTGTGGCTGCGCCGTTGGCGCATAGCATTGTAATGAAGCCCAGTCTCTCGATCGAGGTACTGCCCGGGGAAGCGCAGGTTCACTTCGATCGAAGGAGGGGAGGTCGACTCGGGTAGGTACTCCCAGGCCTTGCCGAAAGCTTCGTCCTTGCGGTGCCCGTTTTGCGGGCATCCTCGGGCAATGGGTTGATGCTCGGCTGCGCCTCGCTGTTTCTTTCGGCTGCACCTTTGGTGCATGCCATTGGTGTCTGCGGCCCAGACGAACGTTGCATCGTTTTTCCAAGCGCGCATGGGTGTTCCCAAGTGAACCACTCCTAGATTGTACATCGCGGCGTCACCAGTTCCAGTGCCATCCGCATCACGTAGGCCTGCAATGCTCCTGACCCGCGAGAGGGTAGGGCGGTCGCGCAGGGTGTTCACTGCGAGCATGTACGGTCATTCGTGGCGTAAACCTGACAAGGTCATCGAGTGGTGGTGGTGCCGGCAAATCTTAGTTAGCGTGAATGCTCCCCGAGTTTTGACACATTCGGGCCATGCCCGTTGATATGGAGGACGCCCCAACCCCAGCGCAAATCTCACTTTCACTACAGTCGCTGTCAGTCTGGCACACCTTGCCGTACGTCTTTGGAACGCAAATACGCTCGTCGACAGTGCGACACACCTCACCAGCTTTGCAGTCCCGATCACTTTCGCAACGAGGGTCACGCTCGCAAAGGCCGCTCGGTGCACATAGCTCGCCCGGCGCACATTCGAATTCGCATTCGAGCGACGAGTTCGTTTGGCGCGGAGTTATATCGGTAGCCGTGGTTGCCAATGTTTCGGACACTTCTTGACCATCATTGGCTGCGGCCGTTTCATGGCACTTGCAGGGGCGATCTCCGGTTGTATCACTCGTTGTTGTCGCACATGCGGCCAAGGACAATA